>OEIU01000108.1_pt1 | contig 82731 bp, 65 predicted proteins | sample 1539221 | NCBI WGS metagenome assembly OEIU01 (sample SAMN03792071, study PRJEB22550) | activated sludge metagenome | feature: wastewater treatment plant; material: activated sludge; isolation source: Wastewater treatment plant of a petroleum refinery complex | place: Argentina: Zarate | collected...
GGCGCTCGGGTTGATGGCGCCTACCGCCAGTCCCGGGCCGTCAGCGGCTCCGAGTGCGGCGGGATTCGCCGCCGTGGCATTGACCAGCGCCGTGACGGCCGGACCGTAGTACATGTCGGCCAGCGCGGGCTTCATGTCGCGCTCGACGTGCGAACCGATCAGGCGGATCTGCCACGCATCGCCCGGCTCGAACAGCAACTGGCCGCGCACCGCGAACTGGTTCAGATCGTCGCTGTCGGCGCCGATGAGATTTTTGGCAATCGCGTCGCGCTGCGATCCGGTCACGCTGAGGCGCGCGGAAAGCGTATCGGTGATGCCGCCGGTGACGTAGCTGCGCACGCCCCGGAAGTTGTCGTTGCCGCCGGTCACTTCACCCATGACGCCGAAAGTCTGGCTCGGCATCGCGGTGCGGACGCTGATGGCGCCGGCCGTGACGTTGCGGCCGTAGAGCGTCGACTGCGGGCCGCGCAGGACTTCGATCTGCTCGATGTCGGCGAGGTCGCCCAGGCCGAGGCCGGAACGCGAGCGATACGCGCCGTCGATGAACAGGCCGGTATCCGGTTCGAAGTCCGGAATGTTGCCTTCGTTGCCGATGCGGCGGATACGGTAGCTGGTGTTGAACGGATTCGAGTTCGTCGTCACGACCAGCGAGGGCACCAGCACGGTCAGGTCGGCGACGTCGCGGATGCCCGCGGCCTGCACCTGTTCTGCAGTGACGGCGGAGATTGCCATGGGCACGTCCTGGATCGGTTCCGACGTCTTGCGTGCGATGACCTGGATTTCTTCGAGCGCGACAGTGCTGGTGTCGGCCGGTGCGGCTTGAGCGTGTGCCTGCTGCGAGCCCAGTGCGGTCGCGATGGCGAGCGTCAGCAGCGAATACGATGTCTTCATCGAAAACCCCCGAATGGCGTGGATGCCGCGTGTACGAGCCAAGTCGAACCCGTTCGTCCGTGTTGCATCGTCCACGGCGTCAGATCCGTAGACCGAGCCTAGAGGGCGACTGCAGGACGGTGCTGTTCACGGGATGACAGGACCTTTTCATTTCGTGACACGGCGGCTAGAGTCGCTGCGGCTTACGCCCTTTGCCGAAGCTGCGATACGACATCCAATGACCCGCATGGTCCGCGCCGCGGCTCTCACGAACTATTTCGACGTGGCCCAGCAGGTCGGTCTGAATCCGGTCACGCTGCTTGGCGAGGCGGGACTCAATCGCACGCTTCTCGCCAATCCCGACAACAGGATTCCCGTCAGCGCCGCGGTGACGTTGCTGGAGGAGTCGGCGCGCATCGCCGCCTGCCCGACGTTCGGGTTGCGCATGGCGGAGACGCGCCAGATCGCCGATTTCGGCGCGGTCGGACTGCTCGTCACCCACCAGCCGACGCTGCGCGAGGTGCTGCTGGCGCTGATCGACTACCGGCACCTGCTCAACGAGGCGCTCAGCCTGCACATGAGCAATGTCGGCAAGCACGTCATCATTCGCCAGGAAATTGTCACCGATCTGCCCGGCTATTCGCGACAGGCTACCGAACTTGCGCTGGGCGTGCTGGCGCGCGCGGGCAGTGCGCTGCTGGGGAGTCACTGGAAGCCGGAGCGGGTGCTGTTCCTGCACGAGGCGCCGGAGGATCTGCAGCTGCATCGCCGCCTGTTCAGATGCAGGCTGGAATTCGACAGCGAGTACAACGGTTTCGTCTGCAATGCCGCAGACCTGGACTATCCCTGTTCCGCCGCGAATCCGGCGCTGGCGCGCTACGCGGAACAGTTGCTGCAGACCCTGCCGAAAGCGCGCGATCGATCGATCGAGGCGGAGGTGCACGAAGCGATCTATCTGCTGCTGCCGATGGGCCGCGCGACCGTCGAGCAGGTCGCGCAGAGTCTCGCGATGAACGTGCGCACGCTGCAACGCCACCTGGAAGAGCAGGGCGTGACGTTCTCGGATCTCATCAACACCGTGCGCCGGGAACTGGCGGTGCGCTACGTCGAAAGCGGCCAGCACTCGCTTGGCCACGTGGCGGAGCTGCTGGGTTACTCGACGCAGACCTCGTTCACCCGCTGGTTCAAGAACGAGTTCGGCGCGTCGCCGACGCAGTGGATTTCAGGAGAGAAGAATCTTCACGGGGGACATTGACTCAAGGATTTGCTCTGCCTGTGGGGCCGGCTTTAGCCGGCCTTTTTCAGAGTCAGGCTGAAGCCTGACCTACAGAAGAAACAGATTGCACGGCTTCAGTCCGCCCCTGCAGCAGGAGTGAAATCACTGCGCGATCGCCCGACTGCTGTTTCGATTCAGATACAGCGCAATCAGCGTGCACGCCGCGCCGGACAACAGATACGCACCGGCAAACCCCAGTCCGAAACGGCTCGACAGCGTCAGCGCCACCCACGGCGCGAAGCCGGCGCCGAACATCCAGGCGAGACTCGACGTCAGCGACGAACCCGTATAGCGATAGTTGAGCGGGAAACTCGACGCCACCGCACCCGATGCCTGTCCGAATGAAATACCCAGCAGTGCGAAGCCGGAGAACATGAACACTGCCTCGCCGAGTTCGCCGGCGGCGAGCAGTTGCGGCGCGAAGCCGCTGAAGGCGGCGATGGCCGCGGCCGTGCCGGCCAGCAGCGTGCGCCGGCCGATGCGATCCGCGATGGGGCCGGACGCGATGATCGCGATCACGCCGAAGGCCGAGGCCACGGTCTGGATCACCAGGAAGCGTTCCGGTCCTTCGTTCGTGAACAGGAACACCCACGACAGCGGGAACACCGTGACCATGTGGAACAGCGCGAAGCTCGCCAGCGGTGCGAATGCGCCGATCACGATGTGCGGGCCGACCTTGCGCAGTGTTTCGGCGATCGGCGTCGGCTGCAGTTCGCGGGTCTCGAACAGTCGCGTGTATTCGGGCGTCACCACGATGCGTAGCCGCGCGAACAGCGCCACGACGTTGATCGCGAACGCGACGAAGAACGGATAGCGCCAGCCCCAGTCGAGGAAGTCCGCCGCCGAGAGCTTGGCGATGATGTAGGCGAACAGCGCGCTCGACACCATCAGTCCCAGCGGCGCGCCGAGCTGCGGGATCATCGCGTAGTAGCCGCGCCGGTTCGGCGGCGCGTTCAGCGCCAGCAGCGTGGGCAGTCCGTCCCAGGAGCCGCCGAGCGCCAGGCCCTGTCCGATACGGCACGCCGCGAGCAGGTACGCGGAAGCGATGCCGATGCTGTCGTAGCCTGGCAGGAAGCCCATCGCCACCGTCGAACTGCCGAGCAGGAACAGCGCGATCGTCAGTTTCATGCCGCGCCCGAGCGTGCGGTCGATCGCGGTGAAGATCATCGTGCCAACCGGGCGTGCGACGAAGGCCAGCGCGAAGATGGCGAACGAATAGAGCGTGCCGGTCAGCGGATCGACGAAGGGAAAGATCAGTTTCGGAAACACCACCACCGAGGTGATGGCGTAGACGAAGAAGTCGAAGAATTCCGACGTGCGGCCGATGATGACGCCGATGGCGATGTCGCCGGGCCGCACCTCGCCGCCATGCGCTTCGTTCGTGCGCCGGGCATCGCGCTCCAGCGAAGAGGTCGGGGCGCCGGAGGGGGCGACGGACATCGTTTCTCTTACTCCTGCTGCTGCTTCTTCCTGTGGGGCCGGCTTTAGCCGGCCTGAGAACTGTCAGGCTAAAGCCTGACCTACAGAAAGAATGAGATCGCGGCTTGGGTCGGTGTCATTGGGGCTACAAGCCCGCTCACTGTATAGCGTCCATCCCGCGGTTCGCCCATTGGACAAATCGCCCAATGTTGCGATGCATCCAACCCGTCTATCGTGCCGTTGCATTCCTTTGATCGAACGTGGATCGATGATGAACCGGCTGCGCATCCTCGCGCTATTGCCGCTGTGCGCAGTGCTTGCGGCCTGCGACATGGTGGTCCTGAACCCCTCGGGCGACATCGCCGCCCAGCAGCGCGACCTGCTGGTGGTGTCGACCGTGCTGATGCTGCTCATCATCGTGCCGGTGATGGCGCTCACCCTCTTTTTCGCGTGGCGTTATCGCGCGAGCAATCGCGAAGCGCGCTACGAGCCCGACTGGCATCACTCCATGCGCCTCGAACTCGTGATCTGGTCGGCGCCGCTGCTCATCATCATCTGTCTCGGCGCGATCACCTGGCTCGGCACGCACCTGCTCGATCCGTACCGGCCGCTCGATCGCATCCATGCCGGCAAGGCCGTGCCCGAGCAGGCGCAGCCGCTCGAAGTGCAGGTCGTGGCGCTCGACTGGAAGTGGCTGTTCATTTACCCCGAGCAGGGCATCGCCACCGTCAATGAACTGGCCGTGCCGGTCGACCGGCCGCTGTCGCTGAGCATCACGGCTTCGTCGGTGATGAACTCGCTCTACATCCCTGAACTCGCCGGCATGATCTACGCGATGCCCGGCATGGAGACGAAGCTGCACGCCGTGCTCAACAGGCACGGCGAGTCGGAAGGCTTCTCCGCCAACTACAGCGGCGCGGGTTTTTCCGGCATGCGCTTCAGGCTGCGCGGTCTCGACGATGGCGAGTTCGCGAACTGGGTCGAGTCGGCGCGCACCGCGCAGGCATCGCTGACCCGCGAGACGTATCTCGAACTGGAGAAGCCGTCGGAAAAGGAACCCGTCCGTCATTTCGCCGCGGTCGATGCGCAACTCTTCGACGCCGTTCTCGGCATGTGCGTGCAGCCGGGGAAGATGTGCATGCACGACATGATGGCCATCGACGCGAAGGGCGGGCTCGGTCTCGGCGGTGTCTACAACGTGGCGCGCAGCACTGAAAGCCGGCCGCGTGCCGTGTTCGGCGCGGCGCACGATTACGTGATCGGCATGTGTACGGCGCCGGTGTCGCGCGGTGAAGATGAAACCGCGCCGTTCGCCCGCGTTGATCGCTCGCCGCTTCGTGGCGCGGGTCTGACTCCGGCTGTGGGGCCGGCTTCAGCCGGCCTGTACGGAGTCAGGCTGAAGCCTGACCTACAGTCGGATCTGCACGCCGATCTCACGGTGCCGAGATAGTTCATGGCTCTCGACCCTTCTTCACTCGTCGATCCGATCTTCGGCCGGCTGTCCCTCGATTCGCTGCCGCTGCACGAACCCATCCTGGTCGCGACTTTTGCCGCCGTGGCCATCGGCGGCATGGCGCTGCTCGCCGTCGTGACGCGCCAGAAGCTGTGGGGCTATTTGTGGGCCGAATGGATCACCAGCATCGACCACAAGCGCATCGGCATCATGTACATGATCCTCGGGATCGTGATGCTGCTGCGCGGCTTCGCCGACGCCATCATGATGCGGCTGCAGCAGGCGATGGCCTTCGGCGGCTCCGAGGGCTATCTCAACGCGCATCACTACGACCAGATCTTCACCGCGCACGGCGTCATCATGATCTTCTTCGTCGCCATGCCGCTGGTGACGGGGCTGATGAACTACATCGTGCCGCTGCAGATCGGCGCGCGCGACGTCGCCTTCCCGTTCCTCAACAACTTCAGTTTCTGGATGACCACCGCGGGCGCGGTGCTGGTGATGATCTCGCTGTTCGTCGGCGAGTTCGCGCGCACCGGCTGGCTCGCGTATCCGCCGCTCTCGGGCATCCAGTACAGTCCGGACGTCGGCGTCGACTATTACATATGGGCTTTGCAGATAGCGGGCGTCGGCACGTTGCTGTCCGGCGTGAACCTGCTCGCCACCATCATCAAGATGCGCGCGCCGGGCATGACGCTGATGAAAATGCCGGTGTTCACCTGGACGGCGCTGTGCACCAACGTGCTGATCGTCGCCGCCTTCCCGGTGCTCACGGCCGTGCTGGTGCTGCTGTCGCTGGACCGTTACGTCGGCACCAACTTCTTCACCAGCGACTTCGGCGGCAGCCCGATGATGTACGTGAATCTCATCTGGATCTGGGGCCATCCGGAGGTCTACATCCTGATCCTGCCCATCTTCGGCATCTTCTCCGAAGTCACCTCCACGTTCTCGGGCAAGAAGCTGTTCGGCTACAGCTCGATGGTGTACGCGACGGTGGTCATCACCATCCTGTCGTACATCGTCTGGCTGCATCACTTCTTCACCATGGGCTCGGGCGCCAGCGTCAACTCGTTCTTCGGTATCACCACCATGATCATTTCGATCCCGACGGGCGCGAAGATCTTCAACTGGCTGTTCACCATGTATCGCGGCCGCATCCGCTTCGAGCTGCCGATGATGTGGACGGTCGCGTTCATGCTGACGTTCGTGATCGGCGGCATGACGGGCGTGCTGCTCGCGGTGCCGCCGGCCGACTTCGTGCTGCACAACAGCCTGTTCCTGGTGGCGCACTTCCACAACGTCATCATCGGCGGCGTGGTGTTCGGCCTGTTCGCCGGCATCGTCTACTGGTTCCCGAAGGCGTTCGGTTTCAGGCTCGATCCCTTCTGGGGCAAGGTGTCGTTCTGGTGCTGGGTCGTCGGCTTCTACATCGCCTTCATGCCGCTGTACGTGCTCGGCCTCATGGGCGTGACGCGCCGCCTGCGCTATTTCGAAGATCCGTCGCTGCAGATCTGGTTCGTGATCGCCGCGTTCGGCGCGGTGCTGATCCTGTTCGGCATTCTCGCGTTCCTGGTGCAGATCTACGTCAGCATCCGCCGGCGTCACGAGCTGCGCGACACCAGCGGCGATCCGTGGGATGGCCGCACACTGGAATGGTCGACGTCCTCGCCGCCGCCGGCCTACAACTTCGCCTTCACGCCCATCATCCACGACGGTGATGCCTGGTGGGACATGAAGCAGCGCGGCTACCAGCGTCCGCAATCCGGCTTCCGCGCCATCCTCATGCCGCGCAACACCGGCGCGGGCTTCGTGCTCGCCGTGCTGTGCACGATCTTCGGTTTCGCGATGGTCTGGTACCTGTGGTGGCTCGCCATCGCCAGCTTCGTTGGCATCGTCGGCTACGCCCTCTGGCACACCTTCAACTACGACCGGGAATTCCACCTGTCGCTGGATGAAGTCGTGCGTGCCGAGAACGAGCGCACGCAACTGCTGGCGGCGCGGAGCTGATCGCATGTCGCACGCATTGACCGACGCACAGGCCGCGGCGCGCGACGTCTTCCACGACGCGCACGAACACGATCACGAGGCCGGCGGCAGCACGCTGCTCGGCTTCTGGATCTACCTGATGAGCGACTGCCTCATCTTCGCCGTGCTGTTCGCCACCTACGGCGTGGTGGGCGGCAACTACGCGGCGGGGCCGGGGCCGAAGGATCTGTTCGACCTGTCGCTGGTGGCGGTCAACACCGCCATGCTGCTGCTGTCGTCGATCACCTATGGCTTCGCGATGCTCGCCTCGTATCGCAAGCAGATCGGCGCGACGCAATTGTGGCTGGCAGTGACGGGCCTGTTTGGCCTGGCCTTCCTCGGCATCGAGCTCTACGAGTTCGCGCACATGATTCACGAAGGCGCGACGCCGCAGCGCAGCGCGTTCCTGTCGGCGTTCTTCACGCTGGTCGGCACGCACGGGCTGCACGTCACCTTCGGCATCATCTGGCTGGTCACGCTGATGATCCAGCTCGGCAGGCACGGGCTCACCCGGGCCAACGAACGCCGGCTCGCCTGCCTGAGCCTGTTCTGGCACTTCCTCGACGTCATCTGGATCGGCGTCTTCACGTTCGTCTATCTCATGGGCATGCTGCGATGAGCGCTCACGACCACGCCGCCGCGCCACCGCACGCCACGCTGCGCGGCTATCTCACGGGCTTCGTCCTGTCCGTGATCCTCACGGCCATTCCGTTCTGGCTGGTGATGGGCGGCGTGCTGGAGAGCAAGCAGGCCACCGCCTTCATCATCATGGCGTTCGCCGCCGTGCAGATGATCGTGCACATGATCTATTTCCTGCACATGAGCCGGAAGTCGGAGGAGGGCTGGACGCTCGTCTCGCTCATCTTTACGCTGATCCTCGTCGTCATCACGCTCGCCGGATCGCTATGGGTGATGTACCACCTCAACAGCAACATGATGCCGGGACACGAAACCAGCGTGTCGCCGAACGAGCCGTTCTGACGGATTCCGCGCCCGCGTCGCCGTTCAAGCTCGTCCTGGTGTCCGTGGCTGCGATTGCTGCAATCGCGGGCCTCGCGAGTCTCGGCGTCTGGCAACTGCACCGACTCGCCTGGAAGAAGGACCTGATCCACCGGGTCGACGAGCGCATCCATGCCGATCCCGTGCCCGCCCCCGGCCCTGACGAATGGCCGCACGTGACCGCGGCCAGCAGCGAATATCGCAATGTGCGCGTGCAGGGCCACTATCTGCACGAACGCGAAACCCTCGTGCAGGCAGTCACCGTCCGTGGCGCGGGCTTCTGGGTAGTGACGCCGCTGCAGACGACCGGTGGCTACACCGTGCTGATCAATCGCGGCTTCGTCCTGCCGCAGTATCGAGCGGCAGAGACGCGCACGGCGTCGCAGACCGCAGGCGAGACGACAGTCACCGGCCTCTTGCGCCTGAGCGAGACGGGCAGGGGATTCCTGCGCGAGAACGATCCCGCGGCCGACCGCTGGTATGCCCGCGACGTGGCCGCCATCGCCGCCGCGCGTGACCTGACCAACGTCGCGCCATATTTCATCGACGCAGCAGCCGGCGATTCCTCCGCACCCGGCGCTCCCGTGGGCGGCCTCACCGTCGTTTCCTTCCGCAACACCCACATGCAATACGCCTTGACGTGGTTCGCCCTCGCACTCATGGTGGCCGGCGGCGCCGCGCTGGTGTTTCGTCACGAATGGCGTTTGCGTAATCCTCGGTCTGGATGAAAGAGGAATGGCCGCAAAAAGGCGCAAAGATCTCAAAGTCAGAAACATGAATCCGATTCCGACCTTGTGATTTTTGCGCCTTTTTGCGGCCAATCTCTTCTCCGTCTGACGACAGATCATCAACGACCCATCCCAGACAATCGGAATGGACATAACATCTCCGGCCATCGCGCCGAGCTACGACGACACCGCGATTCGCAAGAACCTCGCGCTGCTGATCCAGCTTCGCTGGATCGCGGTCGTCGGGCAGGTGCTGACCATCCTCGTGGTGCACTTCGGCCTGCGGATCGCCTTGCCGCTGGGGCCGATGTTCCTCGTGCTCGTCGCGCTGGTGGTGCTCAACCTGGTGAGCATCGGCTGGCTGCGGGGCAACCAGCCCGTCAACAACGGCGCGGTGTTCGCGGCATTGCTGCTGGACGTCATCGCGCTCAGCGCCCAGTTGTATCTCAGCGGCGGCGCGAGCAATCCGTTCATCGCGCTGTATCTCGTGCAGATCGTGCTGGCGGCCGTGCTGCTGGATGCGGAGTCGAGCTGGATCCTGGTCGGTGCGACCTTCATCTGTTTCATCATGCTGACCTGGTTCAACCGGCCGCTCGTCATCCCGCCGCGCTACGACGAGCTGTACCAGTACGGCATGTTCCTGTGCTTTGCACTCGACGCCGCGTTGCTGGTCGCCTTCGTCACGCGCATGAATCTCAATCTGCGCGAACGCGATGCCAGGCTGGCGGAGCTGAAACAGCAGGCGGCGGAGGAAGATCACATCGTGCGGATGGGTTTGCTGGCTTCAGGCGCGGCGCACGAACTGGGAACGCCGCTCGCGTCGGTGTCGGTGATTCTCGGTGACTGGCGGCGCATGCCGGAGATCGCGCGTCGCCCCGACATGGTGGAAGAGCTGGAGGAGATGCAGGCCGCGGTGCAGCGCTGCAAGACCATTCTCCACGGCATCCTGCGGTCGGCCGGCGAGGCGCGCGGCGAGGCGCCCGAAGTCACGACGCTGCACCGGTTCCTGCGCGACATCGTGCAGGAGTGGACCGAGCGGCATCAGGACGAGACGCTGCACTACCAGCCGGGCGATCTCGGCGCGGACGTCAACGTCGTCTCCGATCCCGCGCTGCGACAGGTCGTCACCAACCTGCTGGAGAATGCCAACGAAGTGTCGCCGCAGTGGATCGGCCTGAGCGCCGAGCGGCGCGGCGATCTGCTGCGCGTGGAGGTCACGGACGCGGGCCCTGGATTCACGGCAGAGATGCTGGCCAGCGTCGGCAAGCCCTATCATTCGACCAAGTCGCGCCAGGGCGCGGGACTGGGGCTGTTTCTCGTGGTCAACGTCATCCGAAAACTGGGCGGCAGCGTCGCGGCGCGCAATCGCGAAGCGGGCGGCGCTGCGGTAACCATCGAGCTGCCGCTCGCGGCGCTGGCGTTCGATCGGGGCCGGGCATGAGCGACGCAGCGCCCGCACAGAAACTGCTGCTGATCGTCGAGGACGACGAATCGCTCGCGCGCACGCTCAGGCGTTCGTTCGAGCGGCGCGACTATCGCGTGCTCACGGCCAGCAGCCATGAAGAACTCGCCGAACTGTTGAAGTCGGAATCGCCGCAATACGCCGTCGTCGACCTGAAACTGAATGGCGTATCGGGCCTGTCCTGCGTGCAGACGCTGCACGCGCACGATGAACACATGCGCATCGTCGTGCTGACCGGTTTCGCCAGCATCGCCACCGCGGTGGAGGCGATCAAGCTCGGCGCCTGTCACTATCTCGCCAAGCCTTCCAACACCGACGACATCGAGAAAGCCTTCGGCATGACGAGCGGCAACACCGATGTCGCGCTCACCGCGCGTCCCACCTCCATCAAGACCCTGGAGTGGGAACGCATCCACCAGACGCTCGTCGACACCGAGTTCAACATTTCCGAAGCGGCGCGCCGCCTCGGCATTCATCGGCGCACGCTGGCGAGGAAGCTGCAGAAGCAGCGCGTGAAGTAGGTCAGCCTCAACCGCCCGTCGGTCCGACCGTAACCACCACCTTCCCTCGCGCACGCCCCGTTTCCAGATACCGCATCGCTTCGGCAACCTCATTCAAGGGATAGGTGCGATCGATCACCGGGATGAGCTTGCCCGAGGCCATGAGGTCGGCGAGGGTCTGCATGTCCTGATGATTGGGCTTTGCCATCATCATGCCCATCGGCTGGTCGACGAAGGGCGAGAACAGCACGGCCTTGATCGGCAATGCCAGCGGCCCGATCCAGTGGCCTGGCGCACCGCCGACGATCACCAGCCGACCCTGCGGCTGCAGTACACGCCGCAGGTCCGAGATCGAACGGTTGGCGACGTTGTCGACGATCAGGTCGTAGCGCCGCTCGCCCGTGGCAAAGTCCGTTTGCGTGTAGTCGATCACTTCGTCTGCACCCAGCGAGCGAACGAGTTCGACGTTCTTCGTGCTGCACACGCCCGTGACGTGCGCACCGAGCGCCTTGGCGATCTGCACGGCGAAGGTGCCGACGCCGCCCGACGCGCCGTTGATGAGCACGCGCTGTCCCGGCTGCAGGCCGCCGTGATCGCGCAGCGCCTGCAGTGCGGTGATGCCCGCCACGTTGACGCCGGCGGCCTGCTCGAACGTGACGGTCGCGGGCTTGATCGCGAGCGATTCGGTTTCGCGCTTGAGCACATAGTCCGCGAGCGTGCCGCCGCCGCTGCCGAACACCGCATCGCCGGCCTTGTAACGCGTGACCTTCGCGCCGACCGCCTCGACCGTTCCTGCGAAATCGGCGCCAATCCACGGGTCCTTCGGCTGGCCGATCCCGCCGCCCAGACGCATCACGTACGGACTGCCTCGCATCAGGTGCCAGTCGTATGGATTGAGCGACGCGGCGTGAACGCGGATCAGGATCTGGTCGTCTGCCGGCTGCGGCCTGGCGACCGCCTCGAGCCGAAGGACTTCCGGCGAGCCATAGCAGCGCGCCGAGACGGCCCTCATGCGCGGTGCGTCGCCGGCCAGTGACGGCGATCCGTCACATGGCGCGTTGTAGCTGAGCGCGAATCCCGCCGCGGCGATCGCCAGTCCCGCGATCGCGCCAATGGCGATCAGAATCTTCTGTGTCCGTCTCATCTGCGTTTTCTCCCTGCCTGTTTGTTCGCACTCTGCGCAGGACGCGGCGATGCGGCCAGCGGCATGCGACGGGAGACGATGCAACGGGATGAGTGGCGGAGCGGGACGATGAACTGCTGCCCCTTCTACGCACAGACGCGCACCATCCCCGCTACCACACTGCCGCATCATGACGTTCCGCCACGCCTGCCGCAGCCGCCTGGCAGCGGTCCTGACTGTAATCGGCATCGCCGCCACGACATTGCCGGAAACCGGCCACGTCGCGGCGCAGGAGGCGGATGGCGACGAACCGCAACGTCACTCGCCCTGGCTGCTGGTGCCGCTGGTGAGCAGCAGCCCGAAGCTCGGCACTTCGTTTGGCGGCATGGCGGGCTACATCATGAAATTCGATGAGCATTCCTCGCCGTCCCTCATCGGTCTGAAGGCGACGACATCCAATACCTCGTCCACCGTCGTCGCCGGCGGAGGCAAGCTCTTCTTCCATGCCGACCGCGATCGGCTCGCGTTCGGCCTGGTCGGCGGCAAGGTGACCAACGACTATCTGGATTTCCTCGGTTCCGGCCAGGAGGTGCGCAGCGACGAGAACTTGCGCGCCTACTTCGTGCGCTATCAGCACGCGGTGACCGCACACTGGTATCTCGGTGTGCAGGCCGTCTATTCGAACTATGGTGTCGAGGGCGATGATCCGACGTCGCAGATGGCGCTCGAAGAGGCGGGGTTGACGGGCATCGTCTCCAGCGGTCCCGGCCTGGTCCTGGCTTACGACACGCGCGACAACGTCAACAATCCGACCAGCGGCATGTACGCGCAGATCCACAACTTCGCCTACCGCGAAAGCTTCGGCAGCGACGACGACTACGATGCCATCAATGCGGACTGGCGCTGGTACCTGCGTACCGGCCCGAAGAATGTGCTGGTCCTGCACGCCAAGGGGCGCTGGACCGACGATGCGCCGCCGTCCCGCGAGAGTTCGATCGAGATGCGCGGCTACACGCACGGGCAGTACCTCGGGCGCAATTCCCTGACCCTCGAAAGCGAGGACCGCTACACGATCCGCCCGCGATGGGGCGCAAAGGTGTTTGGCGGCGTCGCCTGCCTGTACGGCGACGGCAAATCCTGCGGCGGCGATCAGGTGTACCCGATGCTCGGCGTGGGCGCCTTCTACATCATCAAGCCGCAGGAACACATGGTGGTGAACGCCGAGTTCGCCAAGGGCGAAGGCGACAACCAGGGGTTCTATCTGCGCTTCGGCAACCAGTTCTGAATGCCTGCTTGCCTGCGAAAAAGAAAGAGCCCGGGGCTCGCGCTGCTGCTGGCCATCGCCTCATCCACGGTCGGCGAGCAGGAAGAGCCGGAAACCGGCGCCATCGACGTCTGCCGTGGCACGCGTGACGACAGCGAAGTGACGATGATCGAACTGGCCCGACGCAGTCTGTCCACCACGGCGTGCGCCTCATCGGCCTGGCTCGATGGACTGTTCGGCGACGAGATGATGTACGAGGACTATCGACACACCTACGGCACCGTGTCGGTCGGATCCCTGTGGAGCGACTACGATGGATTCGATCCGCGCCTGCGCTTTCGCGTCCGCCTGCAGCTTCCCCAGTGGAACGAACGCTTCTCCGCATTTGTCGGGCGTGTCGGCCAGGACGAATACGTCAGCGACGTCGAGGACGATTTCGATGCGTTGCCCTCGCGACAGTTCGGCGACCTGGAAGACGAAAGAATGCTGCTGGGGCTTGGGTATTCCGATCCGAAGCGCACCGGCAACGACTTCGACGCCAGCGTCGGCGTGCGCCTGGGTACGCCGGTCGATCCTTACGTGCGCACGCGCTACGAGATCGTCCGCCACTTTGCCGGGCAGAACGTCTTCAGCGTGCGCACGACCGCGTTCTGGCAGAACTCCGAAGGCTTCGGCGTGACCCTGCGCTCCTATCTCGATCGATCATGGTCCGACCGGTTCCTCACACGCTGGTTGAACGTCGGCAAGTACAGCGAAGCGTCCGAGGGCCTGGAGTGGTATTCGCAGATGACACTGTTCCAGAGCGTCAGGGACCGCATGGGCCTGGCATGGCAGGCGCAGGTCGACGGCGCAACTGGCAACGAAGTGCCCATCCTGCGTTACGCGGTCAGGCTGATCATGCGGCGACAGTTCAGGGATTTCGACTGGCTCTTTCTCGAACTGCGCGGTGGCGTCGACTGGCCGCGCGAGGAACTTGCGGAAGTGCGCAAAGCCGGGCTCGAGCTTGGCATCGCGATGGAGATGCAGTTCGGGCAGGGGCGTGCGCCCAGATGAACGTGACCGAGCTGTGCGTGTACCCACAATGTGGCCACGCGCACAAGGCGAAGGCAGTTCGAAGCATCCTCGTCACTTCGTTTCCCGTGAACCACAACACGGCCGATCCGTAGAGCACAGCGAGGGGCAAGACTTGTCCCTGACTGCGCGTCCAACGTGCCATAGGGTGATACCCACGACCGCCGCGAGAATGGCAGCAGCGACCAGCCTCATGATTCGGCGACTGAGAACAGACTGCACCGACCCCCGCGCCGGTTGCGCCGAGCCCGATCAGCACGGCAGGCAACGAGCAGCACGCCAAACACGTTCCCAAAGCGGAGAGAAGTCCGCCGGCCGTCATCCAACGGGTCGCACTACGTCTTTGTGCGCATCGGTTCGTCTCATCGTTCATGTCCATCGCTGTAGACCTGTCACGCTTCACAGCACTGATATCCCGCGCTACCACGCGATCCGATCCTCACCTCCGTCTCGATGACCTCGCGAGTCCCGACCGGCCCGGTCATCTGCAAGATGAGTTCCGATGCTCCGGGTTCAACATGGATGTCGAACCGCATGAAGGGACAGCACAAGCGTTCGTTCGCGATGAACTGAGCAATGGATTGCAGTGCGCCAGCAGGGAACCGAAACTCGTAACCGTCGGCTAGCGCGGTCTGCGACGTGGCGAGTTCATTCAGAAGCCGGGTCGCGAGCGCAAAGTGTGCAGTGCGTTCGGTGGCGGGAATGGCACCTGGAATGCAGAGAATCACAGCTCCGGCGTTTCACGCGTCATTTCCAGACTCCATGCGCTTGCTTTGAGCGTCCTCAGCGTACATATTCAAGTCAACTTGAAGTCAAGGACTTTTCCGATGAAGGCCCTATCGATCGGCCAGGTCGCCAAGCGCACGGGCGTTCGGACATCGGCACTGCGCTACTACGAAGACGAGGGAGTACTACCGAGCCCCCAGCGAGTGGGTGGACGTCGTGTCTACGATACGGATCTGGTGCGTCGAATCGATATCCTGCGCTTCGCTCAGCAAGCAGGATTCACCCTCGACGAGATTCGTACATTGTTCCGGGGCTTCGGGACTGATATGCCACTGAGCGCACGCTGGCAGCGGCTGGCGCGTGCGAAGCTGAGTGAGCTGGAGGAGCAGGCGAAACGGATCGAGCGCATGCGCACCGCATTGAAACTCAGCCTCGAATGCGGCTGCGTACGCATTGAAGAATGTTCGCTCTCACCGACTGATGTGTCGCGACCGAGTACTGGCTGCAAGTCATCGGGGTGCACGTGAGCCGGGACTGGTTGGAACGACACCAAGTCGTCATCTACTTTGCGGTCATCGTCCTCGCCATCGCGTGCGGATTAGCATCGGGTTCGCTTCGGGCGCTGGAGATGCTGATCACTCCGGCGATTGCGGTCCTCATGTATGCGATGTTTTTGCAGATTCCGTTCCTCGGATTGCGCGCGGCCTTGGCAGATCGCCGATTCATGGCCGCGCTGTTGACGGCCAATTTCGTCCTGATTCCGCTACTCGTCTGGCTGATCACTCTTCCGTTGACGGATCACCGTGCCTTGCTGATTGGCGCATCGTTGGTATTGCTGACGCCGTGTATCGACTACGTCGTCGTGTTCACTCATCTCGGGAAAGGCGACTCAAAGTTGATCTTGTCGGCGACGCCTGTATTGCTGGTGTTGCAGTTCGCACTCCTGCCCGTTTACTTGCCCCTGATGCTGAGCGGGGAGGCTTCTTTGTCGGTGCCCTCGGCGCCCTTCCTTGAGGCGTTCCTGCTCTTGATCATCGCACCCCTGGGGTTGGCGATTGCGACCGAGTGGCTTTCTGACCGCGCACCTACCGTTCGCGCATGGCGGAACGCTTGGTTGTGGTTGCCGGTCCCCGCGATGTCCGCCGTGCTCTTTCTCGTCATCGGCTCGCAGATCGACTTGATAGCGCAGGATGCGGGAGCATTGATGCCTGTACTCCCGGTCTACATCGGATTCGCAATCCTCGCACCGATGGCCGGCGCGCTCGCGGCGCGTCTCTATGACCTGCACGCAGAGGCCGCCCGGGCGGTTGCGTTCAGCTCCGCTACTCGAAACTCGCTGGTCGTGTTGCCACTCGCACTTGCATTGCCTGACGAGCTTCGCCTGCTCGCTGCATCTGCGGTTGTTGCGCAAACGATAGTCGAGCTCACCGCGGAACTCATCTACCTGCGCGTGATTCCGAGGTCTGTAGGCTCAGTAACCAATCTGGGCGGAGCTTGAGAGTCACATAGATGTCGGCTTCTGGCGTGCGCCGTGAAAGGCGGGGCTTCCCAGCGGGTGCAAACCCCGCCCGGCAACTGCTCCAGCCGGAAGCACCGGAGCAACGATGGAGGTAAGAAATCGTTGAAGCCTTCGGGTAAAGCGTGTCACGACATACGGGGGAAGACGGACTCCCCGGAGAGTTGCCTGGCGGCGACGTCCAGGCCAGTGTCGAGTCTCACTGAACGGGCTTCGCCTCCGGGAAATTCCACGTGCCGTCGAGAACCTCAGGGCGCGGGCGATAGAGCCGCACGATGTAGTTCCAGCCGTTCATGATCGGCAGGCAGTTGGGGATTTTGCCGTCGCACCCGCCAAACTGGATTCTGATCGAGCCGTCGTCGCTCTTTCTCGCCGTGACATTGTTGAACGAGTAGGCGTTGTACTCGTTCTGCACGAAGTATCCCTTTGCATCGTAAAGGGAGATCGACCAGAAGCCATCGACCGGAACGTTCTTGACCACGAGCTCATGGTTGGTCTTGCCATCATTCTTCGCCGGGCTGCCAATGAGATAAACAGCGTCCTTGTCGGGATTGCCGGCCCAGCCCATCGCCGCGCCAATGATGAACCGCACGGGATCGACTTCGGCCTTTGAACCGAACATGCGTCTCTGATCGGGAAGTGTGGATGCAAGCACCAGGAGCGCATCGCGTACCTTGTCCTGGCTGGTCCTGTCCCAATGCGGTACCTCGAATTTGCCCGGGCCTCCGGGCTGAACGGTCCTGATCGCATTCTGCAGTGCGTGAACTTGCCTGATGTCCTCGGGATCGCCGGGATCCACGAACGTGCGGACGAAGACGATGACGTAGCGAGTCCCGATAGCGTTCCGCGTGAACGTGTAGGACCCGGGCTCGTACGCCACACGATGCGTGTATTGATCCTCGTCGATTACTTGCATCGACATGAAGCGCTTGCCGGCATCCGGCGTCGTGATCGTGACCGGGCCGGCATCGAGATCGAAGACAGCGCCTGAATAGAGGGTGTCGCGATTGGAGCGAACGACCAGCTGACTGTCATCAACTGCCGCGAGACCGCGATTGTGGTCGAACCTGCCGAACCCCCCGCGTTTGACGATGTTGCCGAAATACAGATCGGACTCGGCGCGGACAAAGTTGTCGGCAGTGACGGGGACGGGGTCACTCGCTGAAGGTTGTTGAGCCTGAGCATCGCGGGTGGCGTCCCAGGCCAGAGCCAAAGCAAGGAATGCAACGGTTTTCATGAATTGCTCGCTTCCGCAGGAGAAATGGCGCGCCCGGAGAGATTCGAACTCCCGACCCTCTGGTTCGAAGCCAGATGCTCTATCCGACTGAGCTACGGGCGCGCGGCGGGCGCGCATTGTACTTGGTCCGGTCGAAAGTGTCCGCAGGTGTCCGCCGACTGTCCGGTCGGTCGGCCGGACACCGTTGCCGGTGGCGGGCAGTCCACGAAAAAGTCGCATTTTTCCCGGGAAATTCGCGTTTTCCGACGGCTGGCACACCCCGTGCAATGTATGCCGATGAGAGCGACGCGGACAGATCGCTCGCGGAGATCGGGACATGCAGACGACACTCTTTCGATTCACGGCCAGGCTGTCGGCCTTCGCGGTCAGCGCGGGTGCGCTGGCGATCCTGCTCTTGTCGCCGAATGCCCGGTCGGTCGATGGCGAGGCTGTTCCCGATGGCCAGCCCGAAGCCCGGCTCGAAGGGCTGATGATCCGTCACGATGTGCGCTACGCGCTCGCGATGCCGCGTGAAGTCGCCGAGTGCGACTCGCACAAGGAGCGCGGCTGATGATCTCGGCAGTGCCACAGAACGACCGTGAGAAGGTCACGCGCATTCGCGACACCTCGGCGCAGGACGTGCAGATCGATCAGGCGCCGTTGCAGCGCAAGCGCATGATCAAGCTGATCGGCGCCGGTGTCGGCGCGCTGTTGCTGGTCATCGTGATCGGAGTGCTGATCAGCAGCTGGCGCAGTGCCGAGATCTATGTGCCGCGCGAACGCGTGCGTATCGCCGAAGTGACGAAGGGACGTTTCGTTCGCGATGTTTCCGCACAGGGTACCGTGGTTGCGGCCGTCAGCCCCACGCTGTTCGCCATCGCGCCGGGTACGGTGCACTACCTCGTGCAGGCCGGCGATGCCGTGAAGAAGCAGCAACCGATCGCGCAGATCGACAGCCCCGAACTGCGCAATGAACTGGAACGCGAACAGGCGACGCTGGCGAGCATGGAAGTCGCGGTGCAGCGCCAGAGCATCGACACGCGCCGGCAGTTGCTGTCGAATCAGCAGACCATCGATCTGGCCAACGTGAACATCCAGGCCGCGGAACGCGAGCAGCATCGCGCCGAAGATTCCTGGGGCAAGCATCTCATCAGCGAGCGCGACTACGAGAAGGCGCGCGATGACGCGGCGGCGGCCGGCGTGAATCACAAGCACGCGATCGAAACGGCGCAGCTGCAGAAGGAAAGCCTGCAGTTCGAGCTGAGCGCGAAGCGTCTGGAGCGCGACCGCCAGCGGCTGGTCGTGCAGGACCTGCAGCGGCGCGTCGGTGAACTGGAAATCAAGTCGCCGGTGGACGGCATCGTCGGCACGCTGGCGGTGAACGAGCGCGCCGCCGTACCGCAGAACGCGGCCGTGATCACGGTCGTCGACCTCACGGCGTTCGAAGTCGAATTCCAGGTGCCGGAAACCTACGCCGACGACCTGAGCGTCAAGATGGATGCCGAGGTCACCTACGGCACGCGCAAGTTCGCGGCGACGGTCAGTTCGGTATCGCCGGAAGTGAAGCAGGGCCAGGTGACGGGACGGCTGCGTTTCGCGAACGAAGTGCCGCAGGGCCTGCGCCAGAACCAGCGCCTGTCGACGCGCATCGTGCTCGAACAGCGCGACGACGTCGTGAAGGTGGCGCGCGGTCCGTTCCTGGATACCGGCGGCGGTCGCGTTGCCTATGTCGTCCATGATGATGTCGCGACGCGTACGGTGATACAGACCGGCGGCACCAGCATCAGCGAGGTGGAGATCCTGGAAGGTCTGTCGCCGGGCGACCGGATCATCATTTCGAGTCTCGGCGAGTTCGAGCGTGTTGCGACCGTGAAGTTGACGGACTGAGAAGACCCCCACCCTGGCCCTCCCCCGCTTCGCGGAGGAGGGGAAGAGAACTGCAATCCACTTTGAACAGGTAAATGCCAATGCTCCACATGCAGAACATCAGCAAGGTCTATCGCACCGAACTCATCGAGACCCATGCACTGCGCGATTTCAATCTGCTCGTGAAGGAAGGCGAATTCGTTGCGGTCACCGGTCCGTCCGGATCGGGCAAGACGACGTTCCTCAACATCGCAGGCCTGCTGGAGACCTTCAACAGCGGTACTTACAAGCTCGATGGCGAGGACGTGAGCCGCCTGTCGGACGACGCGCGCTCGCGCATCCGCAACCAGAAGATCGGTTTCATTTTCCAGAGCTTCAACCTGATTCCCGACCTGGACCTGTTCGACAACGTCGACGTGCCGCTGCGGTATCGCGGCTTCAACGCGGCGGAGCGCAAGAAGCGCATCACCGAATCGCTGGAACTCGTGGGCCTCGCCTCGCGCATGAAACACATTCCCGCGCAGCTCTCCGGCGGGCAGCAGCAGCGCGTAGCGATTGCGCGTGCGCTGGCCGGCTCGCCGCGGTTCCTGCTGGCGGACGAGCCGACCGGCAATCTCGATTCGCTGATGGCGCGGCAGGTGGTCGATCTGCTCGAAGACATCAATCGTCGCGGTACGACCATCGTGATGGTGACGCACGATCCGGAACTGGCGCGGCGCGCGCATCGCAACGTGCATGTGATGGACGGGCAGGTGACGGATCTGCAGCCGTTTGCGGCGAAGCCGCTCATACGGCCTGAAGCGATGGCGGCGGGGGTGTAAGAGAAGCCCCCACCCTGGCCCTCCCCCGCTGCGCGGAGGAGGGGAAGAGAAGCCGAGAGAGCACAGAAACAATGTTCACCTATTACTTCCGCCTCGCCCTCAAGAGCCTGCGTCGCACGCCGGTGGTTGCGGCGCTGATGATCGGCGCGATCGCGCTCGGCGTCGGCGTGTGCATCACCACGCTCACGGTGTACCGGCTGATGTCGGGCAATCCGATCGAGCATCGCAACGACGTGCTGTATTCGGTGACGCTGGACAACTGGGATCCCAACCAGCCGTGGGACGACAAGCAGCCGGAACTTCCGCCGACCGATCTCACCTATCGCGATGCGATGGCATTGCAGGAATCGGACATTCCCGTACGCCACGTCGCCATGCGCAAGGGACCGTTCGTGGTCGAAGGCGATCCGGCGACCGGCGTGAAGCCGTTCCTGATCGAAGCGCGCCTGACCACGAAGGATTTCTTCCCGATGTTCGACGTGCCGTTCCAGTATGGCGGCGGCTGGGGCGCGGATGCGGATCGCGGTTCGCAGCGCGTCGTGGTGCTGTCGAAGGAAACCAACGACAAGGTGTTCGGCGGCGAGGACAGTGTCGGCCGCCCGGTGCGTCTCGATGGCAAGGACTACAAGGTCATCGGCGTGCTGGCGCACTGGGAAGTGACGCCGAAGTTCTACGATCTCAACAACGGCTCCTTCAGGGATGTCGAGGAAGCCTATGTGCCCTTCAGCGTCGGCATCGACGACGAGGTACAGAGTGCAGGTAACATCAATTGCTGGCGCGCCCAGCCGCTGAATTCGTTCCAGGACTTCCTCAACAGCGATTGCGTGTGGATCCAGTACTGGGTGGAGCTGAAGGATCGCAACCAGGCCGAGGCGTATCAGAGCTTCATCGACAACTACGTGCGCGAGCAGAAAAAGCTCGGCCGCTTCGAACGGCCGCTCAACAATCATCTGCGCCATCCCGACGAGTGGCTGAAGGTCAACCGCGTGGTCGAACGCGACAACAGCGTGCTGGTCGGTCTGTCGTTCATGTTCCTCGCGGTCTGCCTGCTCAACATGATCGGGCTGCTGCTCGCCAAGTTCCTGGGCGGCGCGCCGCTGGTCGGCCTGCGCCGCGCGCTCGGCGCAACGCGCAAAGCCGTGTTCCAGCAGCATCTGATCGAAGTCGGCGTCATCGGCATTGCCGGCGGTGCGCTCGGTATCGGTCTCGCGGCACTCGGCCTGCTGGGCGTGCGCCGGCTCTACGAGAACTACGACGCGCTCACGCATCTGGACATGACGATGGCGCTGATTGCATTGGCGATCGCCATCGCCTCCGGCGTGCTCGCCGGCTTGTATCCGACGTGGCGGGTGTGCCGGGTGCAGCCGGCGAGTTATCTGAAGACACAGTGAGAGGGCGGCTGGCATCTGGCTACTGGCGGCTGGCCAGAGTCAGGATGAGCCGCATGTGACAACGACAGTCTTGTTCGGGCCGATTGTCAGTAGCCAGTCGCCAGCAGCCATTTTTCGAGGTTCCCATGGAATTCCGTCCCATCCTCAGCGCCATGCTCCGCAACAAGACCGGCGTATTCCTGGTCGGATTGCAGATCGCATTGACGCTCGCCGTCGTGGCCAATGCCGTGTTCATCATCATGCAGCGCGTCGAAAAGATCGGCCGGCCGCCGGGCATCGATTCGGCCAACCTGATCTTCGTGCAGAGCTACGGCTTCGGGCCGAACTACGATCATCGCGACACGGTGCAGCGCGATCTCGACATGCTGCGCGCGATTCCGGGGGTGGTGTCGGCGACGTCGACCAACGGCATTCCGATGTCGGGCGGCGGCATGCAGTCGCAGTTCGGCGAAACGCCGGATCCGCAGAAGTCGAACACGGTTGCCAACCTGTACTTCCTCGATGAGCATGGCGTCGATGCATTCGGCGTGAAGCTGATCGAAGGGCGCGCGTTCACCGAACAGGAAGTGCAGTACAACCCGAGTCCCAACAACTCGGACTTCGTGCCTGCGGTGATCGTCACGCGCGATGTGGCCGAGAGTCTGTTCGGCAAGGAGCCGGCGCTGGGACGGACGGTCTATGACACGCTCGGCCAGTCCGCGACCGTCGTCGGCGTGATGGAAAACATGCTCGGCGCCTGGGTGAGCTTCGAGAAACCTTCGATGGTCATGTTCCAGCCGCGCATTCCCAACGGACCGACCGTGCGCTATGCGATCCGCACCGAGCCGGGCCAGCGTGATGCACTGGTGGCCGAGATCGAGAAGAAGCTGTCGGAGTCGAATCTCAACCGCGCCGTGACATGGGTGCGTCCGCACACCTACTGGGTCGAGCGCAGCTATCGCGCCGACAGCCGCATGGTCGCGTTCCTCAGCGTCATCATCGGGCTGATGGTGTGCGTGACGGCGCTCGGCATCGTGGGCCTCGCAAGCTTCCATGTCAGCGTCCGCACCAAGCAGATCGGCACGCGTCGCGCGGTCGGTGCACGGCGCATCGACATCATTCGTTATTTCATGATCGAGAACTGGCTGCTGACCACCGGCGGCGTCGCGCTCGGCGCGTTGCTGGCGTTCGCGTTCAGCCACTGGCTGAGCACTGCCTACTCGCTGCCGCCCCTGCAGCCGATGTACGTCATCGCCGGCGTCGGATTGCTATGGATTCTCGGACAGATCGCGGTCTTCGTTCCGGCGCGTCGTGCCGCCGCGATCCCACCCGCAATCGCGACGCGCACCGTGTGAGTTGGAACCGGCAACGAACCGCCGCACCCTCCGGCCAGTAGCCAGTAGCCAGTAGCCAGTAGCCAGTAGCCTGCTCCCATGCCCACCATCCTCATCATCGACGACAACGACGCGATCCGCACCGCGCTGGAAGTGCTGCTGTCGCTGCAGGGACATCGCGTCATCGGCGCCAATGGACCGCAGGAGGGCATGCGCGCCCTGGTCTCGCACGAGATCGACCTGGTCCTGCAGGACATGAACTTCAGGAAGGAAGCGACCTCGGGCGAGGAGGGCATCGCGCTGTTTCATGCGATCCGCGAGCGCAATCCGTCGGTTCCCATCGTGCTGCTCACGGCCTGGACGCACCTGGAAACCGCGGTCGAACTGGTGAAGGCCGGCGCCGCGGACTATCTCGCCAAGCCCTGGGACGATGCGCGATTGCTGACGACGGTGCGCAACCTGCTCGACCTGCGGCGCCTGTCGGTGGAGCGCGAGCGCGCGGTGCGCAAGCGCGCCGAGTCGCGGGCTGCACTGGCAGCGCGATTCGATCTGTGCGGACTGGTGTTCGAAAGCGATGCGATGCGCGACGTGGTCACGAAGGCGACGCACATCGCACCGGCGGACGTGCCCGTGCTGGTCACGGGCCCGAACGGTTCGGGCAAGGAAATCATCGCCGCCATCATCCAGGCGAATTCATCCGTGCGCAGCGGACCGTTCGTGAAGGTGAACGTCGGCGCCCTGCCCAGGGATCTGATGGAAGCCGAACTGTTCGGCGCGGAAGCCGGCGCGTTCACCGGTGCCGTCAAGGCGCGGCAGGGACGGTTCGAGGCCGCGGACGGCGGTACGCTGTTTCTGGACGAGATCGGCAACCTGTCGCTGGAAGGCCAGGCCAAGCTGCTGCGTGTGTTGCAGACGGGTGAGTTCGAGCGTCTCGGCAGCAGCGTGACGCGAAGAGTGAAGGTGCGCGTCGTGAGCGCGACCAACGCCGACCTGCGCGCCGCCATCGCTGAAGGCCGTTTCCGCGAAGACCTTTTCTACCGGCTCAACGTCATCGAACTGAAGGTGGCGCCGCTCGCGGAGCGTCCGGACGACGTCCTGCCGCTGACCCGGCATTTCCTCGAAGGCCGGGAATTGAATGCCGCGGCCGAACGCGCGTTGCTCGCACATGGCTGGCCCGGCAACGTTCGCGAGCTGCTGAACACGATTCGCCGCGCCTGCCTGCTCTCGACCGGCCCGCAGATCACGCCGGCCGACCTGGGGCTCGAAGCCGTCGCCTCCGCAGCGGAACCGGAATTCGAACGCGAGCCGGACCGCGCCGAAATCGAACAGGCCCTGGCCCGCGCCCGCGGCGTCATCGCCCGCGCAGCGCGCGAACTGGGATTGAGCCGTCAGGCCCTGTATCGACGCATGGAAAAGCTCGGGCTCAAGGAGGCAGGCGGGCGGGAGTAGGAATTTCCTGCTGTGGGGCCGGCTTCAGCCGGCCTTTTCCAAAGTCGGGCCTGTAGGTCAGGCTTTAGCCTGACTCCTCAGAGGCCGGCTGAAGCCGGCCCCACAGCAAGAAATCACAGAGAAGAGGGAGAGCACTGCCGATTCTTGTCACGCCCTCACCAGAGCCCGCACTATCCCGCCATGCGTTTTTCCTTCGAAGGCAGGCTCGCCCTGCTCTGCGCCCTGCTGACGATCGCGGCCGTGGCGATCTACGTGCTGTTCGACGATTGGCTCGATTCGCGGTTCATGGCGGGGCTCGCCACGCTGATCGTCGTCGTGATGCTGAGTCTGTTCTGCGCGCGCTACCTCACGCGGCCCTATCGCAACACGCTGCAGGCGATCAGCGACGGCATCGTCAGCATGAAGGATCGCGATTTCAGCGTGAGCATCGCGCCGTCTTCGCATCCGGAACTGACCGCGCTGGTCGAAAGCTACAACGGGCTCGGCGCCCTGCTGCGATCCGAACGGCAGTCGCTCTATCAGCGCGAACTGCTGCTCGACACCGTGATTCAGGCGACGCCGCTGTCGATGGTGCTCACCAATGCCGCCGAACGCGTCGTCTACAGCAATGTCGCCGCGCGCCAGGCATTTCTCGGCGGCCGCAAGCTGGAAGGCCTGTCCTTCGCCGAACTGTTGCAGTCGGCGCCCGAGCCGTTGCGTCAGGCGGTCGCCACCGAAGGCGATTCGCTGTTCACGGTCGAGACCGAGGGCGAATCCGAGATCTATCACCTGTCGCAGCGCGGCTTCCTGCTGAACAGCCAGATGCACCGGCTGTATCTGCTGAAGCAGCTCACGCGCGAACTGTCGCGGCAGGAAGTCGAGACCTGGAAGAAGGTCATCCGCGTGATTGCCCACGAACTCAACAACTCCCTGGCGCCGATCTCCTCGCTCGCGCATTCGGGGCGGCAGCTCGCCGGACATCCCGAGCCGGCCCAGTTCGAGCGCATTTTCCGCACCATCGAGGATCGGGCGAAGCACCTGCACAGCTTCATCGACGGTTATGCGCGTTTCGCCAAGCTGCCGCGGCCGCAGCCCGAGGAAGTGGACTGGCCGTCGTTCCTGCGCTCGCTGCAGCAGACCGCGAATTTCCGGCTGGTCGAGGCGCCGTCGCACCGCACGGCCGTGTTCGATCCCACCCAGATGGAACAGGTGCTGATCAATCTGGTGAAGAACGCGCGCGAGGCCGGGGCGCCCGACGACAGCATCGACGTCCACGTGGCCGAACAGGCCGGCGGCTGGCGGGTGCAGGTGATGGATCGCGGTTCGGGCATGACGGATGACGTCCTGCGTTCCGCGCTGCTGCCGTTCTATTCCACCAAACCCTCCGGCGCAGGGCTGGGACTGACCATCTGCCGCGAAGTCGTGGAAGCGCACGGGGGACGGATTTCGCTGGCCAACCGGCCGGGCGGCGGGCTGGTGGCGACGTTGTGGCTCCCTCTTCCTGTGGGGCCGGCTTCAGCCGGCCTTGCGGAGTCAGGCTGAAGCCTGACCCACAGAAGAAGCTCTTCCTGTGGGGCCGGCTTTAGCCGGCCTTGCGGAGTCAGGCTGAAGCCTGACCCACAGGAAGATTGCAGTGTCCGAATGTCCTGTCTGACAATACCCGGCAAATAACCAACAGCTCAGCCGCTCGCATGGTCGCCAATCCGGAAAGCGTCGATACCCTCGGGACGACGGGCCAGTGGAACCTCGTCGCGCTGACCAAGTTCCGCGCACCGCGCGTGCGCCGCGACATCCTGACCCGCCCTGCATTGCTCGAGCGCCTGTCGCGATCCATCGATGAAAATCCGGTGACGCTCGTCTGCGCGCCCGGCGGTTCCGGCAAGACCACGTTGCTGGCGCAATGGATGTCCGATCCGCCCGCCGAGACGACCGCGGTGTGGCTGACCATCGACAACGACGACAACGACACCAACCGCTTGTTCGCCGCGCTGCTGCAGGCGCTCGAACCGCTCGAACTCAGCTGGGACGCGGATCCGCGCGCGCTGGTCGACAGCGTTGCGGCTTCGCGCGCCCAGACGCGTGCGGCGCTGGCGGCACTGGTCAATGCGCTGTGCACGAGCGTGGCGCGACGCATCGTCATCGTCCTCGACGATCTGCACCGCATCGAAAAGACCGAAGCCTACGAGCTGCTCGATTCGCTGATCGAACGGTTGCCCGACCACGTCACCCTCGTGCTCGGCACCCGCATCGAACCGCCGCTGTCGCTGGCGCGCTGGCGTGCCTACGGCGAACTCGGGTGGTTCACGCCCGCCGATCTGCAGTTCACCGCCGAGGATGCGGCCGCGCTCGCGATGGCCAAGTTCGGCAAGACGCTCGATACGGCAGCGGTGCAGGAGGCGATGCAGCGCACGCAGGGCTGGGCCGCGGGACTGTTGCTGGTGCTGCAATCGCGCGCCGCACCCGCCTTGCTCGGCAAGGCCGACAGCAACGATTCGAACCGGCACCTGTTCGCGTACCTCGCGCAGGAAGTGCTGGATGAACTGCCCGCAGACCTGCAGGACTTCGTCCTGCGCAGCTCGATCCTGATCGAACTGAGCCCCTATCTGTGCTCGGTGCTGACCGGCCGTACCGATGCGCGACAGGTGCTGGAGTCGCTGTATCGACGCAACCTGTTCCTGACCGCCATCGACGAGATGGCGCCGGTGCTGCGCTTTCACGATCTGTTCCGCGACTTCCTCGAAGCGGAGCTGGCGCGCCGTCATCCGGAGCTGAAGCGCGAACTGCATGAGCTGACGGCCAAGGTCGAACGCACACAGTCGCGCGCCATCTATCACCTGCTGGTGGCGCAGCGCTGGGAAGAAGCGATGGCCCGCATCGCCGAGGCGGCGCAGGAGCGGCTGGCGCACGGCGGTATCGCCACCGTCGAACGCTGGATCGATGCGATTCCCGAACACGTCCGCGCCGGCAATGCCCGCATCCGCTACATCCGCGGCACCTGCGCCTGGTTCCGCTGGGACTGGCCGCGTGCCCGGCGCGAGCTGACGCCGGCGGTCGACGGGCTCACGGCAGCGGAGGATCTGCCCGATCGCGTCACCGCGCTGTTCCACCTGGTCGATGCGCTGAACTCATCGGGCGCCCGCGAAGAAGCGCGTCAGCGCATCGAACAGGCGGCGCAGCTGCCGCTCAACGAACAGGGCAAGGCGGAACTCGCGATGCAGCGCGCATGGTGCGCGACGCCGTCGGGCGATCTTCCCGCGGTCGCCAGCTACATGCGCGATTTCGTGACGCTCGTGGAAAGCGATCCGACCATCTGCGCCAACACGGCCGATCGCATCCACTGCGTGCTGATCGGCATCCCGGGGATCGCCGAGACTTTCGAGCGGTTCTTCACTGCATTCCAGCTCGTGCGCGGCAGCCAGCCGCTGCCCTGGCACATTTCCGCTCTCACCATCGGGGCGTGGGCGCATCTCTGGCGCGGCCGTCGCGCCGAACTGCTCGACACCCTGGCGCAGGCGGAAGTGATCCAGCATCAGTTCGGTGGCGTGCGTCTGGCCATCGAGCGGCTGGGTCAGTTGCGCGCCATCACCAGCGTCGTACTCGGCGATCCCGAGCGCGCCATGAGCATCATGCATGCGCACATCAAGGGATTGCAGATCGCGGAGCTCGCCGGGCACAACGTCGTGTGGCTGCGTGCCTATCGCCACGCATTGGGGCGTGCGTGCTGGCTGCTCGATCAGGTCGCCGCGTTCCGTGAAGTGCTGCCGTACCTGACGGCGCCCATCATGCCGGGCGAATGGCCGTTCACGGAAAGCGCGGCGGCCACGGTACGCGGTCTCGATGCCTTGCTCGACAAGGACTGGCGGCGAGCCGAAGGCGCATTGCGCGAAGCGTTGACGACCTACGATCAGTGCCGCATGCCGATGATCTACGCCGACGCGCGTATCAACCTGAGCTACGCGGTGCTCATGCAGGGTCGCAAGGCCGAGGCGTGGACACTGTTCCAGCCGGCGTACGACGAAGTCATTCGCGAGCGCGCGGTCGGTCTGCTGTTGCTCGAATCGCGCAAGGTCGTGAACGAACTGCTCGAACTCGTCCCGGCGCAGCAGAAGAAGTCGCCCGAACACGCCCAGCTGCTGGAAACGCTCGGCCGCTGGGTCGAGCTGCCGGAGGCGGAGCCGGCGCAGCGAAAGGGGCTGCTCGCTGCCCTGTCGGAACGGGAGCTCGAAGTCCTGGGCGAGGTGGCCGCCGGGGCCAGCAACAAGCACATTGCCCGCTCGCTGTCGCTGAGCCTGCATACCGTCAAGCGCCACATCGCCAACATCCTCGACAAGCTCGATTGCGATTCGCGCGGCCAGGCCGCCGACCTGTTCCGTCGTCATTCGTAAGAAAACGGGCAGGGGCCGCTCCCTTATGCTGGCGTTTGTGCTATCTCCCCGTTCACTGTGGGGCCGGCTTCAGCCGGCCCGGTGCGGGCAGAAGCCCGCACCCACAGCAAGAAGGCGATGCAGAGCCCTCACCGTTCCTACACAGCAAAGAACCAGGAAGCCTGAATGGACAAGAGTGCAGCGCTGGCCCGCCTCGGCCTCACGGGCAGCGAAGACGCCGCCGGCGTGACACGCGCCTACGGCCAGCGGCTGTCGACGATCCAGGAAAAGCTGGTCGGTGCGCAGACCGACACCGAGCGCCTGCAGCATCAGACGGCGTTGTCCGCCATCGTCGAAGCCTACGAATTCCTGACGGAGTCCGGCCGCTACACGCGGGTTCCGGTCGACGACAGCAGCGCAACCATGATGCGCGACGACAGCGCGCCCTCGCCCGCGGTGCATTCGACGCTCGTGCGCATGGACACCGGCGCCGTGCTGTCGGGCCGCCTGGAGATCGGCGAACGGCTGGGGCAGGGCGGCATGGGGTACGTCTACGCGGCGCGCGACCGGCTGCGCAGCGAAGACGTCGCCATCAAGGTGCTGCGCCAGGATCTTTCCTTCAGCACCGCGGCCAAGGAACGCTTCCTCGCCGAGGCCAAGGTGTCGAGCAATCTTTCGCATCCGAACATCGTGCGCGTCTACGACGTGGGCGAGGCGGGCGGTCACTACTACCTGTCGATGGAACGGCTCAAGGGCCAGACCCTGCGCCAGCGCATCGAGGACTACAACCAGGCGCGGCGCGAGTTCAGCGTCGCCGAAGTCACCGATATCGCGCGCCAGCTCATCGACGCGTTGCGCTACGCGCATCGCTACATCGTGCATCGCGATCTCAAGCCGGAAAACATCTGGCTGTCCGAGGACGGCACCCTCAAGCTGATGGACTTCGGCATCGCGCGCGCCTACAGCAACTCGCAGCTCACCCAGACGGGCATGACGCTCGGCACCGCGTACTACATGGCGCCGGAGCAGCGGCTCGATGCGAAGGAAGTGGACTGGCGCGCCGACCTGTACGCGCTCGGCGTGGTGATGTACGAGCTGCTGACCGGCACGATTCCGATGGGCGCGGTCAAGCCGCTGGAGAAAGTGCGTCGCGACGTACCGTTGCGCTACGCGCAGGCCGTGATGCGTGCGATGTCGCCGCGGCCGGATGACCGCTGGACGTCGCTGGATGCGTTCCTGTCTGAATTGCAGGCGCCGAAGAGCAGTGGCAGCAAGGCGGCAGTGTGGATCGTGCTGGGATTGGGCTTCGTCGCCGCCGCGGCTGCCGGCGGTTACTACATGACGCGTGAACAGCCGACGGTTGTCGCAACCGTTGCGCCGCCGGCAAGCACTGGCACTGCCGTGCCTGTCGACACCAGTGGCACGCAGCCGCCGCAGCAACCTCCTGCCGAGATCGCATCGACACAGATCGCATCGACACAGGGGCCGCCCGCACAGGCGGCCGAAACGACCGCACCGGTGCAGGCGCAACCCGAGCCGGTAGCGACGCCCGTCGTCGCGGAGCAAACACCCGTTGCTGCAGCGCCGGTGCGAGTTGCAAAAGTCGACAACTCCGCACAGATCCGTCGCCAGGAATGCCTCGCGCAATGCGAACGCTCGGACGGCGAGTGCCGCAGCATCAATCGTCGCGGCAAGCAGGACTGCATGCGTGCCGTCGGCTTCGGCGCCACTGGCGGCTTCACTGCATCGCCCGGCGCGAACGCGGCGTCGGCAGATTGTTCGTTCTATGGTCAGGCGCGCTGCGAATACGCGCGAGATCGCAGTGCCTGCCTCGCGCGCATCAGCGCACGCTACAACGCCTGTGTGAACGTATTGAGCGGCAACGTCGCCTCGCGCCGCCAGGATTGCGACAACAACGCACGCGAAGCGGACCGGATGTGCCTGGACGAGATGCGGGAGTGCAAGTCGTATTGCGAGTGAGACGGGAGGTCGCGAAAGACCGTGACCGACAGGGGATTCGTTCTGCCTGTGGGGCCGGCTTTCCCGCGGGATTCCCTTCGGTCACAGCCGGCCTCCGACTGTAGGTCAGGCTTTAGCCTGACTGTTTTCAGGCCGGCTGAAGCCGGCCCCACAGGTCCGTCACACCAGCGTGTGATAGACGTTCTGCACGTCGTCGTCCTGCTCCAGCTTGTCGATCAGCGTCATCACTTCCGTCGCCTGCGCTTCTGGCAGTTCAGTCGGCGTGATGCAGATGTATTCGTGCGACGCCGAGATCGGCACGATCTTGCGATCTTCGAGTGCCTTCTGCATCTGGCCGAAGTCGGGGAAATTGCAGCGGACCACGAGCTGCGGTTCGCCCTTGTCGCCGGTGCTTTCGCCCATTTCTTCCAGGCCGTGATCGATCAGATCGAGTTCCAGGTCGTCCTGCACGATGCCTTCCGGGCTGAGGCGGAACACGCCCATTTTCCTGAACTGGAAGCTGACGCTGCCTGAGGCGGCGAGATTGCCGCCATTGTTGTCGAACACGTTGCGTACGTTGGCGACGGTGCGGGTCGGGTTGTCCGTGGCTGCTTCGACGATGATCGCCACGCCGTGCGGGCCATAGCCCTCATAGATGATCTCGTTGTAGTTCGCTGCGTCCTTGCCCGAGGCGCGCTTGATCGCCGAGTTCACGTTGTCCTTCGGCATGTTCACGGCGCGGGCGTTCTGGATCGCCCGGCGCAGCGCCGGGTTCGAGGCCGGGTCGGGCCCGCCGGCTTTCACGGCGATGGCGATTTCCTTGCCGACGCGGGCGAACTGCTTCGCCATGCGATTCCAGCGCGCAAACATTGCGTGCTTTCGTACTTCGAAAATGCGACCCATGGGGGAGCCTGGTGGCTGAAAGAAGGGCGGCAATTATGCCCGATCCGGGCCGGTGGATGCGGGGCGCCTCTGGTCTTCCTGTAGGTCAGGCTTCAGCCTGACATCTTGAAAAAGGCCGGCTGAAGCCGGCCCCACAAAAAGAGGCCCCACAAAAAAAGAAAGGCCGTCAGCCTTTCGCCTCCCACGTGACTTCGGCCTTGGCGGCCGAGGCACGACGCAGCAGGTCGATGAGCGGAGCGGCACGCACCGCCAGTTCGATGGGCGGCTCGTGGCGCTCTTCTTCCTCGGCGTCCAGGTCTTCATTCATGGCTGGGGGAGCAGCGGTGTGGTGCTCAGCGTCTGCCCGACGCTTCAGTTCGGCGAGCCCGGCTTCCAGCTTCGTCAACGCCACACCGACATCTTCGCCGGTCAGCGCCGCCGGAATGCGGCCCGTGGTCCCCATCAGGGACAGCAACTGCTTGGCGGTGTCGCCGAACATGGTGATCGATCCAGTCGCCGTTGAACGGAAAATGATCAGCATGGAACGTCTCTCCGGCAGTCGCGAATGAACCGATACTGCCCGATCAGGTGCAGCCGCGCAGCAGGAAAAGTACCAGCAGTACGGGAATGGGCACACCGATCAGCCACAGCAGAATCCAGCCCATCTTGCCCTGCTGTTTCTCCAGCCGTTGCCTGAGTTCGCGCATGACACGTTACCTGCAGAATGAATCTGCTTCGGTAACGGACGGGCGCAGTGGGCGGTTCCGGAGGAAGAGGTTTCACACGGAGATCACGGAGGGCACGGAGGGCACGGAGGTAGAGAAGAAGAATTTCCACGGGGGAAGAATGGGGACACGGGGAACACGGGGTTCGGAACAGAAAAATCCTTTCTTCCCCCCGTGTTCCCCGTGTCCCCATTCTTCCCCCCGTGGAAATTCTTCTCTCTTGATCTCCGGCTCCGTGTTCTCCGTGATCTCCGTGTGAAATTCCTGTTTTCAGCTCTGTGCCACGGAAGCAGAGGCGAGCCACATCGCGAGCGTCGTTTCGCGATCGGCACCCTGACCGCTGATGATCACCTGGGCCTGCTTCTTCGTGTAATAGCCACGCGCGGTGAGCATCGCGAGCGAGCCGCAGAGATCGCCGAAGTAGACGCTGCGGCCGATGGAGCTCATCTGTTCGGGCGGCAGCTTCTGCTGCTGTTCGGTGAACGCGGCGATCGACAGATCCGAGAGCTTCCATGACTGTGCAATGAGGCTGGCGGTGCAGGCGCGCTGCGTGCGGATGGCTTCGATGATCACGTCCGCGCGCGGCGTGAGATGAGGGAAGTCGCGATACTTGTCGAGCGCCAGCCGGAACAGGACGATGTTGGCGAGCAGGCTCATGAGGCCGAGCAACTGCGCGACGATGGGTTTGATGTCGCCGCCCGTTCTCGCATGCACTTCCGCCGCCATCGCCGTGCGCTCGGCCTGTTCCCAGGTGAAGTCTGCGAACTTCTCGAACGAGCCGCGCGGAATGCGGAACACCGGCTGCAGGATGGCCGAGGCCATCAGCGAACGCAGTCCATTGGTTCCGAGCAGCATCACGGCGCGATCGAGGCTCTCGATCGGTTCGGGCGACGTTCGATAGTAGGCGCTGTTCGCGCGCTGCAGCACCGCGCCGGCCAGTGCGGGATCTTCCAGCAGCACGCGGACCAGTTCCTCGCGCGTGCTCTCGTCGTCGTTGATGGCCTGCAACAGGCGCGGCAGCAGCATCGGGCGGCGCGGAAAGTAGTCGCGTTCGTACACCGATTCGTCGAGCGACTTGCTGATCGCGTCCAGCACCGGCACGTGGTCGTCGGGCACCTGCGGTTCGAAGCGGGTCAGGCTGAAGGCGATGCGGTAGCACTCGTCGACTGCCTGCTCGATCTCGGTGGTCGTGAAGGGGATTTCATCGGCCCGGCCGAGCGGCAGCGGAGCCGGGGCAGTGGACTCGGCCTCGCGGGACGCGGGGCGTTGATCCTTGCGCAGGATCATGAACAGGACGACCGCGAGTACCGCGATCAGCAGGATCAGGATTGCGATCCACATTCTCCCGTCGGTCCCCTCGTTGTTTTCAGTGTGGTGCGATCATAGCGGTTTACGCACCTGATCGGTGCGGGGCGCTCTGCCTGTGGGGCCGGCTTTCCCGCGGGATTCCCTTCGGTCACAGCCGGCCTTCTTCTGTAGGTCAGGCTTCAGCCTGACAGTTCTCAGGCCGGCTGAAGCCGGCCCCACAGGAAGAGGCAGATCTCCGGGCAATGCCATTGGAGTGAGTCTTGCAGAGACAGCATGCATTCCTCAACGAGGTCACGCTGCTTGTCCATCCACGTCGCGCTCAATCACGTCACGCAGTATCGCTACGACCGGCGCGTCGGTCTCGGCCCGCAGGTGATCCGGCTGCGGCCGGCGCCGCATTCGCGCACGCGCATCCTGTCGTATTCGCTGCGCGTCACGCCCGAAGAGCATTTCATCAACTGGCAGCAGGATCCGCAGTCGAATTATCTCGCCCGGCTGGTCTTTCCGGAAAAGACCACCGAACTGCGCATCGAGGTGAACCTGGTCGCCGAGATGGCGGTGTTCAATCCCTTCGATTTCTTTCTGGAGGAATACGCCGAGAATTTTCCGTTTGCGTATCAGCCGGAAGAGCGGCGCGAACTGGCGCCGTATCTCATCGCGGCGCCGCTGACGCCGCTGTTCGCGAAGTATCTCGAATCGATTCCGCGCGAACGCGTGCGCACGATCGACTTCCTGGTCGATCTCAACCGGCGCCTGTCGCAGGACGTGAAGTACCTGATCCGGCTCGAACCCGGCGTGCAGACGCCCGAGGAAACGTTGCAGAAGACCTCGGGCTCGTGCCGCGATTCGGCCTGGTTGCTGGCGCAACTGCTGCGGCACCTGGGCCTCGCGACGCGCTTCGTCTCGGGCTACCTGATCCAGCTCGTGGCCGACGTGAAGTCGCTCGATGGACCGTCCGGCACGTCGGTGGATTTCACCGATCTGCATGCGTGGTGCGAGGTCTATCTGCCGGGCGCAGGCTGGATCGGACTCGATCCCACGTCCGGCCTGCTCGCGGGCGAAGGACACATTCCTCTGGCGTGTACGCCCGAGCCGTCCGCGGCGGCGCCGGTCAGCGGTGCGGTCGATGAGTGCGAAGTCGAGTTCGCGCACTCGATGAAGGTCGAGCGCATCTGGGAAGCGCCGCGCGTCACCAGACCCTATACCGAAGAGCAATGGGCGCAGATCGACAGGCTCGGCGCGCAGGTCGATGCCGAACTGTTGGCGCAGGACGTGCGCCTGACCATGGGCGGCGAGCCGACCTTCGTTGCCATCGACGATCCCGACGGCGCGGAATGGAACACCGATGCGCTCGGTCCCAACAAACGGCGCCTGGCGGCGGAGCTGTTTCACAAACTGCGCGAGAAGTACGCGCCGCAGGGTCTTGCGCACTTCGGACAGGGCAAGTGGTATCCCGGCGAGCAGTTGCCGCGCTGGTCGCTCAACTGTTTCTGGCGGCGTGACGGCGAGCCGATGTGGGCCGATCCGGCGCTGTACGCGAACGAGGCCGTCGACTACCAGGCTGACGAACTCAAGGCCCGGCGCTTCCTGAGCGCGGTCGCACAGCGACTCGGCGTAGCGCCGCGCTACGTGTTCGCGGCCTATGAAGACGCCTTCTACTACCTGTGGCGCGAGCGTCAGTTGCCGGCCAATGTCGATCCCTTCGATTCGAACCTGGCCGATCCGCTCGAACGCGCGCGACTGGCGAACGTGTTCAGCCGCGGACTCGACCAGGTGATCGGGCACGTGCTGCCGATCGCGCGCACCGACACCGGCTGGCAATCCGGCCCGTGGTTCCTGCGGGCCGAGCGCTGCTACCTGGTGCCGGGCGATTCGCCGATCGGCTATCGCCTGCCGCGCGATTCGCAGCCGTGGGTGAGGGGCGTCGACTATCCGTGGCTGTATGAAGTCGATCCGAGTCAGCCGCGTCCGCCGCTGGCGACGCATGCGGATATTCGGCGGCAGTTCGCGGCGGGCCCCCATCCTGTCCTTCCCCCGCAGAGCGGGGGAAGGGACGCCGTATTCGGCCGCGATGCCAGATTTCCATCAATCTCAGATGGAGCGTCCCCTCCCTTGCCCGAAGGGCGGGGGAGGGACAGGGAGGGGGCAGCGCCACAGCAAGGTGAATCGGCATCGTGGATCACCCGCACTGCAATGTGCGCCGAGCCGCGCGACGGCGTGCTCTACATCTTCATGCCGCCATTGACTCAGCTCGAGGACTACCTCGAACTCGTGAGCGCAGTGGAGTCCGTCGCCCAGGCGCAGTCGCTGCCGGTGATCCTCGAAGGCTACGAGCCGCCGCGCGATCCGCGCCTGAACAGTTTCCGCGTCACGCCCGATCCGGGCGTCATCGAAGTGAACATTCATCCGGCGTCGAACTGGAGCGAACTGGTCGAGCGCACCACGCATCTCTACGACACCGCGCGCGAAACCCGGCTCAGCACCGAGAAGTTCATGCTCGACGGCCGGCACAGCGGCACGGGCGGCGGCAATCACTTCGTGCTCGGCGGCGCGACGCCGGAGGACTCACCGTTCCTGCGGCGTCCCGATCTGTTGCGCAGCCTGATCGCGTACTGGCACAACCATCCGTCGCTCTCGTACCTGTTTTCCGGCCTGTTCATCGGCCCGGGTTCGCAGGCACCGCGCGTCGACGAGGCCCGCAACGATTCGCTGTACGAACTGGAGATCGCCTTCCGCCAGTTCCCGCCGCCGGGCGGCGACGTGCCGCCGTGGCTGGTGGACCGGCTGCTGCGCAACCTGCTGATCGACGTCACCGGCAATACGCATCGCGCCGAATTCTGTATCGACAAGCTCTATTCGCCCGACAGCTCGACCGGCCGACTCGGCCTGCTGGAAATGCGCGCCTTCGAAATGCCGCCGCATGCGCGCATGAGCCTCACGCAGCAGTTGTTGCTGCGCTCGCTGCTGGCGAAGTTCTGGCGCGAGCCCTATCAGCCGTCGCGCCTCGCACGCTGGGGCACGGAGCTGCACGACCGTTTCATGCTGCCGTACTTCGTCAAGGAGGATCTGCGCGATGTGATGCAGGAACTCGCGGCCGGCGGCTATGCCGTCCAGGAGGAATGGTTCGCGCCGCACTTCGAGTTCCGCTTTCCCAAGATCGGCGACTATGCCCACGGCGGCGTCGAACTCGAACTGCGCCATGCGCTGGAGCCCTGGCACACGATGGGCGAGGAGGGCGCAGTCGGCGGCGCCGTGCGCTATGTCGATTCCTCGGTCGAGCGCCTGCAGGTGCATGTCACCGGTCTCGCGCCGGATCGCTACACGCTGGCCTGCAACGGCCGCGCGATTCCGCTGCGTCCGACCGGCAAGGTCGGCGAGTTCGTGGCCGGCGTGCGCTATCGTGCCTGGCAGCCGCCGTCATCGCTGCAGCCGCGGATCCCGCCGCATGCGCCGCTGACGTTCGACCTGGTCGACACCTGGATGCAGCGCTCGATCGGTGGCTGCCAGTACCACGTCGCGCATCCGGGCGGTCGCAATTATTCGGTGTTTCCGGTGAATGCGTTCGAGGCCGAGAGCCGCCGGCTGGCGCGCTTCTTCCGGACCGGCTTTTCACCCGGCCGGGTCGGAATGCCGCAGCCCGAGGGAACGAACGAGTTCTCGTTCACGTTCGACCTGCGCAGATGAAATTCCGGGCAGGGCTGTTCTTCCTGTAGGTCAGGCTTTAGCCTGACTCCGGGAAGAGCCGGCTGAAGCCGGCCCCACAGGAAGAAATCGAGCCCCATGCCCCAGCCCACCGTCATCACTCCCTACACCGCCGACCGTTCGCGCTACGACGAACTGCTCGCGGCCGATGGCGAGGTGCGGGCGCACTGGCGGCCGCTGATCGAGCGGCTCGATGCCTCGAACGCGGATGCGATCCGTCGCGGCGTCGAACTCGCGCGGCGCCTGATCGTCGAGAACGGCGTCACCTACAACGTCTACGCCGACCCGCAGGGACGCGACCGGCCGTGGCAGCTCGATACGCTGCCGCTGATCCTGCCCGCGGAGGAATGGCAGTCGCTTGCCGCGGGCGTCGCGCAGCGCGCCAGCCTGCTCGATTCGCTGCTTGCGGATCTCTACGGCCCGCAGCGCCTGCTGGCCGAAGGCATCGTGCCGCCGGAGATCGTCTTCGGTCATCCGAACTTTCTCTGGCCGTGCCGCGGCCTGAGTCCGGTCGGCGGTCGCTGGCTGCACGTCTACGCGGCCGATCTCGCGCGTGCGCCGAACGGTCAATGGTGGGTGCTGGGTGATCGCACCCAGACACCGTCGGGTCCCGGTTACGCGCTGGAGAATCGCCGTATCGTCTCGCGCGTCTTTCCGCAGGTGCTCGATGATCTGCGCGTGCGCTCGCCGGGTGGATTCTTCGCGACCCTGCGCGAACAGTTGCTGAGCCAGGTGGAGGACGACGAGTCGCCGCTCGCCGTCGTCCTGACGCCGGGGCCCTTCAACGAAACCTATTTCGAGCACGCATATCTGGCGCGCCAGCTCGGTCTCGCGCTGGTCGAGGGCGCGGACCTCACCGTGCGTGGCGACACGCTCTATCTCAAGACCTTCGCGGGACTGCGGCGCGTGCATGCCGTGCTGCGCCGTCTCGACGATGATTTCTGCGACCCCGCCGAACTGCGTTCGGATTCGGCGCTCGGCGTGCCGGGACTGCTGCAGGTCGTGCGCGCACGTCGCGTCGTGCTGGCGAATGCACTCGGCAGCGGCGTGCTCGAATCGGCGAGCTGGCTCGGCTTTCTGCCGCCGATCGCCGAATGGTTCAGCAGCGAAGCGCTCGCGCTGCCGTCGGTCGCGACGTGGTGGTGCGGCGAGCGGCCCGCGCTCGAACACGTCATCGCAAATCTCGATCAACTCGTCATCAAGCCGACGTTTCCCAACCAGCGTTTCGAGCCCGTGTTCGGACGGACGCTGGATCGCAAGGCGAAGGCGGCGCTGATTGCACGCCTGCGTTCGCGGCCCTATGCCTACGTCGCGCAGGAGCGTGTGGCGCTGTCGCAATCGCCGGCGTGGGGACCGAACGGCGTGACTGCACGCGCACTCGCGATTCGCGTCTACGCGGTGGCCACGCCGAACGGTTACGAAGTGATGCCGGGCGGCCTCGCGCGCATCGCGCAGGATGCTTCGGCCGACATCGTGTCGAATCAGCGCGGCGGCGGCAGCAAGGACATCTGGGTGATCGCTGCTGACAGTAGCGACGACGGCGACGCCCCCGTGCCTGCGCAGCGTCGTCGCGGCCGCAACGAAGACCTGCCGTCGAGACTGGTCGAGAACCTGTTCTGGATGGGTCGCTACGCCGGCCGCTGCGAGGACAAGGCGCGACTGGCGCGCGCGACGCTGGCGCTCGATACGCGCTCGGAGTCCTGGAAACATGCCATCAACAGTTGCGCGCATTTCGGCGTGCTGGCGGAAAAGTCCGATCTCGCGACGAGCCTGTTCGACATGACGAATGCCGCCGGCCTCGCTGCCGATCTGCGCCGGCTCGAGTGGTCGGCGACCCAGGCGCGTAGCCGTCTGTCCGCCGAACACTGGCGCGCCATCGGCGTACTGCAGCGCCAGTATCACGAATCCGCTTCGAGCCGCAGCGATGCGCGCGAAGCGCTGGATCGACTGGTGCTGGCACTGTCGGGCCTGGCCGGCTTCGCGCTGGACGACATGACGCAGGACGACGGCTGGCGGATGCTGATCCTCGGCCGGCGGCTCGAGCGCGTGCAGTTCCTGTCGGCGCTGTTCGGCCTGCGCTTGGCGGTTGCCGCGGCGCCGTCGCGCGGCGAACTCGAATGGTGGCTGGACATCACCGGCAGCACAGTGGCGTACCGCACACGCAACCTGGAACGCGCGCGACTCGCGTCGGTGCTGCACCTGCTGATCCGCGACGGCCAGAATCCCCGCAGTCTCGGTTTCCAGTGCGCCGAGATCCGCGCGATCCTCAACCACCTGCGGCTGTCGGGCGGCATCGCGCCGGATGAATGCTTCGATCCGGCCGTCGCCGACATCGACGACGCCGATCTCGGCGTGCTCGAAGGCGCGGGCTATACGGCCATCGCGGCGCGACAGGCGTTCGCACAGCGCCTGCTGGCATTGGCCGGCGCCGCGACGGATCTGTCGGACCGGTTGTCGATGCGCCATTTCTCGCACACCGAGGGCGATCTGCAGGTGGTGGCGGCATGAGCACCTCGGCGGCCTATCGCATCCGGCACCAGACGTCGTACGCCTACAGCGGCGACGTCGTGCATTCGCACCAACTGCTGCATCTCGCGCCACGCGACACCGCGCGACAGACGTGTACGCAGCACAGCATCGTCATCGACCCGCCGCCGGCGCACAGTCGTGTCGACGTCGATGCCTTCGGCAATCCGGTGACGCGGCTGGAGTTCGATCGCGTGCACGACAGGCTCGACGTCACCGCCGAGATGGCGGTGCAGGTGCATAGTTGCGCGGATCGAGAACTCAAGAGCGAAGCCTGGGAACGCGTGCGCGGCGGTCTTGCCTATTCGGGCCGTCCGCCCGGCGCCGAGCGGCTCGAAGCCATGCGCTTTCGCGCCGAATCGCCGCACGTGCGCATCAAGCAGGTGTTCAACGACTATGCGCAGGAATGCTTTCCCGCCGGTCGCACCGTGCTCGAATGCGCCGAGCGCCTGATGCACAAGCTGCACGACGAGATGACGTATGCACCGGGTGAAACCACGGTGTCGACCTCGCTGCTGGATGTGCTCGATACGCGTCGCGGCGTCTGTCAGGACTACGCGCACCTGATGATCGCGTGCCTGCGTTCGCGCGGACTCGCGGCACGCTATGTCAGCGGCTATCTGCGCACCGTGCCTGTGTCCGGCGCGACGGCACTCGTCGGCGCCGATGCTTCGCATGCATGGGTGTCGGTCTACTGTCCTGTTTCCGGCTGGATCGAATTCGATCCCACCAACGGCGTGCGCGCCGACACGGATCACATCACCGTCGCCTGGGGCCGCGACTTCGCCGACGTCTCGCCGCTGCGCGGCGTCATCGTCGGGGGCGGTCAGCACCGGTTGTCGGTGCGGGTGAGTGTGGTTCCGGAATGAAGCCGGATCGTGCGTCCCTTCCTCCGCGCAGCGGGGGAAGGACAGGATGGGGTTTTTTGTAGGTCAGGCTTCAGCCTGACTCTGATGAAGAGGCCGGCTGAAGCCGGCCCCACAGTTAAGAGGCCCCCACCCCAACCCTCCCCCGCTGCGCGGAGGAGGGGATCAGGCCCGCGGCAAGATCAGGCGGCGCGCTCGCTCGCGCCCAGAAATTCCACCAGCGTCGAGGTGAATTCCTGCGCCTTCTCGATATTCGACAGGTGCGCCGCTTCCAGCATTTTCAGTCGCGCGCCGGGAATCGAGTTCGCGATCAGTTCGGCATGGTCCGGCGGCGTGGCAGGGTCCTTCGTGCCGCCGATCACGAGCGTCGTCGTCGTGATTCCCTTGATGTCTTCGCGCAGGTCCATGTCGCGGATCGCCGCGCAGCACGCAGCGTAGCCCGCCGGGCTGGTCGCCAGCAGCATCTGGCGCACGCGCTCCACGCGATCGGGCTCGGCTTCGCGGAACCCGGGTGTGAACCAGCGGCCCAGCGTGCCCTCGGTCAATGCCGCCATGCCTTCCGTGCGCACTGTCTGGATGCGCGACTGCCAGCCCTCGCGCGGCGGCATGTGCGCCGAGGTATTGCAGAGCGCGGCCTTCAGCACCCTATCCGGCCAGTGCCGTGCGATGGTCATGGCCGTCATGCCGCCGAGCGATACGCCGCACAGGTGAGCCCGTGCGATACCGCAGGCATCGAGCACGGCGAGTGCATCGCGCGCCAGCTGTTCCAGCGTGAGTTCCTCGCGGGTGCCTGGCGTCGATCCGCCGTGTCCGCGCGCGTCGTAGCGCACCAGTTCGAACTGCTCCTGCAGCACGTCTGCCTGGTCGTCCCACATTTCCAGACTCGTGCCCAGCGAGTTGATCAGCAGCAGCGCGGGCGCGCCGGGGCGCGGTGCATGTTCGTAGCGCAGTTGCGCATCTTCGGTCACGACTGTCTTCATGGGGTTCCCGGACGGTTCTGCTCGAGTTCGCGAATGACGTCTTCGGCCTGGTGCATCGCCGTGTTGGCGGCAGGTACACCGGCATAAATCGCCGCATGCAGGATGAGTTCCTTCAATTCATCCTGCGTCAGTCCATTGTTGAATGCACCGCGGACGTGGCCGCGGAATTCATCCCAGCGGCCCAGCGCGATACAGATCGACAGCGTGATGCAGGAGCGCATCCGGCGATCGAGACCGGGGCGGTTCCACACGTCTCCCCACGCATAACGGGTGAGGAAGTCCTGGAAGTCGCGATTGAAGTCGTTGAGCTGCGAGTTGGCTCGATCGACCCACGCGTCGCCGAGTACGGCGCGACGATTGCGCGTTCCCGCATCGTAGCGTTCCTGATCATCCATCGCTGTCTGCTCCGGTCTTGCGTTGTGTCAGATAGGCATGAGTGCGCGCCTCGGCAGCGGCGAGGTCGCGGGTCGCGGCCGGCAGTTCCTTTTCCGCAATCTCCCGCAATGCCGAGGAGAGATTGGCCTGCATGCGCTGGCTGTCGATCCGCAATCCGCGAAACGCATTGGTCAGCGAGAGCAGCGCGCCGTGTGTGAGGCTGCATAGTTGCGGCAGGACGATCCACTCGGCATGCCATGCGCCCGCGGCCCGTTCGTGTTCCTGCAGCATCGTCGTCAGCAGTGTCGAGGCGAGGTGCGGAGTCGTCGTGGCGGCGGCGACGGCAGCGACCGAATCCACGGGATTGTGCTTGTGCGGCATGGCCGTCGAACCGCCCTTGCCGGGCGCTGACGATTCGGACAACTCGCCGATCTCGGATTGCATCTGCAGGATCAGATCGCGCGCCATTTTTCCGAGCTGCCCGGTCAACGTGGCCAGCGCCGTGCCGAACTCGGCGATGCAGACCCGGTTGGTGTGCCAGCAGATCGGCGCCGGCCGCAATCGCAACCGGACTGCGACGCCGGCTACCAGTTCCGGCGCAAGCACGCCGGCGCTGGTCAACGTGCCGACCGGCCCGCTAAGTTGCAGGAACAAACCGCTGCGCATCAGCTGCGCCAGCCGCGCAGCGATCTGGTCCAGCCCCGCCAGTGCCGCCGCGAACTTGTAACCGAGCGTCGTTGGCATTGCCTGCTGCAGCAGCGTTCTGGCGATCATCGGCGTCTGCGCATGCGTCTGCGCCAGCGTCGCGACGGTTTCGCACAATGGGTGCAGATCGCGGCGGACGAGCCTGAGGGTGTCGCGCATCGCCAGCATGGTGGCGGTGTCGATGACATCCTGGCTGGTGCTGCCGTGATGCACCCACTCAGCCGCTTCGGGATCGACGGCCTTCACCAGCGTGCGCAACTGCTGCACGAAAGGAATAGCCGGATTGCCGGCGATGGCGGCCGCAGAAAGATCGATGCGCGCAATGAGTTTGCGGTCGGCGCAGAGGCCGGCGATCGTCCGGGCTGCGGTTTCGGGGATCAGTCCCAGTTCTCCCTGGACTTTCGCCAGCGCGCCCTCGAACTCGAGCATGTAGGCGAGTTGCTGCGCGGGTGCGAACAGCGCGGCGACTTCACTGCTGTGGAACTGGGAATCCAAGGGTCCCCCGGAAGGTGTGATGGGCCGTCGCGCGGCGATTTCGCCGGATACTAAATGAGTGTCGCGCACGCAGCATCGACGTTGGCCGCAAGGCTCGCCGGCAATTGCAGGTCAACCCGCTATGTCGTATAACGATTTTCGTCCCGGCCTTGGCGAAACCCCATGGAAAATGCCGATTCCACCTTTCCATCGCCGGCCAGCGGCCTGGTGTTCCGCCGCGAGCTGCGGATCGAATGGGGCGATTGCGATCCGGCCGGCATCGTCTTCTATCCGCGCTATCTCGCCTTCTTCGATGCCAATACCGCCTACCTGTTCGAGGCGGCGGGTCTGCCGAAAACAGAACTCGTGAAAACCTACGACATCATCGGCATGCCCCTGGTCGATGTCGGCGCGAAGTTCTTCATGCCTTCGCGGTTCGGCGACCGGGTCACCGTCGAGAGCCATGTCGCGCAGTGGAAGCGCTCCAGCCTGACCATCGAGCATCGAATCCAGCGCGACGGCAGACTGGCGGTGCAGGGCCACGAAAGCCGCGTCTGGGCCGGCAAGGATCCGGACCGTCCGGGCGGCATCAAGGCGCGCGCCATTCCGGAAGAAGTCATGCAACGTTTTGCCGGCAGACTGAGCGACTCATGAAAGACCGGTCCCGCGGTTCGAGTGCCCGGCCTCGTGCGAAGGCGGCCTCTGTCGCAACGCCGAAAACGCGACAGCGCGCCGCGGCACTCGGTCCGCTGTCGCACTTCATCGGCTATGCCTTGCGACGCGCCCAGCTCGTCGTCTTCGACGACTTCTTCCACACCTTTGCGGATCTGGACCTGCGTCCGGCGCAGTTCGGTCTGCTGATCGTGATCAGCCAGAATCCCGGACTCAAGCAGGCGGATGCGAGCGCCGCGCTCGGCATCCAGACGCCGAACTTCGTCGCGCTCGTCGATGCGCTGGAACGCCGCGGCATCGTGCAGCGCCTGCCGACCGAGAACGACCGGCGCTCCTATGCACTGCATCTCACCAGGGCCGGAGAGGCGTTGCTGAAGCGTGTACTCGTACGTCAGGCCGAACACGAAGAGCGCATGACCGCGCGCATCGGCAAGGCCGGCAGGGAGCAGCTGCTGGCATTGCTCGACAAACTCGCCAACGTGGACTGAGGTCGCCTTGTCGCATCCCTATCCGCTCGAATCGGTGAGGGACGATCCGCCTCACCTGTATCCGCAGTACGCATCGACGGTTGAGCGTCACGCCGTCGCAGACCGTCGGCCCGTACTTTGAGATCGGCCTCATTCACGAGCGCTGGAATCGTCTCTGCACGGGAGAAGGACAGCGACTGACGATCGCGGGTTCGGTCCTCGACGCCGCAGGTCAACCTGTCACCGATGCCATGCTGGAAATCTGGCAGCCGGATCGTCGCGCGTTCGGCCGCTTTCGCACCGATCCAGCCAGCGGTGAGTTCCGGTTCGATGTCATGAGACCTGTCAGCCTCCGGTGCGGATCAGGCGCCGCACCTGTGCGTCGGCGTGTTCGCAGCGTGGGCTGCTGAAGCGGCTCTATACACGCATCTATTTCGACGGCGAACCGGGCAACGCCAGCGATCCGGTTCTCGCTCTCGTTCCGGCGGTGCGGCGAGCTACGCTGATTGCGGTTGCCGCCGAGATGCCGGGCGGTCCGCTCCGATTCGATATCCGCCTGTCCGGTCCGGGCGAGATGGTGTTCTTCCACTGCTGATCCGGTGCGGCCCGTTCAGGGAATGCCCGATTCCTTGACAGCACTCCCAGCGGTCCAGACAATGCCCGCCCTTCCATCGCCGGCTGGACTTTCCCGAGGTCCGCCCGAGTAGAGAAAGGCTAGGTAGCTCAGCTGGTTAGAGCGTGGCACTCATAATGCCGAGGTCGTGGGTTCGAGTCCCACCCTAGCCACCATTCGGTCCGCCGGCACCGTCCGGAGACTTCCCGAAAATTTCTTTCGATCTCCCTCCACCTTCTTTCAGGGCGAGAGCCTGGCCGCCATCTCCTTGATCACGATCGTGCGCGCCGTGCGAATGATTCTGAGCTGCCCGGCACGCGTGGCAGCTGCGACATCCGTCCCCTCGAACTCCTGGATGAGATCGTCCGCGGCTGCCTCAATCCTTCCGGTGGAGTGCGCGAGCAGGCGTTTGATGGCGGTGCGCGTCAGCCCGAGCGCTTCAGCGAACTTTGTGTAGTTAGCCGAATCCACCTGCGCGAAGGTCGCCGCATCACCGATCTTCGTGCTCAAGGGAGTATGCGGCCACTGGAGGTTGCCGCCCGGCGCGGTGTGATACGACTCGGTAGACACCAGATCGTAGAAAGGCGCGAGCTGAACGCCCTCGGCATCTACGTGGAACGACAGATTCTTCAGGTGGGCATCCGCATTGCCGGTGAGCAGATTGAAAAGCACCCAGCTTGCGATGTCCTGACGCGCCCGCGCGCGGTTCGTGCAGTAGCGGATGATGCTCGCGAAAGTCTGTACCGTTGCCTGCTGATATTTGAACGTGCGATCGAGCCCCAGCAGCTGACAGGCATCGATGATGTGCAGTCGCCGGGTTTCTTCTCCCGCCTGCTGGCGATCGAACCGCTCGATCAGGTACACCGGTTCCGGTACGTAGCGTATCTGCACCGCTGGCACGCGCAGACCGATACGATCTGCCAGTCGCATGGTGAAGAATTCGTTCGCGACCGAGTTCGGCCAGTTCTCTCGATCCACGTGATCGGGTTTCAGCAGGTGCGTCGACGGAGTCTCGCCTTCCGGGAAGAAGAGCGAACCGTTCACCATGCTGACGGCCATCTTGTGCTGGGCGCCGGCGAGACTCATCCGCTTGGGTGCATCCGCTGCAAGACTTTGCTTCGGAAGTTTCCTGATCCGGTCGCTCAACTCGGCATCAGCGAGAGGCACATACCCGGATCGCCCCACCGCTTCGCCGGGAGCGCGCAAGGTGATCGCGCCTGCAGACTCGCTGCCGTAGCAAGCAAGGAGGCCGAATGCATCTGCCGCCGGAATCTGTGCGTCAGCAGCCAGCAGATCGCGCGCCTGCTCCTCGGGTAACAGGTTGTCGAAGAACCACTGCACCGGACGTGACGTCGCGCCGTCGACGATAGAGCCCATCGCGCGTGGCATGTGCGGGGAGAGATCGAAGCCGGTGTCGATCCACGCGGGGTCGTACTCGAACACCCACAGGTTGTTTTGCTCGCGCAGTCGCCCCACGGACTGTCCGTTGATCGTGGCCACCAACTCGCGCATGGGCGCGCTCATCGGTGTGAATCGGTGTCAGGCGCGGAGTCCACGGTGATCGATGATTCCCGCAGATGTCGATTGACTGCGGCCGTATCCAGTCCTGCGGGCAACTCCAGCCGGAGCGTCACTCCAAGTTCGCGCAATGCTTCGATCACCTTGCCGAGTTGGGCGGTAGGCTTGCCGTCCTCGAGGTCGCCGATGAAGCTGTGGGAAAAGCGGCCCACTTCGTCCTGGCGAAGAGCTTGAGCCTTGCGCACGGCGCGCACCAAAGCGCCCAGCTGCTTTGTGTCGCGAATGGGTACGCATGGAATGGGCATGGCTGACCTCCAAAAAATAGCCGACTGGCTATTTTGTACGGGCGGGAGGCGTGCAAGCAACAAGAAAATAGCCGAGCTACTATTTTTATCCGGTGCCCAAGCTGTTGCTTGCCAAGGAGAGCCGAGCGGCTAGTTTTTTTGCGGAGAAGTCTGCGAAAGACGGGCTGAATCCATTTTTATGGTTCCGTCCCTGAAGAGCGTGGCTCGATCCGTCGTCAGTACATGGGCTGCGAACGAGAATCGGACATTCCCCTCCAGCACCGTCGATTCGTCGTCGCTGCGATTCGCGCTGTCGGCGCTCCAGGTCATTTCAAGGTCGTCAGCGTCGGTTGGCTTGACGACGACGTTGCCTGAATAGTCGATTTCGCCGCTGGCCGATGTCGACATGTGATCCGCGGAGAATGCAATGCGCTGCCCTTCACCTTTCAACGGGACCGCGCGTGCAGGCTCCGGTTGAGCTGCCCACGCGGCATAGCTGCCGGAGATGATCAGCGCGGTCGTCAATACCGCGCCAGACAATTTGCGGGCGAAACCAGGTGCGGGACGTTTGAGCATGGCGATTCTCTCCTTCAAGGGATGGCTGGATTGCCAATGACAGCCGATGGGCAGGCGCCACGTGGACTCGGCGGCGAGTTGCGTCTTGAGCAGGGCATCGGCGTAGCAACGTCGTCCTGAGCCTGATTCCGCAAGCACCGTCGCATCGCAGGCCAGCTCCTGATCGAGTCTCAATCGTGCTATCGCCCAGTACATGACTGGATTGAACCAGAAGAGACACAGCGCTGTTTCCGCGATGGTATTGACGAGGATGTCGCCCCGGCGCCTGTGCACGTGTTCGTGCGCGAGAATCAAGGCGCACGCTTGCCGGTCATAGAGGGCTTCGAAATGAGTCGGCAGAACGATGCGGGGGCGCCAGATGCCAATGAGCACAGGGCCGCTGACCGACGCGCTGCGGAACGTACCGTCGTGGGCAGAAGCCAGGTGGCCCAGAGAGCGACTGAACGCTCGCTGTCGATACAGCATCAACGCCAGCATCGAGGCACTGCCTGCAGCCCAAAGAAACAGTCCCATGGCGGTGTAGTCAGCGGCGCCTGTCATTTGTCCGGAAAGCGCCGGGGCGGCAAATGTGCTGAGTATCGAATCGGGCAAGGTCTGGATGGCGGTTTCCGACGATCCTGAGGGTGCGGGTAGTGCAAGGACGAGCGTGCTCGCCGGAACCAGCAGCCACAACCCGTAGGCAACTTGCGCGCCTGCAATTCGCCTCATGGGCCTGCGCAGGAGCGCCACGACGAAAATCGCCACGCTCGATGCGATCGTCAGCTCGGCAAGCACCTGCATCAGGCTAACGCTCATTGTCGAGTTCCTCGATCAGGCGTTTGAGATCCGCGAGATCCTTCCTGGTCAACTTTCGCTGCTTGCTGAAGTGCGCTACGAACGGCGCCACGCGACCTCCGAACAGCCGGTCCAGCAGGCCCTTGCTCTCGCTGGACAGCCACTGTTCGCGCTGAAGTATCGGGGAATACAAATAGCGCCGACCGTCCCTCTGCGCGCTGATCGCGCGTTTCTTGAGAAGTCTGTTCAGCAGAGTCTTGATCGTGGGTTCTTGCCAGTCCTGCCGGCCCTTCAACGCAGTCACGACCTCTTCCGTAGCGACCGGACTGGACTGCCACAGCACTTCCATGACAACGGATTCCGCTTCAGTAATGGTCGGGATGTCTTTCATCGGTCTGATTGCCGGGGTAGCGATTACACGTGTAGACGAATATAAATTTACACTTGTAATCGATGAAGTCAATACCGGCGGCGAGTGTTCGAGTCGCGAGCCCTCAGCGCGCCGGCGCCTTGAGCAGCGCCTTGTCGAGGATGCCGCCGTCGGCGAAGTGTTCCTTCGTGACCGCATCCCAGCCGCCGAATGCCTGCTCGATCGTCACGAGCTTCACGGGCGGAAACTGCAGCGCGTACTTCCGGCTGATCGCTGCGTCGTCGACGCGGTTGTAGTGCTTCGCGATGATTTCCTGGCCTTGCGGCGAGTACAGGAACTGCAGGTAGGCGGTGGCGGCTTTGCGCGTGCCCTTTCTGTCGACGACCCTGTCGACGATCGCCACGGGGAAATCCGCCCGCAGGCTCAGCGACGGCATCACGGCTTCGAGATTGCTTTTGCCGTACTCGGTGCGGATCGCAGTGATCTCGGCTTCGAACGTCACCAGCGCATCGCCGATGCCGCGTTCGATGAACGTCGTCGTCGCACCGCGGCCGCCCGTGTCGAAGACGGGGACGTTCGCGAGCAGTTTGCCGACGAATGCCGCGGCCTGCTGCCGGTCGCCCTTGTACTGGTCGAGTGCAAAGGCGTAGGCGGCGAGGTACGTATAGCGGCCGTTGCCGGAGGTCTTCGGATTCGGAAAGACCACCTGCACGCCGGGGCGCACGAGATCGGACCAGTCGCGGATTTTTTTCGGATTGCCCTGTCGCACGAGGATCACGGGCAGCGAGTAGTACGGCGATGCATCGTGCGGCAGACGCTGGCGCCAGTCGGCGCCGACGAGGCCGCGCTGGCGGAGCAGATCGATGTCGGTGACCTGATTGAACGTCACGACGTCTGCCGGCAGTCCTTCGGCGACGGCGCGCGCCTGTTTCGACGAGCCGCCGTGCGACTGGCGTATCCGCAGCGTCTCCCCGGTTTTCGCCTGCCAGTCCGCGACAAACGCCGGGTTGATCTCGTCGTACAGTTCGCGCGAGACGTCGTAGGAGGCGTTGAGGAGATCGGCGGCGAGCGGTGCCTTGCCGAGGATCAGCGCGGCGATGGCGACGATGGTTCGTAGCCGGTGGAGTCGGGAGTCTGTGCAGCTCATGGAGCGCAGTATGGATTCAGGAAGGCGTCGCGGTCACATGTGCAAACAGTCTTTGGGTATGACTGCCCGTTGTATGCCAGCCGTTTTGCCTTCCCCAGCGCCGCGGCGGGCCTTCAGGCGGGCCGGCTCACGGAATCGCGTGCGATGTATCGAGGCTCAAACGCCTGCTGCACTTCCAGGCTGTTCTGCTGATAGACGTTGCGCAGGACCCAGCGGGCAGCCATGCGGCTCATGTCGGCAATCGGGTAGTGGACGGTCGAGAGCTTGGGGTAGACGTAGCGCGCGATCGGCGAATCGTCGAAGCCGACGATCGAGAGTTCTTCCGGAAGTCTCAGTCCACGATCATGCGCGGCGGCCATGGCGCCCGCGGCCATGTCGTCGTTCGCGCAGATCACCGCGCTGAACTTCACGCCCTGGTTGAACAGATCGTTCAGGGCGTCGCTGCCGCCGGTCTCGTGATAGTCGCCCTCGTGCAGCAGCCGCTCGTCGAAGGTCACGCCGGCTTCCGTCAGTGCGCGCTTGTGTCCCAGCAGACGCTGCTGCGCGTCGACGAAATCGAGCGGGCCTGAAATGTACGCGATGTTGCGGTGCCCGAGCTTCAGCAGCGACTGCGCAGCCAGATAGCCGCCGAGTTCGTTGTTCAGGCTGAAGCAGCGATCGGCGAGGCCGCGGACCTTGCGGTTCAGGACGACCAGCGGCGCCGATTTCTTGTTCTGCTCGACGATGAACTTGTCGGGCAGCGCTTCGATGTGAGCGATGAGCGCATCGCAGTTGCGACTCACGAGGAACTTGATCGCCTCGGCCTCCAGCTCTTCCTTGCTGTGGCTCGCTGCCACGAGCACGAATTTTCCGGCGGCGCGCAGCGTTTCCTCGATCGCGCTCACCATGGCGCCGAAGAACGGGCCGTGCAGCTCGGACACCAGCACCCCGACCGTGTTGGAGCTGCGCGTGGCGAGGGACTGCGCGATCGAATTCGGCCGGTAGCCGAGCTGCTTCATCGCGGCGAGCACTTTCTGCCGCGTCTTGTCGCTGACCTTCGCGCCCGGATTGATGACGCGCGACACCGTCGCCAGCGACACGCCGGCGAGTTTCGCGACTTCGTAGATGTTGGCCATCCTCGTCCGCCCGCTGTTCCCGTTATTTCGCCATCGCGGCCAGCGTGTCCGGCGCCTTGCAATACTGCTCGACGTACGCCTGATGCGAAGGCAGCTGCGACACCGTCCTGGCGATCCGGGCCTTGATCGTGCCGAGGAAATTCGACAGTTCGGCATCGCCCATGAGATCGGCGACCTGGTGATGCTGTTCCGGCATCAACCCCTGGCCCAGCATGACCTGGACCCAGGAGTTCTCGGCGAACAGTTCGTTGGGCACGCGGAAGACGCGACCGGTTTCCCGGAACAGATCGATGCGATGCTGCAGGCTCGCCGGGATGCTCATCTCGCGGGCGGCGCGCCAGTAAGGGCTGTCCCGCCGCTGGGTCACGTGGTAGTGCAGGATGATGAAGTCGCGGATGTGCTGGATTTCCCAGTTGCTGCGCTCGTTGTACTCGTCGATGTCCGACTGCTGGATGCCGTCGCTCGGGAAGCTCTGCATCAGGCGGCTCACGGCGCGCGAGATCAGATGAATGCTCGTCGATTCGATCGGCTCGAGGAAGCCGCTCGCCAGGCCCATCGCGATGCAGTTCTTGCTCCAGACCTGCTGCCGCTGACACGGCTTGAAGCGGATGACGCGCGGCTCCGTCAGGATCCTGCCCTGGATGTTCCCGAGCAGCGTCTGCTTCGCCTGCTCATCGTCGGTGTAGCGGCTGCTGTAGACGATGCCGTTGCCGACCCGGTGCTGCAGCGGAATGCGCCACTGCCATCCGGACTCGTGCGCGGTCGTTCGCGTGTACGGCACGGGCTCGCCGACCGATTCCGTCTGCAGGGCGAGAGCCGTGTCGTTGAACAGCCAGTGCGACCAGTCGTCGTAGCCGATCTTGAGCGACTGTCCGATGAGCAGGCCGCGGAAGCCGGTGCAATCGATGAACAGGTCGCCTTCGATGTCGTCGCCGGAGTCGAGCCGCAGCGATTCGATGTAGCCGCTCTGCGCGTTGGTCTTCACCTCGACGATCTTGCCTTCGATGCGCCGGACGCCGTAGCCCTCGCTGAAGCGGCGCAGGAACTTCGCATAGAGACCGGCATCGAGATGGAAGGCGTAGTTCATGCCATCGCGCGGCAGGTGCGCGAAGCGGTTCGCCAGACTGGCGACGAGTTCGAGACAGTAGTCGCCGTAGTCGCTGGCGAGGTTGCGCTGGCGGCCCTTGAGCCAGAAGTGCTGGAAGCCCGCCGTCCAGTGATCGGTGCCGGTGATGCCGAACGAATGGATGTAGTTCAGGCCGCGGTCGCGCCAGCTGTCGAAGGCGATGCCGAGCTTGAACGTCGCCTGCGTGGCGGCCATGAACTCCTGCTCGTTGATGTCGAGCAGGCGATGGAACGCGACGAGCGTGGGAATCGTCGCCTCGCCGACGCCGACGGTGCCGATCTCGTCCGATTCGATGAGCTTGATGTCGAGGATCTTGCCCAGGATCTTCGAGATGCACGCGGCGACCATCCAGCCTGCGGTGCCGCCGCCGGCGATCACGATTCTGCGAATGCGTTTCTGATTCACTGCCAACTCCTCAACGATTCAATCTCTGCAGCAGGCGTACCCGAAGCTCCCGCATCAGGTCTTCCGTCATCGGCCCCAGCGAACGCCGTGCGCCTTCGGGGACATGCGCGGCGGTGGCCTCGTTCACGTCGAACACGTAGTGGTCGAACATCTTCTTCAGCGCCGCGCGTTGTGCGGGCGGCAGGTCGCGCACCGTCATCATCGCCAGCGTCAGGGCATGCATCGGCGTGTCCATCCACGCCGGCGATTGACGCCACCAGTAGTTCACCAGGACGTTGAGCGCATCGAGCGATTCGACGTGATGCCACCACAGGCTGGGGATGAAGATCGCATCGCCCGGGCCGAGTTCGGCGATCTGCGCGTGCTCGAGCGCCGTTGCGAAGCGCGGGAACCGGTGCAGATCGGGCTGGTGGAAGTCGACCAGACTGACGGGCTGGCCCGCGGGGGTGAAGTCGACGGGGCCGATGTAGAGGTTGTCGATCTGTTCGGGTGGAAACAGGGTGAAGCGTCGCTGTCCCGCGGCGACGCAGGCAAGGTTGTCGGGTAGGTCATGATGTGCGGCGATGCGTGTGTGGTTGCCGATCCACACGCTGGCCAGCGCCCGGCGGTCGCCCAGCTCGATGTCGTTTTCGCTGCGGAATCCCGGCAGGCAGGTGTCGACGGTGGTCGAGCCGACGTAGATCGCGGGCGGATTCGCGGCGCCCTCGTGTCTCGCCATCTCGTTCAGGACGGTGTCGAGCTTGATCTTCACCGCCCGGAAATTGAAGTTGCCGAGGTCGTCGCTGTAGAAAAACCGGCCGTCGATGTCCGGCATGCCGAGGAACGCGCCCACGGTGGCATCGCGATAGAACTTCAGCAGGTAGGCGCGTGCAGCACTGGTCGATTCCAGCGCGGCCTTGACCATCGGCCAGCCCGACACCAGCCCGCGCAGCAGCAGCGGCTGCGTCGACTTCAGGACATCCTCCGGCAGCGAGCGCGGATCGAGTCCGGCGACTTCCTGCATCCGCTCAGGCATGAGCTGTCGTCAGCAGCTTCTGCTGCCGCTCGATGAGCGCGCGGAAGTTCGATAGCGAAGCGATCACCAGGAAGATCGCCTGCAGATAGCCGGCCTTGTGGAGGCGTTCCAGCGCCGCGCCGTCGAGGTTCTGCAGTCGTTCTTCGTGCACGGTGTAAAAGCCGGAGAGGCGATTCTGCGAGCCGTCGGCGAGCTGGATGTCGAAGACGAACGACTCCAGCAGGTTGTGCTCCAGCAGCGCATCGACGAAGGGACCGGTCGTTGCGATTCCCTCGTGCAGCGTGAGGAGCGTGGAGTTGATGCGTTCGAGATAGTCCGTCGTGCCGCCGTGCTCGCGGAACACGGCTTCACCTTCAGTGCGGCTGACGCGAGGATGCTCGAGATCGACGTGCACGAGCAGTTCGCCGTCGCGACCCGCACCGATCAGGAACGGCTGGCGCTCCACCATCAGCGGGACGTAGGTGGCATCCCAGCCGTCGTTCGAGAGGAACAGGTTCTGTCCCTGCTTGAAACCGAACAGGGCCCACGGCTGGAACCTGCCTTCGGGTGTCTTGCTGAAGACGATCGGATAGTGCGCCTGAACGCTGCGGAACTCGGCGGGGAAGGTCTGCGCCGCCATGACGTCGTCGCCGTACTGCGCGCTGCGCGTCGTGACGATGCGCAGGTCCTTGTGCTCGATGTTGTTCAGTAACACGTTCTTCGGCATGCGGATCTCCGGCTGCTAGATGCGAGGCAGCCCGTTGCGTTTGATGTGGCCGATCAGTTCGCGATTGGTCGGCAGCGCCTTGAGCATCTTGTTCGTGAGCGCGGACGTTTCACGGAAGAATTCGTCGGCGCGCTGCGGATCGTCGCTGCGCCGGCGGGCCGGCGGCGACTGCGGGCGGAAACCCATGCCATAGAGCACGTACTGATAGCTGGCGGACGGAAAGATCTCTTCGATGCGCGGCAGATCGTACCGGGACGGCGGCTGGTAACGCCAAAATTCGATGAGGTCCTGCAGCCGGCCGGGAATCGAGTCGGCGCGGCAGTTGTCCCGCCAGTAAGCGGAGTCGCTGCGACGCGTCAGGATGTAGTGCAGCTTCAGGAAATCGATGACGCGTTCCCAGCGATAAAGGAAGGCATCGTTGAAACGATGGGCCACGATGTCCATCGCGCTGCGCGTCGCCGGCAGCTGGTCGCTGAGCATCGCCGCGGAAAATTCCACGATGGCCAGCGCCGAGGCTTCCAGCGGCTCGATGAATCCGCCGGAGAGCCCGATGGCGACGCAGTTGCGATGCCAGAACTTCGTGCGGTAGCCGGGATGGAACGAGAGCTTTCGCGGCGTCGGCGCATCCGCCGGCCCGCCCGTGCGCTCGACGTAGTTGCGCAGTTCGCGCTCTGCCGCCTCATCGGACGTGTGGGCGCTCGAATAGACGTGGCCGATGCCGCGGCGCGTGGGCAGGCCGATATCCCAGATCCAGCCGCTCGTCTGGGCGGTCGAGATCGTCTGCGAGGCGATCGGGCTGTCTTCGTCAGGGTAGGGCACCTGCACCGCGAGGGCTGTGTCGTTGAAGAGCACGTGCTGCTGCGACAGGAACGGAATCTCGTAGTGCCTGCCGAGCAGCAGCGATTGCATGCCCGTGCAGTCGATGAACAGATCGCCTTCGATCGGGCCGCGCTCGCGGGTCTGAACGGCGGCGATATCGCCGTTGTCGCGCGTCTGGATCGCGACGACGTGATCCAGCACGAGCTTCACGCCCAGCTTTTCCGTGCAGTGCTTGCGCAGGAACAGGCCGAATTTCCCGGCATCGAGGTGATACGCGTAGTTCGCGACCGCAGCGTATTCCGGCGTCGACATCTGCTTCGGCGCCTTGCCGTGAACGCAGAGATGTGGCTGGAAGCTCACGAGATCCGCGAAGGGAACGTCGCCGTGGCGCTCCAGCCAGCCGGCGACCAGATTCGTGTCCGTATAGCCCTGCGGCAGGACGAACGGGTGGTAGTAGCAGTCGCCTTCGGCGCCGGTCGCCCACTGATTGAATCGCGAGCCCTGCTTGAACGACGCATCGCATTCGCGGATGAAGTCGCTCTCGGCGACGCCGATGCGTCGCAGCGTGTCGCGCATCGTCGGCCAGGTGCCTTCGCCGACGCCGATCGGCCCGACGTCCGGCGACTCGATCAGCGTCACCCGCAATCCGGATTCCGACTTCGCGCAGTGATCCGCCGCGACGACGCCAGCCGTCAACCAGCCGGCCGAGCCGCCACCCACGATCACCACCTGTCGAATCGGATTCGTCAACGCGAAAAGCCCATGCGAATGCTCTCGATACTATAAGCAGCCGGCGCGGCCCCGGCACCCCGCCGGAAACGAAAAAGCCGCTGTGGGGGACAGCGGCTTTTCCGGCTGCGCGGCAGGGAGCGCCGCGCAGCACCTTGCAGACACAGTGTTCTACTGTCCGAACTTGTAGCGGGCGCCGAGCATGTAGCGCGGCCCGGTCTGGGTTGCGAACAGCAGCTGGTTCGGATGACGGCCATGGATCCGCTGGATCTCGTCCGTCAGGTTGATCACCTCGGCCTGGATCGTGAGCGCGCTCGTGATGTCGTAGCTCGCGCTGATGTCGAGCTGCCCGTACTCCTCCGTGTAGTTCGGGTTCGGCGTGCCGGTGCTGTCGAACGTGGCCGACAGGAACTTGTCGCGCCAGTTGTAGGCAGCACGGATCCCGAAGCCGTAGTTTTCATAGAACGCCACGAGATTCGCGGAATCGCTGAGGCCGACCATGGCGAACTGGTCCTGACGGCTGTAGTTGTCGTATCCGATGTTCGAATCGACCTTCGTGTAGTTGGCCGCCAGGCCGAATCCGCTCTGGCCGAACATGTGCTGGACATTCAGTTCCCAGCCGTCCAGCTTCGCCGACTTCTGGTTGGTGGGCACCTGGATGTCGAACACGGTGATAGGGTCGCCCGGCAGGCCCATGATCGTGCCCGCCGCCGCGTTCACGCCCGGATCGCCATCGTGATTGGTGAAGATGTAGCTGCGGATGCAGCCCAGATCGCCGTTGCACGCGCCGTTGGTGTTCGCCTCGTTGTAGTAGGCGCCGTTCGCCGGATGCGGCAGTTCGAACGGCGTGAGCTGCACCGTGGCAACACCGATGTAGTTGTCGATGTTCTTGCGGAAGTAACCCACCGACAGGTAGCTCGCTTCGCCGTAATACCATTCCATCGACAGGTCGATGTTCTGCGATTCCAGCGGTTTCAGGCTCGGGTCGCCCTGCCGGCCGGTACCGCCGTTGATGCGTGCCAGTCCATCGAGCGTCTGGCCGCCCTGGATGTCGCCCCACTGCGGACGACCGATCGATTCGCCGTAGCTGGCGCGCAGCTTCAGGTTGTCCGTGATGTCGACACTGAAGTCGAAGCTCGGCAGCAGGTAGTCATAGCTGCCTTCGAGCGTCGTGAAGTCGGGCGCACCGAACTGGACGTTGAACTCGTTGTTGCCGCCCCAGACGATGCCGGTCGGGATCGGCACGAGCGCGCTGGAGGTGACGTCCGTCTCTTCGTAACGCAGGCCGATGGCCGCATGCATCGGGCGTCCCCATTCCCAGTCCTGGCTGAACTGGATGTACGCGCTCTTCGATTTCTCTTCGACGCGGCGGTCCGTGCCGTAGACATTCGAGGCTTCGTAGCAGGGCACACGAACCGACTGGTTGCCGTTCAGCGGACAGGTGGCGAGCAGCGGGTCGGTCAGCGCACCGCGCAGCTGGGCCACCTGCGAGCGCAGGCGTTCGAAGTCGAAGGTGAAGAACTGATTGAACAGTGCGGGATTGCCGCTGCCGGAGATCTGGTCGAAGTAACCGCGGATCGTGTCCGCTTTCCAGATGTCGTCGTCGAAGTCCAGGCGCGACAGTCCGGTCCCCGCCGGAGGAATCCAGTCCACAGTCTGTCCTGCTGGCGTCACTCTGATGCCGGTCCAGGTGTTGTCGGACTGCACGTTGGAGAAGGCGGTGCGGTTGTTCACTTCCGTCAGGCCCACGCCGAAGTCGAGGCGCGAGCTGTCCGTGAACTCGAAATCGCCGCTCAGCTGTCCCTGCTGTACTTCCGACTTCATGTAGCTGTTGCGGAAGCTCGATCCGGTCACTTCCATCCGCGACGGGTCGATCGTGGTGCGGCCGTTGCGCAGCGCAATGCCGAGCACCGGGAAATCGCTGGAGAAGATGCCGGTCGTATCGCCGCGGCTGAGGTCGGAAACGCCGAAGGCCACGTTCGAGCCGTAGGGGCTGTCGGGCCCCGATTCCGCCGTGGAATCGTGGTAGTCGAACTGCAGGCCGAGGCGATCGGAAACGTCCCACTTCAGGTTGAAGCCCACCGAGTTGTTCTCGTTCTTGGTCGCGTACTTCGCGCCGCCCATGCCGACGTCGCTGGTGCCGTCCGGAAGCAGTTCCGTGTAGACATCGGGTGCTGCGACGGGGCCGTCGGTCCAGCTGCTGGAGGAGGCGCCGAAGTTGAACCACGCCGACAGCTCGTTGCGTGCGGTGGCGATCTTGTTCTCGGAATAGGTGTAGTCGAGCGTCGCCGTGACGTTGTCGGTCGGCGCCCATTGCAGGGCGAGCTGGCCGTTCGTGCGCTTGCGCTCGACCGAGTTGAAGCTGTAGCCGAGACTCTGCGGCACGGAGTAGGTGTCGGTTGGATCCGGACGGTTCGTGATGCGTTCGGAACCGGGAGAGCCAGGCAGCGGGATCGTGCCCCAGTTCACTTCATCGCCGCCGAACGCGCGCCAGCCGCCGGTGGTGGCCTGGTTGTAGCCGAGATCGCGCTCCTGGTAGCTGCCGCTGATCGCGATACCGAACTTGTCGTCGCCGAACGTATTGCTGTAGATGCCGGAAATCTCGGGCGTGAACGTGTCGCCCTGGAGATTGCTCGGCAGGTTGTCCGCAGAAGTATCGAACACGCCCTTCACGCCGAGGCTCGAGTGCAGGCCAGGCGCATCGAGCGGGCGCGCCGTCCTCACATTGACCGTTGCACCGATGCCGCCGGTCGGGGTGTTGGAACGGCTGGTCTTGTACACCTCGATCGCGGAGATTGCCTCGGAGGCGATGTTCGCGAAGTCGAAGGCGCGCGAATTCGACACCGTCGTGGCTTCGATGGAGGACGCCGGCATCTGGCGGCCGTTCAGCAGCACCAGGTTGTAGTCGGGGCCCACGCCGCGGACCGTGATGCGCGAGCCTTCGCCGATCGCCGTGCGATCGATGGCCACGCCCGTGATTCGCTGCAGCGATTCCGCGAGATTGGTGTCCGGGAACTTGCCGATGTCTTCGGCGACGATGCCGTCGACCACGCCCTGCGAGCTGCGCTTCAGCTCCATGGAGGAGATGAGGCTGCCGCGGATACCGGTGACGACGACTTCTTCGAGCACCTGGGTTTCCTGCGTCAGGGCCGTAGAGAAGACAACGGTTGTTCCGAGAATCAAAGAGATGGCCTGCGCCACCTGGGTGGGTCTGCGTGCGCGATCGTTCACTTCGATGCCCCCTGAGGCTCGTGATGATTGTTCTGTCGCGTATGTAAGCGCTTACAAATTTACGTTAGCATGGGGCCGGCGCGGATGGCAAGACAATCTGTTGATGACGCAACCATGTTTCGCAACCGGATCACAGTCATGGGTTTTTCTGCGGCTCGCCTGGTCGGGCTTCGTGCTGTTTTTACGCTGCTTTTCGGTCTGGTGGCGCTCGATCGCACGCATGCCGATTCGTACTACCCGGAGCGGCCCGACGATCCGAAGGCGGTCTATCTCACCCGGGAGGCATTCGGCGCCCATGGCGATGGCATCGGCGATGATTCCATCGCGCTGCAGAAGGCCATCGATACCGTTGTCGCCACAACGATCCGCGGCATCGTCTTCGTTCCCGAGGGTCGCTACCGGCTGAGCCGTACGATCCGCATCTGGCCCGGCGTCCGGGTCATCGGCTACGGCGGGAAACGCCCGGTATTCCTGCTGGCGGACCGTGCGCCGGGATTTCAGCGCGAGCCCGCCTACCTGTTCCACTTTGCAGGCAACATCCCCGGTCATCCCGGCAATGCGGGGTTCGTTTTTCAGGCCGCGTCGCAACAGGCGAAGTCGATCGACTTCAGCGTGCCGGCGCGCGATGCGAATCCCGGCACGTTCTACTCGGCGCTCAGCAACGTCGACATCGTTCTGGGCAAAGGCAATCCGTCGGCCGTCGCGGTCCGCTCGACCTTCGCGCAGCACTGCTTCCTCGCCCACCTGCGGATCGACGTCGGCACGAGCCTCGCTGGCGTGCACGACGGCGGCAATGTCGTCGAAGACGTCGCGTTCGTGGGTGGGCAGTACGGGATCATGACGAAGACGCCCTCGCCCGGATGGCAATACACCCTGATCGATACGCGATTCGAAGGGCAGCGCACGGCGGCCATCGCATCGGAAGCCGCCGGACTGACGCTGATCCGCCCGCTGTTCCGGAACGTGCCGACAGCGGTTTCGATGGGCGCGGAGAAGGGCGAACAGCTCTGGATCAAGGATGGGCGACTCGAGCACGTCACGGGCCCGGCGCTGCTCATCGGTAACGAGTACAACAGTCGCAACCAGATCAATATCGAGAATCTCGTCGCGCGCGAGGCGCCTGTCTTCGCGACGTTCCGTTCCAGCGGCAGGAAGATTCGCGCGCCGGGCCGCACGTACAGAGTCGCGAATTTCTCGCATGGACTGCACATCGAAGGCTCCGGCGTCGCGAGGGAGCAGCTCGCACTCGAGACGCGATCGCAGATCGAAGTGCTTGCAACGCTGCCGCCGCCGGTGGAGAGCGACCTCACCGCGTTGCCTGCGCAGGGCACCTGGGTCGATGTCAGAACGCTTGGCGCCAGGGGCGATGGAATCGCCGATGACACGAATGCGCTGCAGCAGGCGATCGACAGTCATCGCGCGCTGTATTTCCCGATGGGCGCCTATCGGATTTCGCAGACGCTGAAACTGCGGCCGGACACGGCGCTGATCGGACTGCACGCGGGCGCGGTGCGGATCTTTCTTGCGGACGACACGCCGGCGTTTCAGGGCATCGGCGGGCCGGTCGCGATGATCGAAGCGCCGCCCGGCGGGGCGAACATCATGATTGGCCTGGGCGTTTACACGAACGGCGTCAATCCGCGCGCCGTCGCCGTGAAGTGGATGTCGGGCGAGAAATCGCTGATGAACGACGTGCGCTTTCTGGGAGGGCACGGCACGGCGCAGCTGAGCGGCGAGCCCGAGCCGATCTACAACAGCAACAAGACGGCCGATCCCGACCCGCGACGACGCTGGGATTCGCAGTACCCGAGCCTGTGGGTCACGCAGGGCGGCGGCGGAACGTTCCTCGATATCTGGACGCCGACGCCGTATGCGCAGGCGGGATTGCTCGTCACGGACACGACGACGCCGGGGCGCGTTTATCAGATGTCGAGCGAGCATCACGTGCGCACGGAAGTGAAGCTGGATCGCGTCGCCAACTGGGATCTCTACGCGCTGCAGCTCGAAGAGGAGCGCGGCGAAAGCGGCTTCGCGCTGCCCGTGGAAATTTCCCGCAGCCGCAACATCACTCTGGCGAATCTCTTCATCTATCGCGTCATCAGCTCCAGCCAGTCGGCGCCGCAGGCGGTCAGGGTCAGCGAGTCCAGCGACATCCGTTTCCGCGGCTTTCACTGGTGGACCAACAGCAAGGCGGATTTCAGCAGCGCCGTGGTCGATGCGGCGAATGGCCTCGACATCCGGCAGCGCGAGTTCGCGACGGCGACGCTGAACGATCGTCGCGCCCAGGATCCGGTGAGCGCCTCGGTCGTGCTCGAACCGGGAACCGGCGTCGAGAAAGTGGCTGACGGCTTCGTGCGCCTGGCCGGCGGCGCGGTCGATGGGCGGGGGCGCTTCTACGCGGTCGATGCGCAGCGCCAGCGCATCCATCGCTGGACCTGGCCGAATCCGCTGGCCGAGGAAATCTCGGACGCGCCGTTGGAGCCCGTGAATCTCGCCACCGACAGCGCCGGCAATCTGCTGGTGATCTCCCATGCCGGCGCCGTCTACGCGCTGGCGCCGGATCATCCGGATCGCCCGGTCCAGGCGCTGCAGGCCCAGGCCGCCGCGGATCGCGCCGGGCTGGACGTGATCCTTCCGCAGAACTACTGGACCCACGACATCCAGGTGTCGAAGGGCGAATCGCCGAAGCGTCCGGTTCACTACGTCTCGCCGGACGGCACGACCTTCGTTCCCGCCGGCGAGGACTTCATCAAGGGCCTGCTGAGCTGGGGCACGAAAGACCACGACGTGCTGCGCGCCTATGGCATGACGCGTGCGCGTACCGGCGAGCGCGCGTACTTCACGCTCGAATGGCACGGCAAGACGTTCTCGGCCCGGGTCGGCGCAGACGGCGAATGGCTCGCGCCGACCCTGTTCGTCGAGCAGGGCGGTGAATCGCTGGCGGTCGATCGCAACGGCAACGTCTACATCGCCGATGGCCATGTCTTCGTCTACGACCCGAACGGCCGGCTGATCGAGATCCTGCAGGTTCCCGAGCGGCCCCACGGACTCACGTTCGGCGGCGAGGACGGACGCACGCTGTTCATTTGCGTGGGCCCATCCCTCTATGCCGCACGCATCGCATCGCGGGTCGGCGCAGCTCAGGGACGCGAGTGATGCGGTCGAAGCTCATCGCCGCTCGACGGCTCATCGCGAGGCGGGGAGTTCGACGCCAGATGCTTCAGCGCACCGCCCGCAGACGAGCCTGCTCCTGCTTCACGTACGTCATGAGGTTGAGAAACGTATCGGTCCAGTAGGTGTCCCTGTGTTCCGCCAGATATCGAACCAGTTCGGCATGCGCCTCGGCGGAAACCGCGAGGTGATCGCCGCCCACGCCGTGAAAGGTGAAGTTGGCCATCGTGCCCTTCGCGGCGGCTTCCCTGACGATCGCGATGAGTTGTTCGCCGGTGACGTTCGACGGCGTTGCGACGGGAACCGCGTACGGATCGAGCGTCCGCATGTCTGGCGCGACCGCGCCAGAGCCGGACTTGATCGCGACGAACTCGGCGCGCACGGCGGGCAGATAGAACTCTCCCCCCGCCTTGAGATCGCCGCAGGGCACGGTGAAGGTGCGTTCCGTGCGCCCGTCGATCGCGTGCAGCATCGTGTTGGCAAGCCGGATCTGCGCCGCCAGTTGTCCGACGCGGGTCGTGTCCAGATCGTCGTCGGCGGTGACCCACTCGTGTCCCGGAACGGAGCGCGAGCATTGATGAAACAACGTGTGGTTCGCGAGTTCGTGGCCGTTGGCGGCGGCGGCCCGCCATTCCGGCAGGCGCTTCGCGACCGTGTCGTTGCTCAAAGTCAGGTAGAAGCTGCCTTTCAGCCCATAACGGTCGAGCGTCGGGATTGCATGATCCAGCTGCGACGGCGCTGCGTCGTCATAGGCCAGGCTGACGGCGGCTTGCGCTCCGCGCGGCCAGGCGAAAGGCCTATCCTCCGCGGGCGCTGCGGTTGCCGCAGCCGCCAGTCCCAGGGCGGCCAGGATGAGGATTTGGCGCATCATGAACGTCGTCCGGTAATGCGGGTGGGAATCGTGCCGAGCATAGCGAAAGCCTCAGAGGATCCGCGAGCGTGACGCTGACCGAGCTTAGATACATCGTCACGCTCGCGCGCGAACAGCACTTCGGCCGGGCGGCCGAGCAGTGCAACGTCAGCCAGCCGACGCTCAGCGTCGCCATCAGGAAACTCGAAGACGAACTGGGCGTGTCGCTGTTCGAGCGCGGCAAGCAGGGCGTGATGACGACGCCGATCGGCCAGCGCGTCGTGGCCATGGCGAATACCGTGCTGGAGCAAACGGCTGCGATCAAGGATGTCGCAGCGGTCGACCGCGATCAGCTGGAAGGGCCGCTGGCCTTGGGCACGCTCGGCACGATCGGCCCCTACCTGCTGCCGCAGTTCATTCCGCTGCTGCAGCAGTCGGCCAGTCGTCTTTCCCTCTACGTCGAGGAAGACAGGCTGCCGGTCCTCACTGCCAGGCTGCGCGGCGGCGAACTCGACGCGATTCTGGTCGCAGCGCCGTTCAACGAACCCGATGTCGTTGCGCAGACCTTGTTCGACGAGCCGTTCGTCCTGCTGCTGTCTCCCAGTCATCCGCTTGCAGCCAAGACCGCCATCGCACCGGACGATCTCGATCCTGCCGAGGTGCTGCTGCTCGGCGAGGGCGATCCGTTCCGTGAACAGGTGCTGGCCGCGTTTCCGCAACTGCGGCCGCAGGGCGAATGGGTGCGCAGCGGCGTCAGCGGCAGCACCCTGGAGACGTTGCGTCACATGGTGGCTTCACGGCTGGGCGTGACGATTCTTCCGCAGACCGCCGCCAGTCTGCCGCTGTATGCGCCGCAGATGCTCGTGAGCCGGCCATTTCAGGAGCCCGCGCCGCGGCGTACGCTCGTGCTCGCGTGGCGCATCAGCTTTCCGCGGCACAAGGCGATCGATCTGCTGCGCCGCGCGATCCAGGCGAGCAGCGCGGCCTACTGGAACTACAACACGATGCGCGAGACCGGATCGTCCGGCGTGCTCATCGAGAATCGGGACTGGTGATGAAGCCTCTGACGCGAATCGTGATCATCGGCGGCGGTACGTCCGGGTGGCTGGCGGGCGCGATGCTCCGCCATCACCTGAAGCGCGAGCTGTGCGAAATCGAACTGATCGAGTCCGAGGAGATCGGCACGATCGGCGTCGGCGAATCCACGGTGCCGCCGTTCGTCGGTCTCATCCAGCGGCTCGGGATCGACGAGCAGGCATTCATCCGCGCGACCGACGCGACCTACAAACTCGGCATCCAGTTCATCGGCTGGCATCAGCGAGCAACGTCGTACTTTCATCCCTTCGGTGTGATCGGGCAGCCGATCGGCGGACATGATTTCTATCAGTGCTGGCTGCGGGCGCGCGCGCAGGGCGATACGTCCTCGCTCATGGATTTTTCGCCGTGCAGCGTCATGGCCGACAACAGCCGGTTCTTTCCGCCCGCGAAGGTGCCGAACACGCCGATCGGCGGTGCGAACTACGCGCTGCACGTCGACGCCGCACTCGTCGCCCGCTACCTGCGCGACTATTCGCAGTCCCGCGGCCTGGTGCGCACGGAAGGAAAAGTCACCGAGGTCAGGCAGCGCGAGAACGGCTTCATCGGATCGGTCGTGCTCGAAGACGGCCGCGAGATCCGCGGCGATTTTTTCATCGACTGCACCGGCTTCAAGGCATTGCTGATCGGTCAGTCGCTCGGCGTCGAGCACGTCGACTGGTCGAACTACCTTCCTTGCGATCGTGCCGTGACGATGCGCAGCGAGGGGCGCGGGCCGTTGCTGCCCTACACGCGCGCGACCGCTCAGGCGTCGGGCTGGAGCTGGCGCATCCCGCTGCAGCAGCGCGTCGGCAATGGCTATGTCTATTCGAGCCGGTTCTGCAGCGATTCGACCGCGAAGGCGACGCTGATCCGCAGCCTCGACGGCGCCGTCGTCGACGAGCCGCGGGTGATTCCATTCGTCACCGGTCATCGACGCGAGTTCTGGAAGCACAACTGTCTGTCGCTGGGTCTGGCGGCGGGCTTTCTCGAGCCGCTGGAGGCGACCTCGATTCATCTCATCGCCCGCGGCATCGACTTCTTCCTGCGGTATTTCCCGGATCGGGACTGCGATCCCGCGCTCGTGCGCGAATACAACCGACGGATGGTCGGGGACTTCGCCGAGGTCCGCGACTTCGTGCTGCTGCACTACTGCGCGACGGCGCGCGACGACTCGCCGTTCTGGCAATGGTGCAGCCGGATCGTTCTGCCGGACTCGCTGCGCGAACGCATCGAACTGTTCAAGCGTCACGGCGCGCTGCGCGACGGGACGGACGAACTTTTTCGCAGCACGAGCTGGCAGGCCATCTTCGAGGGCATGGGAATCCAGCCCAGCCACTACTGTCCGCGGGTCGACAATCTGGACTACGCGCGTATCGCGAATGCGCTCAAGACGGCGAAGGCCGCCATTCATGGCATGGTGGGCCACCTGCCGACCCATGAGGAATTTCTTGCCGCCCGGCATCGTTGACCGAACTGGCGCGCCTGCAACCGTTTGCGATAGCGAGAATCAATCGGCCGGCAATTGAGCACGTCGCGAAGCGTCCTCTATAAGAGTTCCGCCACGACCTGATCCGCCCCGCAGAGGCGGACCTTCGTGGCCTCTCACCAGGGATCCCCATGTCGATCGCGCAACTTTCGGTGGCGTTCTTCCTGCAGCTGTTCTTCATCCTGGCCATCTGCAGGCTCGTCGGCTGGCTGGGCACCCGCTATCTGAAGCAGCCGCAGGTCGTGTGCGAAATGATTGCGGGCGTGATCCTCGGGCCGTCCCTGTTCGGCCTGCTGGCGCCCGACCTTCAGAGGTTGGTGTTTCCGCCGGACATGAAGGGCGTGCTGTACGTAGGAGCGCAGTTCGGCGTCGGCCTGTACATGTTTCTCGTGGGACTCGGGTTCCGTACCGATCACTTCAAGAGCAACGTGCGCAATGCCGCGGCCGTGTCGGTCTCCGGCATGGCCGTGCCGTTCGCGGTGGCGGTTCTGATGACGCCGTGGCTGATGCAGGTGCCCGGGCTCTTCACGGAGTCGGCATCGCGATTTCATGCGACGCTCTTCATGGGCGCCGCGATCGCGATTACCGCCTTTCCGATGCTCGCCCGGATCATCCACGAACGCGGACTGAGTCATACCGCGCTCGGGACGCTCTCGTTGTCGGCGGGCGCGATCGACGATGCGGCGGCGTGGTGCGTGCTGGCAATCGTACTGGCGAGTTTCGGTGCGGGATCCCATGTGGCGGTCACGGCCATCGCGGGCGGACTCGCCTTCGCCGTCGTCATGATCTTCATCGCGCCCAGGTTGCTGGCGCCGCTCGGTCGCATGGCGGAGCGCGAGCAGGCGCTCGGCCGGCCGTTGAGCCCGACACTGATGTCGATCGTGCTCATGCTCTTCGCCTTGAGCGCGTTCGTTGCGGACGCCATTGGTCTTCACGCGGTTTTCGGCGGGTTCCTGCTGGGAACGGTCATGCCGCGCGGCGCGCTCTGCGACCAGTTGAGAAAGACGCTCGAACCGTTCACCGTCGTCGTGCTCCTGCCGATGTTCTTCACGTATTCCGGCCTCAACACCCAGCTCACCATCGTGAGCGATCCGCAACTCCTGCTCGTCGCGATGGCGGTGCTCGCGGCGTCGATCTTCGCGAAATTCGGCGCGTGCTGGGCCGCGGCAAGACTCTGCGGCCAGGACAACCGCACGGCGCTCGGCATCGGCACGCTGATGAATTCGCGCGGATTGATGGAACTCATCATCATCAACATCGGATTGCAGGCCGGCGTCATCGGGCCGGCGCTTTTTTCGATGCTCGTGCTGATGGCCATCGTCACCACCCTCATGGCGTCCCCGGTGTTCGAATGGGTCTACGGCCGGGAAGCGCGGGCGCGAGGGGAGTTGAATGCGCTGGAGACTCCGACGTGATCGCGCCTGGGATGGAGTCGAATCGAAGGACAGGGGTTTCTGTAGGTCAGGCTTCAGCCTGACTTCTGCAAGAGGCCGGCTGAAGCCGGCCCCACAGTAAGAGGCCCTCACCCCAACCCTCCTCCCGCTGCGCGGAGGAGGGGATCGGACCTTGACACCACCCGTTGACCTGCCAATACTCCGTAGCGAATTGTAAGCGCTTTCATCGCTGGATTCACGGCCTGTCGCAGCAGGGTTCGGCCGAAGCGCCGTTGAGAGAACAACTGAACTACATAACCATCCGCGCATGGCTCACGGCAGGCTCAATATCGCATTCGTCGCGTTGACGGTCGCCATCGGCGGCTTTCTGCTCGGCTTCGATGCCACGGTCATCTCCGGGGTCGTGCCGTTCATTCGCGACTATTTCGGCCTCACGGGAACGGCGGGCGATCTGAAGCTCGGCTGGGCCGTCAGCAGCCTGGGCTGGGGTGCGATGGCGGGCAATGCCGTCGCCGGTCCGCTCAGCGATCGGTTCGGACGCCGTGGCGTGCTGCTCGGTACCGCGTTGCTGTTCGTCGTCTCCTCGGTGCTGGCCGCCACGGCGACCACGTTCACCGGCTTCGTGATCGCGCGCATCGTCGGCGGGCTGGCGGTCGGCGGCGCGATCCTCATTGCGCCCATGTACATCGCGGAGATCTCGCCGGCCGAAAAGCGCGGCAGGCTGGTGTCCCTCAATCAGCTGATGATCGTGATCGGCATTTCCGCGTCGTTCTTCTCCAACTACTTCCTGCTCGGCGTCGGCGATCACAACTGGCGCTGGATGCTGGGCGTGCAGACGTTGCCGGCGCTTGCGTATTTCGCGCTGCTGCTGTTCGTGCCGGAGAGTCCGCGCTGGCTGCTGCTGAAGGGGCGCGACGAACAGGCGCTGCAGGTGCTGTCGCGCGTGGCCGGCGCCGATCAGGCGCAGACGAGTCTGCAGCAGATCCGCCAGAGTCTCGCGGCGAAGCCCGTGTCGCGAGGCTTTCGCGGTCTGCTCAGCAGCCGCCTGCGGTTCATCATGGTCATCGCGCTGGGACTGGCGTTCTTCCAGCAGATCACCGGCATCAACGCCATCTTCTACTACCTGCCGACGATCTTCGCGCAGGCGGGCGGCGGCATGGACGATGCTTTCCGCCAGGCGGTGCTCGTGGGCCTGGTGAACGTGGGCATGACGTTCGTCGCCATCTGGCTCATCGACAAACTCGGCCGCAAGCCGCTGCTTGCCGTCGGTGTGGCCGGCATGGCGCTGTCGCTGCTGACGATCAGCGCGGCGTTCAACGGCGCGACGTATCAGGTCAACGAGAACACCATCGCGGCGGTGCAGCAGGCGGGCGTTCCGGAGTCCCTGATTTCCGGGCTCCGCGCGCTGGATGGCGCCTCGTATGACTCCGAGCGTGAATATGTCGCCGCGGTGGCGGGTGAAGTCGGCGTGCAGCAGATCGAGTCGCACCGCCAGTCGTTCGTTTCCGCAGCGCTGACCATGAACGCGAAGCTGGTGCTGATCGCCATCATCGGTTTCGTGGCTTCGTTCGCCATTTCGCTGGGGCCGGTCATGTGGGTGCTGCTGTCGGAGATCTTCCCGAACGAACAGCGCGCGGCAGCGATTTCCGTCGCCGGTTTCTTCAACGCGCTCGTGAGCGCCAGCGTCACGCTGGTCTTTCCATGGGAACTGTCGACGTTCGGGTCGGCAGGCACGTTCCTGATTTTCGGTCTCTTCGCCTCCGCAGCGTTCCTGTTCGTGCTGTTCGTCATCCCGGAAACCAAGGGCCGCACGCTCGAAGAACTCGAAAGCGAGCTCATGACGCCGGCCGGAACGGGCGCGAATCGCACGGATGCGCTACGCAGTGCAGATCCCGCTACGCCATCCATTCAATGACCCAGCATCGCTCCCTTCTCGAATTGCGTCGCCGGTTCCCGTCCGATTTCATCTGGGGTGCTGCCACCAGCGCATTTCAGATCGAGGGCGCTGCGCGTGCGGACGGCAAAGGTCTCTCCATCTGGGACGAGTTCTGCCGGCAGCCCGGCGCCATCGTCGACGGCAGCAACGGCGACGTTGCCTGCGATCACTATCACCGCCTGGAAGCCGACCTCGATCTGATCGCGGATCTCGGCGTCAATGCCTACCGGTTCTCGATCTCGTGGCCGCGCGTGCAGCCGCTCGGCTCGGGCGCCGTGAACGAGGCGGGGCTCGCGTTCTACGAACGCCTGGTCGATGGCCTGCTCGAACGCAACATCCAGCCCTACGCGACGCTGTATCACTGGGACCTGCCGATCGAACTGCAGCAGCGGCAGGCAGGCTGGCTCGCGCGCGATACGGCGCTGCGATTCGCGGAGTACGCGCACGTCGTCACGCGTCGTCTCGGCGACCGGATGGCGTCCATCGCCACGCACAACGAGCCGTGGGTGACCGCGATCCTCGGGCATGAGCAGGGCATTTTCGCGCCCGGCATTCGCAACCGTCGCGTCGCCTACCAGGTGGCGCATCACGTGCTGGTCAGTCACGGCCTGGCGATGCAGGCGATCCGTCAGGCGGGAACGCAGGCCGACGTCGGCATCGTGCTCAACATGTCGCCCGTATCGCCGGCCACGGATTCGGAGCTCGATGCGTTCCATGCGCGGCTCGAGGACGGCAAGCTCGTGCGCTGGTACAGCGACGCGGTGTTGAAGGGCGAGTATCCGCGCGACATTCTCGAACACCTTGGCGCCGATGCGCCCGTCGTGCAGGAAGGTGACGCGGCGCTGATCGGCCAGCCGATCGATTTCCTCGGCATCAACTACTACCACCCGACCGTGTCGAGCAGCGCCAATCCTGCCTCGCCCGTATCGAGCAGCACGGCGGCTGTCACGCACATGGGATGGGAAGTCGCGCCGCAGAGTCTCGCTGCGCTATTGCTGCGCTTGAAGCGCGACTACACGCTGCCGCCGATCTTCATCACGGAGAACGGCGCGGCCTACGAGGATCATGTCATCGACGGACACATCGATGACGAATCGCGGCGCGCCTACATCGAGTCGCACATTGCTGCCGTCGCCGATGTCATTCGCCAGGGCGTGAACATGAAGGGCTACTTCGTCTGGAGCCTGCTGGACAACTTCGAATGGGCCCAGGGCTACGCGAAGCGGTTCGGCATCATCCACGTCGACTACGCCACGCAGAAGCGCACCGTGAAGAAGAGCGGCCAGTGGTACCGCGCGTTGCTGCACGCTCAGCCGCAGCCGGATTCCCAGTAGGGCTACGGACAAAGAGATTTCACACAGAGATCACGGAGATCACGGAGATCGGAAGAAGAAAATTTCCACGGGGAACACGGGGAACACGGGGTCCGGAATAAAAATCGTTTTCTTGTCCCCGTGTCCCCCGTGTTCCCCGTGGAAACTTCTTCTTCTCTTATCTCCGATCTCCGTGATCTCCGTGCCCTCCGTGCTCTCCGTGTGAAATCCGATTCCCGGTTTCCCCGCCACAATTCGCCATCAAGCATCCGCGCCGCGCCATTCGGGCTGCGGTGTTGTGTCCGCATCCGGGCCTTGAATAGCTCCCACGGGTAAATCGTCACCTGCTGCAACGACGAGTGGTGTGGGAGACAGATCATGTTCAAGAAAGTGCTGATCGGTGCGGTGGCCATCGCCTTGACTTCCGGCGTGGCGAACGCGGGCGAAAACAAGTTCACGAAGGAAGAGGGTGTCGGCATGGGCACGGGTGCGGCGATCGGCGCCGTCGTCGGCGGGCCGATCGGTGCGGCCGTCGGGCTCTTTGTCGGCGGCATCATGGGTGACAGCATCGGCACCGCGAAGCGTGCAGACCTGTATGCGCAGCAGCTCGAAGATCGCGCGGCGGGACTCGAGCGGGAGCTGATCGACACGCGCATCGCGCTGGCGAAGGCCAGCGAGCGTACCGGCGGCGACGAGATGCTCGATCAGCTGGCGCAGCGGCTGCACGCGGACGTGATGTTCCGTACGGCCAGTGCGGATCTCGATGTCGACGTCGCGATGAAGCTCGAAGAACTGGGCAAGCTCGTCGCGGCGCATTCGCAGCTCGTGGTCCATCTCAACGGCTTTTCCGATCCGCGCGGAACGCCGGAGCAGAACCTGGAGTTGTCCCTGCGGCGCGCCGACGCGGTTCGTGAGGCGCTGATTCGGGGCGGTGCCGCTCCGGAGCAGATCCAGCTGACCGCGCACGGCGAAGACCTGACCACGGCGGCGCAGAACGATGTCGAAGCCTATGCGTGGGAACGGCGCGTCAGTCTGGCCATTCGTCCGCTGAGCGCGACCACGGAAGCGGCCGTCGCGCAGACGAATCGCTGACGCTCGCTGCCGCGACAGGACCGGCGCATGAGCGCCGGTCCGCAGCGTTCGGGCCAGTAGCCAGCAACCAGCAGCCCTTCTAGAGTCGAGCTTCTCTCCATGTGTCTAGCGGACATCGTCATGACCGAAACCAGTCCTGCCGTCGCCAGCATCGTCGATTTCGCGAAGACGGCGCCGGAAGTCTCCGTGTCGAGTCCATCGGCGGATCGGCTGCTCGCCGGTACTCCCAGGCAGAAGACCAGCAATGTCTTTTCCGATGCCGGCGGCAAGTTCTTCGCCGGCGTCTGGGAAAGCACGCCCGGCAAGTGGCGGGTCAGTTATAGCGAGAACGAGTTCTGCCACGTGACGGCAGGTCGCATCCGCATCACCGACCAGGCCGGTGACGGGCGCGAATTCGGCGCGGGCGACACCTTCGTCGTTCCGGCAGGCTTCGAAGGCACGTGGGAAGTGCTCGAAGCGGCCCGCAAGCTGTATGTGATCTACGAGCCTTGATGCTCCCTCCGCGCTGACGCGCTGCCATGGTGCGCGCGATCAACGTCCCCGCACCGGAAAGGCACAGGACTGCACCGACAGCGTGCTCTTCCTTCGCGACCGGTTCGATGGCCTCTTTGCTTTGCTTCGGTCTGTTTGACGAAGCAATTCAAGCGGACCCTGCCTTTGCGCCGGCCAGATCTCCTTTCTGCGTGATCTCCATTGCTTCGGTCACGTGACATGCGCGTCGCATGGCACGGTTGCTGCATTCATAACCCTCGGCAGCGGCTGTTGCGTTCATACACCAAATGATTCGCGCCATGGCCGCTCAAGTTCAAAGCGCGTTCTGTTTTCACCACATAGGGGAGTTCTATGCGCAATGTGAGACTGCTGGCTGCACTGGGTCTGATCTCGATGGCGGGCGTAGCCCAGGCCGAAGTGAGCGGCACGGCGACGATCGTCAGCGACTACGACTGGCGTGGTTGGACGCAGACGGATTACTCGCCTGCCCTGCAGCTGTCGCTGGACTACTCCAGTGGCGCCTGGTACGCCGGCACCTGGGGTAGCAACGTCGGTGCAGGCGGCACCAGCGATCCTTCCACCGAGATCGATTTCTACACCGGCTTTGCCGGGGAATTCGGCGATTCCGGCTTCGGCTGGGACGTCGGTCTCAACTACTACACGTATCCCGGTGCCTCGGATATCAACACGCTCGAGATCTACGGCAAGCTGAGCTACAGCGTCGTCACCGGCTCGCTCTGGTACGCCGACGACTATTTTGATTCGGGCGAGAGCGCGTACTACCTCGGTCTCGACGCCAGCATCCCTGCCGGCCCCGTCAGCGTGGATCTGCACGCCGGTCTGAGCGACGGCGATGCCTTCGACAACGCGGCCTACACGGACAGCTACACCGACTACAGCATCGGCGTTTCGTATGCCTCCGACAATTTCACGCTGGGTCTCAAGTGGGTGACGCAGGACTCCGACGACGTCACTTCGGACGATCGGGTGATCCTGTCGTTCGGCACCAGCTTCCCCTGGGCGAAGTGATGGCTGGCTGAGCCGCGCGCTCGGCCGCAAAGGCAGGCAGGCCCCGGGACGCACGTTCGTCCCGGGGCTTTTTCGTTGCTGCGCCAGGTGTTGTGCTTTTGCATCGGTATTCGCTCCCGATCAGCCGGTAGGTTAATCTTCGCGCCGCTCCGTCGCATGGACGGTGTGTTTCTTTTTCACTACATGAGGATCAGTAATGGGCTATCCGAGAACTCTCGCTCCGCACAGCGTCGTGCTGGGCCTGGTCGGACTACTGGGGGCAGGCGTCGCCGCTGCCGAGGTTTCCTCAACGATCACACTGACGAGCGATTACGACTGGCGCGGCATCACGCAGACGGACGAAGACCCCGCGCTGCAGGCCAGCATCGACTGGGCCGATGACAGCGGCTGGTACGTCGGCGCATGGGCGAGCAACGTCGATTTCGGACCTGGCGATCCGAACTACGAAGTCGATCTGTACACCGGCTTCTCCGGCGGCGACGAGGATGGTCTGGGTTGGGACGTCGGCATCCAGTACTACGCCTATCCCGAGGAATCGGACTTCAACTTCCCTGAAATCTACGGCGGCCTGAGCTACGGCATGTTCTCGGGCAAGCTCTGGTATTCGAACGACTTCGCCAATACCGACGAGAGTGCCTTCTACCTGGAGGGCGCCGCGGCGATTCCGCTGCCGGCCAACCTCACGCTCGATCTGCACGTCGGCTACAGCGACGGCGATGGCGTGGAGGCCTCGTACGGCCTGTCGAACTACTTCGACTACTCGGTGGGCGTGAGCTACACGATCGAGAAGTTCGACCTGTCGCTCAAGTACGTCGACACCGACATCGACGGTGCCGACACGGATCGACTGATCTTTTCGATCTCCACCACGCTGCCGTGGTAATCGACGGCCGCTGCTGATCTCAGGATCAGCGCATGCGTCGAAACGAAACCCCGGACGGCAACGTCCGGGGTTTCGTCATCTGGCCGGTCAGTCGACGCTGTCGAGCAGTTCGCGCATCACGGTCACGATTTCATCGATCTGCTGCGGCTCGATGATCAGCGGTGGCGACAGCGCGATGATGTCGCCGGTCGCGCGGATCAGCAGGCCGCGCTCGAAAGCCTTCACCAGCATCTCGTAGCCGCGTGCGCCCGGCGCGCCCGCGCGCGGCTGCAGTTCGATGCCGGCGACCAGCCCGACATTGCGGATGTCGATCACGTGCGGCGCTTCGCGCAGCGAGTGCAGCGCGTCTTCCCACTGTTTCGCCAGCGCCGCGCCGCGCGTCAGCAGGCCTTCGTCCCGGTAGATCTTCTGGGTCGCCAGGCCCGCGGCACAGGCCACCGGATGCGCCGAATACGTGTAGCCGTGGAACAGCTCGATCGCATTCTCCGGCCCGTTCATGAAGGTGTCGTAGATGTGCTTGCGCACGAACACCGCGCCCATCGGAACCGCACCGTTCGTCAGGCCCTTGGCCGTCGTGATGATGTCCGGCAGCACGTCGAAGTACTGCGCGCCGAACGGTGCGCCGAGCCGGCCGAAGCCCGTGATGACTTCGTCGAAGATCAGCAGGATGCCGTGCTTGTCGCAGATCTCGCGCAGGCGCTGCAGATAGCCCTTCGGCGGCAGCACGACGCCGGCCGAACCTGCAACCGGTTCGACGATCACCGCGGCAATCGTCGAGGCATCGTGCAGCGCGACCAGGCGTTCGAGATCTTCCGCGAGATGCGCGCCCCATTCGGGAATGCCGCGCGAGAACGCATTGTGTTCGAGATCGAGCGTGTGCCGCAGATGATCGACGCCCGGCAGCATCGCGCCGAAGAACTTGCGGTTGTTGACCATGCCGCCCACCGAAATGCCGCCGAAGCCGACGCCGTGATAACCCTTCTCGCGACCGATCAGGCGCTGGCGCGCGCCTTCGCCGCGCACGCGGTGATAGGCGACGGCAATCTTCAGCGCCGTATCGACCGACTCCGAACCGGAGTTGGTGAAGAACACATGATCGAGATCGCCGGGCGTCAGCTTCACCAGTTCGTTCGCGAGTTCGAACGCCGACGGATGACCCATCTGGAAGGGCGGCGCGTATTCCATCGTGGCGATCTGTCTGCTCACGGCCTCGCTGATTTCGCGTCGGCCATGGCCCGCGTTCACGCACCACAGGCCGGCGACGCCATCGAGAATTTTTCGACCGTCGGGCGTCCAGTAGTACATGCCTTCGGCGCGCGCGAGCAGGCGGGGATTGGCCTTGAACTGCCGGTTGGCCGTGAACGGCATCCACAGGGCTTCGAGATCGCTGCGCGACGGTTTGGCGGACATGGCACTGCTCCGGTGACGGGGCCGGGATGATAAGAAAATTCGACAGGGTGCTCAATGGAATGACGGAAATCCGCTAGAGGTTGGGCCAGTGTGTCGATTATCCTAAACACTTCCCGCGCGACAGGAACCGGCTCATGAGCATCGATGTAGGCACGCATCTCAAGAACGTGAGAGTCATGTACGGGCTGTCGCAGCGCGAGCTGGCGAAGCGCGCCGGCGTGACCAACGGCACCATTTCGCTGATCGAGCAGAACCGTGTGAGTCCCTCCATCAGTTCGTTGAAGAAAGTGCTCGATGGCATCCCGATGTCGCTCGCGGAATTCTTCACGCTGGATCTGCAGACCGATCCGCAGGTGTTCTACGGTCGTGACGAATTGACCGACATCGGCGATGGCGCCATCGCGCTGCGACTCGTCGCCGCCAAGCGGCCGAATCGCGCCATGGCCATCCTGCACGAGCGCTACAGCGCAGGTTCCGACACCGGCGATGACATGCTGAGCCACAAGGGCGAAGAGGGCGGCATCGTGCTGTCGGGTCGCATCGAACTGACGGTCGGCGGCCAGAGCCGCGTGCTCGGTCCGGGAGATGCGTATTACTTCTCCAGCGCCGTGCCGCATAGATTCCGCAATACCGGTGCGGAACCGTGTGAGATCATCAGCGCCAGCACACCGCCTACGTTCTGAGTCACGAAAGTCACGAGGGTCACGAAAGTGACCGAGTGACTTCCGGCTGTATTACCCGCGTCACTTGCGTCACCTTCGTGACTTTCGTCACCTTGCTCTTATGAAAACCACCGTTGCCGCCACCCAGTTCGCCTGTACCGACGATCGCGAGAAAAATCTCGCGACGGCCGAGCGCGTGATTCGCGCGGCGGCGAAGCAGGGTGCAAACATCATCCTCATCCAGGAACTGTTCGAGACGCCGTATTTCTGCAAGGAGCACAACCCCGACTACTTTTCGCTGGCGCTGCCCATCGAGGAAAATCCGGCGGTGCGCAAATTCCAGTCGCTGGCGCGCGAATTGAATGTCGTGCTGCCCGCCAGTGTGTTCGAGCGCGAGGGCAATGCGTTCTACAACACCGTTGCGATGGTCGACGCCGACGGCAGCGTGCTCGGCACTTATCGCAAGGCGCACATTCCCGAAAGCCCGGGCTATCACGAGAAGTTCTATTTCTCGCCCGGCGACACGGGATTCAAAGTGTGGAAGACGCGCTTCGGCACGCTCGGCGTTGCGATCTGCTGGGATCAATGGTTTCCGGAAAGCGCGCGTGCCATGGCGCTGCTCGGCGCCGAGATTCTTTTCTACCCCACCGCGATCGGCGCCGAGCCGCAGGATCCGGGCATCGACTCGCGCGATCACTGGCAACGCGCGATGCAGGGCCACTCGGCGTCGAACATCATGCCGCTGGTCGCCTCCAACCGCATCGGCACCGAGAAGGGCGAGCGCTGGACGGTGACGTACTACGGCTCGTCATTCATTACCGACCAGACGGGCGCGCTGTTGCAACAGGCCGATCGATCGAACGAAGCCATTCTCACCGCGACGCTCGACCTCGAAGCGATCCGCAACTATCGCAATGCCTGGGGCGTGTTCCGCGATCGCCGTCCCGAACTCTATGGTCCCCTCCTGACACTCGATGGACATACGAAGAGATAAGACGGAAGAAATTTTCCACGGGGGACACGGGGACCACGGGGACTCGGAACAAGCAATCTCTTTTCTGCCCCGTGTTCCCCGTGTCCCCCGTGGAAATTCTTTCTTCTCTTCAAACTCCGTGTCCTCCGTGATCTCCGTGTGAAACTTCTTCTTCTGAAAAGCCAACAATGCAGTTCTTCGCTTCCTGTCCCCCGGGTGTTGCCGATCTGACCGCGGCCGAGTTGCGCGATTGCGGCGCGACGCAGTGCCGCGAATTCAAGCTCGGCGTGCAGTTCGAAGGTTCGCTGGAAACGGCGTATCGCGCCTGTCTTTGGTCGCGCACGGCGAGCCGGATTCTGCTGCCGCTCGGTTCATTCGAAGCCGCGACGCCGGAAGCGCTGTACGCGGGCGTGAGGTCGATCGACTGGACGCAGCACATCAAGCCGACCGGAACGCTGGCAGTCGATCTCGGCGGTGCCACCAGCGGCATTACGCATACTCACTTCGGCGCGCTCAAGACCAAGGACGCGATCGTCGATTTCATGCGCGAACGCACGGGCGATCGTCCGTCGGTCGAACTGGAGCAGCCCGACGTCCGCATCGACGTGCGGCTGGATCGGGATCGCGCGACGCTCAGTCTCGATCTGTCGGGCGACAGTCTGCACCGTCGTGCGTATCGCGCTCGCGGCGTGGCGGCGCCGCTCAAGGAAAACCTCGCGGCGGCGATCCTGCTTCGCTGCGGCTGGCCGGCCATTGCGAAGGCAGGCGGCGAACTCGTCGATCCGATGTGCGGATCGGGCACGTTGCCGATCGAAGCAGCATTGATGGCGCTCGACATTGCGCCGGGCTCGATGCGCAGCTACTTCGGCGTCATCGGCTGGGTGGGACACGATCGCGAGTTGTGGCGCAGGCTGCTCGAAGAAGCGCGCGAACGACGTGCCGCGACGCTGGAGCGGAAACTCGTGCTGCGCGGCTACGATCAGGATCCCGCTGCGGTTCGTGCAGCGATCGAGAATGTCGAACGGGCGCGGCTGCGCGGGTTCGTGCATGTCGAGCGTCGCGAACTGGCGCAGTTGACGCGCGAAAGCGGAGCTACGGGCCTCGTGATCGCGAACCCGCCGTATGGCGAACGCATCGGCGATCAGGAACGCCTGCAGGCGCTGTACGACCTGCTGGGGCAGAAACTGCGCGAGCACTTCGAGGGCTGGAAGGGTGCGGTGTTCACGGGCAATCCGCCGCTGGCGAAGGCGCTGGGCATCAATGCGAAGCGCAGTCACACGCTGTGGAATGGCCGCATCGAATGCCGCCTGCTGCGGTTCGACATCGAGCCGGCCGAATATCGCGGCACATCGCGTCCCGCGCGCAGCGCCGAGGAACAGCAGGAGATCCGCAATCAGCCCGGCGCGCAGATGTTCGCCAATCGGCTGCGCAAGAACCTGAAGGCGGCCAACGACTGGGCGCAACGCGAAGGTGTGTACTGCTATCGCGTCTACGACGCGGACATGCCCGAGTACGCATTCGCGATCGATCTCTACGGCGACGGCGCCGGGCAGCAATGGGCGTTGGTGCAGGAATACGAAGCGCCGAAGACCATCGCAGAAGAAAGTGTGCGGGCGCGTCGACGTGAAGTGCTCGCGGTGATTCCGGAAGTACTGGCTTTGCCTGCGGAGCGCATTCACCTGCGCCGTCGTCGCCAGCAGAAGGGCATCGCGCAGTACGAGAAAGTCGGCAACGAACGTGAGTTCGAGGAAGTTCGCGAAGGCAGCTATCGCTTCCTCGTGAACTTTCACGACTACCTGGATACCGGCTTGTTCCTCGACCACCGTCTGACGCGACAGCGCCTCGGCGACATGGCGCGTGGCCGGAAATTCCTCAATCTGTTTGCGTATACCGGTGCCGCAACCGTTCATGCCGTCGGTGGCGGCGCGAGTTCATCGACGACGGTCGACATGTCGCGCACCTATCTGGAATGGGCGAAGCGCAACCTGGCCTTGAACGATCTCGCCGGGTCGGAACACGGGTTCGTGCAGCAGGACTGCATGGCCTGGCTGCGGGAGCAGCAGGGCAAAGCCCGACGTTTCGATCTTATGTTCATCGATCCGCCGACTCATTCGCGTTCGAAGCGCATGGAAGACGATTTCGACGTGCAGCGCGACCACGTGGCCTTGCTCATGCTCTCGGCAGGTCTGCTGGTACCCGGCGGTGTGATCGTGTTCTCAAATAACTACACGCGCTTCAAGCTGGAGCGGAACGCGCTGGAAGCCTTCGCTGTCGAAGATGTCACGACTGCCACCTTGCCGTGGGATTTCAGGCGCAGTCCGAAAATTCACCAGTGCTACGTACTGACGTTGACGGATCCGGCAAAAATTACCGTTCCGCCGCAAATCAGTGCAAAACCGCTTGAACGGGAGCGCCCACGGCCGCATCTCGGTAGCTACGAACGGACACGGCACCGCTCCTAGGCGTACTTTCGTATACGCCAAGCGGCATCACGGATTGATTATTACTCTTGCGTTGCAGCACAATTGCGGCTGCATTACGGGTTCCCGTAATCACCCCAGCGCGAGACCTTTGAATTTTTCCGTCCGGCCGAGATTGCCGGGCACAGCATAGAGTGCACGCCATGAGCGCCGATCCGTTCCAGGTTCAGTTTCACCCCAAGCTGGGTGTCGTCATTTACGATCCGGTCGCGCAGATGGGTCTCGCCAAGGAACAGATGCGTCTGTTCAAGCTCGGCTCGATGACGGCCACGACCTTCATGCGTTCGATCGTCAGCAAGGATCTGGTGCAGTGCCCGGACGCGCAGGGCGCAGAAAATGCGGCCGCCGTGGATTCGTACCGCACTGCGCGCGGTGGTCGTCGCAAGCCCTATTGCGAGCATTGCCGCCGTCACTTCGGCTCGGTCGACTTCGGCGTCTGCAATGATTGCAATACGATCCGTTGCACCTGCGGCACCTGCAGCTGTGCATCGAGTTCGCGCCGGCGCAAGGCCGCCTGATCGTCGCTGCAACCGATTGCGATTCACTGACGCCGCGCCCAAGAGCGCGGCGTCGTCGTCTGGAGGTCCGGTAACGTCGATGGATATCTTCCGCGCATTCACGATCGAGGCGGCGCACCGGTTGCCGAATGTGCCCGCCGGTCACAAGTGCGCGCGGCTGCACGGTCATTCGTTTCGCATCGAACTGCACATCAGCGGTCCGGTCGATGCGCACACCGGCTGGGTCATGGATTTCGCGGACGTGAAGGCTGCTTTCCAGCCGATCTATGACCGGCTCGATCATCACTATCTCAATGAGATCGCGGGACTCGAGAATCCGACCAGCGAGAATCTGGCGCGCTGGGTGTGGATGGAAACCAAAAAAGTATTGCCGCTGCTGAGCAAGGTCGTCGTTCACGAGACGTGTACGAGCGGGGCGGTGTATGGGGGGAAGTGACGAGGGTGACGAAGGTCACGAACGTGACGAGGGTAGGAGCCCCGCGTCACTTTCGTGACCCTCGTGACTTCCGTCACTTCTCACAGGAAGTCCCTCATTCGATACCACAGCATCGCCAGCACCAACGCCGGCATCCGCAGCAGCGTGCCGCCCGGAAATTTCCGGTGCTGGATTTTCGTGAACAGATCGAATCGTTCAGCCTGACCGGCAATGGCTTCGGCCACGAGTTTGCCGGCGATACCGGTCAGCGCGATGCCGTGACCCGAGAATCCCTGCAGGTAGTAGACATTCGATCCGATGCGGCCGAAGTCCGGTGCACGGCTCATCGTGATGTCGACGTAACCGCCCCACGCATATTCGATGGCCACATCCGACAACTGCGGAAAGACCTTGATCATGCGCTGACGCGTGGCGTTCTTCGTATTGAATGCATCGAGTCCCGAATAGCTGACGCGTCCGCCGAACAGCAGTCGGTGATCGGCGGAGCGACGGAAGTAGTCGAGTACGAAGTTGATGTCGGTCACGGCGACGTTCTGACGCATCAGATCGTTCATGCGCGCTTCGCCGAGCGGCTCGGTCGCCACGATGTAGGTGCCCACGGGCATGATCCGCGCATCGAGTTCGGGAGCGAGGCCGTCGATGTAGGCATTGCAGCACAGCGCAACGAAGCGCGCCTTGATGCTGCCGGTGTTGCACGTCACCGTAGCCGGATCGCCGTGCTGGACTCGCGTCGCGGTGGTTCCTTCGAAAATCTGTACGCCTGCGGCATGCGCCGCAGCAGCAAGTCCGAGCGTGTAGTTGAGCGGATGCAGATGTCCGCTGCCGCTGTCGTACAGCCCCGCGCAGTAGCGCTGCGTCGCCAGCAGCGCCTGAACTTCGGGGCCTTCCATAAAGCGCAACTGCCGGTAGCCGAACTTTTCTTCGAGTTCGTGCTGCTCGGCCAGCAGGTCGTCGCGCTGGCGCGGCTTGATCGCGACGTGCATCTGACCCCAGTGCAGGTCGCAGTCGATCGAATGCCGAGCGACCCGATCCCGCAACAGCGACAACGATTCGACGCTGATGTCCCACAGCTTGTGCGCATCATCGAAGCCGAGCGCATCGATCAGTTTCTTCTGACCGCACGCATAACCGCCGATCGCCTGACCGCCGCTGCGGCCCGAGGCGCCCCAGGCAATGCGGTGTGATTCGATCAGCACCACCCGGTAGCCGCGTTCGGCGAGATGCAGCGCCGTGGAGCATCCCGCGATGCCGCCGCCGATGACGCACACGTCGACGTCGATCGCGCCGGCAAGCGGCGGATACGTCGGTGCCGGATTGGCCGACGCGGCGTAATAGGAATCGATGTGGGTCATGTGAAGAAAGTTACGAGAGTCACGAAGGTCACGAAAGTCACGAAAGTCACGAAAGTAAGGGATGTCCGTTCCCTCGTCACTTTCGTGACTTCCGTGACCCTCGTCACTTTCTCCTTAACTCGTCGCCACGTACCAGTCGTACTCGAGCGTCGAGACATTCAGTTCGAAGGCTCTCAGTTCACCGCGTCGCGTGGAAAGAAACAGATGCTGGAATGGCTTGCCGAAGTATTCGCCGATGAAATCGCTGCGCTCGAATGCCAGCGCCGCTTCGGGCCAGGTGACTGGCAGTGATGCGCCGTTGCCGCGATAGGCATTGCCTGCGAGCGGTGGGCCGGGATCGATCTTGTGAGTAATGCCGTAATGGATGCCGGCGAGAATCGCGGCCGTGAGCAGGTATGGATTGGCATCGGCGCCGGCGACGCGATGCTCGACGCGACGGTTCTCGGCCGAACTGATCGGAATGCGCAGGGCAACGCCGCGATTGTTGCAGGCCCAGGTCGGATTCAGCGGCACATAGGCTTCGGGCCGATAGCGTCGATAGGAATTGATGGTCGGGGCGAACACGAACATCGCATCCGACATCGTTCGCGCGAGTCCGCCGATCGCGTGGCGCAGCGTTTCATTGCCGCAGGTGTCCTCGGACGCAAAGACATTCGCGCCCGAGGCATCGAGTAGGCTGACATGCAGATGCGCGCCGCTGCCGGCGAACTCCGCATAGGGCTTGGGCATGAAGGTCGCTTCCATGCCGCGCTTCGCCGCCACGCCGCGGACCAGCCGCTTGAAACGGATGGCCTCGTCGCAGGCGGCCAGCGCATCGGCGCAGTGGTGCAGGTTTACTTCGAATTGCCCGGGTCCGTATTCGGCGAGCGCCGTGCCCGCGGGTATGCGCTGTGCTGCGCACGCGGCGCTGATCTCGGCGAGCACCGCGGAGTACTCGTTCACATCGGACATGGAGTTGATCTGGGTCCGGTACTCGCGCCGCCCGGTCTGCGGCAGACGCGGCGGTTGAATGCGACCCGTCGCCGTGCGCTCGCGATCCACAAAATAGAACTCCAGTTCGACGGCGACCACCGGCGTCAGGCCGAGGCGCTGGAATCGCTGCAGGACCGCGCTCAGCACATGACGCGGATCGCCAAAAAACGGACTGCCATCGTTGTCGCGCATCGACACTTGCACCTGCGCGACACCTTCGTTGGTCCACGGCACCGGCAGCAGCGTGCCCGGCACGGGAATGCAGGCGCGATCCGCATCGCCGTCATCGAAACCCAGATGCGTTT
>OEIU01000109.1_pt1 | contig 82241 bp, 70 predicted proteins | sample 1539221 | NCBI WGS metagenome assembly OEIU01 (sample SAMN03792071, study PRJEB22550) | activated sludge metagenome | feature: wastewater treatment plant; material: activated sludge; isolation source: Wastewater treatment plant of a petroleum refinery complex | place: Argentina: Zarate | collected...
AGCACTGCGACCCCGGCGCCGAACACGGGCGCGAGGATCTGGCAGGTCAGCGGCCGGCTGCTGCGCACCAGCATCAGGCCGAAGAACAGGATCGGCCCGAACATGACCAGCCGGATTTCGTTCATGCGCCGGTTGACCTCGGGTTCGAGGACCAGCTGCGTCATGAGCGAGAAACCCACGACGATGACCAGGGCGATCCAGAGGTTACGCCGGATCTGGGGCAGCGACTCGGCGCGAAAGACGGTGCGGAATTCCCGTTCCAGCGGCGCATCGAAGCGCAGTCCCGCGAAACCGCGCTCGAGCTGCAGCGCATGGGGAGAATCGATGGGAGCCCCCGCCGGGATGCGGGTATGCAACGGGTTGGATGGCGTGTCGTCGCGCATGTTTTTGTGGCGATGCGCGGATTGAGACCTCTCCCGTCCTCCGCGTCCGGTGACCTGACGTTACCGGCAACGCCCGACGTGAGACAAGCGGATCCCCGGTTCTTGACTCGGACCGTTCGGGGGTGGACTCGGACCGAGTGAGTGCCGGCTTACTTGCGAGGAGGGATCTGGCCAGCTTCTCGACGGTCGCGCGCTTCCTTGATGAAGCGACGCCATACTTCGTAGGCATCCCAGCCGCTGGCGGTGTCGGTCACCTTCGCATCCGGGACGCGATCGCCCAGATCGTCGGCATTCGCAGCAGAGGCGAGGCCCTGGATCTGAGTATCGATGGTTTCTCGGGTGGTGCTCATGGTGGTGCGATTCGTCCCTGAACGCCTCAGCGTTGATCAGGAGAGTCAGTCTAGAAGTCGATTGCGTCTTTCCCGGAGTGCGCAGTTCTCACTTTCCGAACCTCTGTGAGGGTTATGACGAATCACGGCGTTCGCGGAACTCAAGTTTCGCGGCGCGCTGCCGGCTCGTCGATACGTTATGTCGCTCCCGCAGTGCGGCGGCGTCATTGCCCCTCCTCAGGGACAATTTCAGCGCCGAAAGTAGTTCGAAAGATATTGGTCGAACGTCAGCGTATCGGCGCGTTCGATCTCGGCCTGTGCCCGCAACGATTCTTCCGCGCTGGCCGCAAATTCGGCGAGGCGCTGCTCGTTCGGCGGATACAGATCCAGAAAGTAGTTCTTGTGCACGCCCGACATGCGCAGCGCCATCTGCGCGAACGATTCGCCGCTGGTGCGCAACTCCTGCAACGTCCGCGCCGAAGGCGTCAGTGCCGGATCGCTGATCTTCGCTTCCTGCAGTTCCAGCGCCGCGGTGTAGGGCCGCTGCGCGTTGCCCTCGTCGAGCAGTTCGCAGATTCCCCGCATCGAATCGATGAGTTCGAGCGCCCATGCGCGGAACTCTACGGCGCGACCGTTGCGGTTCAGTTGCAGCCCCGGCTCGCGGCCGCGATGCGCGATGACGGAGTGATTGCCATCGAGCGTGCCGTCCTCGCAGGAATCGATCGGCGAGCTGTCTTTCAGCAGACACAGCGCGGCGAACGCTTCGAGGAAGCGCAGCTTGTTCTGGTTCACGCCCACCGGATCGAACGCACTCACGTCCAGCGCACGGAACTCGACGTATTCCACGCCGCCGCGCCGCAGCGCCTGCGTGGGATGTTCGCCCGAGCGCGTCACGCGCTTCGGCCGGATGTAGCTGTAGTACTCGTTCTCGATCTGCAGCAGGTTGGTGTTGAGCTGGCGATACTCGCCGTCCACTTTCACGCCGATTTTTTCGTAGTCGGGATTCGGCGTACTGACGGCGGCGTTCAGATCGCGCACGTAGTCGTCGAGTCCGTTCACCGAAATGTGCACGCCCGCCTGGTTCTTGTTGCGGTAGCCGAGATCCGACATGCGCAGCGACGTGGCATGCGGCTCATAGAGCGTGCCCGGGCCGAATTCCTTCAGCGAATGCTCGCGCCCGCGCACGAAGGAGCCGCACAGCGCCGGCGAATTGCCGAACAGGTACAGGATCAGCCAGCCGTGGCGGCGATAGTTGCGCAGCAGCCCGAAGTACTGCGCCGAGACGAAATCCTGACCGGCATCGCGTTCCTGCATCGCATCCGCCAACACCGGCCACAGCTTCGTCGGAAACGAATAGTTGAAGTGCACGCCCGAGATCGCCTGCATCATGCGGCCGTAGCGATAGCCGAGTCCGACGCGATACACCTCTTTCATGCGTCCGACATTGGAACTGCCGAAGTGCGCCACCGGAATGCTGGCGTCGCCGCGCAGGTTGCACGGCATGCTGGTCGCCCAGAGCAGTTCGTCGCCGAGATGGCGGTAGACGAACTGGTGCAGGTCGCACAGGAACTGCAGCAGCTCCCACGATTCGCGGAAGGCCGGCGTGACCAGTTCGATCAGCGCCTCCGAGTAATCCATCGTGATGTTCTCGTGCGTCAGCGCCGAGCCGAGCGAGCGCGGATGCGGCGTCGTTGCCAGCATGCCGTCGGGCTGCACGCGCAGCGATTCCTTCTCGACGCCTTTCAGTCCTCCCTGCAGCAGGCCGCGCTCGCGCGCGTTGACGAGCGAGGCAAGACGTCGCTCGAAAGCGCGATCGATGGCGGGAGGACTCATTGGCGATCTTCAGAAACGGCTGACCTGCGCTGGAGCGGCGGCAAGTTTCCTAAGGCAGATCAGGGGCGTCAAGCCGACTTTGAGAAACGGCCTCGACATCGCCTCATGAATGCGCACGACGCCCCCCGCTTGCATCGCGCAGGGTGCGGAATATCCGCGGGTGCGGCGGCGCTCACGGTGTGGTTTGATTGGCCCGCTTTCCCCCGACGCAAGTCGCGCAGCCTGGACGTCCGGCGCAGAAATGACCGACGTTCGCGCTGCCGGAACGAAGCCCTTTCAGCATCGATCGAGGTTGCACACAGACATGGAATCGGCAGTGACGACACTGATCGACTCCTCGGCGGCGATCTCCGGCTGGGTCGCCGTGGCCGCGCTCGCCTTCATCGCGCTGCTGGGCATCTTCCATCTGTGGCGCAGCAATGCGCGGATCGCGCAGCGCTCGCAGGAACTCGAGATCGAACTGGCCGAACGCCGCCGCATCGAAGCGCAGCTCGAGGCCGTGCAGGCAGAACTCGAGGAACGCGTGCGCGAACGCACCCGCTCGCTCGAAGCGCGCAACCGCGAACTCTCCGAATTGCGACTGACGCTGGAAACGGCGAATCAGCGTCTGCGACGCCTGGTCACGATCGATGCGCTCACCGGCGTCGCGAACCGCCGGCATTTCGATCGCGAACTGGAACGCGAACTGCGCCGCTCGCGCCGCGACGAGCGGCCGCTGTCGCTGGTCTTTCTCGATCTCGATGAGTTCAAGCGCTTCAACGACACGTACGGTCATGCGCGCGGCGACGAGATCCTGCGCAGCGTGGCGCGCACGCTCAACGAGACGTTCCGCCGCGCCGGCGATTTCGTGGCGCGTTATGGCGGCGAGGAATTCGCCATCGTGCTGCCCGGCCTCGATGCCCGTCGCGCCACGCTGTATGCCGAACGGCTGCGTCGCCGTATCTGGCAGGAGGCCATCGCCTTCGACGCCGCGACTCACGGACGCGTGACGATCAGCGCCGGCGTCGCGACGGTCGCACCGCCGATGGCGGCGACACCGGATGAATTGCTGCGCGCCGCGGATCAGGCGCTCTATCGCGCGAAGTGTCTCGGCCGCAACCAGATCGCCTCCGCGCCGGTCGAGGCGGCCAGCGCACACGCGGCGAGCCAGGCCGCGTCCTGACCGTCGGCTCTCATCCGCCCATGCGAACGCTGCCGTGACCATGGGGTTGTCAACGAATCCATCCCGCAGTCTCGTCCGCGCAGAAAGTTCCGTTCGTCGGGCACTACAACAACGTCGGGGAGAATCGCATGACTGACAAGAAGACCGTCGGCAGTGTGACCTATCAGAATGCCGGCAAGGACTACTTCGAGAAACGCGGACTGAAACGCCACGCGCGCGTATGGTCGCTGTGGGCACTGGGCGTCGGCGCGGTGATTTCCGGACACTTCTCCGGCTGGAACTTCGGCATCGGCGCCGGCGGCTGGGGCGGCCTGTTCATCGCCGCCATCATCATCGCCATCATGTATCTCGGCCTGATCTTCAGCCTGGCCGAGATGTCGCCGGCATTGCCACACACGGGCGGCGCGTATTCATTCGCACGCAGCGCCATGGGACCGTGGGGCGGATTCATCACCGGCCTGGCGGAAAGCATCGAATACATCATGACGCCGGCCGTCATCGTGTTCTTCATCAGCACGTATCTCACCGGCATTTTCGAAACCGATGCGATGTATCAACCGCTGTGGTGGATCGGCTGCTACATCCTGTTCGTGGCGCTCAACTACTGGGGCGTGTCGGTGTCGTTCAAGATCTCGGTCGTCGTGACGCTGATGGCGCTGGCGGTGCTGGTGATCTTCTGGATCAGCGCCATTCCGCATGCGGACTTCACCCGCTGGGCGCTCAACATCAGCGTCGGACCGGACGGCGCGCTCGTCGAACTGCCCGAGGGCGGCGGCGCATTCCTGCCCAAGGGCTGGTACGGCGTGCTGGCCGCGCTGCCCTTTGCGGTGTGGCTGTTTCTCGCCATCGAAGAACTGCCGCTCGCCGCCGAGGAATCCGTCGATCCGAAGAAGGACATGCCGAAGGGACTGATCTTCGGCCTGCTGACGCTGATGTTCTCCGCCGTGATGATCATGTTCCTGAATTCATCCATCGGCGGACTTGCCGACGGCGAGATGCGCGGCGCGTTCTCGATGGCCACGTCGGCCGAACCGCTGCTCGACGGCTTCCGTGTCATCTATGGCGCCGACATCGCCAAGCTTCTCGCGCTGTTCGCCGTGATCGGATTGATCGCGAGTTTCCACACCATCATTTTCGCGTTCGGTCGCCAGATCTATTCGCTGTCGCGCGCCGGGTACTACCCCTCGGTCATGTCGATCACGCATGGCGAACGCAAGACCCCGCACATCGCGCTGTTCACCGGCGCGGCGATCGGGCTCGCCGTGATCATGGCGGTGTGGTTCTCGCTCGGCGCCGAGAAGGGCGGTGCGGTGATCGGCGCCACGCTGCTCAACATGGCGGTGTTCGGCGCGATGATCTCGTATGCCTTCCAGGGCGCATCGTTCATCCTGCTGCGCAAGCGGATGCCGAACATCGAGCGGCCCTATCGCAGTCCGCTCGGCATTCCCGGCGCCGCGGCGACGGTGATCATTGCGATCGTCACGCTGTACTTCCAGCTGCAGGATCCCGTGTACCTGAAGGGTGTCTACGCAGCGCTCGCGTGGTACGTGCTCGGCATCATCTACTTCGCCGCCATCGGCCGGCACAAGCTGGTGCTGTCGCCGGAAGAGGAATTCGCGCTGACCGGCGGCCAGCACGGGCATCCGGAGAAGGAAGGGTATGGAACGACGAAGGTGTGAGTCCCTTCTTCTCCCCCTGTGGGGCCGGCTTTAGCCGGCCTCTTCAGAAGTCAGGCTGAAGCCTGACCTACACCAACCAAGACAAGAACATGCTCGAACCCCGCCAGGTCAGAACCCTCGCCGACGCCCGTGCCCTCGTCGAGCAACGCGCGCCTTCGCACATCAAGGTCGGCGTGTTCGACATCGATGGCATCCTGCGCGGCAAGTACATGTCGCGCGCGAAATTCCTGTCGGCGCTCGACAACGGCTACGGCTTCTGCGACGTGGTGCTGGGCTGGGACTGCCAGGACCAGCTCTACGACAACGTGAAGTTCACCGGCTGGCACACGGGCTATCCCGACGCGCCCGTGCGCATCCTGCCGGAAACCTGCCGGGCACTGCCGTTCGAAAACGACGAGCTGTTCTTCCTGAGCGAGTTCGTCGCGCCGGCGGACCAGCTCTGTCCGCGCGGCCTGCTGCGCAAGGTGCTGGAGCGCGCGCAGCGCATGGGCTTCTCCGCCTGCGCCGGCTTCGAGTACGAAGTGTTCTTCTTCGACGAGACGCCGGAGTCGGCGCGCGAGAAGAACTATCGCAATCTGAAACCGATGGCGCCGGGCTGGTTCGGCTACTCGGTGATCCGCAACAGCGTCGAGTCGGATTTCTATCGGCAGATGCTGGCGACCTGCGAAGCCATGGATTTCGGTCTCGAAGGCCTGCACGAAGAAACCGGCCCCGGCGTCATCGAGGCCGCGATCGCGTTCGACGAGGCGCTGGCCTCCGCGGACAAGGCCGCGCTGTTCAAGACCTTCATCAAGGTGCTCGCGCAGCGCAACGACATGATGGCGACCTTCATGGCGAAATGGTCGCGCGACTGGCCAGGTCAGAGCGGGCACATTCACCTGTCGCTGAAAGGGCCGGACGGCAAGCCGGTATTCCATGACGAATCGCAGCCGCACGGCATGAGTCAGACCATGCGGCACTTCGTCGGCGGGCTGCAGAAACTGATGCCGGAGGTGCTGGCGATGGTCTCGCCGACCATCAATTCCTACACGCGGCTGATTCCCGGATTCTGGGCGCCGACCGATTCGACGCTCGGCGTGGAAAACCGCACCTGCGCCCTGCGCATCATCCCCGGCGGCGCGAAATCGCAGCGCGTCGAATATCGCGTCGCGGCGGCCGATGCCAATCCCTACATCATTCTGTCGGCTGCGCTCGCCTCCGGACTGTGGGGCATCGAGAACCGCATCGAGCCCGAGCCGCTGGTCGAGGGCAATGCCTACGACCGCAAATTTCCCGAACGCCTGGCACTGCCGCGAACGCTGTGGGATGCGGCGCAGCGGCTGAAGAAGTCGAAGATGGCGCGCGACTGGTTCGGCGATGCCTTCGTCGACCATTTCGCCGCGACGCGCGAATGGGAAGAGCGCGAGTTCCGCAAGCACATCACGGACTGGGAACTGGCGCGGTATTTCGAGATCATCTGAAAACAGTGACGGAAGTGACGAAAGTCACGACCGCCAGAGGGCTGCTTTCGTCACCTTCGTGACCCTCGTGACTTTCGTGACCTTCTTTATGCTCCAGATCATCTCCCCCGTCGATAACCGCCTCTACGCCGAACGTCCGCTCGCCACGACCGCGCAGATCGATGCGGTGCTCGCGCAGGCCCGCGCCGCACAGCGCGGCTGGCGCGCGACGTCTCTGGCCGAACGCGCCGCCGTGCTCAACCACTTCTGCGATCTGTTCGAGACGCAGCGCGACGAGATCGCGCTCGAACTGACCTGGCAGATGGGGCGTCCGCTCCGGTATTCGCCCAACGAAGTGCGAGGCACGCTCGAACGTGCGCGGCACATGATCGCCATCGCGCCCGCCGCGCTCGACGACATCGATTGCGGTCCGAAGGAGAATTTCCGCCGCTTCCTGCGACGCGAACCGCTCGGCGTGATCCTCACGATCGCGGCCTGGAACTATCCGTACCTCATCGCCGTGAACAGCGTGATTCCCGCACTGATGGCCGGCAATGCGGTGATCCTCAAGCATTCGGCCCAGACCCTGCTGTGCGCGGAACGCTTCGCGCAATGCCTGCAGCGCGCCGGTTTGCCGGACGGCGTGTTCCAGGTGTTGCACATGAGCCATGAAGACACGGAATGCGTCATCCGCGATCCACGCGTCGATTTCGTGGCCTTCACCGGCTCGGTCGCCGGCGGGCACGCGGTACAGCGCGCAGCGTCCGACCGCTTCGTCGGCACCGGACTCGAACTCGGCGGCTGCGATCCCGTGTACGTGCGTCACGACGCCGATATCGCGCATGCGATCGAGAACGTGGTCGACGGCGCGTATTTCAACAGCGGCCAGTCATGCTGCGGACTGCAACGCATCTACGTGCACGAGAAAGTTTACGGGCCATTCGTCGAAGGCTACGTGGAGCTGACCCGCAAGTACGCGCTCGGCAATCCGCTCGATGCGCAGACGACGCTCGGACCGGTCGTGCGCACCGCCGCTGCCGACGCGATCAGGAAACAGATCGCCGCTTCCGTCAGCGCGGGCGCAACACCGATCATCGAGGAATCGGAGTTCGCGGCCAGCAAGGCCGGCACGCCGTACCTGGCGCCGCAGATCCTGCTCGACGTCGATCACTCCATGCCGGTCATGAAGGAAGAAATCTTCGGCCCGGTCGCCGGCATCATGCGCGTGGACTCCGACGAAGATGCCGTCGCATTGATGAACGACACGGTCTACGGCCTCACGGCCGCGATCTGGACGGCGGACGAGGAAGCGGCGCTGTCGATCGGCAACCGCATCGAGACCGGCACCTGGTTCATGAACCGCTGCGACTACCTCGACCCCGCCCTCGCCTGGGTCGGCGTGAAGGACTCCGGCCGCGGCGCCACGCTGTCCGTCGTCGGCTATGAACATCTGACGCGCCCGAAGTCGTTTCATCTGCGGACGAAAACATGAAGAGAAATTGGCCGCAAAAAAGCGCAAAGGACACAAAGTCCGGAACGAATGATTTGCGACCTTTGCGCCTTTTTGCGGCCATTCTTTGCTTTTCACGGATCTCGCCATGACGCTACGCGGCAACTGGAACTACCCCACGCTCATCCGCTTCGGCGCCGGGCGCATCGCTGAACTGCCGGATGCGTGCAAGACACTCGGCATTCGCAAGCCGTTGCTGGTCACGGATCCGGGCCTCGCGGCGCTGCCGATGATCGCGGATGCGGTCGAGTCATGCCGGCAAGCGGGGCTGCCGTGCGATGTGTTTTCGTCGGTACAGGCGAATCCCGTGGAGGCGAATGTCACTGCCGGTGTCGAGCTGTACAAGCAGCGCGGCTATGACGGTGTCATTGCGTTCGGTGGCGGCAGCGCGCTCGATGCGGGCAAGGCGATTGCACTGATGTCGGGGCAGTCGCGGCCGATCTGGGATTTCGAGGATCGCGAGGACTGGTACACGCGCGTCAACGTAGCGGGCATCGCACCCACCGTTGCAGTGCCGACGACCTCGGGCACGGGATCGGAAGTCGGGCGCGCTTCGGTCATCACGGACGTGCGCGATCACACCAAGAAGATCATCTTCCATCCGAAGATGCAGCCGGCGCTCGTGATCGCTGATCCGGCGCTGACGCTCGCGCTGCCGCCGCACGTCACGGCGGCCGTCGGCATGGACGCGCTGTCGCACAACCTCGAAGCGTACTGTTCGCCCTTCTATCACCCGATGGCCGAAGGCATCGCGCTGGAAGGCATGCGCCTGATCAGGGAATGGTTGCCCGTTGCGGTGAAGGACGGCGGCAATCTTGAAGCGCGTTCTCACATGATGGTCGCCTCCACGATGGGCGCGACCGCCTTCCAGAAAGGCCTCGGCGCGATGCACAGCCTGAGTCATCCGTGCTCGGCCAATCTCAATACGCATCATGGACTCACGAATGCGGTCGTGATGCCGTACGTGCTGGCGTGGAACCGGGCCGCGCTAGAGGAAAAAATGGTGCGGCTCGCCGCCTTCCTCGGACTGCGCCAGCACTCTTTTGACGGCGTGATGGACTGGATCCTCGAACTGCGCCAGACGATCGGCATTCCGCCGACCCTCGCCGATCTCGGCGTTCGTGCTGAACACGCCGCTGTCTTCGCGCCGCAGGCATTCAACGATCCGTCGACCGGCGGCAATCCGCTGGCGATGGACATCGAAGGATTCGAGCGGCTGTATCGCAACTGCATCGAAGGCCGGCTCGACTCCGCCGCCTGAAGTTCATCCGCAATTCAGCGCACCGGTTCCAGGATTTCCGCATGCGCCTGTTCGTGATCGTGTCGTCCGCACTTCTCCTGCTCTGCGCCCACCCGGCGGCGGCCGACGCGATGCGCTGCGGCAGCCGCCTCATTCGCGAAGGCGACACGCAGACCGCGGTGCGCGACCTGTGCGGCGAACCGAGCGACGTGCAGTCGCGGTCCATCCTGCGCCGTCCGACCTACTATGTCGGCGGCCGCGAGTATTATTTCGGCGAGGCGATGGTCGAAGTGCTGGTGGAAATCTGGACCTACAACTTCGGTCCCTACAAGCTGATGCGACGCGTGCGGTTCGTCGATGGGCTCGTCGAGGAAATCGAAACGCTCGGCTATGGCTATCGCGCGCCCGACGCCGAATAGACCGCGCGCCGACTGACCCAGCGATAGCGCGTCAGCAGCAGCACGGCGCAGACCGACAGCCCTGCAATCAGTCCGACCCACACAAAGAACGGACCGAGACCGCGCACCACGCCGAGGACATACGCAAGCGAGAATCCCACGGCCCAGTACGAGAACCAGCACAACGCCATGGGCACGGCGGTGTCCTTGAAGCCGCGCAGCGCACCAGCCGTGCCGACCTGCACGCCGTCGGAAATCTGGAAGACGGCCGCGGCAAACAGCAACGATGCCGCCAGCGAACGCACCGCTTCGTCGCGGGTGTACATCGCCGCGATCTGATCGTTCCACAGCACGATGCCGCACGCTGACACGGTCATCACGGCCACACACATGCCGATGCCGACGAATCCCGCGGCCCGCGCACGGGCCACATCGCCGCGTCCGAGCGTGTGTCCCACATGAATGGTGGTCGCCGAGCTGATCGACAGCGGCATCATGAACATGAAGGCGGCGAAGTTGAGTGCGACCTGATGCGCACCGGCGGTGACGGCGCCCATGGCGCCCATCAGCAAGGCCGCGGCAACGAAGAGTCCGCCTTCCGCGAGAATGCTGCCTGAAATCGGGATGCCGAGACGCAGCAGCTGGCCGATGACATGCGAGTCGGGCCGATCGATGCGGCGGAAAAGATCGAAGGGCCGATACACGGGATGCCGATGCACATAGACGAGCATCGCCGCAAACATCAGCCACATCGCCAGCGCCGAGGCCACGCCGCAGCCGATCGCACCCAGCGCCGGCATGCCGAGCTTGCCGTACATGAACACCCAGTTCGCGAACACGTTGAAGATCAGCGCAGCGACGGCGATGTACATGATCGGGCGCGTGTGACCGAGTCCCTCGCTCGTGAAGCGCAGCGCCAGGAAACCCATCATCCCCGGCAGTCCCCAGCTGATCGCTTCGGCGTAGCCGATCGCCACCGGCAGGATTTCCGGCGCGATGTTCAGCGCCGGCAGCGCCCAGCCCGCCTGCCACATGCCGAGCACCAGCAGCACCGACAGCGCGAGCACCACCCACCAGGACTGTCGCGCGGCGCGCGTCACCGCGGCGTTGTCGGCCGCGCCATAGGCATGCGCGACGACGGGTGAAATCGCCATCAGCGCCCCCAGTCCCATGAACATGAACAGGTTGTACCAGGCCGTGCCGATGGCGAGCCCGGCGAGATCGCGCGCGCCGAGTTGCCCGGCCATCACCGTGTCGGCGAAACCCATGCCGGCGAGCGCGAGATTGTTGACGAGCAACGGCCCGCCGAAACGCGCAATAGCGCCGGCGTCCGCGGCAATCTGTGTGCGCGAAACCATGGACGACATACGGGGAAACTGCTTTGACCGCGCCGCGGGGGCGCGGCATCCTCTGACAGGCGCGAAATGAACGGCTCGAATTCTCTCACAGCGAGGCAGCCATGATCGTCGGATCTTCGCCGCGGCGCGTCGCCATCATCGGCGGCGTGCGCATTCCCTTCGCCCGCTCGATGGGTGTGTATGCCGAAGCCAGCAACCAGGACATGCTCACGGCCACGTTGAGCGGACTGGTCGAGCGCTTCCAGCTGCAGGGCCAGACGCTCGGCGATGTCGGCGCGGGCGCAGTGCTCAAGCACTCGCGCGATTTCAATCTGACGCGCGAAGCCGTGCTGGGCAGCGGACTCGCGCCGGAAACGCCGGCCTTCGATCTGCAGCGCGCCTGCGGCACCAGTCTCGAAACGGCCATCGTGCTGGGACTCAAGATCGCGGCAGGACAGATCGATTCGGCGATCGCGGCCGGTGTCGATACGGCGAGCGACGTGCCGATCGTGTATCCGGATTCCTATCGCAAGCTGCTGCTCGCGAGCGCCCGCGGCAAGCGCTTCGGCGAGCGGCTCGGTCCGTGGTTCGGCCTGCGTCCGAAGCATTTCAAACCGCAATTGCCCGGTGTCATGGAACCGCGCACGGGACTGTCGATGGGCCAGAGCTGCGAACTGATGGCGAAGACCTGGCAGATCCCGCGCGAGGCGCAGGATGAACTCGCGTTGCAGAGTCATCAGAAGGCCGCAGCGGCATACAGCGCGGGGTTCTACGACGACCTGGTCATCGAATACCAGGGGCTCAAGCGCGACAACAACATCCGCAGCGATACGTCGCTGGAAAAGCTGGCGAAGCTCAAGCCGTCATTCGATCGCAACGGCACGCTGACGGCGGGCAATTCGACGCCGATGACCGACGGCGCAGCGGCCGTACTGCTCGCGAGTGAAGACTGGGCAAAGCGTCGCGGACTGCCGATCCAGGCGTATCTCACCTACGGCAAGGTCGCGGCCGTCGACTTCGTCCACAAGGAAGGACTGCTGATGGCGCCGGCTTATGCCGTGCCGCGCATGCTCGCGGACGCCGGCATCCGGCTGCAGGACTTCGACATCTATGAAATCCACGAAGCGTTCGAAGCGCAGGTGCTGTGCACGCTGAAGGCGTGGGAATCGGCGGAGTTCTGTCGCGAACGGCTGGGCCTCGCCGAGCCGCTCGGCAGCATCGATCGCAGCAAACTGAACCTGAAGGGCGGCAGCGTCGCGATCGGTCATCCGTTCGGCGCCACCGGCGCGCGCATCATCGCCACACTGGCCAAGCAGCTCGAACAGCGCGGCAACGGACGCGGCCTGATCTCCATCTGCACGGCCGGCGGCATGGGCGTGACGGCGATTCTCGAACGCTGATTTTTCGTCGCAGGAAAGTGGAGGCGGTCGGCACGCTCCGGAAGGCGCTTGGGCGGTAGCGCATCCGGATCACGACCGACCGCCATCCGAGGCAGCTGCCGACTCACAGCATTGAGTCGGCAACATGCCTGCCGGTGGACACTGCGATCCCGGGGAGGGGCAGTACGAATCGGGAGCGTCCGCCAGCTGGCACCAGAAAATTCGAAGGGCATCCTAGCCCGTTTGCATGCCCCGACCCCTCCGGGGTCCCTGTGAGACATTCCAGACTCACTTGCATGCTGTCCCTTACTGGCATAAGCGACGAAACCGGGGGGATTCCCTCACTCCCTCGAGCAAAATTTTTCCGGGCGCGCCGTCGATGCGCCGCTATCGTTCGCAGACCCTTGTTTTGCTTGAGAGAACTTTCCAAAAGCACTCGCCTTCGGACAGACTAGCGGCGCCTTCCCCAGCGTGCCCTTCATGCCCCACTACCTCGGCCAACCCGTCCCCGAACCCGGATCGTCGTCCCGCCTTGGGGTCCTGCTGGTCAACCTCGGCACGCCCGATTCGTCGGCGCCCGGTGCCGTCCGGCGCTTTCTTGCCGAATTCCTCTGGGATCCGCGAGTCGTGGAGGCGCCGCGCTGGCTGTGGTGGCTGGCATTGCACGGGGTCATCCTGCGCATCCGGCCGCGGCGCAGTGCCCATGCGTATCAACAGATCTGGACGCCGCAGGGCTCGCCGCTGCTGATCCACAGCACTGCACTGACGCAGCGCCTGCGCGGCGAACTGGCAGCGCGCCTGCAGACGGATGTCGCGGTCGAACTGGGCATGAGCTACGGCTCGCCGTCGATCGCCGACAGCCTCGGGAAGCTGCATCGCGAAGGCGTACGCCGGCTCATCGTGCTGCCGCTGTATCCGCAGTATTCGGGGACGACGACGGCGTCGGTGTTCGATCGCGTCAGCCGCGCGCTCGGACGATTTCGCGACGTGCCGGCGCTGCGCTTCATTGCCGACTATCACGCCGATCCCGGCTACATCGAGGCGCTCGCCGACAGCGTCCGTCGACACTGGCAGACGCAGGGACAGCAGCATCTGCTGCTGTCGTTTCACGGCATCCCGCGCCGCTACGTCGAGGCCGGCGATCCGTACCATCGGCAATCGCTCGAGACGGCACGACTCCTGGCCCAGGCATTGGGACTGGCGAGCGACGAATGGAGCATCGCTTTCCAGTCGCAGGTCGGGCGAGAGGAGTGGCTGCGCCCCTACACTGACGAACTGCTCGTGCAGTACGCAACAGGCTCCCGCAAACGCATCAGCGTGATCTGCCCCGGCTTCGCCACCGACTGCCTGGAAACGCTGGAAGAAATCGCCATTCGCAATCGCGCGCTGTTCCTGGAAAACGGCGGCGAGTCGTACGACTACATTCCTGCGCTGAACGCGACCGATCCGCACGTGGCCGCGCTCGCCGGACTGATCGCACGCAATGCGCAAGGCTGGCAGGCGGCCTGATGCTCGGACGCTTCCTGGAAATCAGCCTGCACGCGCCGGACATCCAGGCGTCGCTGGAGTTCTACGAATCGCTCGGCTTCATGCAGGCCAGCGTCAGCGAGACCTGGCCGTATCCCTATGCCGTGGTCACCGACGGCCGCCTGTTCATCGGCCTGCACGGCGGCTTCATCCGTTCGCCGGCGCTGACCTTCGTGCTGCCGCGGCTGGCGCGGAGCCTCGAACCGCTGCGCGCCGCGGGAATCTCGTTCGATCAGGAGCGCCTGGGCAACGACGTCTTCAACCAGGCGGCGTTCGAAGATCCGTCCGGACTGTGCATTCATCTCATCGAAGCCCGCACGTTTTCGCCGCCGGATCCGGCCGCACTCGCCGCGAGCGAATGCGGCTATTTCACCGAGTTCGGCGTACCGGTGCGCGATGCGAGCGCGGCGCGCGCCTTCTGGGAACCGCTCGGCTTCGTCGCCATGGATGAAGAGCCGCTACCGTTTCCCCGCACGCCGGTGACCAGCGATTTGCTCAATCTCGGCCTGTACCGCACCCGCGCCTTGCGCCAGCCGGTGCTGAGCTTCGAAGATCCGGACATGCGCGAAAAGCTCGCGCGCCTGCGCGAACGCGGCTTCACGCTGCTCGACGAAATGCCCGACAGCCTCGATGACGCGACCAACGCCATCCTGGAAGCGCCGGAAGGAACCCGGCTGCTATTGATGCAATCGGAATTCTGATTTCTTCTATGCCGATACGTCGGCCGCGCTGCGGCCCGACCTTCTTTCATCCAGCGGAGCACTGCATGCACCGGCTCAAGATCCTTTTCAGCCTCCTGATGGCAACGGGCATCGCCCATGCCGACGAAGGCATGTGGACGACCTTCAATTTCCCGAAGGCCGCGGTGAAGCAGAAGTACAACGTCGACATCGACGATGCCTGGCTGAAAAAAGTCCAGCGCGCCACGACCCGGCACGAAAGCGGCTGCACCGGATCGTTCATTTCCGGCGATGGCCTGGTGATGACCAACCATCACTGCGTGGTCGAATGCCTTGCGGAACTGTCGACACCGCAAAGCGACCTCATCGGCGACGGCTTCCATGCGCAGCGCCGCAGCGACGAGCGCAAGTGTCCGACCGAAATGCTGTCGGTCCTCATCGACACCGAGAACGTCACCGACAAGGTGAATGCGGCGACCGCCGGCCTCGCCGATTCGAAAGCCAACGAAGTGCGCAAGCAGACGCTCAGCAAGCTGGAAGCCGAGTGCACGGCGGCGGCGAAGAAGAATCGCGGCACCGGCCCCCTGGCCTGCGAATCGGTGACGCTCTACCAGGGCGGCCAGTACTACCTGTACAAGTACAAGCGTTATGACGACGTGCGCATCGTGTTCGCGCCGCACGACGCCATCGCCGCGTTCGGCGGCGATCCCGACAACTTCAATTTCCCGCGCTGGTGCCTGGATTTCAGCCTGCTGCGCGTTTACGAGAACGGCAAGCCGGCGCGCACGCCAGAACATCTGACCTGGCGTGCCGAAGGTCCGTCGGCAGGCGAGCCGGTGTTCGTGGTCGGCCATCCCGGCAACACCAACCGGCTGTACACCGTGTCGCAACTGCAGTTCCAGCGCGACACTTCGGTGCCCGCCTACGTGATCCGCAACACGGAGTATCGCGGTCGTCTGTTGCAATGGGCCAAGACCGGCGCGGAGCCGGCGCGCATCAGCCAGGATTCGCTGCTGCACGTCGAGAACTCGCTGAAGGTCTATCGCGGCTTCCAGCAGGCCCTGCTCGACGATGCGCTGTTCGACACCAAACGCAGGCAGGAGGAACAGCTCAAGGCACAGGCCGGCCCCGCGATGGCCTCCGCATGGACCGACATCGATACGGCCGAAAACCGCTATCGCGACATCTACGATCGCTACCTCTATCTGGAGAGCGGCGCCGGCTTCAGCAGCAAGCTCTTCATGTACGCGCGCCAGCTGGTGCGCGGCGCGGCGGAACGCGACAAGCCCAATGAACTGCGCCTGCGCGAATACGCGGCCTCGAATCTGCCGAAGATCGAGGCGAGTCTTCTCGCAGCGACGCCGGTACACAGCGACTTCGAGCAGGTGTCGCTGTCGTTCTCGCTCGACAAGCTGCGGGAAAATCTCGGACCGGACGATCCCGTAGTGCGCCAGCTCCTGAGCAGCGAATCGCCCGATTCCTTGGCGCAGAAACTGCTCACCGAATCGAAGCTCGCCGACCCGGCCGTCCGCAAGGCGCTGTGGGAAGGCGGCACGGCAGCCGTGAATGCCTCGACCGATCCGATGATCGCGCTCGCCCGCAGCATCGATCCCGAAGCGCGCGCGCTGCGCAAGGTCTTCGAAGACGAAGTCCAGGCGCCGATCGCCTCGGGCCAGGAGCGCATCGCGAAAGCACGCTTCGCCGCGCTCGGCACGAACATCTATCCCGATGCCAACTTCACGCTGCGCGTGAGCTACGGCGCCGTGCAGGGCTGGAAGGAGAAAGGCGAAGACATCGCGCCTTTCACGACGCTGGCGCGCCTGTACGAACGCACCACCGGCAAGGATCCTTTCCGCCTGCCGCAGGCCTGGCTCGACGCGCGCGACAAGCTCGATCCGAGCACACCCTTCAACTACGTGACGACCAACGACATCGTCGGCGGCAACTCCGGCAGCCCGCTGGTCGACGCCCGCGGCCGCGTCGTCGGCCTCGCCTTCGACGGCAACATCCACTCCATCGCCGGCAGCTACTGGTACGACGAACGCAACAACCGCGCCGTGTCCGTCCATCCCCGCATCATCATCACGGCACTGCGCGAGGTGTACGGCGCGGGTGAGATCGCGGATGAGATCGTCGGGGCGAGACAGGAGTAACCGCAAAGACCGGAAAGGAGAATGGCCGCAAAAAGGCGCAAGGATCGCAAAGTCGGATCAGAGCTTTTCTATTCTTGCTTTGAGATCTTTGCGCCTTTTTGCGGCCATTCTCCGCTTCCGATCTCGTTCTACCGCTCCGGCAACTCCACCCTGCCGAGCACCTTCGCCTGACGGATGCTGCCGCTGCCGTCGGCGCCGACGCTGAAGTTGCCGCCGACTTCGGCGACGTCGATGTCGCCGGAACTGTCGGTGTCGATGCGCACGTCGCGATTGACGCGGCGGATCACGATGCCGCCCGACGAGTCCTGATGGATGTGTACGCTGCCAGCCTGGGTAATGCTGATATCACCCGAGCTGTCGATGGGAATCTCGACCTGACCCTGGATTTCTTCGATCTCCATGTCGCCCGAGCTGTCCTTCACGCGCAGATTGCCAGCGACGCGGTCGATCTCGATGTCGCCGGAACTGTCGCTCACGTCCAGATCGCCGGCGATGTCCCTGATCTCGATATCACCGGAGCTGTCGGCGACGACGGCGGATTTCACGCGGCTGAGTTCGAGGTCGCCGCTGGAATCCTCCAGTTCGATCGCGACGGTGTCGGGCACCTGCACTGACAGGTCGAGCCTCGCGTAGGCGTTGAACAGGAAGCTGCCGTCCTCCAGGTCGGGCATCAGCGTCTTGAGGTACAGCGTGTCGCCTTCGCGGCGGCTGTCGATCTGGATCTTCGCCAGCAGGTCGTCGTTCGATGCGCAGGCGTGACCGCTGGCCTGGATGCGGCTTGCCGCGGGCGCACCGCGGACCTTGAGATCGCCTGCGCCGGCGCCGATGACGACCTTGGTAATGCCGGCCGCGTCCGCAACGGCCGACCGTTCGGCGCTGTGCCGGCAGTCATCGGCGTGTGCGAGGGCGATGGAACCGAGCGCGAGGGCGACGGCGGGAATGAGCCTGTTCATCGGGGCGTCCTTCTGCGAGAGAACGTGGATGGCCGTTGGACGCGGCGGCGCGGGAAAAGGTTGCCCGGAAAAGCGGGAAGCCGACTCGAACTGATTGCTGCCGTTTTTCTTCCTGTGGGGCCGGCTTTAGCCGGCCTCTTTTTCGGAAGTCAGGCTGAAGCCTGACCTACAGCAGAGAACCATCGAGCCGCAGGGCCGCCGCGACCAGGCGCCGGCCGATGCGTTCGCGAAAGGATGACGGTGCGGCCAGGGCCATGCGTTCGAGCAGCGGCCGGAATTCGGGTACGTCGGGCGAGGCCAGCATCGCCGTCGCAATGCGCAGTCGACCCGCCCAGGTCGCTGCCTGCGCTGCCAGGCCCTTCAGTGCCTTCATCAGCACCCGTTCCTCGCCGGTGAAATCCGAACCATACGGCAGCGACGCGAACAGGCCCGCGTCGCGCCAACGCGCAAAACGCGCCGCGAGAATGTCAGGACGGTTGTCGCGAGCCTGCGCAGGGATGCGATAGTCGGCCGGCAGCTTTTTCGCGCGGTGTGCTGCGGCGACGAAGTCGTCCTGGAAGCGCGCATCCATGACGGCGACGAGCGCCTGCACGATCTCTTCATCCGTGCGGCCGCGCAGGTCGGCAATGCCGTACTCGGTGACGACGATATCGCGCAGATGCCGCGGAATGGTCGTGTGGCCATAGTTCCAGACGATGTTGGACGTGACCTTGCCTTTCGACACGCGCGTCGACCGCAGGCACAGGATCGAGCGCGCCTCGGCCAGCGCATGCGCCATGGCGACGAAGTTGTACTGGCCGCCCACGCCGCTGACGACGCGTCCATCCTCCAGTGCATCGGATACGGCGGCGCCGAGTCCCGTCACCATCATGGTCGTGTTGACGAAGCGCGCATGCCGGCGCTGCGCCGTCTTGAGTTCCCATTCGTGGCCGTAGAGTTCGTTGACGAAGCTGATGCCGCGCATCGCGAACAGCCGTCGCTGTTCCGCGGGCAGTTCGCGCAGACCGGCGTAGAACGCTTTCGGCCCGAAGAAGAATCCCGCATCCACCAGCACGCCATTGCGCAGGCGCTCGCCGAGGCATTGCCGCGCGATGCTTTCGCGATGCGCCGGATCGTCGAAGCCGGCGGGCAACAGCGCGCCGTCGGGCGCGATCAGCATGCCGCGCTCGTACTGCACGTCGTCGCGAAACACGCCGACCTCGCGCAGTTCGTTGAAATCCACGTAGGACATGCGGTTCATGCCGGCAGCGCTCAGGGCATCCAGCGTGCGCCGGCTGACCGTCTCGTCGATGTGTCCTTCGTCGAGCAGCCGCTGGATGCGCGCGCTCGGATACACGCGACGCCTGAGGATGCCGCTGCGATACAGATCGAGAAAGCCGTCGACCAGCATTTCCGAACAGCCGTACAGGCCGCGCTCGAACGGCGCCGTGCCGCCTTCGGTTTCGATCAGGCGCCGATGCTTCTCGAGAATGCCGGTGCTCTCCAGCACTTCGCGATACACCGCCGGCTGGCGATGACGCAGCTGCGTCGCGTAGACGATGGCATCGCCCAGTTCGCCGATGCCGAGCTGCAGCGTGCCGCCGTCGCGCAGCAGCGTGCTCACATGCAGCGCGATCACATGCTCGGTGAGCCCGATCGGCAGGTTGGGCGGCGCAAACAGCGGATAGTCCGCAGCCGGGTCTTCCACCAGAAAATCGAACGTGTCGGAAGCGACCAGCGCATCGCCGTACATGAACGGCAGCTCGCGATGCACCTGTCCGATGAGCGCGAACGGCTGGCCGCTGGCACGCATCGATGCGATCTGCGGCAGCAGGTCCGCCGTCAGGTCGGGATTCGAACCGAGACTCAGCACGCCCGCGGGCATCTCATCCGCCGGTGGCGCCGCCACGATCTGCGCCACGACATTCATGCCGCGACGCAGGGCATCGCGCGCCACGTGCGTGTAGTTGGAACTCAGGTAGTGGCGCTGCAGATGTTCGTTGCCGAGCCAGGCGCCGGGTTCGAGATAGAACTCGATGACCTCGATGTTCGGCGGCAGCCGGCCCTGCTCGATCAGCCGCACGTATTCCAGTTCGGGAGTGTTGCCGAAGATGCGCTGCGTCAACGGCTGCAGCAGCCGGCGCTCCAGATCGCCGTGCCAGCGCGGTACGCGCAGCGACAGCGCCGTGACGATCGTGAGACGAATGCCGGGATCGCCGACGGCGCGCCGCACGAAAGCATTGACCAGCGGATTGGGCTTGCCGATCGCCACCGGCAGGCCCATGACGATGTGCCTGCCGACGCGGCTCAGCGTCGCTTCGACACAGTCGTCCGGCTGCGTGAAGCGTACGGGATTCATGAGACCTGCATCGACCGCGGCGATGCGCGCGACGTCACTGCTTCAGCAGCAGCGCAAAGCGGATCTGCACTTCGTTCGCCACGGTCCGGGTGTCCTTCCATTCTCCCTGCCCCACGCCGAAATCCAGGCGCTTGAGTGTTGCCTGTCCCTTGAGCCACGCATTGCCGTCCTTGATCTCGAACGTGAAATCGATGGGTACTGGCTTCGTGGCATCGCGCAGGGTCAGCTGGCCGGTGGCGGAGTATTTTCCCGAACCCTTGTCGGTGAATTTCTCCGCCACGTAGTGCGCCGTTGGCCACTGCTTCGAACCGAAAAGGTCGGGGCCGCGGATGATGTCATCGCGATCGCGGTCCTTCGTGTTCACCGACCCGGTATCGATCTTCACATCGAAGCGGCTCGCAGCCAGATCCTTGGGATCGAAGCGGATGTCGGCGGTGAATTTGTCGAACGCCCCCTGGAACTGCGCACCCGCCTGCGTACCGACGAACGTCAGCGTGCTGTCTTTCGGTTGCATCGTCCATTGCGTGGCGGCCCAGGCGAGGCCGAGCACGAGCGTGAGCGCCAGGGAGAGGTATTGCAGACGTCGGATCATGGTACGCAGTCTCTTGCGGAGAAAATTCAGGACCGATCCGCCTTGAGGCGGACCGGCAGCATGCGACGCAGGACATTGTCGCGATCGAAGAAATGATGCTTGAGCGCCGCGGCGGCGTGCAGGACGGCGATCGCCGCCATCGTGAGCGCGCAGATTTCATGCGCCTCGTGCAGCAGGTCGTACTTGGCGCGATCCGGCTGGATCAGGTCCGGCAGCGTGAACAGCCCGAACCAGCTCACCGGAAAATTGCGCGCCGACGACATCGTCCAGCCGAGCAGCGGCGTGATCAGGATGAGCGCGTACAGCGCCCAGTGCGACAGATGCGCCGCGACGTTCTGCCAGCGCGGCGTCTGCGCCGGCAGCGGCGGCACGGGATTGACCCAGCGCCACAGCAGGCGCACCACGGCCAGCGCGAAGATCGTCATGCCGACCGACTTGTGCTGGGCCAGTACCGCGATCTTGGCCGGGCCGAGCGACAGCGCGCCCGCTTGGTTCGCGAGCACGAACTGCGTGATGATGAGCACGACGATCGACCAGTGCAGCAGCTGCGCCACGGCGCCATAACGTTCGGTGCTGTTCCTGAGTTGCATGATGCGCGACCTGTGCCGAGGAAAGGCGGGCGGAAGTGTACGGCATTGTGCCGCAACAGCCAGACGGAGCGATCCCCATGTCGACGAGAATGATTACCCGCGCACTGCTGCTCCTGGCGAGCGCCGGGCTGCTCACCGCGTGCCCGAAGCCCGTGCGTCCGCCGGAACGCGCGCCCGCGGCGCCGACGGCGCCCGCCGAAGTACGCGACGCCACCGTCTACGACGTCGATCCCGAGACATCCACGCTGCACGTCCTGGTCTATCGCGGCGGCGCGCTGGCGCGGCTCGGCCACAATCACGTGATGAGCGTGCGCGGACTGCAGGGTCGCCTCTGGGTACATGCCATGACGACGAAGTCCGGTTTCGACGTGTCCTTCCCCGTCGCACGGATGATCGTCGACGATCCCGAGGCACGTCGCGCCGCAGGCAGCGATTTTCCGCCCGATGTCCCGGAGGCCGATCGCGACGGCACGCGCCGGAACATGCTGCGCGCCGAAGTGCTGGATGCCGGGCGCTATCCGACCATCAGCTTGAAGTCCGTGAACATCGCGGGCTCGGCGGCGAACGCGCAGGTCACGGCGCAAGTCACGATCCGCGATGTCAGTCGCGAGGTGTCGCTGCAACCTGCCATCAGCATCGAAGCCGACCGCGTCACGGTGCGCGGCAAGCTCGATCTGCTGCAGTCCGACTTCGGCATCAAGCCCTTCTCGGCGGCGCTCGGTGCATTGACGGTGCAGGATCGGCTGCACGTGACGTTCGAGGTGGTGGCCGTGCGCAGAAGGGATCCTTAGCGCTCGCGCCACGCCATCCCGTCTGGACTCTTTCCCGTCTCGATCGTGCGACTGACTTTCAGCGCGCCCAGATCCACCACCGCGATGCGATTGGCGCCCGACACGGCGACGTATGCCTCCTTGCCATCCGGTGCAATGAGAATGCCGGTCGGCGCCAGGCCCAGCGGCAGTCGTGCGCGCTGCGTGCGGCTGGCGACATCGATGACGACCAGTTCGCCCGCGCCGAGATCGGAGATCAGCACCAGCGCACCGTCGCGCGTGAACTTGAGCCGGTTCGAACGCTTCGTTCCGGCATCGAACGTGTGAACGACCTTCGCGCTCGCCACGTCGATCACGGACACATGGCCATCGCGCGAATGCGCCGTCCAGAGCTGCCTGCCGTCGGGCGACTCGTCGAGCCCTTCGGGGCCGGCGCCGACCGATACCAGTGTCTGCTGCCACTCGTCCTTCGCATCGCGCGCAACGATGCCAATGCTGTCGGACCCCATGTTGCTCGCAAACAGCTTCGTGCCATCGCGCGCAGCCAGCACCATGTGCGTACCTTCCTGAGCCGTGTCGAACTGCCAGTCGACGCGTTTCGCTGCTGGATCGAACCGCGCAATGCGCCTGCTCGCCTCCGATGTGAAGTACACGTGACCCGCGGAGAACGACAGGCCGTGCGGGCGGCGCAGTTCGCCGAGATCCACTCGCCTGATCTCGACGCGGCCGGGCACGTCGATCACCGACAGCGTGTTGCCAGCGACGTTTGCTCCGTAGTTGCTGACGAACGCGAGCCTGCCATCGTCCGACAGCTCGACTTCGTGCGGGCCGTCGCCCGTGGCGATCGTCTTCGCCGTGACGCCGCTCGCCGGATCGACGAACGACAGCGTCGCATCGCCCTTGTTCAGGACCAGCAATTCCGCGGCAGTCGCGGACAGCGACAGCAGCGACGCGAGAATGATGACTGCAATGCGCATGATGAACTCCTCACTGGATCGGCCCAACGATGCAACAGTCCGGGGACGAAGCCAAGCGATGGCCGTGGGCGCGCTCACGGCATCGTGCGCACTCTGAAGAAACCCCCACCCCAACCCTCCCCCGCTACGCGGAGGAGGGGAAAACCAAGAGCGCTTCTTTTTTGCTAACGTCGCGGCATGACCAACGCCGCGCTCTGGACGCTCGCCCTGCTGCTGATGCTGGTCGGTGCGCTCGGCATCGTGCTGCCGGCATTGCCGGGCATTCCCCTGATGTTCGCCGGCATGGTGGTCGCAGCGGCCATCGATGACTTCCAGCGCATCGGCTGGGTCACGCTGTGCATCCTCGGTTTTCTCACGCTGCTGTCCGTCATCGTCGAGTTCGCCGCTTCGGCGCTGGGTGCACGGCACGTCGGCGCGAGCAAACGGGCGATCACGGGTGCATTGCTCGGCACCGTGGTCGGCCTGTTCTTCGGCATTCCCGGCCTGATCTTCGGACCGTTCGTCGGTGCGTTGATCGCCGAACTCACGGTCCACGGACGACTCGACCAGGCCGGCCGCGTCGGCGTGGCGACCTGGATCGGCCTGATCTTCGGCACGCTCGCCAAGATCGCCATCGCCTTCACCATGCTCGGCATCTTCGTGCTCGCCTACTTCATCGCCTGAATCGCCGCTTGGACAATCTCACTCATACGCTCGCCGGCGTCCTGGTCGGCGAAACCCTGGCACGCACGACGTCGCCCAGTCCGTCGGGACTGTCGCAGCCGCAACGACGCAATCTGCTCGTGACGCTGATGGCCGTGGGCAGCAACGTGCCCGATCTCGATTTCCTGTCGTCGGCGATCAGCGGCGACAAGCTCGAATATCTGCTCGAGCATCGCGGCCACACGCATACCGTGATCGGCGCGTTCCTCGCCGCGGCATTGCTGTACCTGGTCTGCGAGGCCTGGTGTCGCTGGCGACACTGGCCGCTGATGACACGCGATCGCTGGCATGTCGCCGCCGCGGCGCTGCTCGCACTGCTGCTGCACATCACGATGGATTTCGCCAACAACTACGGCGTGCATCCGTTCTGGCCGGTCGACAACCGCTGGCTGTACGGCGACACGATCTTCATCTGGGAACCGCTGCTGTGGACGGCCGCCGCGCCGTTGATCTTCATCCTGCGCACGACGCTGGCGCGCGTGCTGGTCGGTGCCCTGCTGGCTGCCGCGCTGGCCGCCTGCTTCGGCAGCGGCCTGGTGCCGATCGGCTTCGCCGTGCTCGCGACCGGACTGGCGCTGGCGATGCTCGGTATCGCGCGCAGGACGAAACCCGTCACGGCGCTGCTCGCCGGCATTGCCCTGTGGCTGTCGATCACCGCGACGTTTGCCTTGAGTCGCAATGCCGCCGAAACGCAGGTGCGTCGTTTCGTATCGGAAGCGCTGCCGCAGATGACGGTGCTCGACTACGTGCTCACACCATTCCCCGCCAACCCCGTGTGCTGGGACGTGATGCTGCCGATGACCGACGCGGACCGTTACGTGATCCGGCGCGGCACCTGGTCATTGTGGCCGCAGGTGCTGCCGGCCGCGCGCTGTCCCGGCCACGAACTGCTCAGCAATGTCACCGCGCCGATGACGCGCGTGGTCGGCAACGATTCGCCCGCGGTGATCTGGCATGGCGAGGTGGTCATGCGCCGCACGGAACTGCCTGCACTCGCGGTTCGCGACTGCGACGCCGCCGCCCTGATGCACTTCGCCCGCGTGCCGTGGGCGCTGCGGCGCGAGAACACCTGGATTGTGGGCGACCTGCGTTACGACCGCGAACCGGCGCTGGGATTTGCTGAAATCGAACTGAAGAAAGATGCGGCGCACTGTTCGTCGCCGCTGCCACCGTGGCTGCCGCCTCGCGGCGATCTGCTGGGAGAATGAGAAGGTTTCACCCGGAGGCCGGAGAAGAAGAGTTTCCACGGGGCAGGAAGGGGGGACACACGGGGAACACAGGGAAGAAAAATTTTCTCTCTCTTGGATCCCCGTGGTCCCCGTGTCCCCCGTGGAAAATCTCTTCTCTTCCGAATCCGGTCTCAGGTCTTGCGCTTCGCCGTGAAGGTGCCTTCGCCGTAGGAGCCGAACACGGCCTTGCCCTTCATGGTGTCGCCTTCGACGGTGCCGGTGTAATCGATGCGCAGGTCGGTGCCCTGGACGTCGATCGAGAAGCCGAAGGCCACCGCCGTGCCTTCGAGCGTGCCGGTGTAGTCGACCGAGCCCATCTGGCTCGACACCTTGCCGCTCAGGGCGGTGCCGCTCTGGGCGACCGTCATGTCGGCATCCTGTGCGCCCATCGGGCTTTCGGTCGTCAGCACCCAGTTGCCCGACAGATCGGGACCCTTGGGCTTGGACGGCGTGGACGAGCAGGCCGCGATCAGGATTGCGGCGGCGGCCAAGGCCATTACACGTAGCTTGCGCATGCGAAGTTCCCCATCGGTTGGTCGCGCAGCGGGCATCGCGCTGCTGTGTTGTCGATATCGGATGCCGGGCGCCGGCAAGTATGCCTGCCGGCGCCGACGGTCGCAGCGGCGTTTGCTTGCGGCCCGAATGAAAAGATACGCCAAGCGGCCCTCCGGGACGGCGCGCCTGCGTTTGCGGTTCGTTACCCGCTTGTGCTTGCGGTGATCCGCGGCTTGCGTCGACACTAGGCCGGTCTTCCCAAGCCACGGACACCCCCATGTCGAATAGCCTCAGAAGCAGAATCCTGCTGACGATTGCCACCGCTGCGGTCGCAGCGCCGCTCGGCGTCATCCTCGCCCACGACGATCACGCCACCGGCATCTACAAGGTTCGTCACGACGAATATCACAAGCTCGGCGACGCCTTCAAAGTCATCCGCGACCAGACCCGGGCCAACGCGCCCGATGCGGCAGCGATCAAGAATGCGGCCGTCGTCGTGAACAACGCGGCCAACGAACAGTTCAACTGGTTCCCCGCGGACTCCGGTCCGAAAGAGGGCGTGAAGACCCGCGCCAAGGCCGAGATCTGGAGCAAGCCCCAGGACTTCAACGCCGCGCAGAAACTGTTCCAGGAACAGGCGGGCAAGCTCAACACGGTCGCCGCCGCCGGCGACGTCGCCGCAGTACGTGCCCAGTTCGGCGAGGTCGGCAAGGCCTGCAAGAACTGCCACGACAACTTCCGTACGCCGGAAGATTGACAAAGGCATTTCACACGGAGATCACGGAGCCAGCGATCAAGAAGAATTTCCACGGGGGAAGAATGGGGACACGGGGAGCACGGGGAAAGAAAACTCTTGTTCTCTGAGACCCCGTGTTCCCCGTGTCCCCCGTGGAAAATTCTTCTTCTCTCTTCCGGTCTCCGTAGTCTCCGTGTGAAACCCTCATCCTGACGACCCAATTCCGCCATGCCTGATTCCCCGCTCACCCGCGTCCGCATCTGGGACGCGCCGATCCGCCTCGTTCACTGGCTGATGGTCGCGCTGGTCGCGCTGTCGTGGTGGACCGCGGAGAACAACAACCTCGAGTGGCATCGCTACAGCGGCTATGCGCTGCTGGGACTGCTGGTGTTCCGCGTCTACTGGGGATTCTTCGGCAGCGAAACGGCGCGCTTCGCGAACTTCGTCAAAGGTCCGCGGGCAGTCTGGTCGTACGTGCGGGATGCGTCAGGCGCTGCCCGGCCGGGCCACAATCCGCTCGGCGCGCTGAGCGTGATCCTGCTGCTGTTGCTGCTGATTGCGCAGGTGACGCTCGGGCTGTTCGCGGTGGATGTCGACGGCATCGAATCGGGCCCGCTGTCGCATCTCGTGAGCTTCGACACCGGCCGTGCCTGCGCCGACATTCACGAGACGCTGTTCAACGTGCTGCTCGGGCTCATCGGGCTGCACATCATCGCCGTGCTGTACTACCTGCTGTTCCGCCGCCAGAACCTCATCGCGACCATGATCCATGGCAAGCGCGACGTCCCCGCCGGAACGACGACTTCGCTCGCCAGCCTGTCATGGCCGAAGCTCCTCATCGGCCTGGTCCTGGCCGGCATCGTCGTCTGGTACATCAGCCGGGGTTGAACTCAGCCGCCGCCCAGCAGCAGTTCGCGCTCGGACTGCAGCCGCTGCCGCAGGTATTCATCGCGACTGAGTCCCCCGGGAATCTCGCTCATCGCCATCACGTTCGTGACGATGGCGCTCTCACGTAGTTTGTAGAGTTCGAACATCGGATCGCGCTGCGCGGCGTAGGCGGCCTGGCGGCGTTCGGTATCGACCCGGTAGCGTTCTTCGAGCGCGGCGATCTGCTGGGTCTGCCGTGTCGCCTCGGCGACGGATTCGCGGATCAGCGCGATCTTCAGCAGCAACGCTTCGCCCGCAGACAGTTCGCCGCGACGTTCGTACTCCTCGACATCCGCTTCGATCTCTTTCGCACGCGCGGCGCGTTCCTCCGCAGGTAGCGCCGCGGCTTGCGCGAAGAATGTCCGCGTCCGCGCATGGAATGCGAGGCGTGCCTGCTGTTCGTCCGGTACCGCCGCCGCGGCGGCGATGCCCGGCGCGACCGTGTCTTCGATCGTCGCCACCGGAAGCTCCTGCGTGGCCGGTACGCGGGCCGGCGTCGTCATCGCCTGACGCGTGTGCATCTGCCAGTAGAGGATGGCCAACGACGCGACGCCCGTGGCCGCCGCAATCATCCATGCGCGCTTCGGTTTCACAGCAGGCCGTCCACCAGCGCATAGATCAGGTTCAGCGGCTTGGCGCGATCGGCCGCATCGCTCGACTCGGACGCATCGAGCACCGGGCCATTGCCTTCGAGCACGCTGTCGATGAAGTTGCTGAGCTCCAGGCCGCGTTCCTGCACGTCGCCGTTCTCGAAGTCGACGATGGTCGTGCAGTGACTTTCATTCAGCGCGCGATATTGCGGGAAGTAGCCGCCGAAGTTCGGCAACGTATCCAGTGCCTGCTTCAGGCGCGTCGTGTCCGTCGCCCACTTCGCATGGATCAGCGCCTGCTTCGTCGCCAGATCCGGCGCCTGCTGGATCTCGGGGAAGAAGCGTTCGTACGAGTACGAGGAATAGTTGAGGTCCTGCCAGAAGTGCGCGTGACCGAGCCGATCGGTCGGCTGCTTGGCGGCGAGCGCGGCATAGAAGGTACCCAGATTTGCGCGCGTGAAACCGGGCAGCAGCGATTCGAGATAGGGCAGCGGTCCCTGATCGAGTCCCCAGACCTGGCGGATCGCCGCGTGCAGCCGTACGGACGGATACTGCTGCGCATCCGCACCCTCCGGCGCGAAGAACAGCGGGCCGGAATCGTCGATCAGGAAGCCGCGCGTCGGCGCGAGATCGCGGCGCAGATGCGGATAGTTGTCGAGACTGCCCGTGCCGCCGGCGCTGCAGCCCGTCGACAGCATCTGGGTCGGACGCGGCAGATTGTTCTTGAGCCAGGCGACCACGGCGCGCACGTTGCGCACGCCGTTGTGATGCCAGATGAGCGGCTGGTTCTGTCCCGATGGATCGCCGTACACCGCGACCCGATCGCCGCCGTACACGTCGCCCGTGCAGTACGGCACGTACACCAGGTTCCAGTTCCGGGTCTTCACGGACGTCCAGGGATGCAGCCGCACGACGAAGGGACTCACGAGGCTGCTGCCCGGATTCACCAGGCTCATGTAGTCGTCGGGAATGCCGTTGGGATTGCGTGCACCGCGGATGCCCGACTGGCCGCTGCAGCTCGCGTAGTCCCAGCAGGCGCCGCCGCCTTCCATGTAGATGAGCGTGTTGCGCGTGTTGGGAACGCGATTCACGAAGAACTTGTACTGCGAACCGTTGCCGCACACCGCCTGCGTGGATGCCGCGAGCTTCACGGTCTGCCACTGGTAGTACGCACCGCGATTGAAGCCGTCGGCAAAGCCCGCGGGATTCGGCTTCAGCGGATAAATGCCCTGCTGCTGCGCCGCCGTCACGGGATTGTCGGGTCCCGGCGGGAAGGCGAGGTTCAGCAGGGTCTGGAAGGCGTTGTAGTCGCCGGGTTCGGCCCGCGCCGACACGGCGGACAGCGACAGAACGAGGGCGAGGAAGGCGGCACCGATGCGCGCATTCATGAGCAACCTCCAGTGTCATTCCTGCCGTCCGGACGGACGGCCGTTGCGACGTCAACCGGCGGCCACGGTGAGCCGGCCCGGCGGAGGTGTCAATTCGCAGATTCGCGACGTGCCGGACGATTCCGGACGACGTCGCCGTGCCGCGCTACTTGCGGTCCGGGTATTTCGCCAGCACCTGCTCGACGACCGCCCTGGCGTCGGCGTCGCTCAGTTCAGCCGAATCGAAACTGGCGTCGATCGAGCCGCTCCACACCTGCGCGTTCTTGTTGGCATCGATGACGTCGAGCGTGAATGTGCCGCTCTGCGCTTTCTTCTTGCCGATCGGCAGGCTGATGCCGACACCGCCGCCCACGCCGCCGGACCCGCCGCCCATGCCGACGCCGACGCGCGGCTTCGACTGCGGGTTCTCATGGGTCGACAGGTGATAGGCGATGCGGCAGTCGGGCTTGTCCGCCGACTGGGTGTAGCCCTTGGCCTCCAGCGTCTGCATCACGATGCCCTGCACGCGCTGATCCGTGAACGATGCTGCGTCGGTTCCCGGCGACGGATTCCACGCGAAGCTCTGGCAGTTCGGCAATGTGCCTTCGATGCTGTCGACGCGCACGGCCGGCGCCGACGACGTCGCGCAACCGCTGAGCACCATCGTCGTCAGCAGGGCGGTCCAGGGGTTCGCAGTGACTCGCATCGGCATGGGATTCTCCGGGAATGACGAGAACTCAACGAATAAGATGCGTTGCAGGATCCGCGACTGCGGAATAGCGCAGCTGCCTCTTCCTGTAGGTCAGGCTTTAGCCTGACTCCCAGAGGCCGGCTAAAGCCGGCCCCACAGGAGAGATTAAAGAGTAGACCGCTACGGCTTGCGCCGCTTGTGATCCTTGTGCGGCTTTTTCTTGCCGCCCGGTTTTTTCCCGACCGGCTTCTTCCCCGGCACGAACTCGCGCTCGCGCTTCAACCGATCCGACTGCGTCTTCAGCGCCAGGCTGATCTGCAACTGCTGGCCGCCGACCCGCACCTTCTGCAGCGCGCGGAAAATCTCCTTGGGCATGCCGCCGGGCAGATCGACGAAGCTGTGATCCTCGCGGATCACCACGCGCCCGATGAACTTGCCTTCGAGGCCAGCTTCATTGGCGATGGCGCCGACGATGTTGGACGGTTTGATACCGTGGACCGCGCCGACTTCGACGCGATAGGTCTGCAGGTCCGAATCGTCGTGACGCTCGCGTTTGCCGTGCTGTAGGCGCTCGCCGTCGGGTTCGAACTCGCGGCGCGCCGGACGCTCGTCGCGACTGCGGCGTTCGGGGCGATCGGCTGGCGGCGGCGAATGGTCGACTGCAGCGGATTCGCGTTTGCGCTCGACCTTCCCTGCCGACTCCCGCTCGTCCCGCTTCTCCCGCTGCGGCGCGTCCAGCAGCAGCGGCGTCTTGCCCTGCGCCATGCTGGCCAGCGCGGCCGCAATCTCGATGGCGGGCACATTGTGTTCCTGTTCGTAGCGCTCGATCAGTCCGCGAAAGGCATTGGCCTCGCCGGCAGCGAGCGCATCCGTGATGCGCTGATTGAAGCGAATGACGCGCTGTTCGTTCACGTCTTCGACCGTCGGCAACTGCATCTGTGTGATGGGCTGGCGCGTCGTGCGTTCGATCACGCGCAGCATGTTGCGTTCGCGCGGCGCGATGAACAGGATCGCCTCGCCGCTGCGTCCGGCGCGTCCGGTGCGGCCGATGCGGTGCACGTAGGATTCCGGGTCGTACGGCACGTCGAAGTTCACGACGTGACTGATGCGATCGACGTCCAGACCGCGCGCCGCGACGTCGGTGGCGACCACGATATCGATCTGGCCTGCCTTGAGTCGTGAGATCGTGCGTTCGCGCAGGTTCTGCGGGATATCGCCGTTCAGTGCCTCGACGGCGAAACCGCGCGCTTCGAGGCGTTCCGCCAGTTCCGTGGTCGCCTGCTTGGTGCGCGCGAAGACGATCATCGCGTCGAAGGTTTCGGCTTCGAGAATGCGCGTCAGCGCGTCGAGCTTGTGCACGCCGCTCACCATCCAGAAGCGCTGGCGGATGCTGCTGGCCGTGCTCGTCTTGCTGCGGATGGTCACTTCCGCCGGCTTGCGCAGATGGTTCTGCGCGATGCGCCGCACCTCGGCCGGCATGGTCGCGGAGAACAGGGCGATCTGACGCGACTGCGGCGCCTGGCCGAGAATCCATTCGACGTCGTCGATGAAACCCATGCGCAGCATTTCATCGGCTTCGTCGAGCACGAAGTAGCGCACGGACTGCAGCTTCAGCGTTTCGCGCTTCAGGTGATCCATCACGCGGCCCGGCGTGCCGACGACGACATGCACGCCGCGCCGCAGGCTGTGCAGCTGCGGCGTGTAGCTCTGGCCGCCATAGATCGGCAGCACATGAAAGCCCGGCATGTGCGTGGCATAGCGCTGGAAGGCTTCGGCCACCTGGATCGCCAGCTCGCGCGTCGGCACCAGCACCAGCGCCTGCGGCTCGCGCAGTTCGAGATCGGTTTTCGACAGGATCGGCAGCGCGAACGCGGCCGTCTTTCCGGGGCCGGTCTGCGCCTGACCGACGACGTCGACGCCGCTCAGGATGTGGGGAATGGTCGCGGCCTGGATCGGCGACGGCGACTCGTAGCCGACGTCGTTGAGCGCGGCTACGACGGCGGCGCTCAGGGAAAGGTCATTGAAACTGACCGGGCTCGCACCGTCAGCGGGGGATTGGGCGGACATGAAAAACCTCGGGAAGGGTTCGGCGACGGCGGTCGGCCGATGAAAGGCGCGCGATTCTAGCGGTTTCGGACTCTTACTGTGGGGCCGGCTTTAGCCGGCCTTTCAGGAGTCAGGCTAAAGCCTGACCTACAGCCTGACCTACAGGGAGAGCAGGGAAACACAGCGCCCTTACGGCCGGTATTCGTAATGCCACGGCTCGTTCGGCGAGGCCAGCGGCCCGTGGAATTTCGAACTGGCCGCCGCAATCGCCGCCTGCAGCTTCTGCGCCCAGCCGCCGGCCACCCACTCGCCTTCGATCGCCGCCGTACTCGTCCCGGCCACCAGCCGCGCGCCCTGCTGGACCTGGAAATCGATGGCGCGCGCACGCCCGTGCGGCGACAGACCGGGCGCCGCCAGCGGCGCCGGGAATTCGGGCTGCCATTCGAGCAGGAAGCTGCGCAACGCCTGCGGCCTGGTCGCGCCGCTGTCGCACACGGCGGCATACAGATCGGCCGCGATCGCGCCGACGCTGCGATTCTCGTTCCAGCGCTCGATCTGGGTGTCGAGGCTGCGTACCTCGGTATTGGCATAGAGCGTGTAGCCGGGATTGTCGGCCGCGAAACGCGCGCTGATCTTCTCGATCTCGGCGAGCAGCGCGCGATATTCGTCGGACTCGCGATACGCATCGATCTGCGCCTGCGTCCAGCTCCAGCGGTCATCGAGCGAGCGAAGGCGCAGATAGGAGCGCAGCGCCAGCAACTGGCGATCCGTGCCGTCGATGCGGTCGAGCGCGGCGACGATCCGTTCGCCCTGCGGCCGCGCCAGTGCATTCAACTGCTGGCGCATGCCGCGTTCGCTCATGCACGATCCGGCGCTCGCCGTACCGGCGCAGATCGCCAGCAGCGCGACGAGCGGACTGCGCAGGTCCATCACGGTCCCGGCGTCGGCTCCTTGTCGGGCGTCACGTCCTTTTCGATCACGATGGTGCCCTTGAGCACCAGCGCCGCGATGGCGCCGAGCGCGGCGAGCTGCGGCGCGAGCAGCGTGCCGACCACGCCGAGCGTCAGCGGCATGTCGATCAGCACGCGGCCTTCCTCGTTCTTGATGATCACGCGCCGCACGTTGCCGGCGTGGATGATCTCCCTGATCTTGCCGAGCAGCGTCTCGCCGCTGAACTGGAATTCTTCGGATTTGAATTCGGACATGATTCCTCCGGAATGGGTGAGGGAAGTCACGAAGGTCATGAAGGTCACGAAGGTCGGAAGATCCTGCAGTCCATGAAAATCCTCGTCACTTTCGTGACTTTCGTGACTCTCGTGACTCTCGTGACCTTCAACCAATCAACTCCTTCAACTTCGCATGGCCCGTGCGCGACATCGGCAGTTTCTTGCCGTCGGCGAGGATCGCGAGCCAGCTGTCCTTGCCGTACAGATCAATGCGCGCGAGGCGCTCGATGTTCAGGATGAACGAGCGATGGATGCGCACGAAACGCGTCGGATCGAGCTGCGACTCCATGTCGCTCATGGTCTGCTGCTTGCGCAGATGGTTGCCGCTGGACGCGAACGACAGGTAATCGTCCTGTGCCTCGATGTAGTCGATCTTCTCCACCGGCAGCACGTGCACGCGGCCCTCGTGGCGGATCAGCACGCGCTCCAGCGTCTTGCCGGGCGGACGTGCGGCCACGGACAGCTCGGACGCAGACGGTTGCGGCGCACGCGTCCGCAGGCGTTCGCCGGCGCGTTCCACCGCCGCCACGAGCCGGGCCGGCTCGACGGGCTTGAGCAGATAGTCGACGGCGTGGACTTCGAACGCGCGCAGCGCGTACTCGTCGAACGCCGTGCAGAAGATCACCGCGGGCGCCTTGTCGGCCAGCAGTTCCAGCACTTCGAAGCCCGACAGCTTCGGCATCTGGATGTCCAGGAAGATGAGTTCGGGGTTCAGTTCCTCGCACAGCTTCACGGCTTCGAAACCGTTGGCCGCCTGACCGATCACTTCGACGTTCGGCATCTTGGTCAGATGCTCGATCATCAGCGATCGCGCCAGGGTTTCATCGTCGACGACCATGACTCGCACGGCTTGACTCCTCAACTTGCGGCTGCCGCGGCGGGCAGCAGGATGGACACGCGAAAGTGGGTTTCACCCGCGTCGACGTCGACGCTGGCGCGATGGCCGCACAGCTTCTCGACGCGCGAGCGCACGTTCACCAGGCCGACGCCGGTGCTGCGCGAGGGCGGCCGGTCCGGATCGCAGGGATTCTCGACGATCAGCTCGATGAAGCGGTCGCGACGCCGCGCGTGCACCGTCACTTCACCGCCTTCGAGCATGTGCGCGACGCCGTGATGCACGGCGTTCTCGACCAGCGGCTGCAGCATCAGCGGCGGCACGGAGATTTCGCGCACGTCGTCGGCGATGTTGAAGTTCGTGCGCAGCCGTTCGCCGAAGCGCACGCGCTCGATGGCCAGGAACGTTTCCGCCAGCGAGATTTCCTCGGCGAGCGGAATCGCCTGCTCGCGTCCGAGCGTCAGGCTCTTGCGAAAGAACTGCGCCATCAGGAAACACATGTGGCGCGCGGCCGCCGTGTCGTTGCCGATGAGCGCGGCCACCGAGTTCAGGCTGTTGAACAGGAAGTGCGGATCGAGCTGCGCACGCAGCGATCGCAGTTCGGCCTCGCGCGCCAGCACCTGCGATTCCAGCGCCTGGCGTTCGGCTTCGCGCGAGCGCTGGAATGCCCATAAAAGATAGTGGCCGAGAATGGCGAGCACGATGGCGACGCCGCCGGCGAAGATCATCACGGGCACCGCGCCCATCGCGCTGGCGGGATATTCCTCGCCGGGCGGCAGCAGGAACTGCGCCCAGCCGTAGGCCATCGTCAGCCAGATCGCCAGCGAAATCAGGCCGGCCACGGTCCACATCCACGCCATGCGCGTCGCCGGCGTGCGATCGGGCGGCATGAGCTGCACCAGGTACCAGAACGACAGCGACTGCAGGCCGAGCAATACCGCGAGCGGCACCGCAAACAGCACCGACCAGCGCGCGCCGGCACCGCCGCCGAAGAACATCACGCCGGACAGCTGCAGACCGAAGGCGATCCACACCGCGAGGTATCCCAGCATCCTGCCGCGGCTGATGAGAATGGGATGCATGGCGGCGCGCGGCCTAGTTCTTCACTTCGATGCCGCTCATGACGATGAAGCCCGTGATGATCAGGGTCTTCGTCGGCACGGTGCTGGTGGGCCGGCGCTTGTCGACGAAGCCGCCCATGAGCGTGGCGACCTTGCTGGTGACGGTCCAGTCCGGCGGCACGTAGATTTCCATGCCGCCCCAGAAGGCGAACACTTCGATGGTGGCGACATCGCCTTCCATGCGCGCGTCGGCGAGATCGATCTTGATGCCGGCCATCACGGCGCTGAGATCGGCGCCGCGGAACGGCCGCGACACGGGGCGCAGTTCGGTACCCGACATCACGGCGAAGCAACGGATGTATTCGGCATGATCGTCGACCACCGGTGTCGCCTCGGCGCCGGAGCGCGCGGCGAAGGCGCGCCATACCAGCGTGCCGCCGAGCGCCAGCAGCCCGAGCGGAAAGGCGACCTGCCAGAAGTTGAGATCGATCCAGCCGAGCTTGTCGATGAAGATCCACGAGCCGATGAAGATGAAAACCCAGCCGACGCCGTTCATGCGCTTGTTGGTGGGCCGGATCACCATGCTCGCCCCGACCAGCACGAACACCATCGGCCAGATCAGCCGGAACGCGTGACGCGTATCGATCCAGCCGAGGTTGCCGGCGAGGAAGACGAGCCCGAGCGCGATGATCCACAGCCCGACCAGCAGGCGGGTCGTGAACAGCGGATCGCGACGTGAGGATTCATCCTTCATGCGACACCCGATCTTCACGATTGCCGCACTCGGCCGACCCGCAACTTCCGCCGATCACCAGATCCACGCCATAGGCGATGACGAAAATGGGCCAGGCGCTGAACCAGCCGAGATTGAACAGATCGCTGACGCCGATCTGGCAGTAGATGCCGGTGGCGAGCAGCCAGATGCCGCCGCTGCGGGTCAGGTGCCGCGACGGCGCCACGATCGCGATCAGGCCGGGCACCATCAGCGCCACGGGCCAGTAATCCCAGATGAACCGCGGCAGGCTCCAGCCCAGATTGAAGGCCAGCAGCATGCCGCCCAGCACGATCAGCAATAGGCCCGTCGCCAGCGGCGAGCGTCGGGACGGATGTTTCGAAGGACTCAAGAGATAGGACTCCGGGCAGACAGTCTGCGCCATGGGAGCCACCTTACGAGCGGGGAGGTGTGCAGGCCAGCCAACACCGGCAAACGGCGGGGCCGGACCGGTGAAGGAACCGTCACTTGTGGGGCCGGCTTCAGCCGGCTCTTCTTCGGAGGCCGGCTGAAGCCGGCCCCACAGGCAGAACAGGGCGGCGATCAGCGTTCCTGCTGACGGAAATTCGGGCGTCCGCCCGACTCCGGGCGCGAAGACCGGCCGGCATTGTTGTCGTTGCCGGCCTGCGGCCGGCTGGCACGTTCCTGATTGCCGCGATTCAAGCTCGGCTGTTCCTGCCGCTGCTGGGAACGCGGCTGTTCGACGCGCGGCTGCGGCTGTGCTCGCGGTGGTTCACGCGATTCGCTGCGCTGGCGCGGCTGGGCATCGCCCGATGACTGCCACGAGCGCGGCTGCTCACGCGGTTCGGCATTGCGCCTGAGGCGGTCCTGCGCGTCATTGCCGCGCCATTGCCGGGGCTGTTCGCGCGTGCGCTCGACGGAACGCGCCGGGGCACTGCCCTGCTGCAATGAATTCACGGCGGGCACTTCCGTGCGCTGCGGCGTTTCGCGTCGCGTCACCGCGGGGCGATCGGAGCTGCGCCACTGATCACGCGCATCGATGGCCGCCTCGCGTTCGCGGCGCAGGTCGCTGCGCTCGGGCCGTGGCTGCTGCGTACGATCGACTGCAGCGGGATTCGCGGTACTGCCGGCGCGCTGGCGATCTGCGCGCCACTGCTGTTCGCGCGGACCGTCGCCGTCCGGTCGCGTCTGCAATCGACCCGGTGCGGCGAGATTGCCGGTCGCGCCGGCTCGCAGCTGCGAACGCGGAATCGGGCGACCGCCATTTGCTTCGATGGCGCGCTGTTCGGCGTCGAAGGAAATCCGCGCCGGACGCCGCGTGTCGGCAGCGCGATTGCGCTGATCGAATGTCTGACGCACGACGTGATCGGCGCTGCCCGGAATGCGACCGAGCGTACGCGCCGCGAACACGCTGTCGCGATTCGGCGCGAGCGCCGGCGGACGCGGATCGTGATGCCAGCGACGCAGATCGTTCTGATCGACGCGCGACCAGTGGCCGTCGAGATTGCCGCCGCCGCGGAAACGATCGCGATCGACGATCGTCACGGCGCGCGGATCGCGACCATACCGATAGTCGAAATGGCGATTGCGGCCGTTGTAGACATGGGTGATGAACGTGTTGTTGACGATCACCGTGTTCGACACGTTGACGTTGTTGAGATAGCGGCGCGAGTAGCGATAGCCCGGCACATAGACTTCGCGCGGACCGAGCGGGAACCAGCCGACGCCCGGGCCGATGCCGACGGACACGCTCACGCCGGGGCTGCCCGCCCAGGCCACGAGTGCCGGCGCATATACCGGGCGGATGTGGCGCGGACCGGGAACCCAGCACCAGCGGCTGCTGACGTAGGCCCAGCGGCCATAGTGGAACGGCGCGAAACCCCACGGTGAGTTGTCGACCCAGCTCCAGCCCCACGGCGACACCCACACCCAGCGGCCGTAGCGATACGGCGCCCAGCCGGCGGCGACGTAGCTCGGCGTCCACACGTAACCGTACGTCGGCTCGTTGATCCAGCGGCCGTGGCGGTCGAGATCTTCGTAGCCGATGACTTCGTTCGAGACGTAGCGCGCCGATTCGGAATTCTCGGCGACGCGGTTGCGATCATTGGCCCAGTCTTCGAACGCGGTGCGCGCACCGAGCGGCACGATGCTCGCGCCGAGCTGGCCGGTGCCGGTGAAGGTACCTTCTTCACCGTCATCGACGCGCCAGGACTTGCCGTCCGCAATCACTTCGCTGCCGCCGCTGCGCACGGCAACGACGGTACGGTCGCCGGCGGGATTCGCATCGATGCGGTATTCGCCCGGATGCCGCAGATCGACGGTGGCGTTCGGTGTCTCGACTTCGATGCGTTCGTTGTCGCGGCGACGCAGGACGCGCACGACCGCACTGCCTTCGGACAGCTCCAGCCGCATCACGTCATCGTCGAGTTCGATGATGGACAGGCCGGTACCCTGATCGAGATGGATCTTCGAGGAGCCCACCTGCAGTTCGGCGCGGCCGCCGTTCTCGACGAACAGGCGATCGCCATTGGTGAGCGGCCGGTTCAGAACGGCTTCGGCCCACTCCTCCGTGCCGGCCGGCGCCAGCGTCACCTCACCCTCGATCAGGCCGAGTCGCGCAACGCGGCCCGGCGCGTCCGCCACCTCTTCGGCAAGGGACGCGCAGGACAGTGACAGCAGGCACAGGAGCAGCAGGCTACGCATGGTTCACCGGATTGTATCGCTGCAGACTCAACGCTTTTCGACAGTGCGGGGTTCGAGCGCATCATCGATCCGAACGAGTGAACTCCAAGTGAATGGCGCGCTGCTAGACTGAACGGCGTCATGCACATCAGACATATTCCTTCACGCCTGCTCGGGATCGCCCTGATGCTGGGGCTCGTCGCCTGCGGCGCGACGCCGCCGCAGGAACCCGCCCGCACCAGGAAGCCTGCGGAACCGGCCGACGTGCTGCTGGCTGACGCCGTCCGGCGACAGCAGGGGCACTTCGATGTGGTTCAGGCATTGCCATTGGTCAAGGCCGCGCTCGACAAGGCGCCGGACCGTCCGGACATCGCCTGGTTGTATGTGCAACTGTGCGCGCGGGTCGCGGGTTGCCAGCCGGAATCCGCGGAAGCGCGGCTGCGACGCGTCGATCCGAAGAATGCCGCTGCCTGGCTCGGCGCACTCGACCGTGCGCGGCGCAGCAACGACGTGGCGGCCGCCAACGAAGTCCTGGACGCGATGAGTCGCAGCGAACGCTTCGACATCTACTGGAACGCGCTGGTCTCACGCATTGCCGTGGTGCTGAGCGCCGACACGGCCGCACAGCTCGGCCCGACGACGCCGGACCTGGTCACCAGCAGTCTCAATGACACCATCGGCTGGCTGTCCGCCGTGTCGCTCCCGGTGTTCCGCCCCCTGGGCGACGCCTGCATCCGCGAACGCGGCAGCAATCCCATCGCCGCACAGCGCTGCCGTGCGATTGCCGACGTCCTGCTGCGCGGCGACAGCTATGTGGCCGAAAGCTTCGGTTTTGGCATTCGCGAAAGTCTCGCCGCGCCTGGTTCGCCGGACGCAGCTGCGGTCGCCCGCGACATCCGCCGCTCCCGCTACCAGCGCGACACCGCGGGCCAGATCATCGCGATTCAGGAGAATCGGGAAAAATTCTCGCGCGAGCTCATCAAGCTGATGGCCAACCTGCGCCGCGAACAGGATGTGTACCTCGCCGTGCTGCGCTGGGGTCAGCAGCCGGTGGAGCCGCCGGCGGACTGGACACCGAGCGGCACATGACTTCCGACTGTGGGGCCGGCTGAAGCCGGCTGTCTGACTGTAGGTCAGGCTTTAGCCTGACGGTCGGAAAAAGGCCGGCTGAAGCCGGCCCCACAGGAAGAAATTCTCACGCCGCCTGCTTCTGTTCCTTCGGCTCGCCGCCCAGCGCCTCGCGCAGATCGGTCAGCAGCTGCGACAGTTCGCCGGTCATGAGCAGGAAGTCGATGTCGAACTGTTCCTCCGGCGCGATGCCCTCGTTCTCGGACTTGTCCTTCACGATCTCCAGGAACTCGACCCGCTTCACCTGCAGCTTGTCCGTCAGCACGAAGGAGACGCGATCGTTCCAGGTGAGGCCGAGGCGCGTGACGTACTTTCCGCCGGCGACGTGCTCCTGGATTTCCTTGCCTTCGAGCGGATGGCGCACGTAGCGCACGGTGGCCTTGGTCTTGTCGGCCGTCTGCAGTTCGAGGTCGTGATCGAGCACGAAGCGCAGCGGGGCATCGCCGAGCGCGAGCCAGGCGCCCATCGACGAATGCGGCACGAGCTGCGTTTCCATGAACTGCACCGGCAGGCTGCCGAGCGTGTCGCGCAGCGTCTCGACCAGTTCGTCGGCGCGCGCGCCGCCGGCCGCGTCGACGATGAACCAGCCGTTGACGGTATCGATCCACGCACGCGTGATGCGACGACGTGACAGTGCGCGCGCACGCAGTTCTTCCGTCACCTTTTCCTTCAGTTCGCGCATCTGGCGGCGACCGACCGGAAATCCCTGCTGCTGCGCCAGTTCTTCGGCGCGTTCGACGGCGACCTGCTTGATGATCGACGACGGCAGCAGCTTCTGTTCGACACCGAGCGCGATCAGGTACTGGCCGTTGGTGTGATGCACGTAGCGCTGCGCCACGCTCGAATGCACCCAGCCGCGACTGAACATCTCGAAGCTGTTGCAGGGCTGCAGCGGACGATTCGACAGCCGGCTTTCGAGTTCGACCAGCGGCATGGTCCAGCCGTCGGGCAGGCGATAGATGATGAGATTCTTGAACCACATGAGATGACGGCCTGCGCAAAAGCGGCCGAGTATACGGACCCCGGCCGCGCCGTCGACTACTTGAAATCGCGCGCCGGGTCTGCGATGCCGGCGATGCGCGTCACGCGCTGCAGCACCCGGGAATTTTTTCCTGTCTCGCTCTCAGGTTGCGCGTGGAGATCGAAGACGCGGGGCCGGCGGCGCAGGCCCGCGATTGCGCATTCGCCTGCTTTCGAGCAGCACCGAATCGCCGAATTCATGCGTCCTGAAATCGTGTGCGCCGAGCATGGCGGGGATCTGAAGAGTTCGGATTTCACACAGAGGGCACAGAGGTCGGAGGAAGAAGAAATTTCCACGGGGGAAGAATGGGAACACGGGGAGCACGGGGAAAGAAAATTTCTGTTCCGAGACCCCGTGCTCCCCGTGTCCCCCGTGGAAAATTCTCTTCTTCTTTGCCTTGAACTCCGTGGCCTCCGTGATCTCCGTGTGAAACTCTTCCCCTCCCTAAGCGACCTTGAGCACCAGCTTGCCGAGGTTCTCGCCCTTGAACAGCTTCAGCAACGTCTCGGGAAACGTCTCGATGCCCGCGACGATGTCTTCGCGGGTCTTCAGTTTGCCGGCGGCGAGCCAGCCGGCCATGTCGTGCATGGCCGGCGGATAGCGGTCGGCGTAGTCGAACACGACCATGCCGGTCATGCTGGCGCGATTCACCAGCAGCGACATGTAGTTCGACGGGCCCTTCACGCCCGCGGTGGCGTTGTATTGCGAGATTGCGCCGCAGATGACGATGCGCGCGTTGCGGGCGAGTCGCGTGAGCGCGGCATCGAGAATGTCGCCGCCGACATTGTCGAAGTAAACGTCGATGCCGTCGGGGCAGTGCTCGCGCAGCGCCTTTTTTACATCCTGCGACTTGTAGTCGATGGCCGCGTCGAAGCCGAGCTGCTTCACGAGGTATTCGCACTTCTCCGTGCCGCCCGCAATACCGACGACGCGACAGCCTTTGATTTTCGCGATCTGGCCGACCACCGTGCCGACCGCGCCCGCGGCACCGGAGACGACGACCGTCTGCCCCGGTTGCGGCTTGCCGATATCCAGCAGGCCGAAGTACGCCGTCATGCCCGGCATGCCGAGCGTGCCGAGATACACCGGCAGCGGTGCGAGGCGGCTGTCGACCTTCGTCAGCAACGTGCCCGGGACAGTGGCGTATTCCTGGATGCCGAGCGTGCCGTAGACCTCATCGCCTTCCCTGAATCCCGGATGATGCGAAGCGATCACCTTGCCGACGCCGCCCGCACGCATCACTTCGCCGATGCCGACGGGCGCGATGTACGACTTGCCTTCGTTCATCCAGCCGCGCATCGCCGGGTCGAGCGACAGGTACAGCGTCTGGACCAGGACTTCGCCGTCGGCCGGCTGACGCACCGGTTCTTCGACGTAGTTCCAGTCGCTGCGCTTCGGCAGGCCGACGGGTCGGGCTGCGAGACGGAACTGATGATTGATCTGCGTCATGTGAGGTCTCCGCTGAGGTAGGCGGAGCTTAGCCTGTGGAGCCGGCTTCAGCCGGCCTAAGAAGTGTCAGGCTGAAGCCTGACCTACAAGCCTGACCTACACCTACTCTTCTTCCTCTTCGGTATCGTCCGCCGGCTCGTCGTCCTCATCGGACGCGACGTCGCTGTCGTCCGCTTCATCGCCGCAATCGTCACCCAGCCAGCGGCCTTTCAGCGTGCCCTTCATGGTGAAGACCTCGGCGCCTTCGCCGAACTTCATGTCGAGCGTGCCGGTCATCGACTGCGGCGTCGGCGTGCTGATCTCGAGGACGCCGCTGCCCTTGCGCTCGCCTTCGCAGACCAGGCGCACTTCCTGCGCGGTGCGCGAGGTGCTGACGAACGTCTGGCGACACCCGTCCGCATTGGCGGCATGAAACGGCTGTTCGATGTCCTTCGCGGTGATGCATTCCTGCGAGACATCGCGCTCCGGCCCCTTGGCGGCCTCCGCCTTCCAGTCGGCCTGCATCTTCGCGATCTGTGCCGGCGTCAGTCGCGCCTTCAGGTCCTTCGACAGCGGCAGCGTGCCGCCCATCTGGGTCAGCGATTCGATTTCCCAGAGTCCCGTCTTCACGTTGAGGCGCTCGGCACCCGCCGCAGCGAACGAGAGCGAGACACAGGCGAACGCCGCAGCGGCCAGAACAGGTTTGCGAGTCATCTTGAATCTCCGAACTGAAGGAACGCGATCATTGTCGGCGAGGGTGCGAGTACTTTCATGCGTCATCGGAGCCACCGAAGGCGACGCCTTGCCGAGGAACGCCCGGGTCCGCGCAGACGTTTCCCACCGGAGCATCGCACACCCGGGGAGCCTCGCATGGCCGCTCGCAGCACTCGCAAATCGCCGCAGGGAAAAATCGCACAGATTGCGAATCGCACTGTCGTCCTCGGCGTCGCGCTTTCCAGTCCCGACAAACAGCTATGGCCCGGCGCGCGCGAGGAACGCGCCGTGACGAAGCTCGATCTCGCCGACTATTTCGCGCAGGTCGCCGACTGGATGTTGCCGCACCTTCAGGGACGACCGTGCTCGCTCATCCGCGCGCCCGACGGCATCGGCGACCAGATCTTCTTCCAGCGCCATGCGATGCCAGGGACTTCGAAACTGCTCACGCTCAAGAAAGTCGCCGACGACCCCAGGCCCTATCTGCAGATCGATCGCGCCGACGCGCTCATTGCCGTGGCGCAGACGGCAGGCATCGAACTGCATCCCTGGAACTGTCGCCCGGACGACCCGGAAACGCCGGGCCGCCTCGTGTTCGACCTCGATCCGGGGCCCGAGGTGGACTTCGACCGGGTGATCGAGGCCGCCAAGGAACTGCGCGTGCGACTCGATGCGCTCGGCCTCGTCGCCTTCTGCAAGACCACCGGCGGCAAGGGACTGCACGTCGTGACGCCGCTCGACAGCAAGGGCCGACGGGCCGCGAGCTGGGAACAGGCGAAAAGCTTCGCGCAGACCGTCTGCGGTCAGATGGCGCAGGATGCACCCGATCGCTATCTCATCAACATGTCGAAGAAGCTGCGTGCCGGAAAAATCTTTCTCGACTACCTGCGCAATGACCGGATGGCGACAGCCGTCGCGCCGCTGTCGCCGCGGGCACGAAAAGGCGCGCCCGTCTCGATGCCGCTCACCTGGGCTCAGGTCAAAAGCGGTCTCGATCCGTTGCGGTACACGCTGCGGACCGCGCCCGCGCTGCTGAAGCGCTCGACAGCCTGGCGGGACTACGCCGACGCCGCGCGGCCGTTGAGGCCGGCGATCAGGCAACTCCTGCAACGACCGGCGCCGTCGCGACGCGTCGCGAAAGCGCGGTCACGCGAGGCGACACGGCATACTCACGCCTGATCGACGCATTCCTTCATCGCCTGCATCGTCCGGTCATCCCCTTGAAGTACGCCGCCGTTCTGATCCTTCTTTGCGCATTCGCCTGCGACGCCGCCGCGGCGGGCCTGGTCGACGACATCAATCAGCTGCGACGCAAGGGCTGCAAGGGACGCTCGGTCGATACGCCGCTGCGCGCCGATCGCGAACTGGACGCCGTGGCCCGCGAATGGTCGCGCGGCGGACGCCTGCGCGATGCGCTGGCGAGCACGGGCTATCGGGCACAGAACTCGGCGTCGATGCGGATCGAAGGTGCCCCGAATGAAACCGCCTTGCTGCGCGCGCTCATCGACAACTACTGCGAAACGCTGACGGACCCCTCGTTCACCACCATCGGGCTCGTACAACGTCGCGGCGAAGTTCACATCGTCGTCGCCATGCCCCTCACTACCCCCGCAATTCGCGACGCGGATGTCATCGCACGCCGCGCACTCGATCTCGTCAATGAAGCGCGGGCCAAGCCGCGCAAGTGCGGCAGCACCGCCTTCCCGGCAACGACGCCGCTGCAGGCATCGGCGTTGCTGGCGCGCGCTGCACTCATCCATGCACAGGACATGGCCTCGCGAAATTTCTTCGAGCACGAAGGCTCGGACGGCAGTCAGGCCTCGAGCCGCGTCACGCGCGTCGGTTACGAATGGCGCAGCGTCGGCGAGAACATCGCCGCGGGTCCGGGCACGGCCGAGAGCGTCGTCGACGGCTGGCTGAAAAGTCCCGGGCATTGCGCCAACCTCATGAGCGACAAGTTCACCGAGATGGGGATCGCGTTTGCGACCAACCCAAAAAGCGACGCGGGGATTTACTGGGCGCAGGTGTTTGCGCGGCCGAGGAAGTAAGAGTTTCAGAACAAGAGTTTCAGAACAAGAGTTTCAGAACAAGAGTTTCACACGGAGATCACGGAGAACACGGAGGTCGGAGAAGAAGATTCTTTATTCCCCGTGTCCCCCGTGCTCCCCGTGGAGAGTTTTCTTTTCCGAGGTTCTTTTCCTGGTCCGAAACTCTCAGCGCTGAACCGAAGCGGAGGCCGAGCCGTTGGCGTTCGCGCCGGCATCGACGGCAAGACCCCCGCGTGATGCATTGGCGCGGCCGTTGGCGGAGCCCTCGCCGGAACCGCTGATGACGGAGGTCAACGGTGCGGACGGTTCCGTCGTGCTGGACGGAGTCCGCAGGACGTCGAGCGGCGCACCGTCAGCGGCCGGTGTCGCACTTTCCTGCGACGAGGATGTGAGAGTCGACAGGTTCGACGTACCCGAACCCTTCAGCGCGGCCTGCGTCGAACTGGCGTTCGTCGCAGCGGATGTCGTACGAGCTTTCACATCCTGCACCGTCGATGCGCTGCGCTCGCGGACCGTGCCCGCGGTGTCGCGCACGCGTTCGGTCGCACGATCGGGCAAGCGCGTGGCGCGATCGAGGCCGCCGGTATCGAGACGTCCGCCGAACGAGCCGTTGCCGCTGCCCTGCGTCATCGCGCCCACATCGCGCATGCCGCCGGACAGGGTGCCGCCCAGTCCGCCCGTGAGACTGCCACCCAGCACTTGAGCATTCACTGATACGGCCGCCAGCATCGCTGCCATCGAAACGCCGACACGAATGAAGTTCTTCATGAGTTCCTCCTCGATGGCTGCAGCCAATCTGCAGCCTTTGCAAAGAGGACGACCGGCGACGGCGATTTCTTCCCGGACGAATCAATTTTCGTCGATGCGCAGTTCTGCGCCGACCAGGCCTTTGCCATAAATCCGGTCGGTTCCCTTCGCTCCGAGATCCTGTGCGTGCGATGCGAGCAGCGCGAGCGCCTGTCCTGCCTGCTTCACATCGGGCGTCGACAACCGCCGCGCCAGCAAACCGGCAACGAGCGGCGCAGCGAACGATGTACCGCGCACGCTTGCATAGGTCTGCTGCAAGGTCGCTGCACGCAGGTCCGCACCCGGTGCGGCGAACCTCACATGCGAGCCGCGACACGCTTCGAGCAGCACGCGATTGCGTGCATCGACGCCTGTCACTGCAACGACGCCGGGATAGGCCGCGGGATAGAGCGCTGGCGAAGCTGGTCCGTCATTGCCGACGGCGGCAACGATGAGATGCCCGCGGGCGATCACCAGGCGCACGACCTGCTCCAGCATCCTGTTCGCCGGACCGACGAGGCTCACATTGATGACGGGCACGCGCTCGCGTACCAGCCAGCCGAAAGCATTCACGACGGCGTCGACCGCGCCGCCGGTACCGAGCCCACAGTAGACATCGGCGCTGTAGAGCTGCGCGCCCGGCGCAGCGCCGCGAAAATCGCTCGCGGAACCGACGAGCAGCGAGGCCACGGCAGTGCCATGCGCGCTCGGTATCGGCGCTGCACAGCCGTGCTGTTGCAGTCGCGCATGAACCAGCGAGGGATGCGAACCGTCGACGCCGCCATCGATCAGTCCGACCCGCGTATCCGGAAACCGCAGGGCCGGCGACTGCGGACCGTCGACTGCAGTCGTCTCTGCCGCGCCGCTCTCCATATAGAGATGATTGAAGTCATACGTACCCTGCGGATCGTTGCGCTGCAGTTCGCGCAGGGCGCGACGGGTCGACATCCCGGCGGGCGCACGCAGCACCACCGTCGTGATGTCGAGCCCTTCGATCTCGTTGCGGCGGACCACGGTATAGCCGGCAGCTTCCGCCTTGCGCAGTGCCTCCGGCGATGGCGACAGCGCGACGATCTCGCTGCGCACGACGGGCGCGCCGCGCGGATCCGCCTCCAGGACGGTCCGGTTGGTGCGCAGCAGATCGCGAATCCGCAGGCGACGCAGTTCGCGCAGCTGTTCAGGGCTGGCCGCATCGAGGGTGCGGTTCACATCGACCGGCAACTGCACGGGCAACTGCGGCAGTTGCACCTGCGGCAGCGCGACCTGGGCGTCCGCCGGCCGCGGGCTCATGCAGGCCAGGCTCAGTGCGAGGATGGGCAGGAACTTCGGCGACATCATTCGACTATACGCACGAGACTGCCGAATCCATCCGCCCCGCGACCGCCTGCATTCGATTTGCTACCTTCCGGATCAAATCGCCCACCCGGTTCGTATTCCTTCGAGACAGATGCCCGCTTCGGTCGACCAGATCCGCGACCTAATCGTCACGACGCTGCCGCGCCTGCGGCGGTTTGCGCGCACGATCACGCGCCATCCGGCCGATGCCGACGATCTGGTACAGATCGCCATCGAGCGGGCCCTGCTGCGGTTCGAGCAATGGCGGCCGGAATCGAAATTCGAGAGCTGGATGTTCGGGATCATTCGCAATGCGTGGATCGATGAAGTGCGTTCGCGGCAACGTCACGATCGTGTTTTTCTGCCGGAGGAAAGCGGCGAGCGCGTGGGCGATGCGAGCAGCGAGGCGCAACTCAACCGCCTATCGATGCAGCGCGCATTGCTGGCATTGCCCGAGGAGCAGCGGATGGCGGTGGCACTGGTCCTGATCGAAGGGCTTTCCTACAAGGAGGCGGCCGACGTGCTGGAAGTGCCGATCGGCACCGTGACCAGTCGCCTGGCACGCGGACGCGAAGCGCTGCAGAAGAGCCTGTCGTGAGAACACTGCGATGACATTCGACGATGCAACCCTGATGGCCTACGCGGACGGCGAACTGGACGCCGATACGCGCCGCCGGATCGAAGCGGCGATGGCGAGCGATCCGACGATTGCGGAGACCATCGCGAAACACCAGCATCTGAAGCGCGAGCTGCAGGCGGCGTTCGATACGCAGTTCGATGGCGATGTTCCCGAGCGGCTGCTTACCGCCGCACGGACGGCGCCGGCCGCTGCCGCGACGGTGACCGACATCGCCAGCGCACGCATCGCACCGGCCCGGCGCCGCTGGTCGCTTCCCGAATGGAGCACCATCGCCGCGAGCCTGCTGCTCGGCGTCGTCATCGCACGCCTGCCGTGGAAAGGCGAGGAACCGCTCCTGGCCGGCGATGGCCGCATGACCGCGAGCGGCCCCCTGGCCGCCGCGCTCGACCGGCAGCTTTCCGGCGTACGCGTCGAAGGCTCCGGCATCCACATTGGCTTGAGCTATCGCGCGAAAACCGGCGAGTTCTGCCGCACGTTCGCGATGTCGGAAACATCCGATATCTCCGGCATCGCCTGCCGCACGCCGGACGCATGGCGCGTCGTCGCACTGGCCAGCAGCGAACCTTCCCAATCGGACGAACGCTACCGGATGGCGAGCACGACCGTCGCGCCGATCATCCTGCAGGCAGTGCAGGATTCCATCGATGGCGATGCATTGGATGCGACGGAGGAGACGATCGCGCGGGATCGCGGGTGGCGATAGATGAAGAATCGAGAGCCGCGAAAGGCCGCATAAAAGAATAAAAAAGATGCAGGCTCTCTTCTGAAACCCTTCACCTCTTTATATGCGGTCTTTGCGGCTCTCCTGGTCTTACTTCTCCAACAGACTACGCAGCATCCACGCCGTCTTCTCGTGCAGCTGAATGCGCTGCGTGAGCAGATCCGCCGTCGCTTCATCGCCGGCCTTCTCCGCCACCGGGAAAATGCGGCGCGCGGTACGCACGACCGCTTCCTGGCCTTCGACCAGCTGGCGAATCATGTCTTCGGCCTTCGGCACGTCCGTGGCTTCCTTGATCGTCGAGAGCTTGCCGAACTCGGCATAGCTGCCCGGCGCGAACGTACCCAGCGCGCGGATGCGTTCCGCGATCAGGTCCACCGCCGTGGACAGCTCGGTGTACTGCGTCTCGAACATCAGGTGCAGGGTCTGGAACATCGGTCCCGTGACGTTCCAGTGGAACTTGTGGGTCTTGAGGTAGAGCGTGTAGCTGTCGGCCAGCAGGTGCGACAGGCCCTCGGCCACTTTGACGCGCTGTTTTTCCGGAATGCCGATATCGATTTTCACGAGCGATCTCCTGGATCGTTTTTCTGGATGACTCAACCGTACGCCGTCCGCTTTGTCGCCCGCAACAGCTGCTGGCAATCGATGGCAGCGATGCCGTCGATGATCAGGCGGGGTCGTGGCACACGGCCTCGACATTGTGCCCGTCGGGATCGAGCACGAATGCCCCGTAATAGTTCGGATGGTAGTGAGGACGCACTCCCGGCGGTCCGTTGTCACGACCACCAGCTGCGAGGGCGGCCTGGTAGAAGCGGTCGACCACGTCGCGGCCGGCCGCGCGAAACGCAATGTGGATGGGTGGAACATTCGGCTGGCCGCTGCCGATCCAGAAGTCGGGTTTGGGCGGCACGCCGAAGCCCGCGCCCTGAAATCCGCCGGTTTCTTCGGCCGTCACTTCCATCACCACCCGATAGCCCAGCGGTTCGAGCGCGGCGACATAGAACGCCTTGCTGCGGGCGAAATCGCTGACGCCGACGCCTGTGTGATCGATCATGGCCGCGGGCTCCTTGCATGGGGATGCCCGACTCTAGCGCATCCACCAGGCGTCGCGATTGTCTCGCCGTGCCGTGATTTGCGTTCGGGCGCGTCCGCGCGGCTCCTCTACAATCCGGTCCATGGACAACAACAATGAAGCGGATGCCGCGCCCCGGCGCAGGTTCCGCAAACGCTGGATCCTCTGGGGGTTCGTGGGACTGTGGTCCGCGGTGGGCCTGTGGAATACGGTACGTCCGATGCCGCCGGGCACGGACGTGCGCACGGCGCCGGTCGCGCTGGATCCGGCCAGCGTGCAGTTCCTGACCGATCTCACCTGGAACGATCCGCGCGGACAGAGCCTGCGCGAGCAGCGGATCTTCGATGAGGTCCTGCGCATCGTCGATGAGGCCGAGACGTTCATCGTCGCCGACTTCTTCCTGTTCAACGACCTCATGGGCGCGGCCGACCCGCCTCATCGCACGTTGAGCCGCGAACTCGCGGATCGTCTGATCGCACGCAAAGCGGCGCAGCCCGGGCTGACCCTCCTGCTCGTCACCGATCCGATCAACGATGTCTACGGCGGCGCGCCGTCGCCATTGCTCGAAGAGCTGCGCAATGCTGGCGTCAACGTCGTCACCACGGACTTGCGTCGGCTGCGCGATTCGAATCCCGCGTACTCGGCGCTGTGGCGCCTGTTCGGTCAATGGTTCGGCAATGCGCCGGGCAGCGGTGCGCTGCCGAATCCGTTCGATACCGAGCCGGAGAAAATCAGCCTGCGCAGCTGGCTGGCCTTGCTGAATTTCAAGGCCAACCATCGCAAGCTCATCGTGGCCGATCGCGCCGACTCGCAGCTCGTGGCCCTCGTGACCTCCGCCAATCCGCACGATGCCAGCAGCGCCCATTCGAACGTCGCGCTGCGCTTCGTCGGCGCGCCGGCGCTCGATCTCGTCGCGAGCGAACTGGGTATCGCGCGGTTCTCGGGCTGGAATGGACACATCCTGGCTGCCGCGCCCGAGACGCCGCCGGTCGATCCGGCGCAGGCCGTGCAGCTGTCGTACCTGACGGAAGCGGCGATCCGCAATCATCTGCTCGATGCGATCGATACGACCCGCAACGGCGATTCGATCCGGATCGCGACGTTCTATCTCGCCGATCGCAAGATCGTGACGGCACTGCTGCGCGCAGCGAAACGCAATGTCGCGGTGCAGCTCATCCTCGATCCGAATCGCGATGCGTTCGGGCGCCAGAAGGATGGTGTGCCGAATCGCCCCGTCGCGAACGAACTCGTGACGCAGAGCGGCGAACAGATCCAGGTGCGCTGGTATCGCACGCACGGCGAGCAGTTCCACACCAAGCTGGCGCTGATCACGCACGGCGACCGGCTGATCGCCTCGCTCGGTTCGGCCAACCTGACCCGTCGCAACATCGGCAACTACAACCTGGAAGCCAATATCGCCGTGGAGCTCGACAAGCAATCGCCGCTGGCCGCGGAAATGCAGGCGTATTTCACGCGGCTGTGGACGAACGAAGGTCCGCCGGGCACCGAATACACCGCGGCCTTCGGTGTGTATCAGGACGCGGACTTCCGTCGTTACTGGCGGTATCGGTTCATGGAAGCCACCGGGCTCAGTACGTTCTGAGTAGGAGAAGAGAAGAAGAATTTCCACGGGGGACACGGGGAGCACGGGGTCTTAAGAATTGAGAAAGTTTTCCTTCCCCGTGCTCCCAGTGTCCCCCTTCCTCCCCCGTGGAAATATTCCGGCTCTTTGTCTTCGACCTCCGTGAACTCCGTGTGAAATCCGATTCGGTCGGTTTCTTGCATGGCCGATGACGATGCACAATGTGCGGGCATCTCCTCGAGCAGCGTCGCCATGAATACCGTCGTCAAACCGATTACCCAGAATGCCGATATCCGTTACCTCGGCAAATTGCTGGGCGATGTCATCCGCGCCTACGGCGGCAATGAGATCTTCCAGCGCATCGAATACATCCGTGCGAGTTCGGTCGACCGGCATCGCGGCATCGCGGATGCGACGGCGCTGACGCGTGGGCTGGAAGCGCTGACGCTCGACGACACGCTCGCCTTCGTGCGCGGCTTCATGCTGTTCTCGATGCTGGCGAATCTCGCCGAAGACCGGCAGGGCCGGCTGAACGAATCGGGCAACGACATCGCCTCGGCGCTGCAGCAACTCGCCGCGCAAGGAATCTCGCGCGAGCAGGCCGGCGAACTGCTCGATCACGCCCTGATCGTGCCCGTGCTCACTGCGCATCCCACCGAGGTCATGCGCAAGAGCATGATCGATCACCGCAATCACATTGCCGAACTGATGCGTCAGCGCGATCTGGGACGTCAGGAAACGCCGGAAGGCGACGGCGTCGAGGCCGCGATCCTGCGCCAGATCGCGCTGTTGTGGCAGACGCGACCATTGCGGCGCGAGCGGCTGTACGTGGCGGACGAAGTCGAGATCGCACTCACTTATCTGCGCGATGTATTCCTGCCCGTGCTGCCCGGCCTGTATGCGCGCTGGGAACGCGCGCTGGCGCATCGGCCGAAAAGTTTCCTGCGGCTCGGCAGCTGGATCGGTGGCGGGCACGCGGGGGAAACCAACCGGAGCGCGGGTTTTGCCCGGCTCAGTCTCGGTGGCGCACCGCCCACCCGGGTGTTGAACTATCTGGATCACCTGCACGCGCTCGGCCAGGAACTGTCGTTGTCCACCGAACTCGCCAGCGCCAGCGAGGCGGTGCTGAAACTGGCGCAGGACAGCGGCGACACCAATGCCGGGCGGGCGGACGAGCCGTATCGTCGCGCCGTGATCGCCGTCTATGCGCGGCTTGCTGCGACCTACACGAAGCTCACTGGCCACACGCCGCCGCGCCCCGCCTCGTCGACCGGCGAGCCTTACGAGGATGCGGACGCGTTGCGCGCCGATCTGGTCGCCATCGCACTGTCGTTGCGCGAAGGCGGTGCAGGATTGCTGGCCACCGGCGGCGCGCTGGGTCGCCTGATTCGCGCCGTCGAAACCTTCGGCTTTCATCTGGCGACGCTCGACCTGCGTCAGAACTCGGATGTGCATGCGCGCGTCGTGGGCGACCTGTTCAAGGTCGCCGGCGTCGCGCCCGACTATCTCGCGCTCGACGAAGCGCAGCGCGTGGAGCTGCTGCGCAAGGAACTGGCCAGCGAGCGGCTGCTGGCGAGTCCGTTCGCCAGCTACGCCGAGGAGACCCGCTCGGAACTCGCGATCGTGCGGGCAGCGGCACAGGCGCACGAAATGTACGGCGCCGCGGCCATCACGACCTACATCATCTCGAAGTGCGAGAGCGTGTCGGACATGCTCGAAGTGAACGTGCTGCTGAAGGAAGCCGGACTGTATCGACTGGGCGATCCGGGCGCGGCCGGCATCATGGTCGTCCCCTTGTTCGAAACCATCGGCGATCTCGAGCGCGCCGCGAACATCATGCGCGCGTGGCTGTCGCTGCCCGAGATCCGCCAGGCCGCCGATCGACGCGGCTATCAGGAAGTGATGGTCGGCTATTCGGATTCGAACAAGGACGGCGGCTATCTCACGTCGGTGTGGAGCCTCAATCGCGCCACGCGCGAACTCGCGGCAGCCTTCGCGGAAACGAAGACGGCGATGCAGATCTTCCACGGCCGCGGCGGTGCGGTCGGTCGCGGCGGCGGCTCATCGTTCGCCGCGATCCGTGCGCAACCGGCGGGCACGGTGCAGGGCCGCATCCGCATCACCGAGCAGGGCGAGGTGATCGCAGCCAAGTACGGCACGCGCGAAGGAGCGGCGCTGAATCTCGAATCGATCGCCTCGGCGACGCTGCTCAGTTCCTGCAAGCAACCCGTGGCTGCCGCCCAGGAAAGCGGCCGCTTCGCGCAGGCGATGGATCAGATCTCGGCCGCCGCGTTCAAGAGCTATCGCGGCCTCGTGTACGAAACCGACGGCTTCAAGACCTTCTTCCGGCAGATGACGCCGCTGCTGGAAATCGCCGAGCTGAAGATCGGATCGCGTCCCGCCTCGCGCACGAAATCGGATCGCATCGAAGACCTGCGCGCGATTCCGTGGGTGTTCAGCTGGGCGCAGGCACGCGTGATGCTGCCGGGCTGGTACGGCGTCGGTCACGCATTGAAGAGCTTCCCCGATCAGGCATTGCTGCGCGAGATGGCGCAGGGCTGGCCATTCTTCAGGGCCACCCTCGACAACCTGGAAATGGTGCTGGCGAAATCCGACATGGCGATCGCGCAGCGTTACGCGACGCTGGTGCAGGATCAGAGTCTCGCCACCCGCATCTTCGACCAGATCCGCGCCGCCTGGACCGAAACGCACGATTGCCTGCTGGCCATCACGCGCCAGTCGCGCTTGCTGGAAAAGAACACGGTGCTGGACGAATCGATCCGCCTGCGACTGCCCTACATCGAGCCGCTGAACCTGCTGCAGGTGGAACTGCTGAAGCGCCATCGCGCCGGCGAAACCGACGCGCGCGTGCGTGAGGGCATTCAGCTGTCGATCAATGCGGTGGCGACAGCGCTGCGCAACAGCGGGTGATGGCTTCCCTTTCTTGCTGTGGGGCCGGCTTCAGCCGGCCTGAAAACAGTCAGGCTGAAGCCTGACCTACAGAAGAGGGCTCTTCTGTCTTTTCTTACCCGCGATCCGCCGCGACGACAGCAGCCGTCCGGTTCGCCAGCTCCAGCGACACCTGCTGCATCGCCGTTTCGAAAGCGGCGGCGACGGACGTGAGGCGATTCTCACCCGCCTGCTTCGTCGTCCCGGACGTGATCGTCTCGATCAGATGCCGGTCGCGGATACGGATCAGACGGCCCGTGAGCGACACACGCACCGTGGGAATGGCGTTGCCGGCGCTGTACTCGGCCTGGAAGTCGCGCACTTCGATGTCGAGCAGATACTCGCCGCCGACGCGTGCCTGCTCGGCCGCGACGCTGCGGAACAGTTTCTGATCCTCCAGGGTCGTGACGAGATACGACTGCACGGTGTCGAGCACCGTGCCGCGCCACAGCGCGCCGCGGTAGTAGTCGAGTTCGTGACCGCGAATGACGGCGATGCGATCGGTATCGAGGCCTGGTGCGACGTCGGGTCGGCCGATGGCGAGATCGATCTGTGACGCCGCGCTGGTGCTCGCCACCGTGGCCGGCGGCGGCGTGGCGATCACGTAGCGCGTCGGCACCGGCAGGGCGCTCTCCCGCAGCGAACCGCCACAGGCGGAGATCAGCAGCGCGGCACCCATCGTCGCGGCGGCGCGGCAACTCCTTCTGACCGTAGCCCGTAGCCCGTAGCCCGTAGCCCGCTCTCTCATTTCGCTATCTCGATGCCGCTCACCGGCGGCTCATACAGAATCTGCGACGGATTTTCCTGCAGGCTGCGCGACAGATCGCGGAATTCGCGCGCCGCGGAGCGCGTCTCGCGAATCAGGCGCTCCATCTCGAACAGGCCGGTGTTGGCGAAGTGACCGAGCTGCACTTCGCTGTCGGCGGCGAAGCGGTCGACGCGCTTCGATACGTCTTCCAGATTCTGGACGATGCGTCCCATGCGCTCGATGGCGGCGCGCAGCTCCGGTCGCGCATCCGTGGTCATGCCGCGCAGGCTCTCGGCCGCGCCATGGATTTCCACCACGGTTGCCTGCATTTCTGCGATGAGCTTCTCCACGTTGCGGGCGCTCTGCGGCAGGCCCGCCGATGCGTCGCGCAGGCTCACCAGGGTGTTCGACAATGCATTCAGATTGTCGTCCGACAGCACGCGATTGACGCGCTCCAGCAACGCGTTCGCCTTCGACATGAGTTCCGGCACGCTGGCGAGGAAGGCATCGAAGTCGGAGGCGACGGATTCGATCACCGGGTAGCGCTTGCCTTGCTTGAGCTGGGCGGTCTTGTCGATGTCCGGCACTTCCTTGAGATTGATGTACAGCAGACCGGTGACGCCCTGCAGCCCAAGACTCGCGCGGGTCGCCGAAGAAATCGGCGTGGCGCGATCGATGTCGACCGTCACGACCACGCGCCCGGGATTGTCGCGATCGATGTCGATGCGCCGCACGCGACCGACGTCGACGCCGAGATAGCGCACCGGTCCGCCGCGCTCCAGGCCGCTGACGCTGCCGGCGAAATAGATCTCGTAGGTTTCGTAGTCGCGCGAATCGCGCGCGTCGGTGTACCAGAGCACGAAGCCCACGCCCATCGCGATGACGAGCAGGATGAAGGCGCCGACGGCTACGTAGTTGGCTTCGCGTTCCATAAGAGCTACTGGCGACTGGCGGCTGGCGACTGGCCAGAAATGCGATGCGCGCCGCAAGTGACTCTTCTTCTGGCCAGTTGCCGGTCGCCAGTCGCCAGTCGCCTCCTCATCTTTTCTCCCCTTTCGGCGCCTGCACCGCCCGTGCGCGCGGACCGTGGAAATATTCCTGAATCCAGGGATGCGGGTTCGCCATGATGCCTTCGAGCGTATCGACCACGATTTTCCTGTCAATGAGCACGGCCACCCGGTCGCAGGTGGTGACCAGCGTATCGAGGTCGTGCGTGATCATCACGACGGTCAGCTTCAGTCCCCGCTGCAGGTACAGCACCAGTTCGTCGAATTCGGCGGCCGAGATCGGGTCGAGTCCGGCGGTGGGCTCGTCGAGGAACAGCAGCGACGGATCCAGTGCGAGCGCCCGCGCCAGCGCGGCGCGCTTGATCATGCCGCCCGAGAGCTGCGAAGGCAGCTTGGCGCCCGCATCCGGCGGCAGTCCCACCATCCGCAGGCGCAGTTCGGCGAGTGCGGCGAGCGCGGATTCGGACACATGGAAGAATTCATTGATGGGCAGCTGGATGTTCTGCGCGACCGTGAGCGAACTGAAGAGCGCGCCCTGCTGGAACGTCACCCCGTAACTACGCTTCACCGCGAGCAGTTCCTCGCCCGCCATCTGGGTGATGTCCTTGCCCTCGATCAGCACCTGACCAGCACTCGGCCGGTGCAGGCCGAGCATGGTCCGCAGCAGCACCGACTTGCCGCTGCCCGAACCGCCGACGATCCCGAGGACCTCGCCTGGATAGACATCGAGATCGACGCCGTCGTGGACCACCTGCCGGCCGAAGCGATTGACCACGCCGCGCACGGAGATGATGGGGGCGGCTGCTGGCTGCTGGCTGCTGGCTGCTGGCCGGAGCGAGGACGCGCGAGTGTCGTGGACTGAGGTAGGCATGCGGCTGCTCAATGGCCCTGTTCTGGCCAGTCGCCAGCAGCCAGTCGCCAGTGGCCCTTCTCAGAAGTCGAGCTGGACATACACCACCGCGAAAATCGCATCGGCAAAGATCACCAGGAAAATCGACTGCACGACGGCCACGGTCGTGAGCCGGCCGAGTTCCTTCGAGGAATCGCGCACCTGCAGTCCGCGATAGGTGCCGACCATCGCGATCAGCAGTGCGAACACCGGCGCCTTGATGAGGCCCGCCCAGAATGTCGTCGGCGCGAGCGCCGCCTGCACGCGCGGAATGAACTGCGAGAGGGAGATATCGAGCAGCGTCGAGGACAGCAGCGCGCCGCCCGCCAGCCCCATCGCATCGGCGATGATCGTCAGCAGCGGCAGTGCGATCACGAGGCCGATGAGCCGTGGCAGCACCAGCACTTCGTACGGATCCACGCCCATCGACTGCAGCGCGTCGACCTCCTCGTTGAGACGCATCACGCCGATCTCCGCCGCGAAGGCACTGCCGGAACGGCCGGCCACGATGATCGCGGTGAGCAGCACGCCCATCTCTCGCAGCACGGCGATGGCGACGAGATCGACCGTGTAGATTTCGGCGCCGAACTGCCGCAGCTGCTGCGCGCCGAGATACGCCACGATCACGCTGATGAGGAACGCGATCAGCGAGACGATCGGAATGGCCTGGATACCGGTTTCGTATACATGGCGCGCGATCGACGGCACCCGCAGATGCCGGAAGCTGCGCAGCGACCGCATCAGTGTCGTGGCCATCCGGCCAAAGTAGCCGACGGCATCGCGCGTCTGGATGGCCTGCTGAACCGCACGGCGGCCGATCCATGCCACACCGTGCAGCAGGGTGGTCGGTTCCTCTTCGCTGCGCCGGGCCTTGCCCTGCCCGCGTTCCGCCATGTCGGCGATGAAACGGAAATGCTCGGGCTCGTCGCCGACGAATTCCACCTGCCCGCCCGCGGCGCGTGTCGCCTCGAGCCAGCGTTGCAGCAGCCATGCACTGGAGAGATCGAGCGTCTTGACGCCCGAGCAGTCCACCTGCACGCGTCCGCGCGCGGCCTTCACGCTGTCGAGCGCCGCTTCGACCTCACCGATGTTCTCGATGCGCCAGTCGCCGCCGAGGCGCAGGCTCAGGGTGTCGCCGGATTGTTGTGATTCGAGCAGCACGTTGCGCCGGATCGTAACAGAGTCCCTCATGACGACCGGAACAGGGCGCGTCCGTCGTGCCTTGTAACGCCGTCTTTCGAGTTTATGATCCCGGACCTGCTTTCAATCCCTGCGGAGACCCCTGAATGAACGAGGTCGAAAGATTCCTCGACCACAGCTATTACGGCAATTCGCTGTGGCAGTGGACGATCGCGGCCACGGTGCTGGTCAGCGTCCTGCTGGTCACGCTGCTGATACGGCGCGTGATCCGCAGCCGCTACCAGCGGCTGGCGGCGACGCCTCAAACCGAACTCATGGAACTGCCGCTCAAGGTAGCCAGCCATACCGGCCTGCTGTTCCTCGTGATCGTGTCGGTGTACGCGGCCTGCTCGGTGCTGTCGCTGCCGCCCAAGCTCGCGAAGCTGCTGCTGACGCTGCTGACCATCAGCGCCTTCTGGCAGGCCGGCGTCTGGATCAGCACGGCGATCACCTCGTGGCTGTCGCTCAAGCAGCAGCAGGCGCTGGCGCACGATCGCGCGGCCGCCGGCTCGTTCGCGATCATCACCTTCGTGGCCCGCGCGCTGATCTGGGCGATCGTGCTGCTGCTGACGCTCGACAATCTCGGCGTCAACATCACCACGCTGGTGGCCGGTCTCGGCATCGGCGGTATCGCGGTCGCTCTGGCCGTACAGAACGTGCTCGGCGATCTGCTGGCCTCGCTGTCGATCACGCTGGACCGGCCCTTCGTCGTCGGCGATGCCATCGCGGTGGGCGACTTCAACGGCACGGTCGAGCAGATCGGCATCAAGAGCGTGCGCCTGCGCAGCGTGAACGGCGAGCAGATCGTCATGTCGAATGCCGACCTGCTGTCGAGTCGCGTACGAAACTTCGGCCGGATGCGCGAGCGTCGCGTCGCCTTCACCGTCGGCGTCGCGCTCGATTCTCCGCCGGCGAAACTGCAGAAACTGCCCGCGGCACTGCGCTCGATCGTCGAATCGGAAAAAAGCACGCGCTTCGACCGCGCGCATTTCGCGCGCATCGGCCCCGGCTCGCTCGATTTCGAGACGGTGTACTACGTGACCACCGCCAACTACGGCACGTACATGGACATCCAGCAGAACATCAACCTGCGCATCATCGAAATGCTGGACAAGGAAAAACTGGAACTCGCCGTGCCGGTGCAGCGCGTATGGCAGCAGGCAACTGCAGGGCTGGAGGCAGGTCCGGAAAAGACCTAGCCGGAAGCGGAGACGGGGTTCACACGGAGCTCACGGAGGTCAGAAGAAGAAGAAAGAATTTCCACGGGGAGAAGAATGGGAACACGGGGAGCACGGGGATAAGAAATTTTCTGTTCCGAGCCCCGTGTTCCCCGTGTCCCCCGTGGAAATTTTTTCTTCTCTTCTGTCCTCCGTGATCTCCGCCGCTCCGTGTGAAATCTCCCGCTCTCAACTGCCCTTCCCGACGGCACGCACGCGCGGCTCCGAGCCGCCGGCTTTCTCGAGTGCTTCGATGAAGCGGCGCGACCACGCAGCGATGTCGTTGCGCTTCAGGATCTGCAGCATGGCTGCGTGACGCTCGCGCCGCTCCGGCAGGGGCATCGCCAGCGCTGCCTGGATCGCATGGCCCACGGCCCGCGAGTCATAGGGATTCACCAGCAGCGCCGAGCCGAGTTCGCGCGCCGCGCCGGCCAGGTTCGAAAGAATCAGCACGCCGGGATCGTCCGGGTTCTGCGCGGCGACGAATTCCTTCGCGACCAGGTTCATGCCATCGCGCAGCGGCGTCACGATGCCGACGTGCGCCGACCGCAGCAGTCCCATCAGCGTGGCATGGGGGAAATTGCGATTGAGATAGCGGATCGGCGTCCAGTCGGTGTCGGCGAAACGGCCGTTCGTACGACCGGCGGCCTGTTCGAGCGACTGCCGGATCTCGACGTAGGCCTTGACGTCGGAGCGCGACAGCGGCGCGATCTGCATGTAGGTGATGCGACCGACGTTCTCGGGATAGGTCTCGAGAAAATGCTGATAGGCGGAGAAGCGTTCGACCAGTCCCTTGCTGTAGTCGAGCCGGTCGACGCCGACCATCAGCTGTCGTCCCATGAGGCTGTCGTACATGCGGCGCACGACATCGGACGACATGGCTTCCATCGCTTCGTTCTGGACGGTGACAACGTCCACGCCGATTGGAAACACTTCCGCACGCAGGGTCCTGTCGCCGACGCGCACGCGCCCGTCGCCGCGGATCGCCTCCGCACCGAACAGGTGTTCGATGCCCGAGTAAAAGGCCTTGAGATCGTTCTCGGTCTGAAATCCGACCACATCGTAGTGCGTGAGATCGCGCAGCAGCTCCGCGTAGGGCGGCAGCACGCGCAGCATCTCGATGTTCGGAAACGGGATGTGCAGGAAAAATCCCAGCGGGCCGCTGACGCCCATCTCGCGCAGGTGACGGCCGAGGGGAATCAGGTGGTAGTCGTGCACCCAGATGAGGTCGCGCGGCTGCAGCAGCGGCAGCAGCTTCTGGGCGAACAGCCGGTTGACCGATTCGTAGGCATCGCGCTCTTCGACGTTGTAGCGCATGCCGCGCAGGAAGTAGTGAAACAGCGGCCACAGCACCTGATTGGCGTAGCCGTTGTAGTAAAGATCGAACTCGCGCTTGCGCAGATCGACGGTGGCGTAGGTGACGCCTTCACGGATGTGCAGATCGGGATCGCCGGGCGGTTCATCGGTGGTCTCGCCGCCCCATCCGAACCACAGCCCCCCGGTGCGCTTCAGGGCGCTGAGAACGCCGACGGCCAGGCCGCCGGGGGCCGCGGACTTGCGCGGCAGACTGATTCGGTTCGAAACGCAGACGAGTCGACTCATGCCGGTGACGCTCTCCCAGGGATCGCCGATGCCCCCGCCGGGCATCCGTGACAACCGAGAGTAAGGGCTCAGACGCCGGGATTGTTCCCGAATGCCGACAGATAGAGCGCGCTTGTTGGCGTTTCACCTTCATTTGCGTGCAGTTTCACCGCAGAACGCGACAGATCGCGACTACATTCCCTTCAAGAAATTTGCCTCGGACACCTCTGGAAGTCCGCCGGACGCCGGCAGATGGCCCTTCCCGCGCAATGTCGGCGGTGGGCGAGAGCCTGAATGGGCCCCCGCCTTTGCCGGCCCGGATCGGCGCATTGTTGGTTAGAATTCGCGCCCCTTCGACGCCCCGTATACAACCTGACAACCGCTGGAGAGCTGAAGTCCCATGAAGAGTCCCGTCAATGTCGCGATCACCGGCGCCGCCGGCCAGATCGGTTACGCCCTCGCCTTCCGCGTGGCCTCGGGCCAGATGCTCGGTCCCGATCAGCCGATCAACCTGCACCTGCTGGAAATCACGCCGGCGCTGGGCGCCCTGCAGGGCGTGGTGATGGAACTCAACGACTGCGCGTTTCCGACGCTCAACAAGATCGTCGCGACCGACGACGCCAAAGTGGCCTTCAAGGACTGCAATGTCGCACTGCTGGTCGGCGCGCGTCCGCGCGGCCCCGGCATGGAGCGCAAGGACCTGCTGCTCGCCAATGCACAGATCTTCTCGGCGCAGGGCAAGGCGCTCGACGCCGTCGCGGATCGCAACGTGCGCGTGCTGGTCGTCGGCAATCCGGCCAACACGAACTCGCTGATCGCGCAGCGCAATGCGCCGAACCTGAATCCGCGCAACTTCACCGCGATGGTGCGCCTCGATCACAACCGTGCGCTGTCACAGCTCACGGAGAAGACCGGCGTGCACTTCAACAAGATCCGCAAGGCCATCATCTGGGGCAATCACTCGGCCACGCAGTATCCCGATCTGCATCATGCGACCGTCGACGGCAAGGCCGCGCTGTCGCTGGTGGATCAGCAGTGGTACGCGGATACGTTCATTCCGGTCGTGCAGCAGCGCGGCGCGGCGATCATCAAGGCGCGCGGTCAGTCGTCGGCTGCATCCGCCGCATCGGCCGCGATCGATCACGTGCGCGACTGGGTCAACGGCACGCCGGAAGGCGACTGGGTCAGCATGGGCGTGCCGTCCGACGGCAGCTACGGCATTCCGGCCGGCGTCATCTACGGCTATCCGGTGACCTGCAAGAACGGCGATTACCAGATCGTGCAGGGCCTGAGCGTGAATGACTTCAGCCGCCAGCGCATGGATGCGACGCATAAGGAACTGCTGGAAGAGCGCGATGGAGTGAAAGAGCTGATCTGAGGCGGCGACTGGCTTCTGGCAGCTGGCCAGAAACGCACAACGGCGAGCGTGACGAGAGTCACCTCGCCGTTTTTGTTTTGCGCATCAACAGCATCCGGACGGATTGTCCGACAGCTCACGCGCTTGATGTGCTGTCCTTCGCGAGCTAGTGTCGCGACGTTCATCTTTTCGCTCTGGCCAGCTTGCCAGCCGCCAGTAGCCCGCAGCCCAATCCGAGGGTCTTCATCCGTGAGCAGCGTCATCTGGTTCCTGTGCTTTGCCCTCGGTGCGCTGGTGCTCGCCTATCAGCGCGTGTCATTGCTGACTGCGACTTTTACGTATGCGGCGGGCCTGCTCATCTATACGTGGTTCGGCGCCGGCAGTTTCGGCTGGCTGATCACGCTGTGGGTCGTGCTGGCATTGCTGGTGCTGCTCAACATCGACGCCTTCCGCATCCGTTTCATCAGCCGGCCGTTCCTGCGCACGTATCGCCGCATGCTGCCGTCGATGTCGCAGACCGAGAAGGACGCGCTCGAAGCCGGCACCGTATGGTGGGACGGCGAACTGTTCACCGGCGGACCGAACTGGGAAAAGCTGATGGCGGCCGCGCCGCCGCGTTTGTCCGCCGAAGAACAGGCCTTCCTGGACGGACCGTGCGAAGAACTCTGCCGCCTGGCCGACGACTGGGACATCACGCATCGCCGCGCCGATCTGCCGCCGCACCTCTGGGATTACCTGAAGAGCAAGGGCTTCTTCGCGATGATCATTCCGAAGAAGTACGGCGGCCTCGAATTCTCCGCCTACGCGCATTCCTGCGTGCTGGTGAAACTGTCGAGCCGTTCCGGCGTTCTCGCATCGACCGTCGCCGTGCCGAACTCGCTCGGCCCCGGCGAGCTGCTGCTGCACTACGGCACCGACGAACAGCGCAACTACTACCTGCCGCGGCTCGCGCGCGGCGAAGAAGTGCCGTGCTTCGCACTGACCGGTCCGCGCGCCGGCTCCGACGCCGGTTCCATTCCCGACACCGGCATCGTGTGCAAGGGAATGTATGAAGGCCGCGAGATCGTCGGCGTGCGCCTGAACTTCGACAAGCGCTACATCACGCTGGCGCCGATCGCGACGGTGATCGGGCTCGCCTTCAAGCTGTTCGATCCCGACAAGCTGCTCGGCGGCGAGCGCACCGACTACGGCATCACCTGCGCGCTGATCCCGCGCAACACGCCGGGCGTATCGATCGGCCGGCGGCATTTCCCGCTCAACAATCCGTTCCAGAACGGCCCGATCCACGGCAAGGACGTGTTCGTGCCGCTCGACTTCCTGATCGGCGGCGTGAAGATGGCGGGGCAAGGCTGGCGCATGCTGGTCGAGCAGCTCTCCGTCGGCCGCTGCATCTCCCTGCCGTCGAGCGCGACGGGCGCGGCGAAGGCCGCGGTGTTCGCCTCGGGCGCGTACGCGCGCATCCGCCGGCAGTTCAATACCTCGGTCGGCAACTTCGAAGGCGTGGCCGAAGTGCTCGCGCGCATGACCGGGTATGCGTACATCATCGATGCGGCGCGCTCCGTGACCACCGGCGCCGTCGACGGCGGCGAGAAGCCCTCGGTGCCGGCGGCGATGCTGAAGTATCACGCCACCGAAATGGCCCGCAGCATCGGCAACGACGCCATGGACGTGCACGGCGGCAAGGGCATCTGCCTGGGACCGAAAAATTACCTCGGCCGCGGTTATGAAATGGTGCCGGTGGCGATCACCGTCGAGGGCGCCAACCTGCTGACGCGCAGCCTGATCATCTTCGGCCAGGGCGCGATCCGCTGCCATCCGTTCGTCCTGAAGGAAATGGAAGCGGCACGCGACAAGGACAAGCGCCGCGGCGTGAAGGAATTCGACCAGGCGCTGTTCGGCCACATCGGCTTCACGATCAGCAATGCCGTGCGCTCGCTGGTGATGGCGCTGACGCTGGCGCGTTTTTCCAGCGTGCCGGAAAGCGGCGCGACGCAGCGCTACTTCCAGCACATCAACCGCTTCAGTGCCTCGTTCGCGTTCGCCACCGATGTCGCCATGCTGTCGCTTGGCGGCTATCTGAAGAAAAAGGAGAGCCTGTCGGCGCGGCTGGGCGATGTGCTTTCGTGCATGTATCTGGCGTCGATGGTGCTGAAGCACTATCACAACCAGGGCGAGCCGGAGGAAGACCTGCCGCTGGTGGAATGGGCCTGCCGCACGCTGCTGTACCGGGCACAGGAACAGCTGCACAGCTTCCTGCGCAACTTCCCGGTGCGCTTCCTGGCCGCCTTCATGCGCTTCTTCATTTTCCCGCGCGGTCAGACCTATCACGCACCGAGCGATCCTCTCGGCCAGAAGGTCGTCGAGGCGATCCTGCATCCGACGTCGCTGCGCGATCGCGCGACGCACGGCATCTATCGCACCGTCGAACCCAACAATCCGCTCGGCCTGCTGCACGAAGCGCTGGTGCTGGCCGACACCGCCGAACCGCTCGAAAAGCGCGTCCGCGTCGAAGGCGTGAAGACCGGCCGCATCACCGCGCTCGATCTGCCGGGCCAGATCCAGCAGGCGCTCGCCGCGGGAATCCTCTCGGAAACCGAAGCCGCGGTGCTGCGCGACTACGATCGCCGCGTCATGGACCTGATCCACGTCGACGACTTCGATACCAGCGATCTCGCCGCCGGCTCGGCGCGCGAGGACGTCCGGTTCGCGCGGGCGGGGAACGCCTGATCCTCGGAGAGGAGTTTCACACGGAGATCACGGAGGACACGGAGTTCGGAAAAGTAGAGAAGAGAATTTCCACGGGGGACACGGGGAGCACGGAGACAAGAGAAAGATCTTTTCTGTTCCGAACCCCGTGTTCCCCGTGTCCCCCGTGGAAAATTTCTCTTCTTCAGACCTCCGTGTGCTCCGTGATCTCCGTGTGAAATTTCTTCTTGTTAGAATCCCCGGGCCTTCCCATCCGACCCGGAGAATTCGAATGAAACGTCTCGTCATCGCGGGCGCCATCGCGCTCGGTCTGTCCGCCATTGCCGTCGCCCAGATCAAGCGCACATCCTCGCCCGCCGGCGCCGAGGTGTATTTCATCGCGCCCGCGGATGGCGCCACCGTCGCCAGCCCGGTCACGGTGAAGTTCGGACTGAAAGGCATGGGCGTCGCGCCGGCCGGCATCGCATTCGACGGCGCAGGCCATCATCACCTGATCGTCGATGCGGACCTGCCGCCGCTCGACAAGCCGATTCCGGCCGATGCCAACCATGTGCACTTCGGCAAGGGCCAGACGGAAACGACGCTCGAACTGAAGCCGGGCAAGCACACGCTGCAGCTGCTGCTCGGCGATCAGCTGCACACGCCGCATGACCCGGCGGTGGCGTCGAAGAAGATCACGATCACCGTGAAGTGAACCCCGCCCGCACGATCCTGCATGTCGACATGGACGCGTTCTATGCGTCCGTCGAACAGCTCGATCGTCCGGAGCTGCGCGGCAAGCCGCTGATCGTCGGCGGCACGGGCAATCGCGGCGTGGTGGCCGCCGCGAGCTACGAAGTACGCAGGTTCGGCGTGCATTCGGCGATGCCGATGCGCGATGCGCTGCGCCGCTGTCCGCATGCGATCTGCGTACCGCCGCGCTTCGAGCGTTACCGGAGCGTGTCGGGCGTCGTATTCGAGGTATTCCACGAGTTCACGCCGCTGGTCGAGGGATTGTCTCTCGATGAAGCCTTCCTCGATGTGACCGCGAGCCAGGCGGCGATGGGCTCGGCCGAAGCGATCGCGACGCGGATCAAGCAGCTCATTCGCGAGCGCACCGGCGTGACGGCGTCGGTCGGCGTGGCGCCCAACAAACTGGTCGCGAAGATCGCCTCCGATCTGCGCAAACCGGATGGACTGGTGGTCGTGCACGAACACGAGGTCACGGCATTGCTCGATCCGTTGCCGGTGCGCCGCCTCTTCGGCATCGGCAACAAGACGGCGCCGCATCTCGAAGGCATCGGCATCTGCACGCTGGGCGAGTTGCGGCGCACGCCCGAATCGGTGCTGCTGCCGATCTTCGGTCGCTACGCCGCTCGCGTGAAAGCGCGCGCCGCCGGCATCGACGATCGTCCCGTCATCGCGGACTGGGACGAAAAGCAGATCAGCGCCGAAGAAACGTTCGATGCCGATCTCACCGACCGGCGCCAGCTGCACGCACAGCTCGCGCAACTGGCGGACCGGATGGCGGCGCGACTGCGGACACGCGGCTGGACGGCGGGACGGGTGGTCGTGAAGATCCGGCGCAAGGACTTCCGCACCTACACGCGACAGCGCACCGTCAAACCCGCGACGCAGGAAACACGGCCGCTCGCCGCAGCCGCCGCGAAACTCCTCGATGAATGGCTGGAACAGCAGCCGCGCGCCGCGATCCGCCTGCTCGGCGTGAGCGCACGCGATCTGACGGAAACCTCGCAGCTCGATCTGTTCGCGGTGCCGCAGTCGCGCCGCAATCAGGATCTCGACGCCGCCATCGACCACATCCGCCAGCGCTTCGGCAATGCCGCGCTGTCACGCGGCAGTTCGCTGCGCCCCGGCAAGTCCTGACGTCATCGACGTCTGGTACGTACTGCAACCCGCCGGCGCGCGGGACGCGGCAGCGTGCCATCGAGCTCGGAGGCAATGAGCTGATTTCCCAGCAGGCGCGCCGCTTCGAGCCGCGCATCGTCCGCATCGGCGAATCGGATCAGGTCCGGCCAGAACGCCGGATTGCGCGGCCAGCGCGGCGCGATCAGCCCGGGATAGTCGAGCGCGACGCGACGGATCCGCCACAGCGGCGCGTGCGCGAACGCCCGCACGATCGGATCCGGCATGCCGAACAGGAAGCGGGCCGCGAGCCGTTGCGATTGCGCGGTATGCCAGGCGAGGAACAGCGCGATCTCGCAGAACGCGGCCTGCATCGGCGCAGGGCTGATCGCGCCGTAACGCGCTTCGATGCCGCAGTCGCCGTGTCGCGGGGTTTCGTTGCCCAATGCGGCATCCCAGAACCGCTGGTCGTCGAAGCCCAGCGTGTAGAGCGTGAACGGGCACGCCGCCAGTGCACTGCGCGCTGCGCCGTCCAGCGCTTCGAGTGCAGCGAGCGTCTTCACCGGCAAGGCCTCGCCGCCGACGCCCGGAACGGGCAGCGATCGCTCGGCCAGCATCAGCTCGACATAATCCCGATTGAGTTCGTGCGTGCGCGCCAACAGGGCGCGACTCAGCACGGGTGCCCGTGTACCGGGCACAACATCCTTGTTGCGATCGGACATGCAGATCCCTGCAGGAGAAAAGTGACGATTCGATTAAACAGGAGGCTTTACGTCGCGGTCAATCGCACCGCACACTAGCCCCGCGTCCACTCGAGACGCACGCGCCCAGGATGGGCGACGTCGATACATCGCAGGATCACGACGACGGACACGGAGGAGTCCATGCAAATCAGCAACGACTGTTATTTTCTCGATCGCCAGCGCCACGATCTCGCGCTGCGCATGATTCGTCACGAAGCGCGCACGTGCACGATTCGCACCTGCACCGGCCTCACCGACGATCGCATCCGCCGGCTCTACAAGACGTTCACGCACCACGAGGCGCACATCGAGGTCCGCCGCCACCGCGGCAAGTCGCCGCGACAGGCGTCGTACTTCACGCGCAGCACCCGCATGCAGTTCGAGGCCTCCTGCCTCGGCAATGTCTTCGCAGCGTTCGATCTGCTGCAGACGACATCGGGCGCCGACGAACTCGAATACGGCGAGCGCTTCTGCGATGCGTACGAAACCCATCGCCAGCTGGTACAGGGTCCGCGGATTTCCTTCGAGCACGCGTGGTTCCTGCTGAACCTGCTGAGTCGCGGCGCCACGCTGCACGCCAATCGCTGTCGTCACTGCAGCAGCCGCTATCTGCGCGACCGTTTCAGCGCAACGCGCAGACGCTGTCCGTTCTGCGAACTGAAAGCCTACGAGCCGATGTGCATCGGCCGGCCGGCCCGTCGATCGCCTGCACGCAAATCGCGACGCACCGCTGCGAACGCGCATCGCCGCGTGACGGCCAGCGCGTAACGGAAGCAGGCCATGACCGCTGCTAGACTGCGGTCATGGCACTGCCGCGTTCCGCACCGAACCATCTGGCCGGTCCGTATCTGGCGCGGCTGGCGCAGTTGCGCAAGGACGCGGCGCGCCTGCGGGCCGCGCTGGACAGTCCCGCCACGCTGTTCGTGCCGGTGTGGCGCACCCACAGTTTCATCGCGCGTGCGCAACAGGGATTGAGTGCGCAGTTCGTCTCCGGCCTCGCCCATCTCGGCGACATCGAACCGAATGAACTGATCCTGCTCGGCGAGTTCCGCGGCCAGCTGTGTTTCGCCGCCGAACTGCCGTCGGCCGCAGCACCGGCCGTCGATGCCCGTGCCGAGTTCGTCGATCTGCGCGGCGTCGCCGGCGATCTGATGCGCGACGAAGCCGGCCTGCTGGCCTACGCGCGCGCCATGGTGCTGTGGCGCGAACGACATCGTTTCTGCGGCCGCTGCGGCGCACCCACGGTCGCGGCCGAAGGCGGTCACGTGCGCCGCTGCAGCGATGAACGCTGCGGCAATCAGCAGTTTCCCCGCATCGATCCGGCCGTCATCGTCCTGGTGACCGACGGCGACCGGGCGCTGCTCGGCCGGCAGGCAGCGTGGCCGCCCGGTCGCTACTCGACGATCGCGGGCTTCGTCGAACCCGGCGAGAGTCTCGAAGACGCGGTGGCGCGCGAAGTGCTCGAGGAGACCGGTATCGAGATCGCGTCCGTCGACTATCACTCCTCGCAACCCTGGCCGTTTCCCTCGTCGCTGATGCTCGGCTTCAGCGCCCGCGCCGCGACGACCGGCATCCAGCGCATGGATGACGAACTGGAGGACGCCCGCTGGTTCACCCGCGGCCAGATCGCCGCCGGGGACGTGGCCCTGCCGACCACGCATTCCATTTCCTTCCGCCTGATCGAGGATTGGTATGACGCCGCGTCGGCGATTCCTCTTCGCGAAGAACCCGCGGCGCGGCTCTGGACCTCGCCGGCGCGTGCCGGCCGATAGCAGCGCCCCTCCTGCGCTGCACAGCCCGCAGTCGGTACCGTAGAATCGCGGCGCGCCAGTTCACGCTGCGTTCCGTTTTCCCCTCCTATCATCCATCGCCCGTCAGCCAGCCATCCCTTTCATGTGCCTGCTCGTTCTTGCCTGGAAATCGCACCCGCGCTACCGCCTGATCCTGGCGGGCAATCGCGATGAATTTCACGATCGCGCCGCGGCGCCGCTCAACTGGTGGCAGGACGATCCGCGCATCCTGGGCGGCCGCGACCTGAAGGCCAGCGGCACCTGGCTGGGCGTGGCGCGTTCCGGGCGTTTCGGCATCGTGACGAACTACCGCGACCTGCAGGCGCCGGTCGAAGGCGCGCCGTCGCGCGGCAACCTGGTCCCGCGCTTTCTCACCGGCGCGACCTCGCCGAAGGAATTCCTCGACGACCTGCGCGGCGCCGCGCTGCGCTACTCCGGATTCAACCTGCTGGTGGGCGGCACCCGCGCGCTGTACTACTTCTCGAACCGCGGCGCCAAGGCGCCGACGGCGCTCGCGCCCGGCGTCTACGGTCTGAGCAATCATCTGCTCGATACGCCCTGGCCCAAACTGGCGCGCACGCGCTCGCGTTTCGCGCAGCTGCTGGCCGAACCGGAGCTGGCGGCCGACGATGTGTTCGCGATGCTGGGCGACCGCGAACAGGCGCCAGTCGACAACCTGCCCTCGACGGGGCTGCCGACCGACTGGGAGCGCGTCGTCTCGGCGCCCTTCATCGTCAACGAACGCTATGGCACGCGTTGCTCGAGCCTGTTGCTGGTGGAACGCACCGGCCGCACGGTGCTGCACGAACGCCGCTTCGATGCCATGGGCGTGCAGACCGGCACGACGCGCTTCGAGTTCACCAGCGCCGAAGTGCCGGAAGTGTGGTTCGAAGCCGAAGATCCGAACGCCGCCGCGGCGGTCGACACCTCGTTCGACTCCTCTCCCGAATGAGTCCACGGCGCATCCTGCGACGGCCCTGGTTCGCGGCGATGCGCATGACCGGAACCCGCGCGCGATGGCTCGCACTGCCGCTCATGCTTGCGATGACGGGCGCCCAGGCGAAGATCGCGATCGACATCCCCGACACGACGCCGGTCATCGAAACCAATGTCCGCGCCTTCCTCAGCCTGACGCGCTACGCCGACCGCACCGATGTGACGCCCGACGTGATGGCGCGCCTGCAGCGGCGCATCGTGTCGGAGGCGCGCCGCGCGCTCGAACCCCTCGGCTACTACGAGCCGGAAGTGAGCTACGACACGGTCCGCAACGGCGAGGACTGGAAAGTCACGATCCACGTCACGCCGGGCCGGCCGGTGCGGCTGTCCGAGGTGTCCATCGACGCGATCGGCGCGGGCAAGGACGAACGCGCGCTGCGGGAAGTCATTGAAGCGCAGGACCTCAAACCCGGACTGCGGCTCAATCACGGCACGTACGACGGCGTCAAAGGCGCACTGATCCGCGCCGCGCGCAACGAGGGTTACCTCGACGCGAAACTGACGAAGAACGACCTGCTGATCGACAAGAAAGAACGTCGCGCCACTGTCGCACTCGAAGTCGACACCGGCGAGCGTTATCACTACGGCAGGATCACGACGGAGCAGGAGGTCATCACGGACGATGCGATGCGCCGCATGCTGCGCATGAAGGAAGGCGATCCGTACACGCTCGACTCGCTGCTGCGCACGCAGTACGTGCTCGACGACAGCCAGTACTTCCGCGCCGTGAACATCGACAGCGGCGATGCGGATCCCGCAACGCACACCGTGCCGATCACCGTCAGCGCCACGCCCAACCGCCGCCATCGCTACGGCGCGAGCATCGGCTACGCCACGGATACGCGCGCCCGCGGCCAGTTCACGTGGGACGATCGGCGCGTCAACGAACACGGTCATCGCGCCAAGGTGGAACTCACGGCATCGTCGGTGCTGAACGAGATCGCCGGCCGCTACGTGATTCCGGTGATGGACGTGGCGCTGGAGAAACTCGAATTCACTGCCGGCCTGCGCGACGAAGAACTGGGCGACACGCGCAGCGAGCGTGCCGAAGTGGGCGCGGGACTGACGCAGGTCAAGGGGCGCTGGCAGCGCGTCCTGTTCCTGCGTCTCTCCGAGGAAAAAACGACGATCCCGGCCAATACGACGCAGCCGGAGACCAAGCCAACGGCGTTCCTGATCATTCCGGGCATCAGCTTCTCCACGCTGCCAAGCTACGTGCTGGGCGGAAAGCCCCGGGACTACAGCGTCTATGCAGAACTGCGCGGCTCGCCGGCGACGCTCGGATCGGATTCCTCGTTCCTGCAGTTCCGCACGCAACTGGAACGCATCCACCAGCTCTCCGACAAGTGGAGCGTGCGCGGGCGACTGGAAATCGGCACGAGCTGGGTCGACGAATTCTCGGAGCTGCCGGCCTCGCAGCGCTTCTTCGCCGGCGGCGATCGCAGCGTGCGCGGCTTCGGCCTCAACTCGCTCGCCCCGACGGATGACGAGGGCAACGTCATCGGCGGACGCAACCTGCTGACGGGCACGGTCGAATTCGAGCGCGCCCTGCCGAAGAACTTCGGCGTCGCGGCGTTCTCCGATTTCGGCAACTCCTTCAATTCCTGGAGCGATCCGATGCTCGAATATTCCGCCGGACTCGGCGTGCGATTCCATATCGCCATTGCCAGCATCGGCATCGACGTGGCGCAGCCGCTGTCCGAATCCGGCCGCGGCCCGCGCGTTCACCTGTACATGTCCACGATGTTCTGAACGGACGCCACGAAACAGAGACCAGCAAGCGCCGTGCGGAAGTGGATCCTCATCATCCTGCTGATTGTGCTGATCGCGCTGCCGGTCACGCTGATCGCGACGCTGCTGTACACGCCGCTCGGGCTGTCGATGATCGCCGCGCAGCTCTATCGGCTCGAACCGCTGGGCGTGCGCATCGAGGGACTGAGCGGCACGCTGCTCGGCACCCTGCACATCGACCGGTTCGAACTCGACCATGAGAACGTACGCGTGGTCTCGCACGACATCGTCGCCACGATCGATGCGCGCGAACTGCTGCTGCAGACGATTCGCGCCTCCTCGCTCGCGGCGCGCGACACCGTGGTCGAAATCCGCGATGCGCCGCCGACGCCGCCCTCCACGAAGCCAATGCGATTCCTGCCCAACTTCATGCGCGTCGACGTCCGCAACGCCGAGCTGACGGGACTGCGCTACGTGAACATCGACGGCACCGCGGTCGATGCCACCTCGCTGCGCGGCAGCGTACGGATCGGTCCGCGGCGACTGCGCATCCGCGACTTCCGCATCGACGCGCCGCAGTTCCAGCTCGCCGGCAATGGCAGTCTGCGCGCGGATCGTCCGCTGGGACTCGAACTGCGCGTCGATGGCAGCGCCACGCTCGAACGCGGCACGCAGATCGCAGCGAGCGTGCAGACCAGCGGCACGATCGAGCAGCTTGCGATCCAGGCGACGGTGCTGAAACCCGACGTGATCAACGTCGAAGGCCTGTTCACGCGACCCGAAGGCCGCTGGCATCTGCATGGCAGCGTCGCTTCGCCGGCGGTGTCGCTGCAGCCGTGGATGGAAAACCCGCCGTTCTCCTTGCGCAACATCGCGCTCACCGTCGACGTGCAGCCGCAGGAAATACTCGCGCAGGGCAACGTCGGCATTCCCGAACTGTCCGGCCGCGATCTGACGATCGACGTCGCCGGCTGGTTCGCCCAGCGCGTCCTGACGCTGCGCAAAGGCGACATCGCCGTCAACGATACGTCCGCACGATTGCACGCGACGGGAACGGCCACCTTCGACGGCGACAAACCCACGCTGGACGTGCAGGCCAACTGGACGCAGCTGCAGTGGCCGCTCGATGCCGCGCCCATGATCGCCAGCACCGCGGGCACACTTACGCTGCGCGGTCCGCTGCCCTACGACTACGCCCTGAACGCGCACCTGCTCGTGCCGACCGAAGTCGCTCGCACCGCCGCGCCCATCGAAGGCGACGCCCAGGCCACCGGCGTGCTGGGCAGCGACACCCTCACCCTGCACGACTACACGATCCAGACGCTCGACGGCGCCGTGACGGGCGAAGGCTCGCTGCAGTTCGCCGTGCCGCGCCGCTGGTCGCTGGTGGCAAACGCCAGCGACATCGATCCCGCCGGCATGCATGCCGAGTTCCCGGGCAAGGTCACGTTCCGGCTGCAGGCCACCGGCGAAGGCTTCGACCAGCACGCGCTTTTCGACGCGCGTCTGGCGGATCTTTCCGGCACCTTGCGCGGCGAACGCATCAGCGGCAACGCGCAAGTGCGGCGCGATCGACAGGGCTGGGCCGCGCGCAACGTCGCGCTGCAGATGGGCGATGCGAGCCTGTCGGCCAACGGCACGCTCGACGGGCGCATCGATGCCGAGGTCGCGTTGCACGCACGATCGTTGCAGACCTTCCTGCCGGAAGCGCGCGGCAGCCTGAACCTGAGCGCCAGCGCCCATGGACCGGTGAAAACGCCGCGCATCGTCGCGAAGATCCAGGCAACGGATCCCCAGTACGCGCAATGGCGCGCCAGCGCCGTGCTGGCCGACGCGGATCTCGACTTCGGCGGTCAGAACGCATCGCGACTGTCGATCACGGCGCAGGCCATCGGTCAGGCGGAAACCGTCATCGAATCGCTGCGCGTCACCGGCAACGGCGACGCCGCGCAGCATCGCGTCGCTGTCGACGTCATCGGTGTCGGCGATGCGGGTACCGCGGCACCGCATACGACACTGCAGATCGACGGTCGTTATGCCGATGCGGCCTGGTCCGGCACGCTGCAGGCCACGGAGATCACGGACGGACGCCGCAGCGGCGAAGCGCTCGTCATGAAGGAACCCGGCAACTTCATCGTGTCGCGCGAGCGGCTGCTGCTGGAGAAACTGTGCATCGCGATCGGCAACGGCCAGTTCTGCGCCGACGGCAAATGGCAGCGCAACGGGCCGTGGGAAGGCACCGTCTCCGGCTACGAAATTCCGCTCGCGGCCGTATTGCCGCCTGCGGGCGCGGAAGCGGAATACTCTGGACGTATCGAAGGCCGCGTGCATCTGTCCGGCGCGCCGAACCGGCCGTGGCTGGTCGATGCCGGCGCGCGCATCATCGACGCCGCCGTCATCTATCGGCCGCCGGGCGCCGATCCGGAAACGCTGAATCTCGGCAACGGCGGTCTCTCCTGCACCGCCACCGCGGAACGCGTCAATTTCTCGCTCGGCGTGCAGGCCTTCGAGGACACGTTCCTGTACGCCAACGCCGCCCTGGAACGCAACGGCCGCAACGATCTGCTGCACCTGCCGCTGACGGGCGACCTCCGGGCGCGCGCCGCCGATGCGAACATCCTGCCGATCCTGTTCACCGAGATCGACAATGCCGCCGGCCTGCTGACGGCGAACGTCGACCTGCGCGGCACGCTGGCGCAGCCGCAGATCGACGGCCGCGTCGAACTGGCGAACGGCGCGTTCGATTCCTATCGCGTGAACCTGGCGTTGCGGCAGCTCAACCTGGTCGCGGATCTCGCCAACAACGGACTCGATTTCCGCGGCGCGGGGCTTGCGGGCGAAGGCCGGCTGAGCGTCGACGGCAAGTTCGCGTGGTCGCAGGGCGAACTGCGCGGCAACCTGAATCTCGGCGGCCAGAACCTGCTGGTGGCGGACCTGCCCGAATACCGCGTGGTCGCCTCGCCCGACCTGAAATTCGTCATCGACGGCCAGGACATCGACGTCGCCGGCGACCTCGTCATTCCCGAAGCCAGCATCAAGCCCGTGAATCTCGGCGGCGCCGTGCAGGCGTCCGACGATGCGCGCTACGTCGGGGAAACGCAGGCCGAGGAAGCAGGCCGTTACGTCGTGCACAGCGACGTGCGCGTGAAGATGGGCGACGACGTGCGCGTCGATGCGTTCGGCCTGCAGGGACGCATCGTCGGCGGCGTCGGCACCACGGTGCGCACGGGCGACACGCCGGTCGGACGCGGCGAACTCAGCGTCGCCGACGGCCGTTACGAAGCCTACGGCCAGAAGCTCGACATCACGCGCGGCCGTCTGCTGTTCGACGCCTCGCCGCTCGAAGATCCCGGGCTCGACATCGAAGCGCAGCGCAAGATCGAGAGCATCAAGGTCGGCCTCAACGTGCGCGGCACGCTGAAGGACCCGCGGCTCACGTTCTTCTCCGAGCCGTCCATGCCGCAGACCTCGATCATGTCCTACCTGCTGGTCGGCAAGGGCATCGACGACATGCAGAGCGGCGATGCGGTCACCATGAGCTCCGCAAAGGACACGCTCGCCGTGCAGGGCGGCGGCCTGCTCGCCTCGCAGCTCGGCCGGCGCTTCGGCCTGGAGGAAGTCGGCGTCGAGAGCACCACCAGTTCCGCAGGCCAGACCAACACCTCGCTGGTGCTCGGCAAATTCCTGTCGCCGCGCCTGTTCATCAGCTACGGCATCTCGCTCACGGAATCCATCAACACCTTCAAACTGCGCTACACCATCAGCGATAAATGGATTCTCAAGATGGAAGCGGGCGAAGTGCAGAGCGCGGACGCGGAATACACGATCGAGCGGTAAAGACCGCATGGAAGAACGGCGGGTGGATGAGTGCATCTTGGCGGCGCTCCCGTCACACTGCGCACTCCCTACGCAGCATCGATTACTCATGTCAGAACTCACTCCCGCCTGGTTCAGCAAGGCCATCGCGCAACCCACGCAATCCCGCTTCGTCGATGTCGACGGCACGGCGATCCACTATCTGAGCTGGAACGCGCATGAGACGGACAAGCCCGGCCTGCTGCTCGCGCATGGCTTTCGCGCGCATGCGCGCTGGTGGTCGTTCACCGCGCCGTACCTGACGGATCGCTTCCGCGTCTTCGCGCTCGACTTCGCCGGCATGGGCGACAGCGGCAGCCGGCCGCGTTACAGCTCTGAGCTGTTCACGCGCGACATCATCGGCGTCCTGGATGACATCGGACTCGATTCCGTCACGCTCGTGGGCCACAGCTTCGGCGGCTCGCGCGTCATCCGTACCTGCGTCGACTATCCGCAGCGGATCGGACGCGCCGTGGTGATCGACAGTTTCATTCCGGTGCCGGAGATGCCGCGCCGCGAACCGCCGCCCAATCCGCCGCGGACCAAGAAGACGTACGCCACCTACGAAGCGGCCCGCGCCCGTTTCCGGCTCATTCCGGAACGCAACTGCTCCGCCGGCTATGTGCTCGACTACGTCGCCGAGCATTCGCTGAAGCGGACGGACGGTGGCTGGACCTGGAAGTTCGACGAGAACTACGAGCCCCATCACGCCGATCCCGTCGCCGAGGCGGCGGATTCCGCGGCGAAGCTGCAGCGCGTGGCGTGCCCCGTCAGCATCATCTACGGCGAGCACACCGTCGTGATGCCGCGGGCGCTGGCACGGCGGGTCACGAAGTACCTGCCCCAGGGCCGCGGCCCGGTCGAGATTCCCGAATCGCATCACCACGTGCTGCTCGACCAGCCGCTGTCGCTGGTGTCGGCGTTGCGGGCGGTGCTGATCTGACCGCCCGCCAGTGACGTGCGCTATCGGCCGCCCGCCGCGCCGGGCCGCCAGTTCAGGCTGACGAAGTACATCGGCCCGAAGGCATTGACGGGCTGGGTATCGACGAGGAAGCGCGGCGGCTGTTCATCGGTGAAGTTGCTGATGCCGAGCCGCACGCCCAGGCCGGTGTCGATCCGATAGCCGGCCGACAGGTCGTGTACCCACACCGCATCGAGATGAATCGGCGGACCGCCGAACTGCGTGGTGATGAACGGCACGCTTTCTTCGTCCGTCGACAGTTGCGAGCCGTACCACAGCGAATTCCAGGTCACGTCGAACGGTCCCCGCGTCCAGCTCAGGCTCGTGGTGGCCGTCCATTCGGGCGTTCCATATTCGCCGAGCCGGTTGTTGCCGACCGACGGCTGCCCGGCGATGCGGTACTCGTCATAGCGCAGCACGCGGGTGGCATTCAGCGCGAAGTCGAGGGTGCCCGCCGACGCGAGCGGGAAGCGTTGCTGGAAGGCGATGTCGATGCCGGACGTGACGATCGAGCCGTAGTTCACCAGCAGATCGGCGCCGCGCGTCACGCGCAGGTAGGCGAGCGAGGCCGGATCGCGATCACGCTGGTGCTGCGCACAGAAGGCATTGTCCAGCGAGGCCGCGTCATAGCACGCGGCAATCGCGGTGCCGTAGTCGACGAACTCGATGTCGTCGTCGAGTTCGATGCGGTAGTAGTCCAGGGTCAGCGAGGTATTGGGCAGCTTCGCCGGCGTGATGACCAGGCCCGCGGTCAGTGTATGGGCGACTTCGGGCGTGAGATCGGGATTGGTGCCGCTCACCGATTCGAATGAACCGGCGCTGCTCTCTTCGACGAAGTCTGCGGGAATGCCGTCGGCGGCACAGTTGCGACGGCGATTGTTCGGCGCGGGACCCTGGTCGATCTGGGTCACGACGCACGGATCGTAGCCCGTCATGCCCGGCGTCAGTGTCGATGTCGTCGGCACGAACAGATTGCCGACGGTCGGCGCACGGATGGCGCGCGACACGCTGCCGCGCACGCGCAGGCCCTGCACCGGCGCCCAGACCAGGCCGCTGCCAAAGGTGAAGGCGCCGCCCGAACGCGAGTAGTCGGAGTAGCGACCCGTGGCCGTGATCAGCAACTCCTCCGCGCCGCGCACCTCGCGCAGCAGGGGAATCGCGAAGTCTGCAAACACTTCCTTGACGTCGATCGAGCCGGCAATCGGCGTCAGCGACATGCCATAGGCATGGCCATCGATGATGTTCTGCGACGCCGACGAGCGGCTCGATTCGCGCCGGTATTCGGCGCCCGCCGTGTAGACGATCGGCCCCGCCGGCAGGCTCAGCGCCTCATCCAGTTCGCCGCTCAAGGCGCCGCGAAACACCACCTGTTCCAGATCGGTCGACAGGTCGGCAGGGAAGTTGAGGAAGCGCAGCGTCTCGGCCGACTGCTGCGGAAACGAGCCGCCGGGACTGAACGGATTCAGCGGCTGGCATTGGCCATCGCCCGCCGCGAAGGTGACGAAGTCGATGCCGCCCGGCGGCACCGCGGTCGGATCGATGTTCGAGCGGCACACCGGCTTGCCCGTCACCGGATCGGCAACGACATCGAGCGCCGCGAACAGCCGATCGGTGTAGACGACGCTGCGCGTGTTCTTCTGCCGCGTGCTGCCGAACTGGCCGGAGATTTCATAGTGCATGCGCTCGCCGAGCGTGCCTTCCACGCCGCCCACCAGCTGGACGGTGCGCGAGGTCTGCTTGTCGCGACCCGAGTAGGTGAACAGATCGCGCGACGACAGCACGCGCGCCGCGCTGACCTCGACGTCCGGATTGGCCGCCACGAAATCTTCGTACAGATCGAGCAGCGATTGCGGAATGAAGGGATTGTCCAGCCCCAGCGGCTGATAGCGCGGAATCACGTTGAAGGCATTGTCGGCGCGATTCGCCGCCTCGGCCGTCACGAACTTGGTCTCGAGAAATGCGCGCGCGGAATCGCTCAGGCGCACGCCGCCATTCAGCGCCACCACCACGCGTTCGAACTTCGGATCGAGGATGGTCACGTCATCGGGCGGATACAGATCGCCATCGCCATCCGGCGTGGAGAAGCCGCCGAAGACCGTGCCGTTGCGATAGGCGCGCAGCTGCCCGGAATGCTCATCCAGCGTCCAGCAGTTCTCGCGCCGCCCGCCGGTGAATGGCCATGCCGTTTCGCAGTCATCGACACCGTCGTGGTTGAGATCCCCTCCGATGGCGTCGGCAAGTCCATCACCGTCGATATCGAATCCGAAACTGCCGGTCCGGTTGTATTCGGCCCACTTGTAGCCGCGCAGGTAGGCGATGGTGCGCGGATCGTTGGCGGCCGCGAGACGCTCGGCAGAGAAGAGCTGCTGCACCTGCGGATCGAGCGTCGCGATGAAGTCGCCCGCGCGCACGCCGGCGGCGATCAGTTCTGGGGTCAGATCCGCGGTCTGCGCATACAGGTTCGGATTGCCGACCGGCTGGTAGGTGCTGTTGACGCCGACGCCGGAGTTTCGGGCGTTGATTTCGGAACGCTTGGTGAAATCGAGTGCCAACGTCACGTTGGCGCGGTCGTCGGCGCCGAAATTGATGCCGCTCAGCAGCGATCCGGAGTACTCGCGGCCCAGTCCGCCTTCGTACTGGCGTGCCTGCGCCGCTGCTTCGATGCCTTCGAAGTTTTCCTTCAATACGAAGTTGAGTGCGCCTGCGGCGGCATCGCCGCCATACAGCGCCGCTGCCGAACCGGTGATGAGATCGACCCGTTCGATGAGCGACACCGGAATGGCATTGGTGTCGACCGCGGAGGAATCCGCCGAACCAGCGACGTGCCGCCGGCCGTTCACCAGCACGAGCGTGCGATCGGGACCGAGATCGCGCAGATTCGCGAGCGACGTCGGAAACGGCACCCCGGAGCCGTTGGCAAAGTCCAGTCCGAAAACGACGCTGTCGGCGCGGGTCGTCGACTGCATTGCCGCCGGCATGCGGTGCAGGATTTCCTGGGCCGACTGTGCGCCGATGCTCTCGATCAGCTCGCGACCGACGCTGTCGACCTGCGATGGCAGCTCGAGCAGTTCTGCGGCCTGCCTGTCGCGAATCCCTTCGACGACCACCTCATCGACGAGCCCGCCGCGCGCAATGGCGCCCGCGGACGCCTCCGCACTCTGTGCGTTGGCGAATGAGCCGTTCAGCAACAACCAGGGAGCGACCGCGCACCCGGCAACAACCATCTTTTTCACGGTGAACCTGCGACAGAAGTAATGAAATCCAGCCAGCGGCGGCCAAGCGGCGGCCAAGCGGCGGCGTTGGACGCTGTTGTTCTTGTCAGGGGCTTGGATGGAAGCGGCGCCGCCCGATCAGCGGTGGCGTACCGGCTTCAACTGCGGATACAGCGGTCGGAAGCCTGCAACTCCGACGGTCCTGGCGAACCCATCAATTGAGAATGATTCTCAGTATAGCTTCAAAGCCGGCGCGGGGAACAGGCGGGGAAAGGGCGCAACCGTCAGTCGAACTCCGTCGCCCACTCCCGATGCACGTGATGCTCGTACATGCGATGGATCTGCTTCGCCGTCGAGCGTCCCGTCGATAGTTCGGGCAGCGCATCGAGCGGATAGAACTCCACGCCGTCAGTTTCGTGACTCAGGCGCGGCTCACCACCGGTGATTTCGCAGATGAAGAACGCCTTCCAGGAGTGGAACAGGTACGGCGGGTGATCGTGCAGGTTGCGGTCGTACACGGCGGCGAGTTTGACGGCGCGCGCCGTGAAGCCGGTCTCCTGTTCGATTTCCTTTTCGATGGCGCGTGACGGCGTGTCGTTGATGTCGGCCCAGCCGCCGGGCAGCGTCCACATCCCGTCGATGGTTTCACGCACCAGCAGCACGCGCTGGTCGCGAAAGATCGCGCCGCGCACGTCCATCTTCGGCGTCGCGTAACCGTCCTCGACGAACCAGGTCTGGCGCAGCTGTTCCGCGGGCAGGCCGGACTCGATCGCAAGCAGGCCCGTCGCGATCTCGACGATCTCGCGATAACGCTCGCGATCGTATTCCTCGTGCGTGAAATGCAGTCCGGACTGCGCCAGCGCCAGCAGGCGGCGGGCGTGATCGAGCGAGGTAGGCATGAGGCCGAGCAAAGCACAGGCGGCCTGCGGCGTAAATACGCTGGCATGACGATCGGCATCCTGCGCGTTACGCTGCGATTCATGAATAGTCCGACGCCCGATCCCGTTCCCGTCCCTTATACCGAACTGTCCGCCGACGCCCTGCGGGGCGTGATCGAATCGTTCGTGCTGCGCGAAGGCACAGACTACGGCGCACACGAATATTCGCTCGAGGAAAAAGTCGCGCATGTGATGCGCCAGCTCGAACGCAGCGAGGCGCGGATTCTCTTCTATCCGGCCACCTCGACGGTCGATGTCGTCGTGGCGGATCGGGGCAAGGAAAAGCAATAGCCGCAAAAAGGCGCAAGGGACACAAATAGGGAAGAGAAAAGATTTCCTTTGAGTCCTCTGCGCCTTTTTGCGGCCATTCTCTTCTATCATCTCCGCGCCCCGCCGATGCGTGATCCATGAGCACTCCTGCTACGACCCCTCAGACCGACACTCGCGGTTTGGCTGCCGCCGCGGGCGCATTCTTCATCTGGGGCCTGCTGCCGCTTTATCTCAAGCTGCTGCACGCCGTGCCGGTGCTGCAGGTCACTGCGCATCGACTGACGTGGGGCTGCCTGTTCGCGCTCGGCTGGCTCGCGTTGCGTGGCGAACTCGGTCATGTACGCGCGGCGCTGGGCAATCCGCGCGTGCTGGTGCGTCTGCTGGCGAGCGCGACGCTGGTCGGCAGCAACTGGGTGATCTACGTCTGGGGCGTCGCCAACGACCGCGTCATCGAAACCAGTCTCGGCTACTTCATCAATCCGCTGGTGAACGTGCTGCTGGGCGTGGTGTTGCTGTCGGAACGCCTGAACCGCGCGCAATGGACCGCTGTCGCCATCGCCGCGGCCGGCGTGATGTACCTGACCTGGAGCGCCGGCCATCCGCCGTGGATCGCACTGGCGCTTGCGATCACGTTCAGCCTGTACGGCTTCGTGCGCAAGGTCGTCCAGGTCGACTCGCTGGCGGGACTGGGCAGCGAAACCCTGCTGCTGCTGCCGCTGGGCCTGGGTTATCTCCTCTGGTGCGAAGCCGCCGGCAGCGGCGTGCTCGCCCATACGAACTGGTTCACCAACCTGCTGCTGGTGTTGAGCGGTCCGATCACGGCGGTTCCGCTGGTGCTGTTTGCCTTCGGCGCGCGGCGCATTCCGTACTCGACGGTCGGATTGCTGCAGTACATCGGCCCGACGCTGCAGTTGCTGCTGGGTGTCTTCATCTTCCACGAACCGTTCTCGGGACCGCGCGTGATCGGTTTCGCGCTGATCTGGTCGGCGCTGGCGATCTACGCGATCGACGGGGTGTGGCGGAGCCGGGGAAGCCGGTAGCTGCTCCTCCGCCTGTGGGGCCGGCTTCAGCCGGCCAGGATGTCAGGCTGAAGCCTGACCTACAGGAAGCAAAGAGCCGTTGACATGCTCTGCATATTTATGCAGAGTACGCGCGTTTTTATGCACAGGGCTATTCCGCACCGCTGACCGCCATGGCCGCCGACAT
>OEIU01000110.1_pt1 | contig 82185 bp, 66 predicted proteins | sample 1539221 | NCBI WGS metagenome assembly OEIU01 (sample SAMN03792071, study PRJEB22550) | activated sludge metagenome | feature: wastewater treatment plant; material: activated sludge; isolation source: Wastewater treatment plant of a petroleum refinery complex | place: Argentina: Zarate | collected...
TCTTCTCGACCGAGCCGCCGGGGATGTCGCCGGCATTGTTGACGAGGATGTCGATCTCGGCGGCTTCGTTCGCAAGCCGTGCGATATCCTCGCCCTTGCGCAGGTCCACGACGTGGGTGGTCGCGCTGATCTGGTGCGCCGAGCGCAGCCGCTCAGCCAGCGCCTTCAGCGCCTCGCCGTTGCGGGCGGCCAGCATGACGTCGGCGCCTTCCTCGGCAAAGGCTTCGGCGGCGGCCGCGCCAATGCCCTTGGAGGCGCCGGTGATCAGGACGCGTTTGCCGCGCAGGTGCAGGTCCATGGAAATTCTCGCTTGGCTTGAAGGAGGGGCGGGGCTTCGCCGGAAATTGGTAGGCGGATGCGGCCGTTGCGGTCAACATTGCACTGCAGCGTTGCACTGCGCCGAAGATTGGTCCATTGCAATTCGATCGAATTGGCCGGCGCGCTGGCGCGGCCCGAAAACCCCTAGGGACGAGTAACGGATGAGCACGAAGAAGACATATCGGGTCGCAGTCATTCCCGGCGACGGCATCGGCAAGGAAGTGATGCCGGAAGGCCTGCGCGTGCTGGAGACGGCGGCGAAAAAGCACGGCGTCACCGTACAGTTCGATCATTTCGACTTTGCCTCCTATGACTATTACGAGAAACACGGCGAGATGATGCCGGAGGACTGGAAGGCGCAAATCGGCAAGCACGATGCGATCTATTTCGGCGCGGTCGGCTGGCCGGCGAAAATCCCCGATCACATTTCCTTGTGGGGCTCGCTGATCAAGTTTCGCCGCGAGTTCGACCAGTACGTCAATCTGCGCCCGGTGCGGCTGATGCCGGGCGTGCCGTCGCCGCTCGCGGGCCGCAAGCCCGGCGACATCGACTTCTGGGTGGTGCGCGAGAATACGGAAGGCGAGTATTCGTCCGTAGGCGGCCGCATGTTCCCGGATACCGACCGCGAATTCGTGACACAGCAGACCGTGATGACGCGCACCGGCGTCGACCGCATCCTGAAATTTGCGTTCGATCTGGCGCAGTCGCGGCCGAAGAAGCATTTGACCTCGGCGACCAAATCCAACGGCATCTCGATCACGATGCCCTATTGGGACGAGCGCGTGGAGGCGATGGCGAAGAAATATCCCGGCGTGAAGTGGGACAAGTACCACATCGATATTCTCACCGCGAACTTCGTGCTGCATCCGGACTGGTTCGACGTCGTGGTCGGCTCCAACCTGTTCGGCGACATCCTGTCCGATCTGGGGCCCGCCTGCACCGGCACCATCGGCATCGCGCCATCGGGCAACATCAATCCGGAAGGCAATTTCCCCTCGGTGTTCGAGCCGGTGCACGGTTCGGCCCCCGATATCGCGGGGCAGGGCATCGCCAACCCGATCGGCATGATCTGGTCCGGCGCGATGATGATGGAGCATCTCGGCGAGAAGGAAGCGGCGGCGTCGATCGTCGGCGCGATCGAGCGCACGCTGGCCGAACGCACGCTGCGGACCAAGGATCTCGGCGGCAATGCGGACACCACCGCCTGCGGCAAGGCGGTGGCCGAGATGGTGGATTAGGCTCCCTCGTCTTTGCGAGGAGCAAAGCGACGAAGCAATCCATCCATCCGCTATGCCGCGAAATGGATTGCTTCGCTTCGCTCGCAATGACGGAATGTCCCGGAGGGTGGGCAAAGCGTGGCATGCCCACCATCGCATCGTTGCGATTTGAGATAGTCCAAACCCAAGGGATCACGGGGGAGCAAGGGGCGCCTATTTCTTGTTTGCGATCCGCCGGCAATGCTGCCACGCGGCGCGCATCAAATTCTCGCTGGCTTCCGGCGTGCGGAATGCCGAATGCGCCGACAGCGTCACGTTGGGCAGTTTGGTCAGCGGATGATCCGCCGGCAGCGGCTCGATGTTGAAGACATCCAGCCCGGCATGCCGGATGTGGCCCGACTTCAGCGCGTCGATCATGGCTTCCTCGTCGACGATGGCGCCGCGCGCGGTGTTGACGAGGATCACGCCGGGCTTCATGCCCTCGATGCAGGCGCGCGAGATCATGCCGCGCGTCTCGTCGTTCAGCAGCAGGTGGATCGAGATCACGTCGCTCTCGGTCAGCACTTCGTCGTAATCGAGAAACTCGACTTTCGGAAACTTCTTCGGCGTCCGGTTCCAGGCGATGACGCGCATGCCCGACCCCTGCGCAATCCGCGCCACTTCGGCGGCGATGCCGCCAAAGCCGATCAGGCCGAGCGTCTTGCCGGTCAACTGCATGCCGTCGTCGCGCAGCCAGTTTCCGGCGCGGATGCCGCGATCCATCTTTGCAAGGCCGCGCGCGCCTTCCCACATCAGCGCAACAGCGCATTCGGCGACCGCGGTGTCGCCATAGCCCTTGATCAGGTGCACATGGATGCCGGTCCCGGCGAGTTCGTCCGGGTTCATGTAGCTGCGCGCGCCGGTGCCGAGAAACACGACGTGCTTCAGCCCGGCGCACTTTTTGGCGATATCGGTCGGCAGCGCCGTATGGTCGACGATCGCGATCTCCGCGCCGTCGAGGATCGCGGGATACTGATCCGGGGTGATATCGGGGTTGCGGTTGATCCGCACCTCGGGATCACCGGCTTCCTGCAGCCGTTCGAAGATCACCGCCAGCGATTCATTGGCGTCGACGAAAACTCCACGCATGGTTTCCCCCAAGTGATATCTGCAGTCTTGATTGTCAGGATGCGACGCCGGCCAGCGCCAGCACGGTATGCATCAGCACGTTGGCGCCCGCCGCGCAATCGGCCTGGGTCGCGTCTTCCAGTTCGTTGTGGCTGACGCCGTCCTTGCAGGGCACGAACACCATCGCCGCCGGGATCACCGTGTTGAGGTTGCAGGCATCATGGCCGGCGCCGGAGGTGATGCGGCGATGCGAATAGCCCAGCATCGTCGCGGCATTCTCCACGGCGTCGACGAGTTTCGGATTGAAATGCGTCGGCGGCTTGCGCCAGATCAGGTCGAACTGCACCTCGACCTTGCGCCGCGCCGCGATCTCGGCGATGGCGGCGCGCAAATCCCTGTCCAGCGCATCCATGATCGCGGCATCGGCGCTGCGGCAGTCCACGGTGAAGGCGATCTCGCCGGGAATGACGTTGCGCGAGGGATTGGCGATCACGGCTTCGCCGATCGTGCCGACCGCCTTCGGCCCGTGCTGCTTCGCAATCTCTTCCATCGCCAGCACGATTTCCGACAGCGTCGCCAGTGCGTCGCGCCGCAGCGGCATCGGCGTCGAGCCGGCATGGCTTTCGAAGCCGGTGATCTTGCCGTCGTACCACAGCACGCCCTGGCCGGAATCGACCACGCCGATGGTCTTGTTCTCGGCTTCCAGGATCGGTCCCTGTTCGATGTGGAGTTCGACGAAGCCGGAGAACTTTTGCGTCCCCACTGCGGTTGCGCCGCGATAGCCGATGCTGTCGAGCGCCTGCGCCACGGTGACGCCTTCGGCATCCCGGCGCGACAAAATGTCGTCGGTGGTGAAGTCGCCGACATAGGCGGCGGAAGCCATCATGGCCGGCGCAAAGCGCGAGCCTTCCTCATTGGTCCAGTTACAGATGCAGATCGGTATCTCGGTTTCGATGCCGGCAGCGTTCAGCGTCCGCACCACCTCCAGCGCCGCCAGCGTGCCGAGCACGCCGTCATATTTGCCGCCGGTCGGCTGGGTATCGAGGTGCGAGCCGAGGCCGATCGGGGCCTTCGACATGTCGCGGCCCTTGCGCAGGCCGAACATCGAGCCCAGCGCATCGACCTGCACTTCCAGGCCGGCGTCCTCGCAGGCCTTGCGGAACCAGTCGCGTACCTGCTTGTCCTCGGGCCCCAGGGTCAGCCGCCGAACGCCGCCCTTCGGCGTCGCGCCAAATCTGGCGGTTTCGTGAATCGTGCCCCACAGCCGGGCGGAATCGATCTGCAGGTTGGATCCGATGTTGGTCATGGGCTACTTCCGGGCACTGGAAACGCAAGAACAGGACGCAAGACAGGCAGCTTCAATGACGCGCCTGCGGCGGCGCGTCAACAATGACGCCGCCGCGCGCCAGGCTCGCGGCGATCTCGACCACGCGTTCCACCGCGACCGTATCGGGCGAGGAGAGCCAGCTTGCCGAAAACGTCAGCGGCGCCAGTTGCAGGTTAGTCGACAACAGTTGCAGCCGGCCATGCGCCATGTCGTCCTCGACGATCGCGGTCGGGATCAGGGCAATGCCGAGGCCTTCGATCGCCATGTGGATGACGGTGGCGAGCGAGGCGGAAGCATGCAGCCGGATCGGCGGCAGGTCGGGGCGGTTGAACAGGGAGCGCACGATCTCGTAAGGTTGGGTCCGCCGCGAGAAGGTGATGATCGGGAATTTCGCGAGGTCATGCAGCGTCAGCTCCTGCCTGCCGAGGCCGAGCGAGGGGCTTGCCGTAAAGCCCACCGGGTAGTCGCACAGCTCCCGGTTATTGACCATCGGCGCCGACAGCGGCCCGAGCAGGAAAGCGAGCTCGATTTCCTGGGCCAGCAGGCGGGTGCGCAAATTCGAGGTGATGTCGACCTCGATCTCGAGCGAAAGGTTCGGGTAGGCGTGATTGACGCTCTTGATCAGTTGCGGCAGCCAGGTGTGCACGATGGTCTCGGCGACGCCGAGCCTGAGCACGCCGCGCATCGCCGAGCGGTCGCCGACGACAGCCAGCATCTCCGAGCGCAGCCCGATCAGCTTCTCGGCATAGAGCAGCAATTGCCGGCCGCTCGGCGTCGGCAGTACCATGCGGCGGTCGCGCTGCAGCAGCTTGACGCCGATCTCGCGTTCGAGCTGCGCGATCCGCTGCGAGATCGCCGGCTGGGTCGTATTGAGCTTCTGGGCCGCGCCGCGGAAACTGCCGAGCGTGACCACCCACATGAAGGTTTCCATTGCCTTGAAATCGGTCATGCACCCTCTGCCTGCAGCTTGATAAGTGTTATTTATCAAAACCAATTAAAAAAGACGATTAGACATTATCTTAGCCATATGCCGGAGTAGATGCCAACAAGATTGGAAGCGGGGATCAACGATGACCAGCTCGGCGAGGGACGAACGGCCCGGTCTCGATACGGCGGATTTATCGCCCAGCGTCGCGGCCCGGCATGCCTGCCGGAACGGCATGGCCGATACCACGGCCGGCGTCGCCAACGGCTACGTCCAGGGCAATCTGGCGATCCTGCCGGAAAAGCTCGCGAGCGCCTTTCATCGCTTCTGCCAGCTCAATCCCAAGCCGTGCCCGATTATCGGCATGTCCGATGTCGGCGACCCCCGCATCCCTGCGCTCGGCATCGATCTCGATATCCGGACCGACGTGCCGCGCTACCGCGTCTGGCGTGACGGCGAGGTGGTGGAGGAGCCGACCGACATCATGGCGCACTGGCGCGCCGACCTCGTCGCCTTCGTCATCGGCTGTTCCTATTCATTCGAGGAGGCATTGCTGGCCGACGGCCTGCCGATCCGCCACGTCGAGCGCAAGCTGCGGGTGCCGATGTACCGCACCAATATCGCCTGCGCGCCGGCGGGGCCTTTCGCGGGGCCCATGGTGGTCTCGATGCGACCGTTCAAGCCGGCGGACGCGATCCGCGCGGTGCAGGTCACCTCGCGCTTTCCCTCCGTGCACGGCGCGCCGGTCCATCTCGGCCATCCGCATTCGATTGGCATCGCCGACATCAACAAGCCGGATTACGGTGATGCGGTGCCGATTGCGGCCGATGAGATTCCGGTGTTCTGGGCATGCGGTGTCACCCCGCAATCGGTTATCCAGGCTGCGAAGCTGCCGTTTGCGATCACGCATTCGCCGGGACTGATGCTGGTGACCGATCTCATGAACAGGCACCTTGCCGTGCTTTGATGCTACCATTGCCGTGCATTCAGGCTTTACCGTCATCGCCAACCGTTTCATCGATAGCCGCCGATCAACAGAGGATACTGCCATGAACATCTCGCGCCGAAACGTGCTGCTTGGAGCCACCGCTGCCGCCGCGTTCGCGCCGCTCGCAAGCCGCGCGCAGACTTCCGAAGTGGTGATCGGCGTGATCTATCCGCTGTCCGGCGCCAGCGCGCAGATCGGCGTCGACGCCCAGAAGGCGTTCGAGACCGCGGCCGACCTCATCAACAAGAACTATGACTTCGACCTGCCGCTGGCGAAGGGCGAGGGACTGTCGGGCCTTGGCGGCGCCAAGGTCCGACTCGTATTCGCCGACCATCAGGCCGATCCGCAGAAGGGCCGCGCGGAAGCCGAGCGCCTGATCACGCAGGAGAAGGTCTGCGCCATCATTGGCACCTATCAGAGCTCGGTGGCCGTCACCGTCAGCCAGATCTGCGAGCGCTATCAGATTCCCTTCCTCTCGGCCGACAACTCCTCGCCGAGCCTGCATCGCCGCGGCCTGAAGTTCTATTTCCGCGCCGCGCCGCACGACGAGATGTTCTCGACCGCGATGTTCGACTTCTTCGATGCGCTGAAGAAGAAGGGCACCAGGATCGATACGCTGGCGCTGTTCCACGAAGACACCATCTTCGGCACCGACTCCGCCAACGCCCAGACCAAGCTGGCGAAGGAGCGGGGCTACAAGATCGTGTCCGACATCAAGTACCGCGCCAACTCGCCGTCGTTGACCGCCGAGGTGCAGCAGTTGAAGGCCGCGAACGCCGACGTGCTGATGCCCTCGAGCTACACCACCGACGGCATTCTGCTGGTCAAGACCATGGCCGAACTCGGCTACAAGCCGAATGCGATCGTGGCGCAAGACGCCGGCTTCTCCGAGAAGGCGCTCTATGACGCGGTCGGCGACAAGCTCGCCGGCGTGATCTCGCGCGGCAGCTTCTCGCTCGACCTTGCGGCCAAGCGACCGATGGTCGGCAAGATCAACGACATGTTCAAGGAGCGGTCGGGCAAGGACTTCAACGACTATTCTTCACGGCAGTTCATGGGCCTGATCGTGATGGCCGACGCCATCAACCGCGCCAAGTCGACCGACGGCGAGAAGATCCGCGCGGCGCTCGTCGCCACCGACATGCCGGGCGAGCAGACCATCATGCCCTGGAAGCGCGTCAAGTTCGACGAGATGGGCCAGAACAACGACGCCGATCCGGTGCTGCTGCAATATGTCGGCGGCAAGTTCGTCACCGTCTTCCCGACGCAGGCCGCGGTCGCCGAAGCTTCCTGGCCGATGAAGTAAGCCAAGCACACGCGGGGCAGGGCACATGACCGCCGAAACCATCATCCAAAGCCTCGCCAGCGGCCTCCTGATGGGGCTGCTCTACGGGCTGATCGCCGTCGGCCTCGCGCTGATCTTCGGCCTGATGGACGTCGTGAACTTCGCCCATGGCGAATTCCTGATGATCGCGATGTACGTGACGTTCTTCCTGTTCGTGTTCTTCGCGATCGATCCCTTGCTGGCTGCGCCGTTGGTCGCGGCGGCGTTGTTCGTGTTCGGGGCCGTGGTCTACCTGCTGGTCGTCCGCTTTGCCGTGCGCGCCAAAGCCAATGCCGGCATGGTGCAGATCTTCTCGACCTTCGGCCTCGCCATCGTGATGCGCGGCCTGGCGCAGTACTTCTTCACGCCCGACTACCGCAGCGTCACCAATTCATGGCTGGGCGGCAAGACGATCTCGGTCGCCGGCATCTTCCTGCCGGTGCCGCAACTGGTCGGCGCGCTGGTGGCGATCGCAGCCTTTGGCGCACTGTATCTCTTCATCAACCGCACCGATTTTGGCCGCGCGCTGGAAGCAACCCGCGAGGATGCCGGCGCCGTCGCGCTGGTTGGCATCGACAAGAACAGGGTGTTCGCGCTGGGCTGGGGCCTGGGCGCTGCACTGGTGGGCCTGTCGGGCGCGATCATGGCGATCTTCTTCTACATCTACCCTGATGTCGGCGCGTCGTTTGCGCTGATCGCCTATGTCACGGTGGCGCTTGGCGGCTTCGGCAGCGTGTTCGGCGCCTTCGCCGGCGGCATCATCGTCGGCCTCGTCGAGGCCACCACTGCGCTGATCCTGCCGCCGTCGCTCAAGGCTGTCGGCATCTACGCGGTTTATCTGCTCGTCGTCTTCATCCGCCCGCGCGGCCTGTTCGGATCGATCTGATGGATACGGATTTCGCCAGAAGCCGCCGCCGCGACCTCATCGTCGCCTTCTGTCTTGCCGCCATCGCGGCCGTCGTCCCGCTGTTCGTCAAGGACGTCTACGTGCAGAACATCATGGTGCTGACCTTGATGTACGGCGCGCTGTCGCAGAGCTGGAACATCCTTTCCGGCTATTGCGGACAGATCTCGCTGGGGCATGCGCTGTATTTCGGGATCGGCGCCTACACCACCGCGCTGCTGTTCACCAAGTTCGGCGTGCTGCCGTGGTTCGGCATGCTCGGCGGCGGCATCATCTCCGGCATCATCGCGATGGGGCTCGGCTATCTCTGCTTCCGCCTGCGCGGACACTACTTCGTCATCGCCACCATCGTGATCGCCGAAATCGGGCTGTTGCTGTTCCACAACTGGGACTGGGCCGGCGCCGCGCTCGGCATCGATATTCCCGTGCGCGGCGATAGCTGGCTCAAGTTCCAGTTCACGCGCAGCAAGCTGCCGTATTTCTACTTCGCGCTGGCGCTGGCCTGCGTCGCCTGGTTCGTCACCTGGTGGCTCGAAGACTCAAAATGGGGCTATTGGTGGCGCGCGGTGAAGGACAATCCGGAAGCGGCGGAAAGCCTCGGCGTCGACGTGTTCAATTCCAAGATGGGCGCGGCGGCCGTGTCGGCATTTCTCGTCGCGATCGGCGGCAGCTTCTATGCCCAGTTCGTCTCCTACATCGACCCTGAAAGCGTGATGGGCTTCCAGTTCTCCCTGCTGATGGCGCTGCCGGCGGTGCTGGGCGGTATCGGCACGCTGTGGGGACCGCTGCTCGGCGCCGTCATCCTGATCCCGCTGACGGAATTGACGCGTTCGTTCATCGGCGGCTCCGGTCGCGGCGTCGATTTGATCGTCTATGGCGGCTTGATCGTGTTGATTTCGCTGGCGCGGCCGCAGGGCCTGGTTGGACTGTTCCAGTTCAAGCGCAAGGAGGCGGCACGATGACCACGCCCCTTCTGGAAACCCGCGGCGTCTGGCAGCGCTTCGGCGGCCTGATCGCCAACAGCGACGTCTCGATCTCGGTCGGGCGCGGCGAGATCGTCGGCCTGATCGGTCCGAACGGCGCCGGCAAGTCGACGCTGTTCAACCTGATCGCGGGCGTGCTGCCGCCCACCCAGGGCTCGATCATCTTCGACGGCGAGGATGTCACGGCGCTGCCGGCCGCCGAGCGCTGCCAGCGCGGCGTCGGCCGCACCTTCCAGGTCGTGAAGAGTTTTGAGACCATGACCGTCATCGACAACGTCATCGTCGGCGCGCTGGTCCGCACCACGGTGATGCGCGATGCCCGTCGCAAGGCGCATCAGGTGCTGGAGTTCTGCGGCCTCGGCCCGCGTGCCAACGTACTGGCGAGCGATCTGGTCCCGTCTGAAAAACGCCGGCTTGAGGTCGCGCGGGCGCTGGCGACCGAGCCGAAACTGCTGCTGCTCGACGAGGTGCTCACCGGGCTGACGCCGGTCGAGGCCAAGACCGGCGTCGAACTGGTGCGCAAGGTGCGCGAGACCGGCGTCACCGTGCTGATGGTCGAGCATGTCATGGAAATCGTGATGCCGCTGGTGGACCGCGCCATCGTGCTCGATCTCGGCAAGGTGCTGGTCGAGGGCAAGCCCGCCGACGTCGTCCGCGATCCGAAAGTCATCACCGCTTATCTCGGAGACCGTCATGCTGTCGGTGCATGAAGTCACCACCGCCTATCAGGGCCTGGTCGCGATCTCGGCGGTCTCGATCGAGGTGACGAAGGGCGAGATCGTCTGCGTCGCGGGCGCCAACGGCGCCGGCAAGTCGACGCTGCTCAAATCGATCGCCGGCGCCGAGCGTCCGCGTTCCGGCACCGTGACGCTTGACGGCACGCGGATCGACGGCATGGCGCAGCACATCATCACCTCGCGCGGCATCGCCTACGTGCCGGAGAACCGCCGGCTGTTTCCGCGCCTGTCGGTGCGCGACAATTTGCGGCTCGGCAGCTATCTGTTCCGCGGCAAGGCCGACCGCGAGGCGCCGCTCGATCTCGTCTTCAACCTGTTTCCGCGCCTGCAGGAGCGGCTGGAGCAGCGCGCCGAGACGCTGTCCGGCGGCGAGCAGCAGATGCTCGCGATCGGCCGCGCGCTGATGACGCGGCCGCGCCTGTTGATGCTGGACGAGCCGTCGCAGGGCATCATGCCGAAACTGGTCGATGAAATCTTCCAGGCGGTCAAGCGCATCCGCGACGCCGGCATGACCGTCCTGATCGTCGAGCAGCGCATGTCGGAGTGTCTGGAGATCGCCGACCGTGCCTACATCCTGCAGACCGGGCGCGTGCTGATGCAGGGCAGCGCCGCTGACATCAGCGTCAATCCGGATGTGCGGAAGGCGTATCTGGGATTGTGATCGGCCGCGCGCCATGGTGCGTCCGATATCTAGAATTCGTCCTCCACCTCGGGCGGGAAGCGGTTGAATATCTGTTCCGCGAGATCGACGAGCGGCGCGAGATAGACCCCTGTCAGATCGTTGTACCATTCGAGATAGCGCAGCACCTGGCGGCGCGTCGAGTATGCTTCGAACGAATCCCAGCCCGCGATATTGAGTAGCTGATCGGCATGTTCGACCGCCAGGCGCATTGCTTCGGCCTGGTCAATCGAACCGACCAGATCCGGCAAGAGAGACAGCAGATAGAGTTCGATCAGATTGGCGTGCGCCCAGCCCCGGGTTACCGGACTCTCGTGGTTCGTGTCGTAGAGCGACAGCAGGCGGGCCATCGACCACAATTGTTTTGGGCTCTTCTCCGGCCGCGGCTGTGACCCCGGCACGTTTTCACCCTCCATCAAGCCTGGAATATGCGCAACGATCAGGCTCAATGACAGATACTGAACGACGGCCCAATGCAAGGCGCGGTCGGTCTGGAACGCTTCCCAATAGTGATCGCGTGCGTTGACGAGCAACTTGTTCGACTCCGAAGCAAGTCCGGCCGAGTAAAAGACCTGAGCCTGTCGCTTCTCAGTGCTGGCGAGCAATCCATAGATCTTGGCTTCCTCCTCCGGAATGGTCGCAACCAGATCGTTCAGTCGCTTCTTTGCATCGCGCATGCGTTGCTTGGCGTCCTCCAGCAACTGACCGAGGTTGTCCTGCTTCTGTTCGGTCCGCAGCTTCGATTGCAACTTGACCGAGGTGTGACGCGTTGCTTCGTCGGCATAGGTCATCGCGGCATTGATGCTTTCCATTGCCTGCTTTATCTGCGTCGCCGAGAGTTGCTTGTCGAAATCGCGCGGCAACGAGAGGTAGGCCGTGAGACTGGCCCAATCGTGCCGTTGCGGAAGCTGGCCGTAGAGCCGGCGGCGCACGTCGAAAATCAGATGACGCGGATCGGTGCCCGATAACAGGCCGTCATAAAGCACTTCCACGAGCCGAACCGATCCCTCGAACGACAGTGGAAATTGTCCGGCGACGACCATGGCAATTCCCGCTTCGTGCAGGGCATGCGCAATGCTCGAGCCGGCGCCCGCAACGGACCCGACGTTGGCCGCGTCGCAGCTTGCCATGGTGACGACAGCCGGGCGTGACAGGGCGTTATTCCCGAATCGGCCGGCGGCCCGCAGGGCGGTCGCAAGTCGAGAGCCACTGACGCGATCCGTCCGGCTGAAATCTCGCGGGTCGTGCAAAGCGAGCGCATAGCGATTGTCATGACCTTCGCCGTACGGGATGCCGTGCGCCAGGATGTGAACGTGCGTAAAGGACGAGGAAGCGCATTCGCGTTCGATGGCCTCGAGCGACGCGTTGGGAAGGAATACGAAGTTCTTGCTCAGGACCTTTGCGCGCGCCGCCTCGTCGTTCGGGTTATAGTACTTGACCCAGGGCGCGATGGACCGCCGCAGCGCAAGCAGATGCGCTTCAAGCGGAATTTCGCCCACCTCCGGAGGATCCGCAGCGACAAACAGCACGCGCGGCGCGAGGTCCGGCCATTTCAGATCGTTGTCGGGAGTGCGGCGCACCTCGCGCGTCAGGCAGACCGGCATCTGCGGTTGCAGCAGCAGATACTGGCCGGCGCCGGGGAGGCCGGCCGGCGAAAGCGCAAGCTCGAACGGCAGCAGCGCCAGTTCGGAGGCCGACAGGATCAAGCGAAGATGCGTCAGCGGTTCATCGCTGGAATTTTGCTTGTTGGTTTCGGCCGTCAGTCCGGGAACAGTACCGAGCATGTCGCCGAGCACGGCGGCAGTATCCTTTAGCTGGAAAATTCTCGCGTCGTCGCTCACACGGTAGCCGAGCGCGTCGAGCCTGTGCAGGAACTGGTTATGCTCGAACGGCACATGCATCGTCACGGCGCCATGATTTTCGCAAAGGGCGAGATACGGTGTCAGGGGAGACAGCAATTGATTGTGCGCTGGTCCGTGCCGCAGCAGTTCGAGAGTGATCGTATGCATCGCAGCCTCAGGGCTTTGTCATGCCGGCATTGGCGCCGACCGGAACCAGGTCGGGCTTGCCGTTTACCGTGTCCCAGCGCATAAGCTCGCCGCGCGTGCCCCCGCTGCCTGGTCTTACGGCTACGACCGTACGCCGCTGCAGCACGAGCCCGGGAAATTCATCGAGCGCCTTCATGGTTCCGGCAGCCATCGCGCCGTAGATCTTGTTGAACTCGGCTTGATCGGCCAGCGCGTTGGGCGCCAGGCGGATCAATCGGGCCCAGGTTCCGCTGTTGAAATAAAAGCCGTTTCGCGCGCGCCGCGGCAGTGCCCGCTCCAGATGGGTATGGCCGGCCAGGACAAAGTCGATATTCGACGCGATCGTGTCGTCGAGCTGGTGGAAGGTGTCATCCGCGAGCGACCATTCAAAACTGCGGTCCTTCTGTAGATCGTCGAGAGCTCTGCGGAGCGTTTCGCGAACATCCTTCCCGCGTACCCAACTCCATACCGCATCGGGGACCCCCAGTTGCCGCGCGCGTTCGATGTCGGGAAGGAGTGAGACGGGTTCGACGCCCCTTTGCAGGCGGTCGTCCATCTGCGTCATCAGGGCGCCGTGGTCTATCTGCCGCCGCGGCATCGGCGCGCCGTTTGCCTTCAGCGATATCTCCTCACGCTCTTCTTCGGCGCCGAGCAGGCCTGTGGCCCGCCGGAATTTATCCATCGCAAGACGTTTGAGCACAGGGAACACGCCGCCGATCTGGTCGCGTTTTTCCGGCGCTACAGCGAGCAATACAGGGATCACGGCTTCCAGCTCGGGCTTCAGCAGATCGACAAACGGATACCCTCTCTTGATATCGTTCATCACTTCAATGACGAGATGCGTGCCGGCATTGGGAATCCAGGGGTCGACAGAACGTCCCTGCTGCAGATCGCGCCCGCAGCGGCGTATGGTCTCAAAGTCGGTCACGTTCCAATCGTCGACCTCATTGCCGTGGAGGCACAGGACGGTGGCATTGCCGACCCGACAGAGAAACCCGGTGCCGTCGAACGCCAGCATGATACGGCCGCGGGCTGCGTCGTCATCCCCGGCGATCAGTTGAAGAAGATGTTCGCGAACCCATGGCAACGAGAGTTCGACATCGTGATTGCCGAGCGTGATGATCAAGCGCCGGTCCCTGGTGCCGACGAATTTCTTGAGTGCCTTCCAGACCGGCGCGAAAGCGGCATCCCTGGCGATGCGGTCGAGCTTCTGGATGGCGCCGTCGGGATCGAACGCTCTGGCGCCCGGCTCGGCCAGAAAGTCAACCATGTCGCCATTGATTACCAGGGCGACGTTGCCAGGTTTCGTTCGCAGAAACTCGATCAGCTTGGCGAGTTCGGCGCCTGAATTGAAGATTTGCGAGCCGGTTTCGGCGCCACCCATGTGCAGGTCGGACACCGAATAGAGTTCGTCAAACTGCGGGATGTTGTCGGACCGGGCAGGCACGAGAACCTCCAATCGAAATCAATCAAGCAATTCCAGCATTTTGAAAGCGAGCATCTTGCGTCTCGTTCAACTTATAGTCAAGGTTGCTGTTTGTTGGGATGACTTCGTTGCGCTCGCAGTGACGGAGGCGCGCCCCAAATTGGCTGCCCGGTGCAAGCCCGGTCATGACGTGGCGGCGCTAATCGTGCCCGTGTTCCGGCAGCGTCAGCCCGAACACCTCGGTCAAATCCTTCACCTGTTCGGGCGACAGATACCGCGGGTTCAACCCGCGCAGCAGCAGATAGAGCTTCGCCGTCTCTTCCAGCTCTTCCATCGCGAACACCGCCGCCTCCAGCGTGTCGCCTGACACCACCGGCCCATGGTTGGCGAGCAGCACGGAGGAGTATTTCCCGGCCAGCCCCTTGATGGCGGCGGCCACGCCCGGGTCGCCGGGGCGGTAGTAGGGCACGAGCGCGGTCTGCCCGCATTTCATCAGGTAGTACGGCGTCATCGGCGGCAGCGCGGCGCGCGGGTCGATCTCGGGCAGCATCGACAGCGCCACCGAATGGGTCGAATGCAGGTGGACGATGGCGCGCGCCGCGCTTCGGCTCTGGTAGAGCGCGGTGTGCAGCGGCACTTCCTTGGTCGGCGCATCGCCCGAAACCAGCCGCCCGTCCGGCCCGAGCCGCGATAGCCGTGCCGGGTCGAGAAAGCCGAGCGAGGCGTTGGTCGGCGTCACCAGCCAGCCGCCATCGTCGAGTTTCACGCTGATATTGCCGGAGGAGCCCGGCGTCAGCCCGCGCTCGAACAGCGAACGGCCGAGGCGGCAGATTTCCTCGCGTATCCCGGTTTCGCTCATTCAGATGGCCCTGTTTCCTGAACCTTTTTCTCATGCTTTGGCAGCGCGGCCAAGCCGTGATACCCAAAGGCAAAGCAGCCAAGAAACGTCGAGGGACCGCCGCATGCCAGAATCCACAAAACCGCGCGTTGCCGTCATCGGGCTGGGCTCGATGGGCTATGGCATGGCGACCTCGCTGCGCCGGGCAGGGCTCGATGTTACCGGCTGCGACGTCACGGCTGATGCGGTCAAGCGCTTCGTGGCCGATGGCGGCAAGGGCGCCGGCTCGCCGGCGGAAGCGGCCAAATCGGCCGACATCGTCGTCAGCGTGGTCGTCAACGCCGCGCAGACCGAGGCGATCCTGTTCGGCCTCAACGGCGTCGCCGAAACACTGGGCAAGGGCGCGGTCTTCATCTCCTCCGCCACCATGGACCCCGACGTCGCGCGCCGGCTCGCCGGGCAATTGGAGGCAACCGGGCGGCACTATCTCGATGCGCCGATTTCCGGCGGTGCACAGCGCGCCGCCCAGGGCGAACTGACGATCCTCGCCTCGGGCAGTCCGGCGGCCTTTGCCAGGGCGCGCCCCGCGCTCGATGCCATGGCGGCAAAGCTCTACGAACTCGGCGACGACGCCGGGCAGGGCGCCGCGTTCAAGATGATCAACCAGTTGCTCGCCGGCGTGCACATCGCGGCGGCTTCCGAAGCCATCGCCTTCGCCGCCAGGCAGGGGCTCGACATCCGCAAGGTCTATGAGGTGATCACGGCGTCCGCCGGCAATTCCTGGATGTTCGAGAACCGCATGCCGCACGTGCTCGACGGCGATTATACGCCGCGCAGCGCGGTGGAGATTTTCGTCAAGGACCTCGGCATCATCCAGGACATGGCGCGCTCGCAGAGATTCCCGGTGCCGGTCTCGGCCGCCGCGCTGCAGATGTTCCTGATGACGGCTGCCGCCGGCATGGGCCGCGACGATGACGCGTCGGTGGCGCGGATGTACGCCAGGGTCACCGGCACGCATCTGCCGGGCGAGCCGAAGTAAGCCGCGATGGTCGTGCCTGATCCAGGGGTTTGAGATGCCGAAGGAAGTTGCAAAATCTGTCCTGCTTATCAACGGGCCGCGCTTCTACAACCAGACGGATGAGGACAATTTCTTCGCCTGGATTCAATCGATCTCTGAAATCGAGAAGGTAACGGGAGTTGTTCGCGACCTGGAACTGATCGTCCGGCGCCCGATGGACAAGGAAAGTCTACGCGACCTGATCGCTCTCATGCGAAGGTATAATTTGGATCGTAGTCCCCTCAAGCCTCTATGTGACGAACAGCAGGACGAATATCTTCGAAACGCGTGGACTGCCCACGGTTGAGACGCATCATCGAACAGTAACACAAGCGAGACCGAACATGCCGCGCTTTGCCGCCAATCTCTCCATGATGTTCACCGAAGTTCCGTTCCTCGACCGCTTCGACGCGGCGGCGAAAGCGGGCTTCACCGCGGTTGAATTCCTGTTTCCCTACGATCATCCGGCGGACGCCGTCGGCGAACGGCTGAAGAAGAACGGTCTGACGCAGGCGCTGTTCAACCTGCCGCCGGGCAATTGGGACGTCGGCGAAAAGGGCTTTGCCGCGCTGCCGGAGCGCTTTGACGATCTGAAGCGAAGTCTCGATACGGCGTTGCCCTACGCCAAGGCGACCGGCGTCAAGCGGCTGCATCTGATGGCCGGAATCGCCAGCCGCAGCGACAGCAGGGCCGTCGAGCAGTTCTACAAGTCGGTGGCGTGGGCCGCGGAATTCTTCGCAGCCCATGACCTCGACGTCGTGATCGAGCCGATCAATGCGCGCAACGTGCCAGGATACTTCCTCAACGATTTCCTGTTCGCCCGCGACCTGATCACCGAACTGAAGATCCCGAACCTGAAGCTGCAGTTCGACATCTATCACTGTCAGATCATTCATGGCGACGTCACGATGCGGCTGCGCGAGATGATGCCGATCACGGGCCATATCCAGATCGCCAGCATCCCCTCGCGCAACGAGCCTGACGGCGAGGAGCTGAACTATCCGTTCCTGTTCGCTGAGCTCGATCGTCTCGGCTATGGCGGCTTCGTCGGCTGCGAATACAACCCGCGCGGCAAAACCACCGACGGGCTTGCCTGGTTCAAGCCCTATGCCGGAGTGAAGCCGTGAAATTGTCGGAGAAGCTGTCCCTTGGCTGCATCGCAGACGACTATACCGGCGCTTCCGATCTCGCCAACACGCTGACCCGTCAGGGCCTGCGCACGGTGCAGACCATCGGCGTGCCGCCGGACGATCTGGCGCTGCCGGAGGTCGATGCCGTCGTGGTCTCGCTCAAAAGCCGCTCGATCGAAGCCGGCATTGCCGTCGATCGTTCGCGCGCGGCGGAGAAATGGCTGCGCGGCCGCGGCGCCGGCCATGTGCTGTTCAAGATATGCTCGACCTTCGATTCCACCGACGCCGGCAATATTGGCCCCGTCATGGACGCGCTGCGTGCCGATTCCGGCGACGCGATCGTGCTGGTGACGCCGGCTTTTCCGGAAACCGGCCGCACCGTCTATCAGGGCAATCTGTTCGTCGGCTCCGTGCCGCTGAACGAAAGCCCGCTGAAGGACCATCCGCTCAACCCGATGCACGATTCCAGTCTGGTGCGGGTGCTGGCGCGCCAGAGCCAAAGCAAGGTCGGCCTGGTTGACCTGGCCACGCTCACGCGCGGCGCGGAGGCGGTCCGTGCTCGTCTCGCCGACCTCGCCAGGAATGGCGTCGGCGCTGCCATCATCGACGCGGTCTTTGACCGTGATCTGGAGACGATCGGCGCGGTGGCGCTGGACCACCGCCTGTCCGTCGGCGCCTCCGGCATCGGGCTTGGCCTCGCGCGGGGGCTGGTCGCCTCCGGCAAGGTCAAGGCGGCTTCCGTCGGCGCGGCAACAGGCGCGCCGGTCGGCGGACCGGCGGCGTGTCTGGCCGGAAGCTGCTCGCAGGCGACGCTGGCGCAGATCGCCAACGCCGAGAAGGCCATGGCCGTGCTGCATCTCGACCCCGAGCAGATCGTTGCCGGCCCCAACGAAGCGCGCCGCGCACTGGATTGGGCGAGCGCGCGAATCACCGAGGGTCCGGTCCTGATCGCGAGCAGCTCGACCCCGGATCAGGTTGCAGCTCTGCAATCCCGTCATGGCCGCGATGCAGCCGGACATGCCATCGAGCAGGCGATGGCCGACATCGCCGAAGCATTGGTGCGGTCAGGCGTGCGGCGACTGGTGGTCGCGGGGGGTGAAACGTCAGGCGCGGTCGTCGATCGTCTGCGCATTCCCGGATTCCTGGTGGGCCAGGAAATCGCTGCCGGCGTGCCGGTTTTGCGCGCGGTGGGCTCCGGCCAAGGCGACATGCTGCTCGCCCTCAAATCGGGCAATTTCGGCGGCGGCGAATTTTTCTCCGATGCGCTGAAGCTGATGCGCTGACGCCTCCCGCGCACGTTCATCCGCTGGTTAGTTCTTGTACGTACCGTAATCCTACGGATGAATAAATTAACGCAACCTGGGGAAGCATGAGGCTTGGTGATTCCAAGGCATCCTTCGTGATTCTCCTATTCCCCGCCTTGGAAGAAGTCCGGCGCGCGCTCCGAGCGCCAACAACAAGAGACTTAAAGCTATGCTCGCCAAGTACTCGATCCGCTCCAAGATCATTGCCGTGGTCGCCTTCCTGCTGGTCGCGATGACGGGCATGGGCCTGCTCGCCGTCAGCAACATGAAGTCGATCAATGCGAACACGGTCGACATAACGACAAACTGGCTGCCGAGCGTCCGGGTGCTGGGAGACCTGCGCGCCGGCGTCATCACCTACCGCAACGTGATCCGCGAGCACATGCTGTCCGAAACGCTGGAAGAGAAGCTGGCGCAGGAAAAAACACTCGCCACGGTCGTCGAGAGCAACACCAAGATCCGGGCCGCCTACGAGCCGATGATTACCTCGCCGGAGGAGCGCGCGATGTATAACGAATGGGTCCGGCTGTGGGAAAGCTACAAGAAGGGCACCGAGGAGGTCATGGCGCTGTCGCGCAAGGCCGCCGGCCAGCCTCCTCGCGAGGCCCATGAGCTGAACAGGAAGACCGTCAACAAGATCGGGCTCGACGCCGATGCCGTCCTGCGAAAGGATATCGACCTCAACAATGCGGGCGCGGACAAGGCGGCAAAGGATGCTGCTGACAGCTACGCCCACGCGCTCATGATGCTGGCCCTGATCCTCGGTGCGGTCGTCGTGCTTGGCGCCGGCATCAGCGTTTTTCTGGTTCGCGACGTGTCGGGTGGCATCGCCTCGATCGTCACTCCCATGCAGGCGCTGGGCCACGGCGATCTCAGCGCCAAGGTGCCGCATCAGGGCGAGAAGACCGATGGCCGATACGCTGCAGGTCTTCAAGCAAGCCTTGATCGCCAAGAAGGCCGCCGATGAGGCCGCTTCTGCCGATGCCGAAGCCAAGATCGAGCGCGGTCGCCGGGTCGACGGCATCACGCGCAATTTCGAATCCATGATCGGCGAGATCGTGCAGACCGTGTCGGCGGCGTCGACCCAGCTCGAAGCCTCGGCCGGCACGTTGTCGGCGTCCGCCAACCGCGCACGCGAGGTGACGGGCACGGTGGCCTCGGCTTCCGAGGAGGCCTCGACCAACGTGCAGTCGGTCGCGTCGGCGACTGAAGAGCTGTCTTCCTCGGTCACCGAGATCAGCCGGCAGGTGCAGGAATCGGCGCGGATGGCGTCGGGTGCGGTCGGTCAGGCCCGCGTCACCAACGATCGGGTCAGCGAATTGTCGAAGGCCGCCGCCCGCATCGGCGATGTGGTCGAGCTCATCAACACCATCGCCGGCCAGACCAATCTGCTCGCGCTCAACGCCACCATCGAGGCGGCGCGTGCCGGCGAAGCCGGCCGCGGCTTTGCGGTGGTCGCCTCCGAAGTGAAGGCGCTGGCCGAACAGACCGCCAAGGCCACCGGCGAGATCAGCCAGCAGATTACCGGCATCCAGGGCGCGACCCAGGAATCGGTCGGCGCGATCAAGGAAATCAGCGGCACCATCGAAAGGCTGGCGGAAATCTCGTCGGCGATCGCGGCCGCCGTCGAAGAACAGGGCGCGGCAACCCAGGAAATCTCCCGCAACGTGCAGCAGGCGGCGCGAGGCACCCAGCAGGTTTCCGCCAACATCACCGACGTGCAGCGCGGCGCCAACGAGACCGGCGCGGCCTCCTCTCAGGTGCTGTCGGCGGCGCAGTCGCTGTCGAGCGACAGCAAGCGCCTGCGCCTCGAAGTCAGCAAGTTTCTGGAATCGGTTCGGGCCGCCTGACACCCGCCCGATGGGAGATGAAAGGCCCGCCTTCCGAAAACGAAAGCGGGCTTTTTCTCGTTCTGCGTGAGACTTTCGTCAATGCAACCAGGTTGCAACGCTGAGGCACCATGCAAGCGGAAATTAACCGGTCCCCGCTACGCTGTGAGGCATCTTCGGGATTCGCGCGCGAAGGTCGCCGGCTCTTGGTGCGGCGAACGCTACCTCCGGAAAAAACAGCAGAAGACTTGGGGTCGTCGACATGATCAAGCTCAACCGTATCGGAAACAAACTGGGCTTGGCCGGAGCGGTCGGCGTGCTGCTGGCGATCGGCATGGTCGCCAACCAGATGGTGACCGAGGCAAGAATCGAGGATGTCAGCGAGCGCGCCAATAAGTCGCAGCAGGTGGCGGATCATGCGCTTGCCGCGCATATCGACCTGCGAAAAATCCAGCTCGCCGCGGGCGACGTCCGCCTGGCGAGAAAGCCCGCGGAAGTCGAAAAGGCCGTCGCCGATCTGCAGCGCTACAAGGCGAGCGCGGCAAAGGAGCTCGACGCGGCGCTGGGGATGGCCCAGCAGGCAGACGCCAGGGAGCGGCTGCAGAAGACCAAGGCGCTGATGGAAGGTTTTGTGGCCGCCGTGGAGGATCTCGCCAAGGCGCAGTCCACGCTGCTGGCGCAGATCGAGAAGCGCTCGGCCATCTCGGAAGAATGGAACAAGGCGATCGATACGCAAATGAAGCTGCCGGCGATGCAGAAGCTGGACAACCGTCTCGAGATCGAGCGTCTGCTGTTCCAGGCCGACGGCAAGGTGAGCGCGCTGCGGGCCGGCGCCTGGAAGCTCGGCGCCACCGGCGACGCCAACCTCGTCACCGAAATGGCCAAGACCGAGGCCGGGCTGAAAGATGTCTTCAACAAGCTGCGCGGCGAGGCCGACGACCGCGAATTGCTGGTCGTGGTCAGCAACCTCTCCTCGCTGGTCAAGCGCTTCCTGGCCGCCAATGAGGAAGCCGTGCGGACCGAGCAGTCGAAGAACGACATCATCGCCAACCGCACCGTCAAGGCCGCCGCCGACGTCGCCGGCCTGATGGAGGCGACGGTCGAGGCGGCGCAGCGGGATGCAAAGGTCTCCAAGGACGCGGTCATGGACGACACCGAGCGCGCCAACCAGATCAACCTGATCATGGCGATCGTCGTGGTGGCGTCGCTGATCGCCTCGGTCGTGTTCTCCTTCCTCGGCGTCGCCCGCCCGATGACGCGCCTCAACGGTGCGCTGGGCGAGATGGCCGGCGGCAATCTCGAGGTCGAGATCCCCGGCGCTGGCCGAGGCGACGAAATCGGCGATCTCGCCAAGACGGTAACCGTGATCCGCGAGAATGCCGAGCACAAGGCGCGCGAGGAGGCCGAGGCCAAGGTCCAGCAGGACCTGGTCGCGGCGCAACGGCGCAAGCAGGACATGGTCAAACTCGCCGACGATTTCGAAGGTGCGGTCGGCAACATCGTGGAGACCGTGTCGTCGGCGTCGACCCAGCTCGAGGCAGCCGCCGGTACGCTGACGACGACCGCCGAGCGCGCCCAGGAACTGACCACGGTGGTCGCCGCGGCCTCCGAAGAAGCCTCCACCAACGTGCAGTCGGTGGCTTCCTCCACCGAGGAGATGGCTTCGTCCATCACCGAGATCGGCCGTCAGGTTCAGGAATCGGCGCGCATGGCCAATGAGGCCGTCGATCAGGCCCGCACCACCAACAACCGCGTCAGCGAACTGTCGAAGGCAGCGGCCCGCATCGGCGCCGTGGTCGAACTCATCAACACCATCGCCGAACAGACCAACCTGCTGGCGCTCAACGCCACCATCGAGGCGGCCCGTGCCGGCGATGCCGGCCGCGGCTTTGCCGTCGTTGCTTCCGAAGTGAAGGCGCTGGCGGAGCAGACCTCGAAGGCGACCGGCGAGATCGGCCAGCAGATCACGGGCATCCAGGCCGCGACCGAAGAGTCGGTCGGCGCGATCCAGGCGATCAGCTCCACCATCGAACGGCTGTCGGAAATCTCCTCGGCGATTGCCGCCGCGGTGGAAGAGCAGGGCGCCGCTACCCAGGAAATCTCCCGCAACGTGCAGCAGGCGGCGCGCGGCACCCAGCAGGTCTCGAGCAACATCACCGACGTGCAGCGCGGCGCCGGCGAGACCGGCACGGCCTCCTCGCAGGTGCTGTCCTCGGCGCAATCGCTGTCGTCCGAGTCCAATCGCCTCAAGCTTCAGGTCGGCAAGTTCCTGAATTCGGTGCGCGCGGCCTAAAGCCGCCGGCCAACGCAAAATCTGAAAGGCCCGCCCCGGAACGGGGGCGGGCCTTTTGCATTGCCGTCGTTGTATTGGGCGGGGTGTCCACACACGCATCATGCCCGGGACAAGCCCGGCCAAGACGACGCGAAAATTCGATCGCGCTTCTGCCGGCTAACGGAATTCTCGTGCGTCTATTTCCGTATATCTACTGAGTGCAAATTAACGAGTAGAAAGCGGCTCACCTATACGATTCCGCGAAGTGGGGACGGACGACCCTTGTCGTCGCGCGGAGACAGAACATGCTTGCAATCATGAGCCGGGCCAACATGACCGTTGGCCGAAAGATCTATGCCCTGATTGGCCTCAGCTTCGCCGGCCTGCTCGGCGTCACCTTTCTGCAGTCCCAGGAACTCGCCACGAGCCTGTATCAGCAGAAGCAGATCGAGCTGCGTCATCTCGGCGAAGTCGCGCTGGGCATCGCCAAGGAAGAGCATGCCGCCGTGCAGAAGGGCGGCGTTTCGGAAGCCGACGCGCAGAAGCGGGCGATGGCGCGGATATCGGCGCTGCGCTACGGCAGTAACGACTATTACTGGATCAACGACATGCATCCCAGGATGGTGATGCATCCGATCAAGCCGGAAATGAACGGCAGCGATCTCTCGACCTACAAGGACCCGAACGGCAAACTGCTGTTCGTCGACTTCGTCATTGCCGTCAGGAAGGACGGCTCCGGCTTCGTGCCTTACGAATGGCCCAAGCCGGGCTTCGACAAGCCGCAGCCGAAACTGTCCTATGTGGTCGGCTTTGCGCCGTGGAACTGGGTGATCGGCACCGGCGTCTACATCGACGACCTGAAAGCGCAGACCTGGGTGTCGACCCAGCGTTCGCTGATCGTTGCCGGCGCCATCCTGCTCGTGATGCTGGCGGTGTCCATCGTCGTCGCACGCAGCATCACCGCGCCGTTGCGGCGCATGACGGCGACCATGAACGAACTCGCCAGTGGCAAGCTCGACATCGAGGTGCCGGGCGTCGGCCGCGGCGACGAGATCGGCGAGATGGCCAAGGCAGTCGAAGTGTTCAAGGGCAACGCGATCGAGCGCCAGTCGCTGGAAGCCGAGCGGCGTGCGGCCGAGACGCGCGCAGTGGCGAGCCGCAAGACAGACATGAACAAGATGGCCGACGATTTCGAGGCCGCCGTCGGCCGTATCGTCGAGACCGTCTCGTCGGCGTCCGGCCGGCTCGAAGTATCCGCAGGCACGCTCACGTCGACCGCCGAACGCGCCCAGGTGCTCACGACGACGGTTGCGGCGGCGTCCGAGGAAGCGTCGACCAATGTGCAGTCGGTCGCGTCGGCCACCGAGGAGATGGCCTCGTCCGTCACCGAGATCAGCCGCCAGGTTCAGGAGTCGGCGCGGATGGCCAATGACGCCGTCGATCAGGCCCGCACCACCAACGCGCGCGTCGGCGAATTGTCGAAGGCGGCAACCCGCATCGGCGACGTCGTCGAACTCATCAACACCATCGCCGGCCAGACCAACCTGCTGGCGCTCAACGCCACCATCGAGGCGGCGCGCGCCGGCGAGGCCGGCCGCGGCTTCGCCGTGGTGGCCTCCGAGGTCAAGGCGCTCGCCGAACAGACCGCCAAGGCCACCGGCGAGATCGGCCAGCAGATCACCGGCATCCAGGCGGCGACCCAGGAATCCGTGAACGCGATCCAGGCGATCAGCGGCACCATCGAGAAGCTGTCGGAGATTTCGTCGGCGATCGCGGCGGCGGTGGAAGAGCAGGGCGCTGCGACGCAGGAAATTTCCCGCAACGTGCAGCAGGCGTCGATGGGGACCCAGCGGGTGTCCTCGAACATTGCGGACGTGCAGCGCGGCGCCAGCGAAACCGGTTCGGCCTCCTCGGAGGTGCTCTCCGCGGCGCAGTCACTGTCGGGCGACAGCAACCGCCTCAAGCTCGAAGTCGGCAGGTTCCTCGCTTCGGTGCGGGCGGCCTGATGGCGCGCGACGGACGCGCTGACCCCGGCCGATTGGGACGACGATCACCTACGGCGGCGGCCGAGGGTGTGCGCCAACTCTCCGGGGTTGAGACGAAGGAGGCTATGGCATAATATGCCATAGCCGAACCTCGCTTTGGAACCACCTGAGAGGATGCCAATGCCGACCAGAAACGTCGTGCTGACGGAGCGCCAGGAAGAACTCCTCGAGACCTTGGTCAAGTCCGGCCGCTACCAGAACGCCAGCGAAGTGTTGCGCGACGGTTTGCGGCTCGTGGAGCAGCGCGAGGCGGAGGATGCGAGCAAGCTGAAAGCGTTGCGGGCAGCGGCTCGCGCAGGTGTCGGAGCGTTGGATCGAGGAGAGTTCAGGGAATTTGGGAATATCGAGGAACTGCAATCCTATCTAAATGACCTCTCGGAGAAGGTCATCTCCAGAACAGCCGAATAGAACCCTGATGGCCGAGGGAAGATGGCGGGTTCGTCTCGGCGCGGCCGCAGAAGTCGACTTTGCCAACATCCTGAAATGGACTACCGAGAATTTTGGCGCGCGACAATCGCGCGTCTACCGGGACACGCTCGTTCACGCGATTGGCGAACTCGCCAACGGCCCCGATGTCGCAGGCTCCAAGGCCCGGGACGAGATCGTGGCAGGTCTTCGCACGCTCCACGTTGCGCGACGGGCTCGTCGCGGAAGTCATTTCCTGATGTACCGGGCGGCGCCAGACGGCACGATCGAAATCGTGCGTATCCTCCACGACAGAATGGACCTTCGGCGCCACGTTCCATCCGCCCCCGACGAGGGCACCGAATAGAACTTCCGGAGCGTCGCGGGAAGGCCGGCGCTACGCCAGCGTGCTCTGCCGAAGTGGCGCGCCACGGCCGATGAAGATGGGCACTATTGCTTCGCCGTGGCGCTATGACAGAGCATCCTGCCCCGCACTCCGATTTGCAAAGGTGCGATGCTCCGCGATCTCGCGCTACGCTTTTAAGTTGTCACCCTGCCGAGTCCTGTCCCCAGACGGTGCGCAGCGAAGGGGCCATGAAGTCGCCGCAGTTCGTTTGTAACGCTAATAGTGGCTTATATAGCGTTACAGGCATCTCGTGGCGAAGCCCAAAACATTTCAAGCATTGCTCCGTGCCGGCGGACCTGACCGGTTCGTTCGCGATGCGGCCGAGCAAGCCGCCCACGCCGAGCGGCAGCACTGGCTTGAGTTGCTTGAGCAAGGTCCAATCCCCAAGGAGTCCGCCTTGGCCGAACTGCACGCCAAATATATTCGGGACCTGCGACGCCAGTTAGGCATCGGACAACCGCCTGTGCTCGTGCGAGAGCAAACGCGTGAACGGGTGCAGCGAAAGCGTGCCCTCGGTGACTGGGGTGAGAGGAAGGCAGCCAATCTCCTGAAGCGAGCCGGCTTCCTTGAAGTGCGGGATATGAACGCGGAAAGCGCCAACCATCCGTTCGGCGACATTTTCGCCGAGCGCGATGGTGTGCGCTATTTGATCGGAGTTAAGACCCGGAACAGGTACCAAGTGAGTGGGGTTATTAATCCCACCTACAATGTGCGCAAACGCCGCGCTGACGTTCGAGCGATCGCGCGTCGACACAGCGCCACTCTGGCGTGGATCGCTATTGCAGTGGTCCCGGAGAAGCAAACGTTCAGCTCCTTTTTCGGTACGATTGCTCAGATCGAGGATGCCGGGGAACGATTTTCGATCCCGATGCAGCCAGAACAAACGGCACGCTATGAATGCCTCTCGCGCCCACTTGAAGAGTTCGACTCCTCCATCTGCTCGGACTGGTCGAACGGAGGCTATCCCCGCCGTCGATGAAAAAATTCCGGCGCCAGCAGATGACTTGCAGCAGTGCATCCTCAAATGCTTGAGATTGTCATGCGAAAACCACTGAGAAAGCTACCTGCCGAAGGAAAAAAAGATCGGAAAAAACTCGAAGCCATGCTCCGGCTCGGTCGGCCTCGTGGTGTCGAGAAGCGCGAACTGCAAGAGATTGATGGCGGTAGCGGCTGGGGCACGTACAAGAATGACGGCAAAGCCTATGCGGATTTCCTCTGCGGCACGCTCCACGTTTGGGGCGGAGGCCAAAGTGAGCGCTACTGGATTGAACTTCCAGCGCAATCGCAATGGGCGTGCCTCTGTCGGATCGCAGCCTGATCAGCGGTTGCTCAGCAAAATCGTCGGTTGAATGACCGGCTCGGGCTATTCGCGTCGATGTTCCCGTGTCAGCCCTCGACCGCTATCCACAACACCTCCGCGCGCTCGCCCAACGGATCGAAGTCGATCAGAAAGAACTGCGCATCATGGGATCGAAAAGCGTGCTCTTGCGCACGCTGGTCGCTGCCACAAGCGCAAAAACGGCAGGTTTTGCAGTGCCCAGTTTCGTACCGACGTGGCGCTGCCGTCGCGATTCGAACCGGACACAGCCCTTGAGCCGCCGACTTTCGGCTGCATGAGGCATCGGAAGCATCCCTGGATCGCAAGATTGCGATTGCGACGGGCACCGAACAATTGCTCGGTGCGAAACTGGATCGAAATGCGGCCAACGATTTCCGTAACCCGGGGATAGTTGGTAGGATAGCCGCGCATCGAAGGCCTGATTCCACGACCTGATTCCACGACCTGATTCCGGGGGCCTGATGCCATGTGTCCTGCGTCAATGAAGACGCGCCCAGGACTCAAGACGCTTCATCCGATGGCGGGGGCATCGAGGCACCCGCCGCCATGGTCAAGTTGCGCGTTCGATTCCTCTTAATCCCGGCCAGCGTTTTTCTTCGTTATTGCGACGATCGCTGCCGACGGCTCGGATGACCGCCGCGTGTCGTTGCTTGATGAACTCGTTGAATCCGACTTCGTGAAGATCAGCCGGTCGCCGGATTTCGATCATTTCCGGAGCATCGACGGGCTCGGTCGGGCGAGCAGCATTCCGCTCGGTATCCGCGATTTCGCCGCATCCTTCGCGATGCTGAGGCTGAGGGGCTGCACGATCTATCTGCAGCGGACGTTTCCACGCATTCTCCAGATACAATATTCCACGACCGGAGCCATCGTCGGCCTGATGATGGACGACGAGGCGTCGCTGATCGTGAACGGCATGGAGGGCCGCGCGCCGGCACTGCTGCTGGTCAAGGGCACCGCGCAATGCGAGATCGTGGAGCAGCACGCCAATCTGGTCGCCTTCGTCAATTTCGATTCCGTCGACGATCGCGGCTGGCCCGGTGAACTCGACCGCCCCCAGGTGATCGGCACGGAACGCGCCAGGTTCGACACGCTGCGGACCACGCTGCGCGAAGTGCTGATGCTGGCGTCGCGTTCGCCCGATACTCTCGCGCAGCCCACCGTGATCGAAAGCGTCGAAGAATCGATCCTGCTGGCGGTCGACATGGCGATGGCTGCAGCTTCGGCCTCCGACGCCAGGCACCTCGGCCTGAGCCACTATCTGGCGCTGATCCGCAAGTTCGACGAATTCGTTGCCGCCAACGCGGGCAAGGCGCTGTACAGCGCCGACGTGGCGCGACAGCTTGGGGTCTCGGTGCGAACGCTGCATAACGCCGTGGTTGCGATTCGCGGCATGAGCATGCACCGCTACATGCGGCTGCGGCGCCTCTGGAATGTGCGTCAGCAACTGGTGCGGGCAGACGCGGCCCAATCCATCAAGGCCACGGCTCTCGCGAACGGCTTCTGGCACATGGGCGAGTTCACGGCGCTGTATCGTGACCTGTTCGGCGAGACGCCGCAGCAGACGTTGTCTGCGCTGCGCAAAAATCCGGACAGGCAATCGTGATGTCAGCGAAGCAAGCGGTGACACCGTAGTACTACGATTCCTCCAGCGAGCGCGATTTAGCACCTCATTAACCGTCTTGTGGAACCTTGGCGCATGGGTGCCGCTCTGAGGCATGTCGCCTCAGGAGCCCTTCGTACGCAGCGAACGGCTTGTCCTAACGGCCCGGCGCCCGGTCATCCGCGGTCCCCGCAATTTGGGGGAATCAGGCGGTTTTTCTCCGTTGTCAATTTGCGTTTACCGTTGTCTTGAGGGCGCCAGCGCATGTCCAGCACTATCCGTATCCTTCTCAATCTCTCGATCGGCGCCAAACTTGGCATTGCCTCCGGCCTCGGCGTCCTGCTCGTTGCCACGATGGTGATCGTCCAGATCCGCTCCAATGCCGCGACGCGCGAACTCGACGCGCGCATGGAAGGGCAGCACGTGATTGCGCGTGACGCGGTCGACGCCAAGGCCTCGCTGCAGGGAATGCAGGTCGGCACGCGTGACCTGCGCCTCGCCGACAACGCGGCGGATCTGCAGAAGGCAAGGGACTACGTCGCAGCCCGACTGGCGTCGCTCACCAGGTTTTGCGACGAGATGCTGAAGCTGTCCAAATCCGCCGAGAATCGTGCGCGCATCGAGAAGCTCAAGGCGAGAGCCGCGGATTATGCAGGGGGCGCCGAGCAGATCGCGAACGTTCGTGCCCAGGCGGTTGCCGCGGCCGGCGGCGCAGATGCAGCGGCGCAAGTCGCCAAGGCGAACGAGGAAGTCAAGCGCATCGCACGCGAGGTCACGCTGCCTATCGTTGCCGACCTCGAGCCGCTCGCCGACCAGATCGCCAACTTTGCCAAGCATAACGTCGAAGAGCAGACCGCGCTGGCCAAGAGCGAAATGGCAACCACGGAATCGGAGGGACTGGCGATCGGCATCGGCACCATGCTGCTGCTGATCGGCACGGCCATCGTCTCCTTCTTCACGATCGCCCGGCCGATGCGCGCCTTGAGCGCGTCGATGGAAGAACTCGCCGGCGGCAATTTCGCGGTGGTGCTGCCCGGCCTCGGACGCAAGGACGAGCTTGGTGCGGTCGCCGGCGCCGTGGAAAAATTCAAGGTGGTCTCCGAGCAAAAGGCCCGGGGCGAAGCCGAAGCCAGGATGAAGCAGGACCAGGTTGCCGCGCAGCAGCGCAAGACCGAAATGGTCCGCCTGGCCGACTCCTTCGAGGCGGCGGTCGGCGAGATCGTGGAAACCGTGTCGTCGGCCTCGACCGAACTGGAAGCTTCCGCCAAGACGCTGACCGCGACCGCCGAGCGCGCGCAGCAGGTGACGACGCGGGTGGCGGCGGCCTCGGAAGAGGCGTCCAGCAACGTGCAATCGGTGGCGTCGGCGACCGAAGAGCTGTCCTCTTCCGTGAACGAGATCAGCCGCCAGGTGCAGGAATCCGCGCGGATGGCCGGCGAGGCGGTCGACCAGGCCCGCATCACCAACGACCGGGTCAGCGAATTGTCGAAGGCGGCCGCCCGCATCGGCGACGTCGTCGAACTCATCAACACCATTGCCGGCCAGACCAACCTGCTTGCGCTGAACGCCACCATCGAGGCGGCGCGCGCCGGTGAAGCCGGCCGCGGCTTCGCGGTGGTCGCTTCCGAAGTGAAGGCGCTGGCCGAGCAGACCGCCAAGGCGACCGGCGAGATCGGCCAGCAGATATCCGGCATCCAGGGCGCGACGCAGGAATCGGTCGGTGCGATCAAGGAGATCAGCGGCACCATCGAACGGCTGGCCGAGATCGCCTCGGCCATCGCGGCCGCCGTGGAAGAGCAGGGGGCGGCGACCCAGGAAATCTCCCGCAACGTGCAGCAGGCGTCGCACGGCACCCAGCAGGTTTCCACCAACATCACCGACGTGCAGCGCGGCGCCGGCGAAACCGGCTCCGCCTCCTCGCAGGTGCTTTCGGCGGCCCAGTCGCTCTCCGCAGACAGCAACCGCCTCAAGATGGAAGTCGGCAAGTTCCTCGATACGGTGCGGGCGGCATAGGCCGGACCGGCGGCCGTACCCCGGCATTCTCAGCTATGCCGGGGAAGTGAAGGGCGGCTGCGCGGGCGGAATTGGCCTTTTTGGCCTGTTTCGGCTAAATCAGCGCAGTCGGATCGGGCTTATTGCAGCGCCGGTCGCCATCCCGCAATGGGGCCCCCGGGAATGCAACTTTCATGATTGCGCTGGTCCGTATCGCGCTGAGCCGGCCATATACGTTCGTCGTGCTCGCCATCCTGCTGTTGATCATCGGGCCGCTGGCGGCGCTGCGCACGCCGACCGACATCTTTCCGGATATCCGCATCCCCGTCATCGGCGTGGTCTGGAATTACACCGGTCTGCCGCCGGACCAGATGTCGGGGCGCATCATCACGCCGTTCCAGCGGGCGCTGACGACGACGGTCAACGATATCGAACACATCGTCGCCAATTCCTACAACGGCATCGGCATCGTCAAGATCTTCTTCCAGCCCAATGTCGATATCCGCACCGCCAACGCGCAGGTGACGGCGATCTCGCAGACGATGATCAAGCAGCTGCCGCCGGGCGCGACGCCGCCGCTGATCCTGAACTACAGCGCGTCGACCGTTCCGATCATCCAGGTCGCGCTCTCGGGCGAGGGCCTGACGGAACAAAATCTCGCCGATATCGGCATCAATCAGCTTCGTACGCCGCTGGTCACCGTACCCGGCGCCGCCATTCCCTATCCGTTCGGCGGCAAGCAGCGGCAGGTCCAGATCGACCTCAATCCGGCCGCGCTGCAGGCGCGCGGCCTGTCGGGTCAGGATGTCGCCAACGCGCTGGCGGCGCAGAACCTGATCACGCCGGTCGGTACGCAGAAGATCGGACAGTTCGAATACATCATCCAGCTCAACAACTCGCCGCTTCAGATGGATGAGCTGGGCGCATTGCCGATCAAGGCGGTCAACGGCGCGATGGTCTATATCCGCGACGTCGCCTCGGTACGCGACGGCAATCCGCCGCAGACCAACATCGTTCACGTCGACGGCAACCGCTCGGTGCTGATGATGGTGCTGAAGGCGGGCGCGACCTCGACGCTCGACATCATCGCCGGCATCAAGCAGAAGGTGATCGACGTCCGCGATCAGCTTCCCGAGGCGCTGAAGATCGGCTTCATCGGCGACCAGTCGCTGTTCGTCCGCGGCGCGATCGAAGGCGTCGCTGTCGAAGGCGTCATCGCCGCGCTCTTGACCAGCGTCATGATCCTGCTGTTCCTCGGAAGCTGGCGTTCGACGGTCATCATCGCGGTCTCGATCCCGCTGTCGGTCCTCGGCGCCATCATCATGCTGTCGGCGATCGGCGAGACGCTCAACATCATGACGCTCGGCGGGCTGGCGCTGGCGGTCGGCATCCTGGTCGACGACGCCACCGTCACCATCGAAAACATCAACTACCATCTGGAGCAGGGCAAGCCGGTCGAGCGGTCGATCCTTGACGGCGCCAACCAGATCGTGACGCCGGCCTTCGTGTCGCTGCTGTGCATCTGCATCGTGTTCGTGCCGATGTTCTTCCTGCAGGGCGTCGCGCGCTTCCTGTTCGTGCCGATGGCCGAAGCCGTGATGTTCGCGATGATCTGGTCGTTCATCCTGTCGCGCACGCTGGTGCCGACGATGGCGAAATATCTGCTGCAGCCGCACCTCCATCACGAGGGCGAGCCGCCGCCCTCGCGCAATCCGCTGGTGCGCTTCCAGCGCGGCTTCGAGGCCCGGTTCGAGCGCATTCGCGGCACCTATCGCGATCTGCTGGCGATGGCACTGGGACGGCGGACGCTGTTCGTCACCGGATTTCTCGGCGTCGTCGCGCTGTCTTTCCTGCTGGTGCCGTTTCTCGGCCGCAACTTCTTTCCCGCGGTCGACGCCGGCAATATCCTGATGCATGTACGTACCCAGATCGGCACCCGCGTCGAGGAGACCGCCAACCAGCTTGCCGACGTGCAGAAGGCGATCCGCAAGATCGTTCCGCCGGGCGAGATCGAGACCCTCACCGACAATATCGGCATGCCGATCTCCGGCATCAACATGACCTACAACAACACCGGCGTGATCGGTCCGGCGGACGGCGACATCCAGATCAAGCTGAAGGAGGGCCACAGGCCGACGGAGGAATACGTCAAGCTGCTGCGCGAGCAGTTGCCGCGGCTGTTTCCCGGGATGAGCTTCTCGTTCCTGCCGGCCGACATCGTCAGCCAGATCCTGAATTTCGGCGCGCCGGCCCCGATCGACCTGCAGATCCGCGGCGCCAACCTCGAGGCGAATTTCGCCTATGCCAACAAGCTGCTGAGCCGTATCCGCCGGATACCCGGGGTTGCGGATGCCCGCATCCAGCAGTCGCCGAACAATCCGACCTTCAACATCGATGTCGACCGCACGCGGGCGCAATATGTCGGACTGACCGAGCGCGACGTCACCAACAGCCTCGTCGTCAATCTCGCCGGCAGTTCGCAGGTCGCGCCGACCTATTATCTGAACCCCGACAATGGCGTGTCCTACTCGATCGTGATGCAGACGCCGCAATACAAGATGGACTCGCTGAGCGCGCTGCAGGCGCTGCCGATCACCGCCAGCGGCAACCCGCAATCGCCGATCCTTGGCGGTATCGCGGACGTGAGGCGTTCGACGTCAAGCGCGGTCGTTTCCCAATACGACATCCAGCCGATGGTGCAGATTTTTGCGACGACGCAGGGGCGCGATCTCGGCGCGGTGGCCACCGAGGTCAGAAAGGCGATGGCCGATACCGCAAGGGACGTGCCGAAGGGCTCGTCGGTGGTGCTGCTCGGCCAGGTCGAGACCATGAACAGCGCGTTCTCCGGCCTGCTGTTCGGGCTGCTCGCCGCCATCGTGCTGATCTATTTCCTGATCGTGGTGAATTTCCAGTCCTGGTCCGATCCGTTCGTGATCATCACCGCGCTGCCGGCGGCGCTGGCCGGCATCGTCTGGATGCTGTTCACGACCCAGACCACGCTCTCGGTCCCGGCGCTGACCGGCGCGATCATGTGCATGGGCGTCGCCACCGCCAACAGCGTGCTGGTGATCAGCTTCGCCCGCGAGCGCTACGAGGAACTCGGCGATCCCGTTGCCGCCGCGCTCGAAGCCGGCTTCGTCCGCTTCCGTCCGGTGCTGATGACGGCGCTTGCCATGATCATCGGCATGGCGCCGATGGCGCTGGGGCTCGGCGAGGGCGGCGAGCAGAATGCCCCGCTGGGGCGCGCCGTGATCGGCGGGCTGATATTCGCGACGATCGCAACGTTGATGTTTGTTCCCGTGGTGTTCAGCATGGTACACAAGAAACAAGGCGCCAAAGCCACGGCCCCGTCGGAGATGCCGCATGCCCACTGAAACACGCCCGACGGTCTCGCGCCGCAAACTGGGCATTTTCGGGCTTGTGGCGGTGATCGGCGCAGGGCTGATCGTCGCCACCGGCATTCGCGCCCGCGAGGATTCCAGCGACAAGCTCAGGGAATGGACCGATGCGCAGGCGGTTCCTTCCGTTGCCGTCGCGTTGCCGAGCGGAAGGGCGCTCAGCCCCACCATCGACCTGCCGGGCCGCCTGGAAGCCTATTCGCGCGCGCCGATCTTTGCCCGCGTCAACGGCTACCTGAAGAGCTGGAGCGTCGATATCGGCGCGAAGGTAAAGGCGGGCCAGGTGATCGCCGAGATCGAGGCGCCGGACCTCGACCAGCAATTGCTGCAGGCGAAGGCCGATCTCGCCAGCCAGCAGTCCAGCGCGCGGCTGTCCGAGGCCACCTTGAATCGCCGCAAGACGCTGCTCGCCTCGAACTTCGTCTCGATGCAGGAAATCGACGAGCGCACCGCCGATCTCGCCAACAAGAAGGCCGCCGTCAATTCGGGCCAGGCCAATGTCGAACGGCTGGAGGCGCTCGCCGCCTACAAGAACATCACGGCGCCGTTCGACGGCGTGGTGACCTCGCGCGAGACCGACGTCGGCGCGCTGATCAATGCCGGCGGCGGCGCTGGTCCGGCGATGTTCGTGGTGTCTGATATCACCAGGCTGCGCGTCTACGTCAACGTGCCGCAGAACTACGTGCCCGCGATCAGGATCGGCGCCAAGGCGGTGCTGACGATGCCGGAATATCCGAGCCGATCATTTGCGGCCACCGTGGAGGCCTCCTCGCAGGCGGTTGACGTCGCGTCCGGAACGACGCGGATGCAACTCGCGCTCGACAATGCGAATGGCGAGTTGATGCCGGGCGGCTTTGCCAATGTCCGCCTGCCGCTGCAGCGCGACGCAGTGCCGCTGCACATTCCCGCCAGCGCGCTGATCTTCAACAAGAATGGCCTGCGGGTCGCAACCGTCGGTCCCGACGACAAGGTGCTGTTCAAGACCGTGACCATCGCGCGCGACCTCGGCAGGGAGATCGAGCTGGCGTCCGGTCTCGCCGCCGAGGATCGCATTATCATCGCGCCGCCGGATGGTATTGCGAACGGCGATCAGGTCCGCGTCGTCGGTGCCGGCAGCAAGCCCGCCACCGCTTCCGAAAAGCAGGACGTGAAGGGATAGTCGCCCCTTAACCTCTAACCCCGCCTTTGTATTGAACGGCGACTGCGCGACGCGCCGTGTCCTACCACCAGCGCGGCTGCTGAAACGGCTGAAAGTCCTGGCCACTGCGCCGGCGCGTATAGACGGGCTGCTGGGAATTCCAGGCTGGCTGGAAAAACGATCCGAAGCCATCGTCGTTGGGGCCTGCGACCAGCATGTCGGGTGGCGTGGGCTTGCGCGTGATGAAGCCGCCTTGCGGCTGATTGCTCAGCACTGCAACGAATTCGGTGCGATAGTTGGTCTCCTTGCTCAGGGCCTCATCCGAGATGACGATCGAAGATCGCGGCAACGCGGTCGGCCCGATGCGATCGACCACGTCCTGCGGTATGGTGATGCGGTCAAGCGCGGATTTGGCATCGTCGCCGTTGTCGATCGTGACCGCGGTCCAGCGCAGGCCTGCTTCGTTGCGCGCCATCGCCGTGAACACATGCGTGCCGATCGGCTGTTCGGGACTGCGGATCCTGATGGGAACCTCGATCGTTGTATCGAACACCACGCCGCCGCCATCGGGTGCGGGCTTTTGCGTCGGGCGGCGCACGTAAAGCTTCTGCGTCGCGCGGCTGACATAGATCGAGACAGGTTCGAGCGCGAGCTTCGCCTCGCTCGCCGCCTTGGCGGTGCCGGCCTTCCTCGCCTGGGCTGCCTTGGCGGCTTCCCTGGCGGCGGCCGCGGCGTCGAGCTTCGATGCTGCGTCGGCCTTGGCGGTGTCGAGCTGCGTTGCCAGTTCCGCGGCCCTGGCGCCGGCCTTTTGCTTGAGTTCCTCGGCCCGCGCCCTGGCCTCGTCCGTCTTGCTTGACGCGAGCGCCTTCTCGGCGTTGGCGAGTTCCGCGTCGGCGCGGGCTTTCTGTCCCTCCAGCTTGCGCAGCGACGCCGAAAGCGATGCCGTCTCGCGCGTGGCGGTCGCTGCGGCCTTCTTGGCCTCATCGGCGGCTTTGGCGGCCTCGGCCGCCTCGCGGGGAGCCGCCTCCGCCCTGGCCGGCGCGGCCGCGATCGCCTCCCGGTTCGGCACCAGCAGCGCCGGATGGGAGAATTCCAGCGGTTCGGCGTCGTTTGGCGAGATGATCACCCGCATCCCAATGCGCGTCTTCTCGAATAGGTTCTCGGCAAAGCCGAACGGCATCCGCACGCAGCCGTGCGAGGCCGCATAGCCGGGCAGGGGTCCACCGTGCAGCGCGATGCCGTTCCAGGTGATGCGCTGCATGTTCGGCATCGAGGCATCGTCATACATGTTGGAGTGGTGATCCTTTTCCTTGTCGACGACCGCGAAGATCCCGGCCGGCGTCTCCCGCCCCGTGGTGCCGGTGGACACCGGCGCGCGCAGGATCCAGCCGTCGGCGTCGTAGAACGTGACGTGCTGGGTCTTGATCGACACGATGGCCATGATCGGCTCGCCCGCATCGCGCGACGCTTTCGCTTCCTTGATCGGCGCAGGCCGCGCCTGTCGCGCCGCGGCGGCGTCGGTCAACGCCGCCAGGGCGGCCATCGCCGCGAGCGTCACAATGGTGGGAGGACCCCAACGCCGCGCCGCCATGGTGGTCCGCGCCGTCCTGGATCGACTTGCCATTTAAATGTCCTGATTGAAATGCCGGTTGGTGCGTCGTCAATTAATACACGACAGCCGGCGCAGGACGAAGCGCGGTTATGCCGCACGCACGGAACCAGGGAACCAGAGGCGGAACGCTAGCCGGCCCGCCACTCCAGCACGCCATCCCCGGCGGTGATGACATTGCCGATCGACCCCACCGGGGTCCGGTCCAGGTTCAGCAGGTGCTTCAGCGTCGCCGCGTCATTGGCGGGAATGCGGGCCAGCGCGCGGGCGTCGGCCTCGGTGCGCATCATCACGACGCCATGCTCGACCTCGCCCTTGCCCTTGTAGATCACCGTGAAGCTTTCGATCCTGCCCTTGCCGGCGGCTTCGGTCACGAAATCCGGCACCTTGCGGCGGTTGCGGTCGGCCTCGGCCTGCACGCCGCTGTCCTGCGCCAGCGCCCCTTTCGGCGCCTCGCGCGACAGCACCAGGCCGTGATGCTTGGTGACGAAGCCGCCCTGGCCGTAGAGCAGCCCGAGCTTGCCGCCTTCGCGGAGCTTGCGCACCATCGCGACGGCCGCATGCGTCATATAGGTGTTGAGCGGCGCGCCGAAGAAGGTGAGGCCGCCGGTGACCGTCGGCTGCACGTCCGCGCCGAGACCGAGCGTCCGCCGCGCCATCTTGGGCACGCAGGGGAAGCAGCTGTAGAGCTCGATGGCGTCGAACTTCCTGCCGTCGCCTTCGACGAGATCCATCACCGCCTTCAGCACTGCGTTCTGCGGGTGGCTTTCGTAGAACTGGTCGCGCACCAGATAGTCGCGCGGCTCTTCCGCCGAAGCGCCGCCGATCGGATAGATCAGGCGGTCCTCGGGCACACCGGCCGCGCGCGCCTTGGCCAGCGACGTCAGCAGCACCGCGCCGCCCATGTTCACGGTCGGATTGGCCACCATCAGCTTGGTGTAGGGCCAGGCGATCAGCCGGTTGTCCTGTGACGGCGTCGTGATCTCTTCCGATGTGAACCGCTTCTTCAGCCAGGAGTTCGGATTTTCCGACGCGACCTTCGAATAGGTCGACCACAGCGCACCTGACTCGGCGAGCGCCTCGCGCGGGGTCTGGCCCCAATGCGCCGAGGTCGCGGACTCATAGAGCGGATAGACGGTGATCGGCCGGAACACGCCGAGCTTCACCGCCATCGGCTTCTGGAACGCCGCGCCGCGCTTCGGCTCTTCGACATCGTGGGCGAACGGCGTCCAGGGCAGCGGGATGCCGCCACGCTCGGCCTTGGTCGCGGTCGACTGGGCTTCCGCGCCGCAGACCACGGCGACGCTGCATTCGCCGCGCGCGATGCGCTTGGCCGCTTCGTGGATGTAGCGGATCGGGCTCTCGCCGCCGACCGGGCCGTAATAGCAATGCGCCGGATTGGCCCCGAGCCTGGCCGCGAGCTGCTGCTCCGGATCGCGGTAGCGCCAGCTCAGGAAATTGACGACGTCGAGCGACCCGAGTTCGCCCAGCAGCTTCGCGCCGCTGTCGGCCTCCGCCCGCCGCACCGCCTGTTCCAAGAGCGCCATCGGCTCGAGGCCTTCGGCAATGTCCTTGGGCCGGTCGGCGATTTCGCCGACGCCGACGATGACGGGAATGCGGTCTTCGGTGAGGGAGGTGCTGGACATTTTTTCTTGTTTCGCTTTCTCAGATTACACAGACCTCATCCTGTGGAGCCGCAGAGCGGCGTCTCGAAGGATGGGCCACGGGCCGCATGGTTCGCCCGGCGATGCGAAGCATCGTCCGGAGACGGCGCTTCGCGCCTCCTCACCATGAGGGATAACTGTCACTCCTCCATCAGCATATTCATGTGCTCCACCGCATCGGCAAAATCCTCCTTGAATTCCTGCACCACGGCGCCGGCGGATTTCACGCTGTCGACGAGGCCGACGCCCTGGCCGACGAAATAGCTGACGAGGTCGCGCGCCTGGGTGTTGCCGGCGGCGGCCGCGCGATCGATCGAGTTGAAGGCGTCGCGCGAGATGATGCTCTGCAGCGGCATCGGCAGCGCGCCGGGACTGTCGGGCCCGCGGTCCCACGCATCGGTCCACACCGAGCGCAATTGTCGCGCCGGCTTGCCGGTGCGCCCCTTCGAACGCACCGCGTCGCGCGAGGAGGCCGCGATCATCTTCTCGCGGAAGATTTCCGTGGTCTCCGACTCCACCGTCGCCAGCCACACCGATCCGGTCCAGGCGCCGGCGGCGCCCATCGCCATGCAGGCCGCCATCTGCCGTCCGGTCATGATGCCGCCCGCCGCCAGCACCGGCACGTCGCTGACAGGCTTGATCGCCTTGATCACCTCGGGCACCAGCACCATGGTCGAGACCTCGCCGCAATGGCCGCCGGCTTCCGTGCCCTGCGCCACCAGAATATCGACACCGGCCGCGACCTGGCGCAGTGCGTGCTCCTTCGAGCCGACGAGTGCCGCGACCGGCACGCCATGCTTGCGGCCCATGTCGATCATCTGCTTCGGCGGCACGCCAAGCGCGTTCGCGATCAGCTTGATCGGATGACGGAACGAAACCTCGAGCACGTCGAGCGCGCGCTGCGCATCGAACGGCTGCGGCTGATTGTCGGCGACATTGGTCGTCGTCAGCTCGACGCCGTATTTCTTGAGGAGGTTGCGGGTGAAGTCGCGATGCTGCGGCGAGATCCGCGCCTCCAGGCTCTTCCAGGTGACGTCCTTCTCGCCGGCGGTGGAAATGTTCTCGGGGATCAGCACGTCGAGCCCGTAGGGCTTGCCGTCGGTGTGATCGTCGATCCATTTCAGTTCCTGCTCGATGGTTTCAGGCGAATGCGCGGTTGCGCCCAGCACGCCGAACCCGCCGGCGCGGCTGACGGCGGCGACCACGTCGCGGCAATGGCTGAAAGCCAGCAGCGGAAACTCGATGCCCAACATGTCGCAGATCGGCGATTTCATCGCGTGTCCTCCCGGCGCTGCATTACAGGTTACTGCTCGTCCCTGCGCAAGACGCTAGCCCATCGAAGGCTTGGATGCCAAGCGGCGTCGCGCTCGCCGGGAGCGAACATTCCACCTTACAAAATATGCAAAGCCAACCCGCCGATTTGCGTCTTGCGCTTTGGCGCTGCGGATAGAATGCTGCTGCGAAATCAGAGAGAATAACAGGGAGCCCGCCTTTATGTCCGCTTCGTCTTCCGTTACCGCCAAATCCGCCGCCAGCACCGATGTCGTCGTGGTCGGCGCCGGGTTTGCCGGCCTGTACATGCTGCACCGGCTGCGCGGGCAGGGGATGACGGCGCGGGTCTTCGAGCAGGGCTCGGGCGTCGGCGGCACCTGGTACTGGAACCGCTATCCCGGCGCGCGCTGCGACGTCGAGAGCATGCAATATTCCTATTCGTTCTCCGACGAACTGCAGCAGGAATGGGACTGGAGCGAGCGCTACGCGCCACAGCCGGAGATCCTGAAATACGCCAATCACGTCGCCGACCGCTTCGATCTGCGCAAGGACATCCAGTTCAATACCCGCGTCGAGCGCGCCGTCTTCGATGAAGCCGCCAACCTCTGGTCGGTCACGACATCGGACGGCAAGACGGTGACCGCACAATTCGTCGTGCTCGCCACCGGTTGTCTGTCGAACGCACGGATGCCTGATATCAACGGCCTCGATGAGTTTAAAGGCAAGGTCTATCACACCGGGCACTGGCCGCATGAAGCGGTCGATTTCACCGGGCAGCGCGTCGGAATCATCGGCACGGGATCATCGGGCATTCAGTCGGTGCCTGTGATTGCCGAACAGGCGAGCCATCTCACGGTGTTCCAGCGCACCGCGAATTTTTCGATTCCCGCCCGCAACGCGCCGCTGACGCAGGCGGAGCGCAAGAAGTTTCGCGACAACTACCCCGAGATCAGGCGATTTGCCCGCGAGACGGCGCGGAACGGCATCTACACCGAGTTGCCGGACCGTGGCGCGCTCGACGACGGCGACAACGAGCGCCGCACGAAATACGAGGCGCGCTGGAGCCGCGGCGGGCTCACCTTCATGTCGGTCTACAACAATCTCGGGCTCGACAAGGCAGCCAATGATACGGCCGCCAACTTCGTCCGCGAAAAGATCGCCGAGATTGTCGACGATCCGGCGACAGCAAAACTCCTGCAGCCGGACAGTCATCCGATCGGCTCCAAGCGCATCTGCATCGACACCGACTATTTCGCGACCTTCAACCGTCCGAACGTGACGCTGGTCGACATCAAATCCAATCCGATCGAAGCGATCACCGGGAATGCCGTGCGCGTCGGGGCTAAGGATTACGAGGTCGATGCGCTGGTGCTGGCGACCGGCTTTGATGCGATGACGGGATCGGTGGCGAAGATCGACATCAAGGGCAGGGGCGGCCAGACGCTGAACCGGAAATGGGCGGCCGGCCCGCGCACCTATCTCGGCCTGATGAGTGCTGGCTTTCCCAATCTCTTCGTCATCACCGGTCCCGGCAGCCCGTCGGTGCTGTCGAACATGATCGTCTCGATCGAGCAGCATGTCGACTGGATCGCCGATTGCCTCGCCTACATGCGCGATCGCGGGCTCGCGGCCATGGAAGCTTCGGTCGATGCCGAGGACAAATGGGTCGACCACGTCAACGACGTCGCCAGCACCACGCTCTATCCGCAGGCCAATTCCTGGTACATGGGCGCCAACGTGCCGGGCAAGCCGCGCATCTTCATGCCCTATATCGGCGGCGTCGGCCCCTACCGGCAGATCTGCAACGACGTCGCCGCCAGGGGCTATGAGGGCTTTGTGATGGAGCGTACCGAGGCGCCGCGCAAGGCGGCGGCTTCTTGATCACCGTCATTGCGAGCCAACGGGTCGGCGCGTAGCGCGGCCCGATGACAGGCTCCGCGAAGCAATCCATCTTGCCGCGTAAAGAAAGAATGGATTGCTTCGTCGCTACGCTCCTCGCAATGACGGACCGCGCAACCTCCTGCCCAACACCTCGACGAACCAATCGACGTCCGCCTCGTCATTATAGACGTGGGGCGAGATGCGCATGCGCCCGAGACGTTGCGCGACATGGACGCCGTCGCTCGCCAATCCCTCAACGAGCCCGGCCGGCATTCCGCCCTCGAAAGCGAGGCTCAATACATGCGGCGCGCGCAGGTCGGCCGGGGGAATGCCGACCCCGAGGCCGCGCACGCCGTCCGCGATCCGCTCCGTCAGCATGGCGAGACGCTGCACGACGGCAGGCGTGCCCCAACCGGCCATCATCTCCATGCCGATCGAGGCCATCTCCATCGATATGAAATGGTCGCGCTCGCCCATGTCGAAGCGCCGCGCATCGGGCACGTAGTTGATGTCGGAGAAATAGACCGCGTTCTCGGCGCGCACGTTGCGGCGGCCGGATGCGGTCTGTTCAAGCGGGTTTCCGCCGTGATGGCGTTTTGCGACGTAGAGGAAGGCGCGGCCGTAGGGGCCGAGCAGCCATTTGTAGGTCGGGAAGATCACGAAATCCGGGTCGAGCCGCTTGACGTCGGTGGTGAGGACTCCGGTGCTGTGCGTCGCGTCGATCAGGAAAGCCGCGCCCTGCTTCCGGAGTGCCGTGCCGACCTTGTCGACATCGATTAACCCGCCGTCGGACCAGTGCACCGATGAGATCGAAGCCAGGCTCACCGGTGGGGCGCCGGATCGTTCGATCGAGGCAAGCACCGCCGAGGTCCAGTCGCCGTCGTCGGGCTGCCGCACCGTCTCGACGGCAAAACCTTCCGCCTCGGCCCGCGTCAGCCATTCCAGCACCGGCGAGGAATGATCGTTCTCCAGCACGATCACGCGCGTGCCACGGCGGATCGGCAATATCTTCGCGGCGGTCGCGACGCCGTAACTGATCGAGGGGATCAGCGCGATATCGGAAGCCTCGGCATTGATCAGCCGGGCGGCCGCATTCCGCGCCCGTTCATGCTGCTGGTTGGCGAAGGACGCTTCGAGCGTCCACGGCGCGCCCTTACGCCCGACCGCGGCACGGCCGGCTTCCAGGGTCCTTAGCGGCAACGGGCTGTAGGAGGCGGCATTGAGATAGCAGATCTCGCGCGGTATCTCGAACGCGGCACGCTGTGATGGCAGCATTTGGATGGTCTCTTGAGCGATGACGCATCCATTATGGCCGATCGCGGCAACGCCAGCCACAGCAGCATTGCTCCGAGGGCGCCACTGGCCGGAAGTGCATTGCTCCCCTGATTTTTGCTTGCTTCTTGTTTGGCAGCGGCGCTGATACCAAGCCGTGCCACGCCCGGAGCCATCAGAATGACCGACGCCCCCGCCGATACGTCCAACGAATATGTCCCGCCCAAAGTCTGGACCTGGAATAAGGCCAGCGGCGGCCGGTTCGCCAGCATCAACCGTCCGATCGCGGGCGCGACGCATGACGCCGAACTGCCGGTCGGCCGCCATCCGTTCCAGCTCTACTCGCTGGCGACACCCAACGGCGTCAAGGTCACCGTGATGTTCGAGGAGCTTCTCGCCGCCGGCCACAGCGGTGCGGAATACGACGCCTGGCTGATCAGGATCGACGGCAACCAGTTCGGCAGCGGCTTTGTCGCCGTCAATCCGAACTCGAAGATCCCGGCGCTGATGGATCGCAGCGGGCCGGAGCCGATCCGCGTGTTCGAGTCGGGCGCGATCCTGGTGCATCTTGCGGAAAAGTTCGGCGCGTTCCTGCCGTCAGGCGGTGCCGCGCGCGCCGAATGCCTGTCCTGGCTGTTCTGGCAGATGGGCAGCGCGCCGTTCCTCGGCGGCGGTTTCGGCCATTTCTATGCCTACGCGCCGACCAGGATCGAATACGCCATCGACCGCTACGCCATGGAGGTGAAGCGCCAGCTCGACGTGCTCGACCGGCGCCTGGCGGACAACGAATTTCTCGCCGGCAAGGACTACACCATCGCCGACATGGCGACCTGGCCATGGTACGGCGCGCTGGCCAAGGGGCTGGTCTATGGCGCGGGCGAATTCCTCTCGGTGCAGGACTACAAGAACGTGCAGCGCTGGACCGATGCGATCGCCAAACGCCCCGCCGTGAAGCGCGGCCGCATGGTCAACCGCATCTCCGGCGATCCGGCCAGCCAGCTGCACGAGCGGCATGACGCCGGCGATTTCGATACGAAGACGCAGGACAAGATCGGCGAGGCCGCGCAGGGGTAGGCATCATGAGCTTCTTCGAAAAAGGCGCGGTCCGCATCCACTACGAAGAGGCCGGTGCGGGCTATCCGCTGCTCCTGATCGCGGGCGGCGGATTGAACTCGAACATCACGCGCATCACCGGCGATTACCCGCCGTTCCACGCCTTCAAGGAGTTCGGCAACGAGTATCGCTGCATTGCCTACGATCTGCGCAACGCGCCGCCGGGCCAATCGACTGGCCCGCTCGAGATCGACCGGCCCTGGGATTCCCATACCGACGACCAGCTCGCGCTGATGGACCATCTTGGCTTCAAAAAATTCATGGTGCTCGGCTTCTGCATCGGCGGGCCCCTGATCTGGAATCTGATCAAGCGGGCGCCCGATCGCGTCACCGCCGCCGTGCTCGCGATGCCCTCAGGCTCGCGCCCCGAGATGCGCGACCTCTTCTACAACAACAACATCAAGGACTGGGCGCCCCAGCTCACCGCGCGCCGGCCCGACATCACGATGGAGCAGGCCGAGAAATACCTGACCAGGATGTACCGCACCGATCCGGATTTCGTCTTCACGGTGACGCGCGATTTCGTTCGCCAGTGCCAGACGCCGGTCCTGATCCTGCCTGACGATATCCCGGCGCATCCTTATGCAGTGGCGATGGAGAGCGCGATGCTGGCGCCGAACGCGGAAGTCAGCCTGTTCCCGTGGAAGGAGCCGAAGGAGCGGGTGCCGCTCGCGGTTCGCCAGATCCGCTCGTTCCTCCGCGCGCACCGTCCGGCCTAGGAGTTCAATCCGGCAACTTCTCTCCGGAGCCGCCGAGGTCCGCGGGGAAGTCGGCATATTTTGGCAGGCCGTCCCTGACCGACAGCGTCTTGCTTGCGTAGTTCACATGCAGCGTCGGCTGGTGCGTGTATCCGCGCAACAGATTGGCGTAGACATCGGTCAGCCGCATGCGCGGGTGCTCGGTCATGACATGGCCGCCGCACAGCTTGCAGAATTTCCGGTAGGAGTTTTCGGTCTTGTTATAGGTGGCGATGTCAGACGCGCCCTTGACGACGCGCACGTCGGCGGACTTCCACAGGCTGAAGGCATTGACCGGCGCGGCCGACCATGCCTGGCAGTCCGCGCAATGACAGTATCCGGCGAAAACCGGCGCGCCCGTTGCCTCCACTTCGACCGCGCCGCAGAAACAGCCCGCTCTGTAGGTCGCGGCGTTGGTTTCCGTTACCTGGCCGGGCGCCAGCAGATCGTTGTACTCGGCGTGCTTGGACATGAAATTCCGGATGAAATCGCATTCGACCGTCAGCTTGCGCCCGTACCGCGTCCAGCGTCGCGCGCGCCAGCTTTGAGCCGACGCCCTTGCCGCCGAGTTCAGGCGGCACCTCGGTGTGAACCAGCGTGATCGCGCCTGGGGATTTCCGGTAGGTGACGAAGGCGGTGTGCCCTTCGACGTCGAGTTCAAACCGATCGCGGGCTTCGTTGTCGCGGAAGTTGTCTGCCATGGCGTCCTCTTCCTCCCGGTGTCAGTTCAGCGCGCGACCGCTCCCTCGGCGGGCGGAAACACCACGCGGTCATCGGTCCGGCAATAGCGGTCGGCGAACATGCGGCCGATCGGATGATAGCGGTCCATGTGCACGCGCATCGCGGCGTGGTCCCACAATTCGTCGCGGATGTGGAAGTTGATGCCTTCGCCCATCACCAGGAGGCGATCGCCGTTGACGTCGATCTCCTTCCACGTCCTGCACTCCATCGCGAACGGCGCATCGGCCAGCCGCGGCACGCCGATTTTCGTCGACGGCACCAGCTTCAGGTTCAGGTAATCGGGTTCGCCGATATCGGGCGGAAAGTCGCCGCTGCTGTCGTGCATCGCCTTTGCCAGCGGCTCGTCGGTCATGTTGACGACGAACTCGGCCGTTCGGCGGATATTGATCACGGTATCCTTGACCCGGCCGTCGGGCCGCAGATTGGCGGCGAACATGCACAGCGGCGGGTCTTCGCAGAACACGTTGAAGAAGCTGAACGGCGCGGCGTTGACCACGCCGGTCGCGCCGATCGTCGTCACCCACGCGATCGGCCGCGGCAGCACGAAGGAGGTGAGCACCTTGTAGCGCTCGCGGGGTTTGAGGTCGCCGGGGGCGTATTGCATGGGGAGAACTCGCGGGTGAGGGCGGCTTGCGCCGTCATTGCGAACGAAGCGAAGCAATCCATGGCGCGGCATATGTCGGCATGGATTGCTTCGTCGCTTCGCTCCTCGCAATGACGGCTACGTTGGCGCTACGAATTACGCCTACGGCATGCTCAGTTCGTGTCGTCCGACCACCATCCAGTGCACCTCGTCCGGACCGTCGGCGAAACGGAGGTGACGGACGTCCTGGTACATCTCGCCGAGCGGGCTCCAGTGCGAGATGCCGGTGGCGCCGTGCATCTGGATCGCCTGGTCGATGATCTTGCAGGTGCGCTCCGGCACCATGGCCTTGACCATGCTGACCCAGATCCGCGCTTCCTTGTTGCCGAGCACGTCCATCGCCTTGGCGGCCTTGAGCACCATCAGCCGCATCGCCTCGATCTCGCAGCGCGCCTGCGCGATGATCTGCATGTTGCCGCCGAGATGGGCGATCTTCTTGCCGAAGGCTTCGCGGGTGAGGCCGCGCTGCACCATCAGGTCGAGCGCCTTTTCCGCCTTGCCGATGGTGCGCATGCAGTGATGGATGCGGCCGGGTCCGAGGCGGACCTGCGAGATCTCGAAGCCGCGGCCTTCGCCGAGCAGCATGTTCTCCTTCGGCACCCGGCAATTGTTGAAGCGCAGGTGCATGTGGCCGCGCGGTGCGTGGTCGTGGCCGAACACGTGCATCGGTCCGAGGATTTCCACGCCGGGCGTGTCGATGGGCACCAGGATCTGCGACTGCTGCTTGCTCGGCGGCGCATCGGGATTGGTCTTCACCATCACGATCATGATCTTGCAGCGCGGATCGCCGGCGCCGGAGATGTAGTATTTCTCGCCGTTGATCACCCATTCGTCGCCGACGAGTTTTGCCGTGGTCGAAATGTTCTTGGCGTCCGACGAAGCCACATTCGGTTCGGTCATCGCATAGGCCGAGCGGATTTCGCCTGCCAGCAGCGGCTTCAGCCACTTCTCCTTCTGCGCCTTGGTGCCGACGCGCTCCAGCACTTCCATGTTGCCGGTATCGGGCGCGGAGCAGTTCATGGTTTCCGAGGCCATCGGATTCTTGGCGAGCTCGACCGCGATATAGGCGTAATCGAGGTTCTTCAGGCCATCGCCGGTTTCGGCGTCGGGCAGGAAGAAGTTCCACAGGCCTTCTTCCTTGGCCTTGTCCTTGGCCTTCTGCAGCACCGCGAGCTGTTCCGGCGTAAAGCTCCAGCGGTCCTTCTTGGCTTCGCCAAGCCGCATGAATTCGACCGACATCGGGTCGACCGTCTCGCGGATGAACTTCTTGACGTGCTCATACAGCGGACGAACCGCGTCCGACATGCGCAAATCGTTCAGTTCTTCGCCTGGATTGAGGTTGTAGGTCGTCGTTCGCGGGATATAGGCGTGTTTCATGGATATTCCTCCCATTTGCGCAGGCATCGTTGGTCCTGCGGGCGCGCACTCGGCTCGTTGGCCGGCACTGTAGACGGCGGGGAGGGACTTGCACAAGCGAGGGCGAGGCGGTCGCGATTTTCCGTCTCATGGCAAGTTTGATTGGCAGGTTTGATTGGCAAGTATGATTGAGCGACCCTCATGACGAGGAGAGGCGGCAAAGACGCCGCCTCTCCGGATGAGGTCTGATACTTCTACGCCGGAATCCGGTGCATCGCGCAGATCTTGTTGCCGTCGAGATCGCGCAGATAGGCCAGATAGAGCTTGCCGCCCGCACCTTCGCGAACGCCCGGCGGGTTTTCGCAGGTGGTGCCGCCATTGGCGAGGCCGGCCGCGTGAAAGGCTTCGGCCTGTTCGGGTGAATCAGCCGCAAAGCCGATGGTGCCGCCATTCGCAGGCGTCGCCGACTGGCCGTTGATCGGTTTCGTTACCGAGAACACGCCGGTCTTGGTGAAATAGAAAATGCGGTGGCCGTCGACCTTGGCCGGCCGCACGCCGAGCGTGCCGAGCAGGGCGTCATAGAACACCTTGGCCTTGTCGAGGTCGTTGGTGCCGATCATCACGTGCGAAAACATCCTTAGCTTCCTCCTGTTTTCTTGACGAGCAGCCGCGATTGCCAGCTTTGGCTGGTGCACGGAACAGCCCCGTGCGGTGCTCATTGTGACAATGTAGACGGCGGTGTCGGCGTTGTACAAGCGGGCGGGCGGCAACCGGCGGGAGTCCGGAGGTCGCCTGAGCCGACGGATTACGCTTCCGTAACCCGTCCCGGGAGCTGGTTTTCAGGCCAAACGCGTCGCCTCGACGCACCACGGCATCTTGCGGCGCCGCCCGGGCAGTTCTTACCTCAGGGGATGCCGGCCACGGCCTTTCGGCGGGCGGCAGGGGAGACCACGATGAGCTATTTCAAGACTGCCATTCTGCTGGCCGGTCTTACCGGCCTCTTCATGGGCGTCGGCTATCTGATCGGCGGCGGCAGCGGCGCCTTGATCGCACTCCTGATCGCCGCCGCGACCAATGTCTTCGCCTACTGGAATTCGGACCGCATGGTGCTGTCGATGTACGGCGCCCATGAGGTTGACCGCAACAGTGCGCCCGATCTCGTCCACCTCGTGGCCGAGTTGGCGGGGCGCGCCGGCCTGCCGATGCCGCGCGTGTTCGTGATGGACGAGGCGCAGCCCAATGCGTTCGCCACCGGTCGCAACCCGCAGAACGCGGCCGTTGCCGTGACCACGGGCCTGATGCAGCAGCTCAGCCGCGAGGAACTCGCCGGCGTGATCGCGCACGAGCTCGCCCACGTCAAAAACCACGACACGCTGTTGATGACCGTCACCGCGACCATCGCCGGCGCGATCTCGATGCTGGCGCAGTTCGGCATGTTCTTCGGCGGCAATCGCAACAACAACGGCCCGGGTGTCATCGGCTCGATTGCGATGATGATCCTGGCGCCGCTCGGCGCCATGCTGGTGCAGATGGCGATCAGCCGGACCCGCGAATACGCCGCCGACGATCTCGGCGCGCGCATCTGCGGCCAGCCGATGTGGCTGGCGTCGGCGCTCGCGAAAATCGCCAGCGCGGCGCATCAGGTGCCGAACATGGAAGCGGAGCGCAATCCGGCCACCGCGCACATGTTCATCATCAACCCGCTGTCGGGCCAGGGCATGGACAATCTGTTCACGACGCACCCCGCGACCGAGAACCGCATCGCCGCCCTGCAGCAGCTCGCGGCACAGATGGGCGCGCAAGGCGGAACGCTTTCCATGAACAGCCGCGGCAACTATCCGCGCCGCAGCCCGTGGGGCCGGCCCGCCTCGCGCGGACCGTGGGGGTAGTCCGAAGCGCGGTGCCGTAGGCCGCGCGAGATCGCAGCGTCATGTTCAGTTGTCATCGTCCGCCTTGTGCGCGATTGCGCACTGGGGCGGACGATCCAGTATTCCAGAGACGCCAATGATCGAACCGAGAAGCCGCGGCGTACTGGATGCCCCGCCTTCGCGGGGCATGACAAGTCTTGGTGTGGTCGCGACGCCGCCACACGCTAGAACGCCGTATATCCGCCATCGATCACGAAACAATCCGCCGTATGATACGACGATGCCTTGCTCATGATGTACACGGCGATGCCGCCGAAATCCGCAGGTTCGCCGAAGCGGCGCACCGGAATGCGCGGCATCACGTTGGCGACGAACTTGTCGTTGGCCATGATGCCCGCGGTCATGTCGCTCTTGATCCAGCCGGGCAGGATCGCGTTGGCGGTGACGCCGTGGCGCGCGAGTTCGACCGCGAGCGCGCGGCACAGCGCGTTCAGCGCCGCCTTGGTGCCGGCATAGTGCTCGTTGCGGGCGGTGCCGAACAGCGAGGCGAGGCTGGAGGTCGCGACCAGCCGGCCGAACTTGTCGCCGGCCTCGGCACGCTCGGTCATGTGGCGGGCCGCGACCTGGAAGACGTGGAAGACGCCGTCGAGATTGGTCGCAAACATGCGCCGCCATTCCTCCTCGGTGCGGTCGATGAAGGCGCGCCGTCCGCCGCCGCCGATGCCGGCATTGGCAAAGCAGCCGTCGACGCGGCCGAAGGTATCCAGGGTCGCCTGCATCGCAGCTTTCACGGAAGTCGGATCGGAGACGTCGCAGACCTGCGTATGCACCTTGCCGGGTCCGGCCAACAGGGTCGCGGCAGCCTTGCTGTTCTTCTCGCCGTTGCGGCCCCAGATCGAGACGCTGCAGCCCTGTGCGTTCAATGCCTGCGCGATGCCGAGGCCGATGCCGCCATTGCCGCCGGTGATGACGGCGGTGCGGCCGGTGAGGTCGAAGATGCTCATGGGATGTCCATTTGTTTGGGAACAGATTTGCGCCCGGTGGTGGGCAGATGTTCTGGCGCAAGCATGGACAACGCCGTCCAGAAAATCAAATATGGGCGCGACATCATCGGTTCTTCCGCGCAGCGAAATAGCGCGTAAACACAAGTCATGAGGAAGCAATGCAGTTCAAGCACGCCACGCTCGATTTCGACGGCCCGGTCGCCATTCTCAAGCTCGACCACCAGGAGGTCATGAACGCAGTCTCCATGGACATGCTGGGCGGTCTCGGCGAGGCGCTCGACGCGATCGACGACAAGCGCGACGAGGTGCGCTGCCTCGTGCTGACAGGGGCGGGGCGCGCGTTCTGCACCGGCGCCAATCTGCAGGGCCGCAACAACCAGAAATCAGGCAAGAGCAATGCCGGCCATTCGCTGGAAATCGGCTTCCACCCGTTCCTGCGGCGGCTGCGCCGGCTGCACTGCCCGATCGTCACCGCCGTGAACGGACCCGCCGCCGGCGCCGGCATGAGCTTCGCGCTGATGGGCGACATGATCCTGTGCGCGCGCTCGTCCTACTTCCTGCAGGCATTCCGCCGCATCGGCCTGGTGCCGGACTGCGGCTCGACCTGGCTGCTGCCCCGCATGATCGGCAAGGCGCGCTCGGTTGAATTGTCGCTGATGGGTGAGCGGCTGCCGGCCGAGAAGGCGCTGGAATGGGGCCTCGTCAACCGCGTCTATGACGATGCGGTGTTGATGGAAGAGACGATGAAGCTGGCGCACGACCTCGCCAACGGCCCCACGGTCGCGCTGTCCCTGATCCGCAAGCTCTATTGGGACAGCCCGGAGAATTCGTTCGAGGAGCAGCTCAATCTCGAATTCGAATCGCAGCGCATCGCGGGCGCGGCGGAGGATTTCAAGGAAGGCGTCACCGCGTTCCTCGAGAAGCGTCCGGCCAAGTTCAAGGGCAAATGATCGAGGATCAACTCGGACGCTGCGTCGCCTCCTGGTATCCGGGAGCGACCGGCGTCACCGGCGCCGCAAAGCTTTCCGGCGGCGCCAGCCAGGAAACCTGGACCTTCGACATCGTTCACCCCAGCGGTAATGTCGGCGCAATCCTGCGCCGCGCGCCGCCGGGTTATGGCGCTTCGCCCGGCCGGGCGGCAGGCCTCGATGCGGAAGCGGTGCTGATGCAGCTCGCGCACGACGCCGGCCTGCCGTCGCCGCGCGTGATGCATGTGCTGAAGGCGGAGGACGAACTCGGCCGCGGCTTCATCATGCAGCGGATCGAGGGCGAGACCATCGCGCGCAAGATTTTGCGCGATGAACAATTCGCACGCGCGCGGCCGATATTGGCGCGGCAGCTCGGCCACGTCATCGCCGGCATCCACGGGCTGCCGGCGGCGAAACTGCCCAGGCTGCGCGAGATGAACGCCACCAAGGAAATCGCCGACCTCGATCGGGAATACCGCGGCTTCAACTGGCCGCGCCCGGTATTCGAGCTGGCGCTGCGCTGGCTGCGCGAGCGCGACCCCGGACCGTCGCAGGAGGTGACGCTGGTGCATGGCGATTTCCGCCACGGCAACCTGATCATCGGCCCCGACGGCGTTCGCGCGGTGCTCGACTGGGAACTCGCGCATTTCGGAGACCCGATGGAAGACCTGGGCTGGATCTGCGTCAACTCCTGGCGCTTCGGCGAGATCGACAAGCCGGTCGGCGGTTTCGGCACACGCGAGGAAATGTTCGCCGGCTACGAGGAAACCGGCCGCAAGGTCGATGCTGACCGCGTGATGTTCTGGGAAGTGATGGGCACGCTGCGCTGGGGCATCATGTGCTGCGGCATGATGCAGCGCTTCCGCCAGGGCCCCGACCATTCGATGGAACGCGCCATGATCGGCCGCCGCTCCTCGGAGACCGAGATTGATCTGCTGCGGCTGCTTGCTCCGCGCGCATGATCCCGAAAAGTGGAGGCCGGTTTTCGGAAAAGATCATGCGCAAAAATAGGGGTGGATAGATTGCAGGACGAACCAACGGTCACCGAACTGATCAAGGCGGTCGCGGATTTCCTCCGCAACGAGATCGTGCCGGAGATCAAGGGCCACAACGCCTTCAAGCTCCGCGTCGGCATCAACGCGCTGGACCTCGTCACCCGGCAATTGACGCTGGCGCAGGAGAGCGATGCGGCGGAGGCGGCGCGGCTGAAGCAGTTGCTCGGTATCGACGGCGCGCTGATCGATCTCAATCGCGCGCTGTCGGCGAAGATCGCAGCGGGCGAAGTCGATCTGCAGACGCCGGGGTTGGCCGAACATCTCTGGCAGACCACGATGGACAAGCTCGCGGTCGATCAGCCGAATTACGCATCATACAAGAGGGAATTGGGGAATAAGTAGCTTGGTCGACAATCTCGCCCCGTCATTGCGAGCGAAGCGAAGCAATCCATCTATCCCCGTGCTGAGGCATGGATTGCTTCGCTGCGCTCGCAATGACAGGGATAGAGTGCCGCGATCCCTACCGCCCCAGCCACTTCGGCGGACGCTTTTCCGAAAACGCCTTCGGCCCCTCGATGTAATCCTGCGAGGCCGCCATCGCCTTCACCGCCGGATATTCGCGCTGCTCGGCCATTGCCTTTTCCAGCGACCCTTCGAGGCCGCGCTGGATCGCCTGCTTGGAGGCGCGGATCGACATCGGCGAGTTCTTGGCAATCGTCTCGGCCCAGCGCTCGGCGGCCGCCAGCGCTTCGCCCTGCGGAACCACCTCGTTGACAAAACCGAGTTCGAGCCCCTCCCTGGCGGAGACGTGGCGCGCGGTGAGGATCATGCCCATGGCGCGCTTCAGCCCGATCTGCCGCGGCAGGCGGTGCACGCCACCGGCCAGCGCGGCGAGGCCGACGCGCGGCTCGGGCAGGGCAAACGTGGCATTCTCGGACGCAATGATGAGGTCGCAGGCCAGCGCGATCTCAAAGCCGCCGCCCATCGCGACACCGTTGACGGCGGCGATGATCGGCTTGTCGCAGTCGAAGCGCGAGGTGAGGCCGGCAAAGCCGCCCTTGTCCCAGCCGCGCTTGCCGCCCGCCGCCTGCCATTTCAGGTCGTTGCCGGCGCAGAACGCCTTGTCGCCCGCGCCGGTGACGATCGCCACCCACTGCTCGGGATCGGCGGAGAAATCGTCGAATACCTTGTTGAGTTCGAAATGCGCGTCGATATGCAACGCATTGTACACTTCGGGCCGCGACAGCGTAACGATCGTGATCGGCCCCTTGCGCGTCACCTTGGAGAATTTCAGGTCCATGTTGGCTCCCATGTCGATTTTCTGCCGAGAACAATATTGGCCGCGATCATAGCGCGAGGCGCGTGTCCGAAACCATCCAATTACGCAACGCGACCTTGCGTGCCAAGGCCGCTTCCGTTGCTTGACTTGAGCGCGGTCTTCTCAGCTAAATCGATCCCAGCAGGAGCGCTCCGTAGCGCCTAAACGCAAAAGCAATAACGACATTTCCGGGAGAACCGCCTTGGATTTCAACCTGCCTGCCGACCTCGTTGCCTATCTCGATGAACTCGACCGCTTCATTGCGCGCGAGATCAAGCCGCTGGAGGAAGCCGACGACAATATCCGCTTCTTCGATCATCGCCGCGAATGGGCGCGCACCGATTTCGAGAACGGCGGCCTGCCGCGGCATGAATGGGAAGTGCTGCTGCGCAAGGCCAAGAACCTCGCCGACGCCGCCGGTCATCTGCGCTTCGCGATCCCGAAGCGCTACGGCGGCAAGGATGGTTCCAACCTCTGGATGGCCGTCATCCGCGAGCATTTCGCTTCCAAGGGCCTCGGCCTGCACAACGATCTGCAGAACGAGCATTCGATCGTCGGCAATCTGCCTGTTGTCACCATGCTCGACCGCTACGGCACCGAAGAACAGAAGGCGATGATCGACGGCTCGATTACGGGCAAGTACCGCATCACCTTCGGCCTGACCGAGCCCAACCATGGCTCGGATGCGACCCATATGGAGACGAGGGCCGTCCAGGCGGCGCGCGACAACGTCAAGGGCTGGGTCATCAACGGCGAGAAGATGTGGACGACCGGCATGCACGTCGCCACCCATTGCGCGCTGTTCGCACGCACCTCGGGCAATGACGGCGACGCGCGCGGCATTACCTGCTTCCTGGTGCCCGCCAAGAGCCTCGGCGTGAAGGTCGAGGAGTACATGTGGACCTTCAACATGCCGACCGATCATCCGCGCGTCAGCTTCACCGACGTGTTCGTGCCTGACGATGCGCAGTTCGGCGAAGTCGGCCGCGGCCTGTCGCTGGCGCAGTGTTTCGTGCACGAGAACCGGATCAGGCAGGCCGCAAGCTCGCTCGGCGCGGCCGTCTACTGCATCAACGAAAGCGTCAAATACGCCCGCGAGCGCAAGCCGTTCGGCAAGGCGCTGGCCGAAAACCAGGCGATCCAGTGGCCGCTGGTGGAACTGGCGACGCAGGCGGAGATGCTGCGGCTATTGATCCGCAAGACCGCGTGGGAGATGGACCAGCTCACCCAGGCCCAGGTCGAGCACACGCTCTCCGACCGCGTCTCGATGTGCAACTACTGGGCAAACCGTCTCTGCTGCGAGGCCGCCGACCGCGCCATGCAGGTGCATGGCGGCATGGGCTATTCGCGCCACAAGCCGTTCGAGCACATCTACCGCCACCACCGCCGCTACCGCATCACCGAGGGCAGCGAGGAAATCCAGAAGCGCAAGGTGGCGGGATTCCTGTTCGGTTACATGGGAGCGGGGAAGCATTGAGAGCCGCGTGGCGACCGCCACACATCTCGTCGTCGTCATGCCCCGCGAAGGCGGGGTATCCAGTACGCCGCGGCCTGTCCGTTCAATCACCGCCGTCTCTGGAATACTGGATCACCCGCCCCAGTGCGCAATCGCGCGCAAGGCGGGCGACGACAGCGGAGGACGATCAATTCACCTGCCGGTCCTTGCCCGCCCAATACGGCTCCCGCAGATTCCGCCGCAAGATCTTCCCCGACGGGTTGCGCGGCAGCGCCTCCAGGAAGTCGACCGTCTTCGGCGTCTTGAATCCCGCGATGCGCTCGCGGGTGAAGTTGATGATGTCGGTGGCGGTCGCATGCTTGCCGGGTTTCATCACGACCATCGCCTTGACGGCTTCGCCCCATTTGTCGTCGGGAATGCCGATCACGGCGGCCTCGGCCACATCGGGATGATCGCACAGCGCGCTCTCGACTTCCGCCGGATAGATGTTCTCGCCGCCGGAGATGATCATGTCCTTGATGCGGTCGTGGATATAGAGATAGCCGTCCTCGTCCATGTAGCCGGCGTCGCCGGTGCGCAGCCAGCCGTCGCTGCGCAGCGTCGCCGCGGTGGCCTCCGGCAGATTCCAGTACCCGGCCATGTTGGAGCCGGAGCGGGTGGCGATCTCGCCGACCTGCCGCGGCGGCAGTTGGTTGCCGTCAGGATCGAGGATCGCCAATTCGATGCCGGGCAGGGCCTTGCCGGCCGAGCGCATGCGCTCCAGCCCCTCGACATGGTCCTCCGGCGAAAGGGCGACGATGGTGCCCGTCGTCTCGGTCATGCCGTACATCTGCACGAAGCCGCACTTGAACACATCGATGCACTCCTTCAGGAGCGCGGCCGGGATCGGCGAGGCGCCGTAGAGCATGTATTTCAGGCGCGAGAAATCGACCTGCCGCGCGCGCGGCTGACGCACCACGAACTGCATCGCGCCCGGCACCATGAAGAGCTTGGTGATTCCGGACTGCTCGAAGAAGTCGAGCACCTTGGTCGGATCGAATTCACGGGCGATCACGCCCCTGGCGCCGTGATAGAGCCCCATCACGCCCCAGCCGGAGCCGCCGATATGAAAGATCGGCATCGCCACCAAGGAGACGTCGTCGGTCGTCCACCTGTTCCATTCGGGCTTCTCGGCCTCATTGCCGGCCTGCACGAGGTTGAGGAAGTTGGCGTGCGACAGCATCGCGCCCTTGGGCTTGCCCGTGGTGCCGGAGGTGTAGAGCTGGATCGCGATGTCCTTTGGGCTGATCGGCTCCTTCGGGTCGTCGCCGCTGGCCGCATCGCGCCAGGCGGCAAAATCCTGCCATTCCGGCGCGCCGCCTTCCGTGGTGATGACGGTGCGGACATCGGGCAACTGCGCCTTGATGTTGCGGACCTGTGTGATGAATTCCGGACCCACGAACAGTACCGGCGCCTTGCAGTCGCCGACGATGAAGGCGATCTCGGGGCCGGCGAGGCGCCAGTTGACCGGCGCCATCACGACATTCGCCTTCATCGCGCCCATCAGGAGCTCGAAATAGAAATCGCTGTTCTTGCCGAGATAGGCGATCCGCTCGCCCGGCTTGACGCCGAGCGCTACAAGCGCATTCGCGACGCGGTTGGTCTTGACGTCGAACTCGGCGAAGGTGGTGTGCCGTCCCTCGAATTCATAGGCGATGGCATTGCCGCGCGATCTGGCGCGCTCGCGCACCATGTCGGCAAGGTTCGTCGGTTGCTGGGCGGCGGACATGTCTCTCCCGTATCGTCTTGTTATCGTTGCGCGGAGTTTGGCGATATCGCGCAACAAAGACAATACGGTAGAATTGACATGACGTTTCATCGTGTCGTCGTCCCTGCGAACGCAGGGACCCATACGCCGCGGCCTGTCGGTAAGCCGAGGCGGCTGGTTATCTTCGGAACAATTGGCGCTGGTGGTTATGGGTCCCTGCGTTCGCAGGGACGACAATTACCCGCGCGAGGCGCGGTCCTTCTCGTTCTGCGCCTTGATCGAGTCGCGGGCCTTGTTCCAGTCGTCGTCGCTCCAGTCGCGCAACTGGTAGAAGTTGCCGCCCATCGCGAGCGCCTGGCCGCCGTCCATGGCGATGGTCTCGCCGGTGATCCAGTCGCAGCCGCCGGAGATCAGGAACACCGCGAGGTTCTGCAATTCCTCCATGGTGCCGACCCGGCCCATCGGGTTCTGCGCCCTGGTGCGCGCGCCGGCCTCGTCGCCCGGCTTGATGCGCTTGCTCATGCCCTCGGTCGGGATTTCGCCCGGCGCAATGGTGTTGAGGCGGATGCCGTATTTGCCCCATTCGACCGCGAGCGACATCGTCATGGCGTGGATCGCCGATTTGCTCATCGCCGACGGCACCACATAGGGCGATCCGTTGCGCACCCAGGTCACGGTGATCGACACGACGTTGCCGCGCTGTTTGGCCGCAATCCAGCGCCGTCCCACCGCATGGGTCACGTAGAAGGTGCCGTGCATCACGATGTTGGCGACGGCGTCAAAGCCGCGCGGCGAGAGATCTTCCGAGCGCGAGATGAAATTGCCCGCGGCATTGTTGATGAGATCGGTGAGGGGACCCGAGGCCCAGATCTGTTCGATCATCTCGTCGACCGCCATCGAGTTGCGGATGTCGACGCCGTGACTGACGACGCGTCCGCCATGCTGGTCCATCAGTTCGGTCGCGGTCTCGTCGCATACAATCTTGCGGCGGCCGCAAATATGGACCTCGGCTCCCAGTTGCAGAAACCGCGCGGCCATGGATTTGCCGAGGCCCGTGCCGCCTCCAGTCACGAGGATACGTCGTCCGGCGAGAAGCTGATCGTTGAACATCGTTTCCACCCACGGGATTGTCTGTTAATTGACCGATTGACTAAAACCGGACAACGGCCTTTCTGTAAAGCGCCAAGAAGGAAGTGTGGAGGATTTTAATCATGGAGCAACGCGTATCGATCTCGATTTCGGACGGAATCGCCGATGTCCGGCTGGTGCGGGCGGACAAGATGAATGCGCTCGATGCGGCCATGTTCGAGGCGCTGGTCGCGGCAACCGAACGTTTGGCCCATGAAAAAGGCGTCAGGGTGGTAGTATTGTCCGGCGAGGGGCGGGCGTTCTGCGCCGGTCTCGACATGGGGCGCTTCCAGGCCATGAAGGAAAATGGCGGTAACGGGATCGCCGGCGGCGAGAAGCGGGACCTGACTGCACGCACGCATGGCATCGCGAACTTCCCGCAGCAGGCGGTCTGGGGCTGGCGCGAGCTTCCGGTGCCCGTGATTGCCGCGATCCAGGGCGTGGCGTTCGGCGGCGGCTTCCAGCTTGCGCTCGGCGCGGACATGCGCTTCCTCACGCTGGACGCGCGGATGTCGATCATGGAAATCAAATGGGGCCTGGTGCCCGACATGGCGGGCACGCCGATCCTCGCGAGCCTTGTGCGCGACGATATCCTGCGCGACCTCACCTATACCGGCCGCATCTTCTCCGCGCAGGAGGCCATGAGCTACGGTCTCGCGACGCGGATCTGCGACGACCCGCGTGCCGCGGCGCTCGAGGTCGCGCGCGAAATCGCCGGCAAGAGCCCCGACGCGATCCGCGCCGCCAAGCGCATGCTCAACAAGCTCTCGGTCGATCCGGCGCCGGCGCTGCTCGCCGAATCCGTCGAGCAGCAGAAGCTGATCGGCAGTTCCAACCAGACCGAGGCCGTGCGCGCCAACATGGAAAAACGCGCGCCGCGGTTCGCGGAGGCGGGATAGTTTCGGTCGTTCCGGGGCGGCGCGAAGCGTCGAACCCGGAATCTCGAGATTCCGGGTCTGGTGCTTGCGCACCATCCCGGAATGACGCTTACGCAAACCCGACCACAGATCGGAAAGAGACAATGTCAGCCTCCCAACTCTTCCTCGGCATCATCAGCGGCGGGCGACGGCGCAGCCATGACGAAGTCGCCGATCGCGCCGATCGTATCGCCAGCGGTTTGCAGAAGCTCGGCGTCAAGCAAGGCGACAGCGTCGCCATGCTGATGCGCAACGACATCGCCTTCATCGAGGCGGCCTACGCGGCGATGCGGCTCGGCGCCTATGGGGTGCCGGTCAACTGGCACTTCAAGCCGGAAGAGATCAACTATGTGCTGAAGGATTGCGGCACCTCGGTGCTGATCGCGCATGCCGACATGCTGCATCAACTGCGCGAGGCGATCCCGCAAGGCATTACCGCGCTCAGCGTGCCGACGCCGCCGGAAATCCTCGCGAACTACAGGATCGATCCGGATCATCTTGGAACGCCGGACTTTGCGATCGATTTCGAATCCTGGCTGAAGCAGCACCCGCGCTATGACGGGCCGGTGGTGCCGCAGCCGCAGAACATGATCTACACCTCGGGCACGACAGGCCATCCCAAGGGTGTGCGCCGCTCCGCACCGACGCCGGAACAGACCGCCAATGCGGAACGCATGCGCGCGATGATCTATGGCCTGAAGCCGGGGGCCCGCGCGCTGCTGCCGGGACCGCTCTATCATTCCGCGCCGAATTCGTTCGGCCTGCGCGGCGGCCGTCTCGGCGGTGCACTGGTGATCATGCCGCGTTTCGACCCGGAGGAATTCCTGCGCGTCATCGCGACCGAAAAGATCGACACCATCTTCATGGTGCCGACGATGTTCATCCGCCTGATGAAGCTGCCGGAGCAGGTGCGCAGGAAGTACGACATGTCGTCGCTGCGCCACATCATCCATGCGGCCGCGCCTTGTCCGGCCGACGTCAAGCGCGCGATGATCGAGTGGTGGGGGCCGGTCATTTATGAATTCTACGGCTCGACCGAATCGGGCGCGGTCACCTTTGCGACCTCCGAGGACGCGCTGAAACGGCCAGGCACGGTCGGCAAGATTTCGCCCGGCGCGGAGCTGCGCTTCATCGGCGATGACGGCAGGGAGCTGCCGCAGGGCGAGATCGGCGAGATCTATTCGCGCATCGCCGGCAATCCGGACTTCACCTACCACAACAAGCCGGAGAAGCGCACCGAGATCGACCGCGAGGGATTCATCACCTCGGGCGATGTCGGCTACATCGATGCCGACGGCTATGTCTTCATCTGCGACCGCAAGCGCGACATGGTGATCTCGGGCGGCGTCAACATCTATCCGGCCGAGATCGAGGCCGCGCTGCACGCGATCCCCGGCGTGCATGATTGCGCGGTGTTCGGCATTCCCGACGCCGAATTCGGCGAGGCGCTGATGGCCGTGGTGGAGCCGCAGCCGGGGGTGACGCTCGATCTCGCCGCGATCCGCGCGCAGCTCAAGGTCTCGCTCGCCGACTACAAGGTTCCGAAGCACATCGAGATCCAGTCCAACCTGCCGCGGGAAGATTCCGGCAAGATCTTCAAGCGCCGCCTGCGCGATCCCTATTGGGAGCGGGCGGGGCGAAGGATCTGACGATTTTCGGCGATTGCGGAGCGACCGTTAACCAACAGCAGCCTTCGCAAGAACACTGCCATGTCGCTCCGCTGTCGTATCGCGCTGCTATCCGCTGACATGGGGGTGCGGCATTGATTCTCGTGGGGCTTTGGGCCGCGTGAATCAGTCATCGCCCTGTCACAGAAATCTGTCAGGGGACGGGTATGGGTAGTGACGCCTTGAGTGAAGAAAGCCCGGAACGGCGCTTTCGTACCTTGTTTATTTCAGATGTCCATCTCGGTGCGCGCGGCTCGCAGGCTGACCGGTTGCTGGATTTCCTCAGGACTCATGATGCCGATACCATCTATCTCGTCGGCGACATCGTCGATGGCTGGGCGCTGAAGTCGAGCTGGTACTGGCCGCAATCGCACAATGACTTCGTGCAGAAGATGCTGCGCAAGGCGCGCAAGGGCGCCAAGGTCATCTACGTGCCGGGCAATCACGACGAGTTCCTGCGCAACTATTACGGCACGCATTTCGGCGGCATCGACGTGGTGGAAAACACCGTTCATGAGGGCGTCGACGGCAAGCGCTACCTGATCATCCACGGCGACATCTTCGACCTCGTGGTGCAGAACGCGCGCTGGCTCGCCCATCTCGGCGACAAAGCCTACGACTTCGCCATCCAGATGAACCGCCTGGTCAACTTCTTCCGGCGCATGTTCGGCGTGCCCTATTGGTCGCTGTCGCAATGGGCCAAGCTGAAGGTCAAGAACGCCGTCAACTATATCGGCGCCTTCGAGAAGACGCTGGCCGGCGAGGCGCGCCGGCACGGCGCCGACGGCGTGATCTGCGGGCACATCCATTATGCGACCATCCGCGACGAACACGGCATCCGCTACATGAACTGCGGCGATTGGGTGGAAAGCTGCACGGCGCTGGTCGAGCATGAGGACGGCCGGTTCGAGATCATCACCTGGGCCGATCCGGAGCGACGGGCGGCACCGGTTCCCCGGGTCGCCGCGCGCGCCGCATAAAAGGGGCGATTGGGCTGAATTCGCGCCAACGGCCCGTATTTGACCATATGGGATCACGCCAAATCGTCTTGCTCGCCCATCGGTAGCCGCGATACAAATTGCGGATGCCAGAACCCGTCCAGAATCCAGCCATTGGCGCGGCCGATATCGAGGCCGCCGCCAGGGTCGTTGCACCCTTTGCGGTGCGTACGCCGTTACTGTCGTTCCCCGTGCTCAACGAGCGCGTCGGGACCAAGGTGTTCCTGAAGCCCGAAATGCTGCAGCGGACCGGATCGTTCAAATTCCGCGGCGCCTTCAACAAGCTGGCCTCGATCCCGCAGGACAGACGCGGCGGCGGGGTCGTGGCGTTCTCCTCCGGCAACCACGCCCAGGGCGTGGCGGCGGCGGCGCAGATCCTGAACATGCAGGCTACCATCGTGATGCCTGCGGACTCCCCCGTCACCAAGCGGGAGCGGACCAAGGGCTACGGCGCCGAAGTGGTGCTTTACGACCGTGACAAGGAAGATCGCGAGGCCATCGCCAACGGCATTGCGGCCAAGCGCGGCGCGACGCTGGTGCGCCCCTATGACGATCCTTTCGTGATCGCAGGCCAGGGCACGGCGGGCCGCGAGATCGCCGAGGACATGACGGCGCTCGGCCTCAGCCCCGATGTCGTGGTGGCGCCGGCCTCGGGCGGCGGACTGATCGCCGGTGTCGCGACGGCGGTGAAGTCGAAATTCCCCCAGGCCCAGGTGATCGTCGCCGAGCCCAAGGACTATGACGACCACGGCCTGTCGCTGCGCGCCGGCCATCGCGAAGCCCATCACGCCGCCGGCCGCACCATCTGCGACGCGCTGATGGCGGCGATGCCAGGCGAACTCACTTTCTCGATCAACAGCAAGCTGCTGGCAAACGGCGTGACCGCCTCCGACGAGGAAGTCGGCGCTGCCGTCGCCTATGCCTATCGCGAATTGAAACTGGTGGTCGAGCCGGGCGGCGCCGTCGGCTTGGCTGCGCTCTTGGCCGGCCGGATCGACGCCAAGGGCAAGAACGTCGTCATCGTGCTCTCCGGCGGCAATGTCGACGCTGACCTGTTCGCAAAGCTGGTCGCCTGATCATTCGATCTCAAGCGAAAACGGGCAGAGCCTGCGCTCCGCCCGTTTTTTGTTGTCCGGCGCGCTCAGCGGTGCCTGAAGCCACCGCCAAAACCTCCGCCGAATGAACCGTGGGACGGGCCGGCAAAGCGCTGACCGAAACCGCCGCCGCCCATGCGGCTGCCGAAATGACGCGGCGCGGTGTTCATCATGGGCCTTTTCGTGAAGGCAGGCCTGGAAAACCGCGTCGGGTGGTTGTGGACGCGCGGGGGCAGGGACGTGACCTTGCCGATATTGCCACCGTTCTTGCCGGCATTGATCGGCATCGAGTTGCCCTTGCCGGGTAGTCCCATGGCCTTGCCCATATTGCCGCCATTCACCCTGCCATTGATCGGGTTATTCCCGTCGATGCCCTTGGCGGGCAGCGTGACGATCCTGGACGGCATTCCCATGTGAGCCTGGGCGCCGAAATTGCCCGGCTTGAAGCTCGGCGACTGCTTTGCCAGATGGGTGAACTGCATCAGCGGCACCGCCTTCGGCTTGACCTGCATGTTCAGTGCCGTCCTGGCGTAGGGGCTGCTGGCAAAATTGTCGTGGAACGTCTTGTAGGCGAAGGGAGAGTTCGCCAGCACCGCCTTGTGCCAGGCCTTCGCCACCACGAGGTTGCCGAGCAGCACGCGGACGTGATCGCACAGCGGGTCATTCGGGTAGAGGCGGATGAACTCCTCATAATATTCGGGCGAGCCTTCGGACAGCACGTAATCGTAGGCCTGGCGCACCGAGCGCGAGGGCAGATTCGACGCCACCTGCATGATCGGGGTGCGATCCGGCGCATGGCCTGCAGCCATCACGGTATCGCCGAAGAAATAGAAGTCGGAGGTCAGCGACGAGCTTTCCCAGGGCGTCTGGCGGCCATTGGTCGCGGTGTTGACCTCGAGCCTGATGCGCTTGAACAATTGCTCGATCGGCAGGTTCGGCACGCGGGCGCTGTTCAGGAACGCCGACGTATACGGGCTGTGATTGCCGTCGCCGTCCTGCGCCTCCATGCCGGGCGAGGTCGAGTAGCCCACGATCGAGCCGTTCGGCGCGTCGACGATGGCAAGTCCGCGCCCGTTGTCGTTGATATCGGGGAACGGATTGTTGCGACAGGCATCGAGCACCACGATGCGCATCCGGCTCGGGATCGATTCCAGCGTGCCCATCACGTCGACCAGCCGCAGCGAGTTGCCGTCGAGATCGGAGGGCGCGGATATCTTCGCATCGACCGGCAGCAGATAGTTCTCGCCCGCCACCTGCACGCCGTGGCCGGCATAGTAGACCATTGCCACCGTGCGGGGGCCGCGCTCGCCCACCTTGGCGGAGAAGTCCTGCACGACCTTGATCATCTCGCCGCGCGTCAGGTCCGTTGCCTGCGTGACCTCAAAGCCGGCCGAGTTCAAAAGCTGCGCCACCGATTGCGCGTCGTTGCCGGGATTGGCCAGCCTCGGCGCTGCCTGGTAATTCGAATTGCCGATGACCAGCGCGACCCGCTGTTCGGGTGGCGGCGCCTGCATGCCGGTACGGATGTCGGCACTCGGGGCTTCGGCGAATGCCGCGCCGCCGGCCGCAAGGCCGAGCAGGCCCGCCAGCAGGCCGACGCGTAACAGCGATGACTTGAAACGGGACATGGCAGCCTCCTGAAGCGGATCGCGCGAGCCGCGGTTAGCTGCGGAAACGCTAGGGCGATTCAGGGGGCGGGTACGTGACCGCAGTCACGTTATCGCCAGTGCCACTTGCGGCGGCATACCTCACCTGACAATCTCGATCTGCCGCACGTCGAAGGGGTCGTCATGGGGGTAAACCCAGGAATAAAGGCTGCGATCGGAATCATCGCGGCGGTGCTGGTTGCCGCGGCGCTGGCCGAGGCGAGCCAGGTGTTCGCGCCGCTTGCGGCGGCCGCCTTCATCATTGCCGTGGTGTGGCCGATTCAAAAGCGGCTGCAACGGGGGATGCCGAAGCTCGTCGCACTGGCCATCACCATCATGATCACCGTGACGGTCTGCTTCGCGCTCGCTTCGCTTGCGGCATGGGGATTCGGCCGCGTGGGGCATTCGCTGCTCACTGATATCGCGCGCTATCAGGCCTTCTACGAGGCAACTGTCGCTTGGCTGGACGGCCACGGCGTCTCGGTCGCGGCATTATGGGCCGAGCATTTCAACGTCGGCTGGATGTTGCGTGCGACGCAGTACGTCACCGGCCGCGTCAATACCACGCTGAGCTTCTGGGTGATTGCGCTGGTCTACGTCATGCTCGGACTTCTCGAGGTCGATGACATCAGGCGAAGGATCGAGCGTCTGGAAAACCGGACCGCCGCTTCCGTGCTGCTCGGCGGCGGCGCCGCAACCGCGGCAAAGCTTCGACGGTACCTCATGGTGCGAACGCTGATGAGTGCCGTCACGGGCCTTTTGGTCGGCACGTTCGCCTGGGTTACCGGACTTCCGTTCGCGCTGGAGTGGGGCGTGATCGCCTTCGTGCTCAACTATATCCCGTTCATCGGCCCGTTCATCGCGACGCTGTTTCCGACCCTGCTGGCGATGACCCAGTTCGAGAGCTGGCCTGCGGTGTTCGGCGTCTTCGTTTGCCTGAACATCATCCAGTTCGCGGTCGGCAGCTACATCGAGCCGCGGGTGGCCGGCAACATGCTGTCGATTTCGCCGATGCTGGTGCTGTTTGTGATCTTCCTCTGGAGCTTCCTGTGGGGATTGTTCGGCACCTTCATCGGCGTGCCCATCACGCTCGCCATCCTCACCTTCTGCGCCGCGCATCCGTCGACCCGCTGGGTCGCCGATCTGCTCGGCGGCGCGGACCAGGTCAAGCCGGGCAAGCTTCAGGACTCATAAAGGCCGACAAGGGTAACCTTGAACCTTCGCAATTGTCTCCAATGTGCTATTCTGATCGCATTGGCCATAGGTATACCATGACAGGTATCGCAGAGTGGCTGGCATCGATTGGTTTGGGCGAATACGCCCAGCGTTTCGCCGAGAACGCTATCGACCTCTCGGTCGTGAGCGATCTCACGGAGCAGGACCTCAAGGACCTCGGCGTCCTGCTCGGGCACCGGCGCAAGATCCTGCGCGCGATTGGGCAACTTGATCGCGAAGTCCCGGTATCTCCTGACACGAGAGCCAAACCAGCGCCGAGGGATAGCGCCGAACGGCGCCAGCTCACGGTCATGTTCTGCGATCTGGTGGATTCTTCGGCACTCGCGGCCCGACTCGATCCGGAGGATTTGCGCTCGGTCATCGGCGCCTATCACGACTGCATCGCGGAGGTTATCTCCCGGAATGACGGCATCATCGCCCGGTACATGGGCGATGGCGTTCTGGCCTATTTCGGCTATCCCCAGGCGCACGAGGACGATGCCGAGCAGGCGACGCGCGCGGGACTGACACTGGTCGATGCCGTGGCCAACCTCCAGACTCATATCGGCACAAAGCTGCAGGTCCGCATTGGCATCGCCACCGGCATGGTGGTCGTGGGCGATCTGAGCGGCGAGGGCGCCGCCAAGGAGCAGGCCGTCATTGGAGAGACACCGAACCTGGCAGCGCGCCTGCAGCAGTTCGCCGAGCCCGGTATGGTGCTGATCTCCGAGAGCACGCATCAGCTCACCGGAGGATACTTCGAATACCGCAATCTCGGCACTGTCGCGCTCAAGGGATGGGCGGAGCCGATACCCGCCTGGCAGGTGCTCGGGATAAGCGGCGTGGAAAGCCGTTTCGAGGCACTGCACAAGACTCGATTGACACCGCCGATCGGGCGCGACGAGGAGATCGAACTGCTGTTGCGGCGCTGGCGGAGTGCGGCGTCGGGCGAAGGCTGCGTGGTGCTTCTGACCGGAGAGCCGGGGATCGGCAAGTCGCACATCGCGCTGGCGCTTCAAGAGCGGCTCCAGGCCGAACCTCACATTGCGGTAAGCCAATTCTGCTCGGCGCACCACACCAATAGTGCGCTGTATCCATTGATTGCCAACCTGGAACGTGCCGCTCGATTCGAGCGAGGCGAAACGCCGACGGACAAATTTGCCAAGCTTGAAGCCTTTCTCTTGCGGTCTGGCGTTGACGAAGACTGGGTGGTGCCGGCTCTGGCCACCCTGCTGTCGCTGCCGCTCAGCAACCGCTACAGCCTGCCTGACCTGAGTCCGCAGAAGCGCAAGGAGATGACGCTGGCGGCGTTCATGGCTCAGCTCGAAGCATTGGCGGCGCGGCAGCCGGTGCTCATCATCTTCGAGGATGTCCATTGGGCGGACCCGACGTCGCTGGAACTGCTCACGGTGACACTGGAAAGGCTGCCGCGACTTCGGGTGCTGCTGCTCATCACAGCGAGACCGGAATTCACGCCGCCTTGGCCCGGTCATGCACATGTGACGACGCTTTCGCTCACGCGGCTGAACCGGCGCAGCGGGGCGGCATTGGTTGAGCGCATCACGGCCGGCAAGACGCTCCCGGAAGAGGTAATGGAGCAAATCCTCGCCCGTACCGACGGCGTGCCCCTGTTCGTCGAGGAACTGACCAAGGCCGTTCTCGAAACCGGACTGTTGCAGGAGCGGGGCGACCATTACATGCTCAGCCGTCCGCTGCCCTCGATGGCGATTCCAACGACATTGAACGCATCGCTGATGGCCAGGCTCGACCGACTGGCCCCGGTGAAGGACGTGGCTCAGATCGGAGCAGTCGTGGGACGCGAGTTCTCCTACGAACTCCTGAGCGCCGTCACCGGGTTGCCAAGGCAGAGGCTCGAGGAGGCGCTTGCGCAGCTGGTTCAGGCGGAGTTGATATTCTGCCGGGGCGAGATACCCCGCGCGGTCTATACCTTCAAGCATGCGCTGGTGCGGGACGCTGCCGAAGCGGGACTCCTGAAGAGCCGACGCGCCGCGCTTCACGCCACAATCGCAGACGTCTTCGAGCAGCGGTTCCCCGAAATTGTGGAAACACAACCCGAGACTCTCGCGCTCCACCTGACGGAGGCCGGGCTGTTCGAGAAGGCGGTGGAATACTGGCTCCAGGCAGGCAGGAAGGCCGCCATGCGCTCCGCCAACCTCGAGGCCATCGCGCACTTGAGGAAGGGTATCGAGGTGCTTGCTCATCTGGCCGACGACACTCGCAAGGACAGACGGGAGCTCGATTTCCAGTTTGCGCTGGGACCGTGCCTGATCGCGACCCAGGGGCCGGCCTCACCACATGCGGTGGCGACCTTTGCTCGTGCGCGCGAGCTGTGCCAGCGCCTCGGAGATCCCCCCGAGGAACTGCAAATCATGTTCTGGTTGACCACTGCGAGCGTCATTCGTGGCGAGTTGCCGGTGGCCGAGGAAATGATTTCGCCGTTGCTCGATCTCGCCCGGGCGCACGGCGACCGACCAGTCTTGCTCAACGCGATGCGCGGGCAAGGGATGATTCGCCTTTTCATGGGACATCTCACAGGCGCACGCGAGGTGATCGAAGCGGCCTTCGATGCGTTCGAAACGAGCAGCGAGCAGGAACGATTGGCGGCGCGTGCGGCCGGTCAGGATGCGGGCGTGGCCGATCTTGCCCTGATGTCATGGGCGCTCTGGCTACTGGGCCGTGCCGATGCCGCGCTCGCGCGTCTCAATGCCGCCATTCAGCGTGCCGACGACATCAGTCATCCGCATTCGCAGGCCTATGGATGTTATTATGGGTCCGTGCTTCACGCGCTTCGGGGCGAGTTCGTGGCCGCGCATCGCTATGCCCAGCGCTGTCTCGCGTTGTCGGAGGAGCACGGATTTCGGCAATGGCAGGGATTGTCGCGCGCCGTCCGGGGGATCAGTGCCACGTTTCTTGACCCTTCGTCCGCTGCGCTCGCGGAAATTCGCACGGCAATGAACGAATATCGCGGCGCGGGCTATCAGCTCGGCATCACGGCCTTGTACGTGCTCCTGACGCCGGCATTGTTGTCGAGCGGTCAAGGCGACGTCACGCTGGAGCTTGTCGAGCAGGGCCTCGCCACCACCAGTCGCAACAGCGAACGGATATTTGAGGCCGAACTTTATCGGCTGAAGGCGCGGGTGCTGCTCTCCCGCGGCGTAACGGGAGCCGGCACCGAGGCGCAATCATTGCTCGACCAGGCCTTGAACACCGCAAGAAGCCAGCATGCCAGGGCCCTTGAACTTCGGGTTGCGACAGACCTTGCCGCCTTGTGGATCGATCAGGGCAGGCGCGAGCAAGCGCTCGACCTGCTCGCGCCGGTCTATGCCGGATTCACCGAGGGCTTCGAAACCCAGGATCTCAAGCAGGCAAAGGCATTGCTCGACCGACTCCGATAACGCCGTCTGGATCACGGGCTTTTGGAGTATGGCTCGGCAAGTCGCTTGCAGGGCGGTGTTGCCTCGGTACTACGCATCCGCAAACGTTTGACATTCACGATACGTGTCTCGCACTTTTTGCCATCCTTCCTTGTCGTTTTTCTTTGGATCCTCGTTTATGAAGTGTGGCCCGGGATGCGCCGGCCGGCTTCGATGTTCTTCAAATGCCTTGATGGCCTGTTCCGCAGCGGCTTTCCCCAACCTTCGCCCGGCAGTCAGGTTGCTGTGGTTCCATTTGAAGCTGACGTGCCCCGGCACCTGGATCTCGACGATTGTGCCTTGCCATTTCGGTTCGTCGTACCGCACGTGATATTTGAAGATCTTCACATCATCTTCGCCAACGGTTGCTGCGAATAGCTGGCAGAGATTTGCCAGGGCATCATGAAGGTTCTTCGGTTTGCGGACCTGCTTGGAATCGACGATCCTGCTCACCCATATTTCCTCCAGGTCAGGATGCTCCTCGAGCAAACTCACGAAGTTGACGGTGTCGATCAGCGCTCCTTCGCAGTACGTAACTCCGTCGATCTCTACGGTTTCTTCGACGAAGGGAAGAGCTGAACAGGCGCAAAGGCTGGATGCGCTGATCGGCCCCTTGTACTCTTTCTCGTCGTCTTTCTGGGTCATTGGCCGGTTGGAAAACAGCGCGAGCTTGTGGTCGACAAGATTCCAGGCGTTGTGAAATATGGCGGGCGCTTCGGGCTTTTTCAGCGCCTCGAAATTTATGCTCTTCATGAACTGGCTCTGCGGATAGTTGATCCTTGAGAGGCCAGTGACGTGGGACAGGTACATCATGGACGTGAAATAGCGAACGAAAGGATTGGGTGCCAGTACCTGATTGAGAATCCATCTGTTCATGTCCCCCGCGTCGGGGACCGTGAACTTCTGATTGGGAAACCAGAGCGACATGGTGTCCCTGACGGCATTCGCGATGCTCGTTGAATCCCACAAATGCCGATAGGTGTTGGGATCGATGACGAAGTCGGTCAGAGCGTTGCTGATGCCTCCCCAGTTCGCACCAAACACGGTGTTTACGGGAAAGCGCCTGTAGCCTTCGTCGTCTCGAAACACGCCATTCTTGAAGAATTGATACGTCTTTTCCGCCCTGTCCTCATTTCTTGTTTTATCAAATTGATTGTAGACGATCCCAACCCAGGCACCGATGCAGGACAATGCCCAGACATCAAAGGTGATTCCTCTGTTGGCAAGAGCTTCCAGAACCCCAATGTGTAGCCCGGCTGCCGGACCGCCACCGCCAAGCGCGATTGCTCTCTTCACCATTGGCTCCTCCGTTCCTGAAATTTACTCCCAGATCAAAGTTTTGAATCTCTCAAATGCTCGACCACCCGTTCCTGGGTCAGCATCCGCAAAGCTCGGCACGAAATGCTATTGAACCGTCAGCGTATCGCGGTCTGGCTGGTTCACTTGTGAACCAGTTCACGTCACTTCGGGTTCTGCTTCGCCGGCAATGTCCACGCGCCGCGGCGGCAGCAGGGCGAGCTGCCCATTTGGGCCGGCCGCCAGTATGTGAATATAGAAATGCCTCGCCGCATCGTCGGTCGCATTCATTACCGGCGAGGGCGCGGAGATGATCTTCAGCGAACCGCAAGCGCCGATCCAGTCGACATGACGGTGGCCGTGCATCACCACGGCGCGACCGGCCAACGCTTCCAGCCGGCGCACGAACCAACTGCCGTTGATCAATGCCGTCCCGATGCGTTCCGAGAATGCTTTCGCCGGCATCGGATATTCCACCACATGGTGGTGCAATGCGACGATCCAGCGCGCTTCCGGATAATGGCGGATCGCCGCCTCGAAGCGATGTGTCTGTTCGACCGATACCAGCCCGAGCGCGTTGGTGAAGGAAAAGTGGGTCTGCGCATTGGAGTTCAGGATCGCTATTCCGAGCCCGTCTGCCGCCTCCGGCGGGACGATCATCGGAAACTGCCCGTCGAACAGGTCGCGCAGCGCCGCCGCACGGCGCATGCCGCCATGTTCGGCGAGCGCCACGATCGCGTCGCGGTGCGGCGCGAGCGCATCCTGCAGCGTAGCGGCCGGCTTTCCGTGGGCATCGACCACGCGCACGCGATCGCCTTGCACGGCCGCCAGTGCGGACAAGGTCCGGATTTGCCGCAAACGCATGTTCGGGCTGAACGGCAGGTCGAGCCGAGCCGGATTGGCGCGGTCGACGATGTTGACGTCATGATTGCCCGGAAGCATCACCGTGCGGGCGACCAGTTCCGGATGACGCGCCATTGCGTCGAAGAACGCGGCCCATTCGCCGGCGCGGCCGGCATCCGTCATATCGCCGCTGATGACGATGTGGTCGATCGGATCGGTCGCATGGATGGTGGCGAGACGCGCCAGGATGCGCTCGAGCCGGCGATTGCCGCACGGGCCCGCCCGTCCGCTTTCGATGCGGAAACCGTATTGTTCGGCAACCACGTGAATGTCCGACAGATGCGCTACGCGCCAGCGTCGTGCGCCTGGCGAGGCCGTATCGAAAACGGTGAGGTCGACGGGCTGAGACATGCTGGCATCCGCAAATCCCCACGCCAGCGATGCGGCCGCCAGATATCCCGACACCAGCAGGACCGCATTCGCCAGCGTCGGCAGGACGATACGATGCAGCAGGACCAGGTCGCTCCAGCCGCCGGTCCAGCGCGTTGCGGGCCAGGCCAGTATCGCAATCAGCACCGCGCAGGCGGACAGCACAATACCGGCGCCAACCGAACTGGCGCTGCGCAACCTGGCCCTGCCGGGCGCGGTCAGCTTTCCGCGCCATATCCGCTCCGCCAGATGACGCAATGCTTCGCGGGTGAACGCGTAGCCGGGCTGCACGGCAAGCGCATTGAGCGACCAGAAATTATTCTCGGCGATTCGGAGCAGCGGTCGCCATCCGATCCATCCGACCGCGGCGATCGCGAGCAAGGCGAGTGCCGTACCGATCCCGGTCAGCGCGGCGAGCTTTTGCGACAGCGTTGAAAACCAGGCTGAGACCAGCAACGGCGTCAGGCCCAGAAGCACCGCCGGCAACAGCAGCAACGCGGTCCAGGCAAACAGCAGTTTGGGCAAACTGATTTCGGCCAGCAGACTGCCGGCGATGGCGAGCAGGGAGCGCTGTCCGGGACTGGCGGCGTCGTCCTCGACATCGCCGTGGCGCGGATCGACCAGCATGCGTTGCTGCATGCTGTGTGCATCGCTCTCCACGGTCGACGCCGTCACATTGAACTCCGCAGCCAGTCACCGCGGCCTAAGCCGGATTCGTCTTGGACGTGGCCTGTTCGGCACCTGCCTTCGCCAGCGCGTCGCGAAGCATCTGTTCCTTGCTGTCGTCCAGCGACGTTTTCAGCACGGTGCCGCCGGCATCCTGAATCTCCCGCAGCACCTTGTCCGGCGTCATGTTCTTGACGAGAACGAACAGCGCAGCGTTGCCGGGTTGAAGCGTCTCCGAGAGCTTCTTCATGAAGGCGTCGTCGATCCCGTAATCCGAGAGTGCGCCGCCGAGCGCGCCGGATGCCGCGCCGAGGGCAACGCCGAGCAGAGGATTGAGGAAGATCAACCCGATCAGAAGTCCCCAGAAGCTGCCCGATGCGGCTCCGACGGCCGTCGTGTTGACGAGCTGATTCAGCTTGACGGGTCCGGCGTCGGTCTTCACGGCAATCACGGCGTCGCTGAGCGTGATCAGATATTCCTTCTGCAGCTTGAACAGACGTTGCCGTACCTCTTCGGCCTTCGCTTCGGATGGATAGATGATCGCGATTAGATCTGACATCCCTGTATTCTCCTGCTCGACATGGCGAGTTTGTTATCGGTCGCATCGGACGCTCTTGATAGGTCAGGACTCCCTGCCATTGCAAAGCATGCGGCAACGCTGTCTGCGAAACCGCTGATGCGTCGGCGGGGAGGGGCCAGGTCGCTCTGGCCGTGCGTCGGGAGGCTACGCTATCACAGCCTGCGGGCGATCCGATCACGCTTCGCTGATCGCGGTCGTCAAACCGTGACGGCGCTCAATCGAACTGGGTTGCTTGATGCGCCATGCCTGACCCCGTCGCTACGGCGCATTGTCACAAAAGGTTCGCAGGGTAACTCATTCTGCGCAAACCGACTTTGACACCACACACTTTCCGGAGTTACGCTCCGCCGCGAACACGGCAAAGCTGAGCGATCGCAAAGATCGTTTCTCGGCGTGTGATGGTGTTGCCGAGCGGCCCCGTCGTCCTTGAACGGGATTCTTCGAGCGGGATGGACGGGCCCAATGGACTTTCCTGCGATCGCGCAACCGGCAGTACGGCCTTACGTCTCGACCGATCACTTGCGTGAGCCTGATACGTCGCGCCTTGCGAACCGCAGACTTGCGCCCAACGACGAAGTTCATGCCTCGTCAGGAGAACGACATGGCCACATATGACAGCAGTTCGCGAACAGGCGCCGGCCGTTTGGCGGCGCCGCCGTTGTGGATCTGTGTTCTGCTCGGGCTGGTCATGATCGCGGCGGGAGTCCTGGTTCTCGGCGACATCATGCTGGTCACCCTCATCAGCACCATCTTCATCGGTTGGGTATCGATCTTCACCGGCGCGTTCGAAGTAATCCATGCCTTCTGGACCAAGGGATGGGGAGGGTTTCTCTGGCAGGTGCTTCTCGGCATCCTCTACATCGCCTTCGGCATCGTGCTGGTGAGCCAGCCGGCCACCAGCGCGCTGATCCTCACCTACGTCCTTGGGCTGGTTCTCGTGGTTTCCGGCTTCGTTCGCATCCTGCTTGGCATCACCCATTGGCGGGAGGCCGGCTGGATCATCCTGCTGTCAGGCGTATTCGGCGTCCTGGCCGGTCTCGTCATCCTGACGGGATGGCCCGTGACGGGGCTGTGGGTCATCGGATTCCTGCTCGGAGTCGACCTGATCGCCCACGGGCTGGGGTGGCTGGTTTATGCGTGGAAGCCGGCCAGCACATAACAAATAGCAACCAGTGCCGACCGAGGTGAGATGCGGTCTGCCGCGGAAGTGGTGGCTGCTTTCGGTAGGGCGATACGGGGAGGACAGGTCTGTGTTTCAGCGGGAATGGCGTAGAGCAATTGGAATGCTGGCGATGGTCATCGCCTTGAACCTCATGATCCTTCCTGCGCAAGCGCAGCAGGGTGCGGTTGTGCTGTTTCAGAACGTCCGCATCTTCGATGGAAGGAGCGCTGCGCTCTCCGCACCCTCCAATGTCCTGGTCAGGGGCAACAAGATCGAAAAGATTTCGCCAGCATCGGCCACGAGCGATGCCGGACAGACGGTCGCGATAGACGGCGCAGGACGCGTGCTGATGCCCGGCCTGATCGACGCGCATTGGCATGCGATGTTGATCCGGCCGACGCCGGCGTCCGCCATCGGGGGCGATGTCGGCTACAACAATCTTCTCGCGGGCGCGGAAGCGACGGATACGCTGATGCGGGGCTTCACCACGGTTCGCGACGTGGGTGGGCCGAGCTTTGGGCTCAAGCAAGCCATTGATGAAGGCATCGTGGCCGGCCCCCGCATCTACCCGTCCGGCGCCATGATCACGGTCACCAGCGGCCATGGCGACTTCCGGCAGTTTTCCGACCTGCCGCGCACGATCGGCGGCATGCTTACCCGCATGGAGCGGATCGGCGGCAGCATGGTCGCGGACAGTCCCGATGAAGTGCGCGTGCGCGTGCGCGAGCAACTCATGCAGGGGGCGTCCCAGATCAAGTTGACCGCGGGCGGCGGGGTGTCATCTCCCTTCAGTCCGATCGACGTCGTCACCTTCACCGAGCCCGAATTGCGAGCCGCGGTCGAAGCCGCCGAGAATTGGGGCACATACGTCGCCGCGCATGCCTTTACGTCGGCGGCGATCCGAGGAGCTATTGCCGCTGGCGTGAAGAGCATCGAGCACGGCTTCCTGATGGACGAAGCGACCGCGAAACTGATCGCCGAGAAGGGCGTTTGGCTGAGCTTGCAGCCACTTCCCGAAGAGATGAGGCAGGGCCTTCCCGCGGGATCGGTCCAGCGAGCCAAGGCGGATGAGGTCTGGCCGGGCATAGCCAGGACGTACGAGCTTGCGAAGAAGTACAAGCTCAAGACGGCGTGGGGCACCGATATCCTGTTCTCGCCCGCGCTGGCCAAGCGCCAGGGGGCCATTCTGGCCTCGCTGGTCCGCTGGTACACCCCCGCCGAAGCACTCGCGATGGCGACCGGGACGAACGCCGAATTGCTGGCGCTATCCGGCAAGCGCAATCCCTATCCGGGAAAGCTTGGCGTGGTCGAAGAGGGCGCGCTGGCCGACCTGCTGCTGGTCGACGGCAATCCGATCGAGAACATCAAGCTGATCGAGGACCCCGCGAAGAATTTCCTCGTCATCATGAAGGATGGGAAGATTTACAAGAACCTGGTTGCCGGCGGTAAGCCGAACTAGGGGCGGATCGATTGGTTTATCTCAAGACCATGTCCGAAACTCAGGTCCAGCTTGCATTCGCAATTCAGCGATATGTCCGACAATCGGGAGGCGAAGCATGTACCGGCACATTCTCATTCCGACAGATGGGTCCGAGCGGGCGGAGCGTGGGGTCGCGCACGGGCTGGCGCTGGCGAAATCCGTTGGAGCCAAGGTATCTGTCATCTTCGTGGTGGAGCCGTTCTCGGAGCTGAGAGGGCGAATGCTTGAAGCAGTCGCAACCTATGCCGAGCTGCGCAAGGAACAGGCCAGGACCGTGCTGGATGGGGCGGCAAATGCGGCCAAGACGGCCGGTGTTCCCTGCGAGACGATTCAGCTGGAGAACGCGCAACCCCATCAAGCCATCATCGCAGCAGCCGAGGACAAGGGCTGCGATCTCATCGTCATGTCATCGCATGGGCGCAGCGGCCTCTCTATGCTTCTGATCGGCAGCGTGACAAACAAGGTGCTGACGCAGGCGAAAATCCCGGTACTGGTCTGTCCGTGAATGTGCGGGTTGGGAATGTTCGACGAGCACGGGAGCCCCTCAAATGTACGCCAACATTCTCTTGAGCACCGATGGGTCCGATGTCGCGAGACAAGGCGTCGAGCATGGGATGGCGCTGGCAAAGGCCTTGAATGCGAAGGTGACGGTCATCACCGTGACCGAACCTCTACCGGTCGACTATGGCGGAGGACACGCCTCCGGATGGATCCCTTCCCAGGAAGAGTTTGATCGCTTCGACAAAGCCAGCAAGGAGCACGCCGCCAAGCTGCTCGACGAAGCTCAAGCCATGGCGAGGCAGATCGGGATATCTGCAGAACTCCTGCATATTCCAGATGCGCATCCAGCCACCGCGATCATCGAAACAGCAAAGTCCAGAGGTTGCGACTTGATCGTGATGGCCTCTCATGGGCGTCGCGGCATCAGGAAGCTGTTTTTGGGGAGTCAAACGTCGGAGGTCCTGGTGGACGGAAGCGTGCCGGTGTTGGTAGTGCACCCGCGGAGATAGGTGATAGCGGTGAGCCTGGCGAAACAGGCTCCTGAGGGTAGTGAACCAGGAGCGTCGGGAACGCCACCTTACGACCGGCTGACCGCCGCCACCTTGATCTGGAACGGCAGCATCGTCACCGACATCGGCAGCCGCCCGATGCTTTCGCCGTCGACGTCGGCGCGGACCATGGTATCGCTGTCGATGCTGATGCGTGACGCGTGGCGTCGCGAGACTTTCGGGTGCGCCAGATAGCTGCCGTCGCCGAGTTTGGGGACGATCTGGGTCAGCGTCTCCAAGTGCCCGAGATCGCCGACCAGGATCACGTCGAGCTTGCGGTCGGCGGGATCGGCGCCGGGCGCAAGCATCAACCCTTCGCCCGCGCCGTCGAAACTGCATAGCATCAGCGACCACATCGGCAGTTTCTGCTCGGGCTCGTCGTCGATCCGGATGCGATAGGACCGCGGGTTGTAGGTCAGCGACGTGACCGCCGTCATCAGCACGTAGCTGATCGGGCCGAGTCGCTTCAGGAATGGCACACGTTGCGCACGCCAGGAAATCGTGGCGGCGGCGCCGACGATGGCGAGCACGAATCCATAGCGCGTCACCTGTCCGCCGCCATAGCCCCTGGCATCGGCGCGGAACACATCGACGTTCCGCGTGTGGCCCATCGCGATGGCCTTGCAGGCCTTGCCAAGCGGGAGTTGACCGAACGAGCGGCAGAGTTCGTTCGATGTGCCGCCCGGCAGTTGCGCCAGCACGAGGTCGGGGGCGGTCGGCCGGTCGTCGGAGATCATCCCGTTCATCATCTCGCTGAACGTGCCGTCGCCGCCGACGGCGTCACGGCTTCCCGCGCCAGCGCGGTGGCATGGCCGGGCGCGCGGGTCATCGCAACATCAGCGCTGCTGACCGGGCCCAGATGCCTTTCGAACTCGGCCAGGATATGCGGCCAGCGTTTGCCGCAGTTACCCTTGTTCGCCATCGGATTGACGATGATCCTGGTTTTCACGGCGATCTCCGCTTGCGAAGACAATCGCGCCAGCTTGGTCTTGGCAAAGGCGGGAAGCAACCGGAAAGCGAATCATTCGCAGGTGCAACAAATGCTGCGGGCGCGTTCTGAAAGCCAGCGCGTTCGAATCGCAGTGTCGCTTACGAGAAGAACGCGATCTTCTCGGCCTGGCTCATGCGCCGGATCGGCGCCAGCGGGTCGTTGGCCGCCGCGACCGGCTTGCGGAGCATGCCGCTCGCGATGAGGGTGGAGCCAAGCGACATTTCCACTGCCGGCGAGGAGGCCGCGGGAGGGGCCGACTGAACCGCCTGTTGAACCGGAGGCGGCGGTGGCGGGGCAACCGGTTCGGGCGCGACGGCGACAATCCTGGGCGCAACCGGCGCGGGCTCCGCTGCACGGGCCTGCTCGACTGCTGCTTCCGCGATCTCGTTGTCGTTGATCGGGTCGGGTGCGCCCATCTCCATCGCGATGATGTCGAGGACCGCCTCGTCCTGTGCTGCGGCCTTCTCCGCAGCATCGTCCTGGACAGCGTCGACCGCGATATCGGGGACAGCGAGGTTGTCGCCCGCGGCTTGCTGGCCGACCGTTCCCACAGGTGCGGCTTCGTTGCCTGCGCCGGTCTCGACGGAAAGTTCGGGGCAAGGCGACGTTTCCGGTTCGGCCAGCGCGGCTTCAACGGCGGCGAACATAGCTTCGGCAGGCGCGGCCATGGGGGCGGGCGGTGCCCCGGCGGCTTCCTGCGTCCGGAATGCCTCGGCGGTTTCGGCCAGCATTTCCTGCATGGCCGGGAACGGTGCGTCGGGGTCGATCGCCGGCGGCGCAGCGTCATCCCCGACTTCCACAAGCCGGCCCTGGAGGGCGGCGAAGGCCGCGCGCAGGGCGATACGCGCCTCTTCGGAGGAAAACTGATCGGTGCTCTTTTCGATGACCGTGACCTGCGAATCGATCAGATCGCAGATCCGTCCGTCATTGCCGATTTCCCGCAACCGCCAGGCGATCTCCCGCAGCACGCGCGCGCCCTTGCGCACCGGCGCCAGCCGCTGCTCCAGCGCAAGGCTGTCGATCGCCTCGACCGCCGATTCCTCGGCCGCATCGACCGCGCCGCGGATGGCGGCGAGCGCCTCGCCCAGGCGTTCCTGCGCCGCCGCGGCTGCGACGACGGCCTCCGCCGCCTGCAGGGCCGAAAGGCCTTCCTGTTGCAGGGCGGCCTCCCGCTGGCGCGTTTCTTCGCGCTGGGCGGAGAGGCTTTCCTCAATCCGCGCAACGGCATCCAGCACCATCCGCGTATCGGCGTTGCGGTTGCGCTTGGCGTATTCGGTCAGGAACCAGCGGCCGCGCGAAGTCTCCATGAAGGCTTCGGCGATGGCGGCATAGTCCTCCTCGCTCGGCAGCGTGGCGCGTGCTGAGATCGGCGAAAGGGCAAATGCTTCGTCGGCCATGTCAAACTCTTCGCGCAAATCAGCGCGCCTTGCGATAACGAAACAACACGATATTGCCCGAATCGCAATTGAATTGATGCCAAGCGAATCACAAATCCCCACAGCTTCTCAAGACGTATCCCGCCGTTTCGCGACGCGGGTGGCGCTGTTTTACGCAGCGACCTTCGGCATGAACGGCACCCATCTGCCGTTTTTCACGGTATGGTTGAAGGCCGTCGGCATCGATGCGTTCTGGATAGGCTTGATCACGGCCGTCCCCCCGGTGAGCCGGTTTACGGTGCTGCCGCTGGTGACGGGCCTCGCGGAACGCCGTCACGCCCTGCGCGGGGCCATCATCGTCACCGCCTTTTTGACGGCGATCGGCTTTTCCGTGCTGGGCACGCAGCATTGGCCGGTGCCGGTGTTCCTGATCTACGTCCTGACCTGCTGCCTGTGGACGCCGATGTTGCCGCTGACGGACGCCTATGCGCTCCGCGGGGTAAAGCGCTATGGCCTCAACTATGGGCCGCTGCGGCTATGGGGGTCGGCTGCCTTCATCCTCGGCGCGCTGGTCTGCGGCGTGCTGCTCGACCTGATCGCTGCCAAAAACCTGATCTGGATCATCGCCGGCGCAGCGGTGACCGGGGCGGTCGCCAGCCTCGCGCTGCAGCCGCTGGATGATGGCGGAACCGCCCGCCCGGTCACCGGCGGTGCGAGCGCACTGCTGCGCGATGGCGGCTTCCTCGCAATTATCGTGGGATCTGCGCTGATCCAAGGAAGCCACGCCGCCTATTACATTTTCGCGTCGATTGCCTGGCAGCAGGCGGGGTTCGACGGGCTGACGATTGCGGCTTTGTGGACGCTGGGCGTGATTGCCGAGATCGTGCTGTTCGCGCTGTCGCCCCGATTCAGCCTGCAGCCGTCGACGCTTGTCGTGATCGCGGCCCTGAGCGCCGCCGCGCGCTGGGTGATCATGGCGCAGGACCTGCCGCTGGCTGTTCTCGCGACCATCCAGCTCGCGCATGCGCTGAGCTTTGGGCTGACGCAGGTCGGCATCATGGGGTTGATGCTGCGCAACGTGCCGGGCCACGTTATGGCGCGTGGCCAGGGCTATCTGAGCGCTTGCGGCGGCATCGTCTCCGGCCTGGCGTCGGTCGCCTCAGGCACGATCTACGGGAACTGGGGACAGGGCATCTACTACGTGATGGCGGCGATGGCCGCGCTCGGCGGGCTGGTGGTCTGGCTGGCGCGGGCGCGGCTCTCGCCTCAGCCCCACAAGGCGGCTTCCGGCGGATAGACCAGGCTGCCGTCATAACGCAGGCCGCCGTCGCGGTCGCGCGCCAGCAACAGCGGGCCGTCGAGGTCGACGAATCGCGCCTGTTGCGCCAGCAGCATGGCCGGCGCCATCGCCAGCGACGTCGCAACCATGCAGCCGATCATGATCTCGAAGCCGAGCGCCTGCGCGGCATCCGCCATCGCCAGCGCCTCCGTCAGCCCGCCGGTCTTGTCGAGCTTGATGTTGACGGCGTCATACCGTGCGCGGAGACCTTGGAGCGAGCCGCGGTCGTGCACGCTTTCGTCGGCGCAGACCGCGATCGGCCGCTTGATATCAGCCAGTGCGTCGTCCTTGCCGGCCGGCAGCGGCTGCTCGACCAGCGTAACCCCGGCGTTGGCGCAAGCCGCGAGATAGAACTCGAGGTTATCGGGTGCCCACGCTTCGTTGGCATCCACGATCAGTTCGGATTCGCGGGCAGCCTTGCGGACAGCCGCGATCCGCGCGTCATCGCCGTCGCCGCCGAGCTTGATCTTCAGCAGCGGCCGGCGCGCCGCCCTGGCGGTTGCCGCCGCCATCGCTTCCGGCGTTCCGAGCGAAATCGTAAAGGCCGTCGTGCAGGGGCGCGGCGCCGGCCGGCCGAGCAGGCTCCAGACCCGCTGGCCGGCGCTCTTGGCCTCGAGATCCAGCAGCGCGCAGTCCAGCGCGTTGCGGGCGGCGCCTGCGGGCATCACGCGCTGCAGCGACGTGCGGTCCATACCTCCAGCGACAAGTTCCTGCATCGCCTCAAGGGCCGCCAGCGTCGCTTCCGGAGTCTCGCCATAGCGCGGGTAGGGCACGCATTCGCCGCGCCCGATGAGGCCGCCCTGGCTGACGGTCGCCACAACGGTGACAGCCTCGGTCTTGGCGCCGCGGCTGATCGTGAATGCACCGGCAATGGGCCAGCGTTCGATGCTGACGGCCAACTTTCGAGATGGGCTGGAAGTCATTTTAAAATCTGGCAAATTTTCTGAACCTAAGCTTGCCCGTAGCTACCAACTATGGCTGGTTAGGGACGGATTCGACAAGTCGGTAGCGCGGCGGAACCCAAGCGGTTTGCAAGACGGGCGTACCAGCCGAGGGGTGAGATTGTGAACGGCGACCCGACATTGGAGCGGATAGCCAGGGGCAACGCGCTGGCGCTGTGCGCGGCCGGTCCCTGGACGGCCCGCTTCGCGCCTGTGCTGGAACGAATGGTGGCCGATGCCGAAAGGCTCGGCGGCACCAGGCCCAACATCCTCATCGACGTCTCGCAGGTATCGAAGCTCGACACGTTCGGCGCCTGGCTGATCGAGCGGCTGCGCCGCAGCCTGACGCAAGGCGGCGTCGAAACGCAGATCGCCGGGCTCTCGGCCAATTATTCCAGCCTGGTCGACGAGGTGCGCCGGGTGAAGGCCGAGCCTGCCGTCGAGACCGACCGCGTGACGATCACGGGCATGCTGGAGCAGATCGGCCGCAGCGTCGCCGGCATCGGCGGCACCTTGATCGGGCTGATCGACATGCTGGGCGCGGTGCTCGCGGCAACCGGTCACGTCCTGATTCGGCCGCGGCGCTTCCGCATGACCTCGACGATTCACCACCTGGAGCAGGTGTGCTGGCGCGCGGTGCCGATCGTGGTGCTGATCACCTTCCTGATCGGCTGCATCATCTCGCAGCAGGGCATCTTCCATTTCCGCAAGTTCGGCGCCGATATCTTCGTGGTCGACATGCTGGGCGTGCTGGTGCTGCGCGAGATCGGCGTGCTGCTGGTCGCGATCATGGTGGCGGGGCGCTCGGGGTCGGCCTACACCGCCGAACTCGGCTCGATGAAGATGCGCGAGGAGATCGATGCGCTTCGCACCATGGGCTTCGATCCGATCGAGGTCCTGATCCTGCCGCGGATGCTGGCGCTGGTGCTGGCCTTGCCGATCCTGGCGTTCCTTGGCGCGATGGCCGCCCTCTACGGCGGCGGGCTGGTGGCCTGGCTTTACGGCGGCGTCGAGCCCGAAGCTTTCCTGCTGCGGCTGCGCGACGCCATTTCGATCGATCATTTCGTCGTCGGGATGATCAAGGCGCCGGTGATGGCCGCGGTGATCGGCATCGTGGCCTGCGTCGAAGGGCTGGCGGTGCAGGGCAGCGCGGAATCGCTCGGGCAGCACACCACGTCATCGGTGGTGAAGGGGATATTCTTCGTGATCGTGATGGACGGCGTATTCGCGATCTTCTTCGCCTCGATCGGAATGTGACGATGGCGGGCGAAATTTCCGACGCGATCATCCGGGTTCGCGACATCACCGTGCAGTTCGGCAAGACGCGCGTGCTCGACGGCCTCAACCTCGACGTCAGGCGCGGCGAGATTCTCGGCTTCGTCGGTCCGTCCGGCGCGGGCAAATCGGTGCTGACGCGCACCATCATCGGCCTGGTTCCCAAGCTCAGCGGACGCATCGAGGTGTTCGGCGTCGATCTCGATGCGGCGAGTGCCGCGGAGCGGCGAGGCGTCGAACGCCGCTGGGGCATCCTGTTCCAGCAGGGCGCGCTGTTCTCCTCGCTCACGGTGCGGC
>OEIU01000111.1_pt1 | contig 82138 bp, 69 predicted proteins | sample 1539221 | NCBI WGS metagenome assembly OEIU01 (sample SAMN03792071, study PRJEB22550) | activated sludge metagenome | feature: wastewater treatment plant; material: activated sludge; isolation source: Wastewater treatment plant of a petroleum refinery complex | place: Argentina: Zarate | collected...
CACAGCGCTGCGCGACAGTCGGGGGTGCGAGCCAGCTCAGGTTGCGGTCCGGTTAGGCGTCGGGGTCGGGCCGTCATTCGTATTGCGACCTTCGCCCCGCGTGCCGCCGCGTATCTTCGCGCGCCGCCAGAGCTTTCATGCTCGGGGGCGAGCCGGACCGATCATGATTGGTTAGGAATCTTCGCGTTCTTCACGCGCTGATGGACGCACAGATCGAGTTGAACGAGTTCACCGCCAGGTCGGCGGATGCGTTCTGCTACGACAACGGCATTCGGTTTGAGCGGCGGGGCGATCGGCTTGAGATCGTCGAGGTGGATTCGGCCGCGCGGGCTGCGTGGCAGAACGACGGGCGGAAGCTTGAGCGCCTCCATGGCTACTGGTTCCACCGCGCGATGGACACATACGTCGAGCAGGTCGCCTCCGACCCGGCCAAGTGGGCAATCGGTCGACCGGAGAATTCCGATGGCAACCGGTTGGCCTGGATACGGGCTCTGCAAGCGCAGCTTCGCTTGCGTGAGGCGTACGGTGTCGCCGACGAAGTGACCTCCGCGTCCGGAGACACCGTCGATCTCTTCCGAGGGCTGCTGTCGCTCAACTTGATGTCGGTATTCTTCCAACGGGACTTCCTGGCAGCCTTTGCGGAGCGCCTTGATGCGTCGGGGAACTGGATCGTCGCTTTGCGTCGTCTGACCATGGACGGCCTGCGCGAGGGGTTTCAGAACCGGCTGCCGCTCACCTGGTCGGATCGAGACTCGAAGGTGGCCAACATCACCGGGTGGACCGTCACGGCATCCGAGCCCAAAGGCAACCCCAGAATGGCATCCGCGATCCTGGACTTCTGGACCTACGACATGGTCGCGATGGCAGAACGCCTCCAGCGCAACGAGCCAGGTCTTCAGCCCCATCTGTTCGAGCGACCGGTTCTCAAGTTCGGAGCGACGCTGGTTCAGTTGCCATGGATCGTTGGCCTGCAGAACAACAGCTCGGCTGCGATCAACAATCTGAGGCGACTCGGCGCTCGACGCGGGCAAGATCGGGACGAGGCGCAACGGATTGAGGCAGGCCTGGCGCAGCTATTCGAGACGCGTGGATTCAAGACGCTGCTGAATTGGAAGCCCTTGCGCGACGTGGACGATCCTGGCGAGGTGGACCTGATCGCCACCCTCGATGGGCATCTGTTCGTCATCGAGGTGAAGTCACCGTTTATGCGCCGATCTCAGCGGGACGCGTGGCTGCACGCCACCACCACGCTTCGCAAGGCAAGCGATCAGCTTCGCCGCAAGGTCGAAGCGGTGTCGCTGGCAATCGCCTCGAATCCCGAGCTGCGCACGTTGCTCGACTTGACCGAGGATCGGGTCCCAACTCGCCAACATGGTTGGATCGCCGACACATCCATCGAGTACGACCACCAACGCTTCGCCGGCTTTCTGAAGGTCTCAGTTGAAGAGCTGTTGATCGCGCTTCGCGATGATCGTCATCTCTTGAACGACCCCAATGGTTTGCTCGCCGGGGACTATGTGGCAGACCAGTCGCGTGAAGCCGATGCGAGCAGATCTGCCTGGACTCTGTATCCGGACGGGTTCGGTGCAGAGCGCTTCATTGCGGTGATCGAGACGGGAGCTGTTTGGGATTTGCGCGATCGAACGCAACATCGGCCAAGTACGCGGTGAGCGGGTCGACACTGTGCGCTGGTGAAGCGCTCTGCCAGAATGCTTGGGGTCGATCTGGCTCCGCCAGATCGTTCTCCGAGAGGTGCGAGTCGATCGATCTTGATGGTGACTTTCAACTACACCGCCCGTGCGGCATCGTGACGGTAAAAAAATGTGCGAAAAAGCGAGCCGGGACAATAGCTTAAGGCGTTCGATGCCAGTGCTTCTTGGTCGTTGCCCTGACCGACGCCGAGGCTCGCCGATGGTGTCCGCGATGGACGCGGGAGTCGATAGATGTCGATAGATCTCGAAAGGTCACTTCAGACCGAATCGCCTGCAAACCCGCGCCAATGCTGGTGTTCCGCACTTTGACGGTAAAAATGACGGTAAATTTCTGCCGAGCAGCCTCAGGTGCATTACAAATCAACAGCTTAGAAGGTTCGTTGATGATCGAGTGGGAGTGATTCAGCGTCTTTCTGGGGCTATCGACAAGTACCCCGCCGGACCGGCAGGCAGCGACGGACACGGTGCTGCGGCAGGCGGAGCGGCTGTCGGCGGCGTGGGCCGCGTGAAGCCGCGTCAGCGCTCGGCGATGAAGTGCTGCGTGGTCACGCTCTCGCCCGGCAGCAGCCAGCTGCGCACGCGCGCCTCCAGCTCCTCGTCGGCCAGCGTGGCGCGGGCGCGCTGGTGCAGGTAGTCGGCCCAGGAGGTGACGATGAAGCGCTCGACGTAGCGCGACGGGTCCGACAGGTCGCGGTAGGCGCGCCAGAAGGTGGCGCCGTCGCGCTTGCGCGGCGCGCGCAGCTGGCTCAGCGCGTCCAGGAACTGCTCGCTGTGCTCGGCGGCGACGCGATAGCCCAGCTCCACCGCCACCGGGCCGGCGTCGGGCGCGGGCTCGGCGGCGACGTAGAAATCGTCCCAGCGCGTGGTCACGGTCACTTCCTCGGCCTGGCTCATGCGCAGCGGGAAGGGTTTGGCCAGCAGCAGCCCGCCCAGCATGCACAGCGCCGCGGCGCTGAGCGCGAAGCTCAGGCTGACGATGTCCGACAGCGCGCCCCAGAAGGCCGAGCAGATGGCAAACGCGCCCAGCGCGCACAGCGTGTGCAGCGCCAGCGCCCGCGCGCGCACCCACATCGGCACGCTGGTCTGCGTGGCGGTGTTGAAGGTGGACATCACCGCCATCCAGCACGCGCCGCCCACGGCCAGCGCCGGATAGACCAGCGCCTTCTGCGTCGAATAGGCGGCGATCAGCATCACCGCGGCATAGAGCACGCAGGCGCCGCCGACCAGCCGCTCCAGCCCGGCGCGGGCGCGCAGCCTGCCGATCACCAGCCCGGCCGCGACCGCGCCGCCGCCCATGCAGCCGACCAGCAGGCCGACGCCGGCCGCGCCCAGCCCCAGCTGGCGCTGGCCGATCACCGGCAGCAGCGCCCACAGCGCCGAGCCGGCGCCGCTGTAGGCCACGGTGCGCACCATCTGCGCCAGCACGGTGTGCGAATGGCGCGCGAAGCGCAGCCCGGCGAGCATGCCGCCCCACAAGCGCTCGGCCGGCAGCCGCGACGGCGGATGCGGGCTGGGCGGCCAGCGCCGGATGCTCTGCAGCATGATCAGCGAACCGAGCACGGTGATGACGAAGTTCCACGGGCTGCCGGCCAGCGAGGACACCACGCCGGCCAGCGCCGGGCCGACGGCGCGCGCGCCGTTGTAGGCGATCGACACTGCGGTGATCGCGTTCGGCAGCTCCTCGCGCGGCACCGAGTCGGCGATCGTGGAGTTCCAGGCCGGCGTCAGCATCGCGGTGCAGGCGCCGGCGACGAAGATGAAGAACAGCAGGCTCGCCGGCCCGCCGATGCCGGCGAAGAGCAGCGCCGACAGCAGCGTGCCGGTGAGCGCCTGCGCCGCCAGCGCGCCGACGATCAGCCGGCGCCGGTCGGCGATGTCGGCCATCACGCCCGCCGGCAGCGCCAGCAGGAACATCGGCAGGAACACCGCCGTCTGCACCAGCGCGGACAGGAACGACGAGCCGGTCAGCTCGACCATCATCCAGGCCGCGGCCATGGTCTGCATGGCGTTGGCGACGAAGTAGACGCTGCCGCTTTGCCACAGCGCGCGAAAAGGCCGGTGGCGCAGCGCCGACCAGGTGTTGAGCGGCGGCGGGGCGTTCATTGCCGCGCATTGTCGACGGCGCGCGCGCCGCTGCGATACTGGTGCCTCCACGGCCCGAAGGAAGGCTTGCCATCATGGAAATCAAGGACCAGGTGATCGTCGTCACCGGCGGCGGCTCGGGCATCGGCCGCGCGCTGTGCGAACGTTTTGCGGCCGACGGCGCGCGCGCGCTGATCGTCGCCGACCTGCACGAAGCCCACGCACGCGAAGCCGCCGCGGCCATCGGCGCCACGGCGCAGGCGCGCACGCTGAACGCCGGCGTCGAGGCCGATGTGCAGCGGCTGGTATCCGAGGTCACCGCGCAGTTCGGCCGCATCGACCTGTTCTGCAGCAATGCCGGCGTGATCGCACGTGCCGACGAAGATGCGGCCAGCTCCGAGTGGCAGCGCCACTGGGACGTCAACGTGATGGCGCATGTCTACGCCGCGCGCGCGCTGCTGCCGCAGATGCTGGCGCGCGGCCAGGGTTACCTGCTGAACACCGCGTCGGCGGCGGGGCTGCTGAGCCAGGTGAACGCGGCGCCGTATTCGGTGACCAAGCATGCGGCGGTGGCCTTTGCCGAATGGCTGTCGATCGCCCATGGCGACAAGGGCCTGCGCGTCAGCTGCCTGTGCCCGCAGGGCGTGGACACGCCGATGCTGCGCGGCGCGGGCGGCACCGGGCGCAAGAGTTTCCTGGTCGAAGGCGCGCTGACGGCCGAGCGCGTGGCCGACTGCGTGGTCGAGGGCCTGCGGCGCGAAGAGTTCCTGATCCTGCCGCACGCCGAAGTGCTGGGCTTTTTCCAGCGCAAGGCCAACGACTACGAGCGCTGGCTGCGCGGCATGCGCCGGCTGCGCGAGAAGGTGATGGCCGGCGGCAGCTGAGGCTTCGCCTTCGCTACCCCGCCGCCACGATCACGTGCGCCTGGATCTTGCCGGCCACCGGGCCCGGGCCGTGGCGGCTGGCGATGGCTTGGGTGGCGCGCTCGGTGGCCAGCGGCAGCAGGCTGGCGTCGCGCGCCTCGATCTCGTTGCGCAGCGGCGTGCCCTCGCAATAAGCGAGCGCCGCGTCGCGTGCCGAGGGCGCGTGGCTGACTTCGTCGCGCGTCTCGAGCGCGATGTCGGTGAAACCGGCGCGGCGCAGATCGGCGCGGATCAGCGCCGCATCGTGATAGCCGTGCGGCGTGCGCGCGAGGAAGCGCGGCGGGTCGGCCGGAAACATCGCGGCCACGGCGCCGGTGACCGCGTCGGCAAAGGCGTTCTCTTCGATGCGGCCCCAGATGCTCAGCACGAAGCGTCCGCCGGGCCGCAGCACGCGGCGCGCCTCGGCGTAGCCGGCGGCGCGGTCGGGAAAGAACATCGCGCCGAACTGGCAGCAGACGACGTCGAAGGAGGCGTCGGCGAAGGGCAGGGCCAGGGCGTCCGCCTGCCGCCATTCGATGCGGTGGTCGGGCCCCTGCCGCGCGGCGGCGTAGTCGAGCATCGGCTGGTTGAGGTCGCTCACCACGTAACGCGCGGCGGCGCCGAGCCGGGGCGCCAGCGCGCGCGTCACCGCGCCGGTGCCGGCTGCCGTTTCGAGCACCGCAGCCGGCGAGCCGGCGGCGACGAGCGACGCCGTGTGCGCCGCATAGACCTCGAAGATCAGCGGCACCAGCAGCGTGTCGTAGAGCCGCGGAATCGAGCCGGCGAACAACTTGTCGATCTCGGCCATGCGGGACTCCTCGGCGGCATCAGCGGCGGCGTCAGCGGCGCCTTCGGCGCCCGGCCCTGAGCCGGCAGTGTCCGCACGATGCGCCACAGCGCCCGCGCGCGCCGGCCGACGGCCAATAGCTGCGTGCGGCGCAGGGCTTCGACACGCTCGGCACGACGCGGCCTCGAGGCCGGAAGGTGGCGAGCATGCGCTGCCCGAAGGGTCGCCGTGCACCCGGCAGCCGGGCCCTTGCTGCCTTCTTTGCATGCGCGCACCGAGGCTCGGGGGCCGGCCGGCGTCAGGCGGGCGGCAGCTCGGCCAGCAGCGTGGCCAGATCGGCGCCGAGCAGCAGGTCGTCGCGCATGCCGAACACCTGGCGGCGCAGCCGCCCCTGAGCGTCGATCAGCACCAGCGTCGGCGTGCCCTGCATCGCGTAGGCCTGCATCGTGCGCGGGATCGGCCCGTCGGCGCCCGGCGCGTCGACGCCGACCGGGTAGCCGATGCGGTACTCGTGCACGAAGGCGCGCAGCGATTCCAGACCCATCGCCGCGTGATGCTCGAACACCGTGTGCAGGCCGACGACGGCCAGCGGCGCCTGCGCGAACAGCGTGGCCACGCGCTGCATCTGCGGCAGCGCGTGCGCGACGCAGCCCGGGCACAACATCTGGAACGCGTGCAGCAGCACCACCTTGCCGCGCAGCTGTTCGAGGCTGAGCGGCGTGGGCGTGTTCAGCCAGGCGCTGGTCTGCCAGGCCGGGGCGGGGGCGAATGCCGGCATCTCAAGGAAATGTGGCTTTGCCACTTTTCTTGACCCCTGGGGGCGGGAATGACGAAGTCATTTCCTGGGGGTGCTCAGAAGTCACCGTCCTTCACGTACGGATGGCTCCACAGCGTCAGCTGCAGCAGGCACGACTTCAGCCACGCGGCGTGCATCTGCTCGACCTGCTCGGCGCTGTGGCCCTGCTTGGCCAGGAAGGGCTTCAAGGTGAAGGTCACCGGGAAGATCAGCGCGAACAGGTCGCGAAAGGGCACGATCGCGCTGGCGTCGGCGCCGTCGGTGCGGTTCTTGCCGGTGCGGTGGTGGCGCAGGCCGATCTGGTGCTGGTAGTCGAGCCAGGCCTGGTCGTACTCGGCACGCGCGGTGTCGAGGATCCACTGGCCGAAACGCTTGCGCACGCCGCCGAGGTAGTCGCCCAGCGGCTGGCCGTCCTTGCTGCCGCTGAAGCTGGCCAGCAGATGCGGCTGCGAGCCGACGAAGCCGTACCAGACGTCGAGGATCGCCTCGACCTGGTCCTTCAGCACGCCGTGCGACAGGCGCAGCGCGCGTACATCGTCCGCGCCGAACAGCGCGGTCTTCTGCATCGTCTCGAAGTCGGCCAGCGTGAGCGGCGAGCGCGGCGCGCTGCCGAGGGTGTAGCCGGGAATCTGGGTCGTCGTCATCGTCGGGCTCCTTCAGGCTGCGGCATGCGCGCTTGCGCCGCGCTGCCGGATGCGTACGGTAGGCGCCCACGCGCAGCGGCGCCAGAATGCACTTTTAGGTAAGCCCGGTGCGCAGGCCGGCGCGGCGCAGGGCGGACGAGGGGGCGGCGATGGCGGACGACGAACACGATGACGGGCAGGGCGGCATCCCGGTGGCCTCGATGGTCGAGAGCATCGTCGGCTGCAAGTGGTCGGTGAGTCTGCTGCGGCTCGCCGCCGACGGCACCAGCCGGCCGAGCGCGCTGCTGCGCGCCTGCCCGGGCCTGTCGGCCAAGGTGATGAACGAGAGGCTGCAGAAGATGCAGCGCTTCGGCATCGTGCGCCGCACCGTGGTCGGCGACAAGCCGCCGGTGGAGGTGGACTACCTGCTCACGCCCCTGGGCAGACGCTTCATCGCGCTGCTCGACGACGTGCGCCGGCTGCAGCAGGACCTGGACAGCGGCCGGGTGGCGACCGGGCGCTGAGAGCGCCCGCGGCCCGCGGCAAGCGGCAAGTGCACGCGGCTGCTCCGGCGCGCTCCGGCGCTCGCCTGCCGGCTCCCAGGCTCAGCCGAGGCTCAGAAGAGGTTCAGAAGAGGCTCAGAAGAGGCTCAGTGGTGGTGCGCCTCGAGCTCGCGCGCTTGCGCCCGGCGCTCGAGCCCGCCGCCGCCGATCCAGTCGCGCGTCGAGCGTCGGGCGCGCTCGATCAGCCGGCGCGACGCCGAGAAGTCGTAGGGCGAGACCTCGAGCGGGCACAGCGTCGGTGCGACGTGCACCTGCACCGCGGGCGGCATCGCCTCCAGCTCGTGCATCAGCTGCCACGCGATCAGCAGCGTGATCGCGTGCAAGGCCTTGGCCACCACACCCTGGGGCGGGCCCTGCAGCGCGCAGGCGTAGCCGGTGGGCAGCACGACGATGCGCGTCGCGCCCAGCCCCGCGGCCAGGCGCAGCGGCGTATTGGCGGCGATCGCGCCGTCCATCAGCGCGCGGCCGTTTATCGTCACCGGTGGGAACACGGCGGGAATGGCGGCGCTGGCCAGGATCGCATCGACCGCCGGGCCGCTGCACAGGCGCACGCCCACGCCCTGCGCGTCGGTGGCGATCACGTGCAGCGCGATGCGCGCGTCCTCGAGCTTCGCCAAGCCGAGCCGGGCTTCGAGCAGGCGGCGCAAGGGCCCGGGGCTGACCAGGCTTTCGGCGTGCCACAGCAGCCTCAGCGCACTGGACAGCGTCAGCGGGAAGACGTCGCGGCGGCGCAGGCCCACCCACAGTTCGGCCAGCCGCGCGACGCCGTCCAGATCGGGTGCGCCGGCGAAGTAGGCGGCGTTGATCGCGCCGACCGACGCGCCGACGACGAAGTCGGGCTGCAAGCCGGCTTCGAGCAGCTCCTGCAGCATGCCGACCTGGATCGCGCCCAGGCTGCCGCCGCCGGTGAAGACGAAGGCGGTGCGTTCGGCCACGCCGACGCTGCGCTTCGCGATGCTCAGCCCGCCGCCAGCCGCCGCGCGTGTTCGAGCGCCTGCGCGTCGCGGCCGATCGTCGCTGCCGCGATCGTCCGGCCGCCGCTTATGTAGCTCGCCGTGCAGTCGTGCGCGGCGAGGTCGCCGTCGATGCGGACCTCGTCCCACTGCGGCGCGTGGCCGACATAGCGGATCGTCACCTCGTGGTGCGCGCTCCAGAAGAAGGGTACGTCGCGGTACGGCGTGCGCGCGCCGAGCATGTTGGCGGCGGCGACCTGCCCCTGGCGTTCGGCAACCACCCAGTGCTCGACGCGCAGCGGCGCGCCGCCGGCGCCGCCCGGCCACAGCGCGATGTCGCCGGCGGCGTAGATGCCGGGGTGCGAGGTTTCCAGGTAGGCGTCGACGACGACGCCGCGGTCCAGCTTCAAGCCCGCGCCTTCGGCCAGCGCCAGGCGCGGGCGCACGCCGACGCCGAGCACGACCAGCTCGGCCGCAAGCGTCGTGCCGTTGCTCAGCGTGACCGTGCCATTGCCGATCGAGGCGATCGACGCGCCCATGTGGAAGCTCTCGCCGTGCGCTTCGTGCAGCCGGCGTACGAACTCGCCGAGCTGTGCGCCGAGCACACGTTCGAGCGGCTGCGCGTCGAGCGAGACCACGTGCACCGCCAATCCGCGCGCGGCCAGCGACGCGGCGACTTCGAGGCCGATGAAGCCCGAGCCGAGCACCACCGCCGACTTCGCCGTCGCGGCGCGCGCGATGATCGCGCGGCTGTCCGCCAGCGAGCGCAGCGTCAGCACCTGCGGCAGCTCGGCGCCGGGGATCGGCAGGCGCAGCGGCTCGGCGCCGGTGGCCAGCAGCAGCCGGTCCCAGGCGAAGCTCGCGCCATCCTGCGTGTGCACGGTGCGTGCGGCGGTGTCGATGCGGCTGGCGGTGGTGGACAGGCGCAGGTCAATCTGGTGCTGCGCGTAGAAGTCGCCGCCGCGCAGCGGGATCCATTCCTCGGGCGCGCTGCCGGCCAGGTAGTCCTTCGACAGGTTCGGCCGGTCGACCGGCGCGTCGGCCTCGCTGCTCAACAGCGTCAGGCTGCCCTGCCAGCCGCGCCGGCGCAGCATCTCGGCCGCGGCAAAGCCGGCCGCGCCGCCGCCGACGATGACGATGCGTTCGGGCTCGCCCGCCGGCCGCACCTGCGCCGCGCGCGCGGCGGCCGGCGCCGGCTCGCGCACGAAGAAGCGCTCGCCCTCGCGCTCGACCTTCCAGCAGGCGATGGGGTCGAAGGCCGGCGCGCCCAGCGCTTCGCCGCTGCGCAGCGAAAAGCACGCGTGGTGCAGCGGGCAGCGCACGGTGTCGCCTTCGAGCGCGCCCTGGTCGAGCGCGCCGCCGTAGTGCGTGCAGGTGGCGCCGGTGGCGAGCAGCTCGTCGCCGACGCGCGCGAGCAGCACCGCCTGGTCGCCGACATGGCCGCGCAGCAGCTTGCGCGCGCCGAAGTCGGCGAGCGTGACGCCTCGAGTCAGATCGGGGCCTGCATCCTGGGTATCGGTCGATGACATCGGTGTTCTCCTTGTCGGTCGTGCGGCAGGCGCCGAGCTGCCGCGCCGGGTTTCAGACCGCGTGCCCCAGGCCCTCGGAGCGGCCTTGTTCGAGCACGTGGGTACATCTCGAGCAGGCGGTCGATGCGCGACTCGAGCAGGCTGCGCAGCTGCGCGCGCGAGCACAGTGGCTCGGGACTGCGCTCGGGCGCGTCGGTCAGCGCGGCGCGGATCTCGGGTTCGGTCGAAAGCATGGCGGCCTCCAGCGGGATGACCGGCGCGCTCGTGCGGCGCAGCCGCACTAGCGCTTCGTTGCTGACGATGCGCACCAGCCAGGTCGAAAGCCGGCTGTCGCTGCGAAAGCCGCCGAGCCCGCGCCAGGCGCGCAGGTAGGCGTCCTGCACGGCTTCCTCGGCATCGCCGTCGTCCTTCAGGATGCTGCGTGCGCTGCGAAAGAGCAGCCGGTTGTGGCGCCGCATGATCTGCTCGAAGGCCGCGGCGTCGCCCTCGGCGGCGCGCGCGATCAACTCGTTCTCGGGCGTGTGCGCCGTGGCTGGTGCTGGCGCGAGCCGGGCGTTGGAAGAGGACATCGGCATCGCGACTTCTCCTGGATGCGCTTCGATTCTGTGCCTGTGCGCTTGACCCTGCCGGCGCCGCTTCGATCGCCATCAGCCGCCGTCGCGCTTCATCAGCTCGAGGAATTCGCGGCGCAGGCCCGCATTCTTCAGGAACGCGCTGCGCATCACCGAATTCGTCAGCGCCGCGTCCGCGTCCTTGACGCCGCGCCAGTGCATGCAAAAGTGGCTCGCCTGCATCACCACCGCCAGCTCGTGCCCATTAGACATTGGATGCAGCGGCGCGCGGCCGCGTTTCAGGCGCGTTTCAGGCTGGCGTTTGCCTGCCTCGCTGCCGCAAGCCGTGCTGCGCCGCACCGGGTGTCGGGATCGGCCGATGAATCAATCAACGAACTCGCCTTCGGCAGCATTTCGCGTGCGCACCCTCAGCCCTTCAACTCCTTGGCCAGCGCCGTGGCGTTCTGCGCCGTCAGCCCGTAGATCGACAGTTGCGGATTCGCGCCGATGCTGGTCGGAAACACCGAGCCGTCCATCACCGACAGATTGGTCACCTGATGGTGCCTGCCGCCGCTGTTCACGACACCCCGCTTGGCGTTCTCGCTCATCGCGCAGCCGCCCATCAGGTGGGCGGTGAACAGCGTGGTGCGGAACTTCGCCAGCGGCAGCTCGGCAATGGCCTTCTTCGCCTCGCTCCAGCTGCCGGCGTAGCGCGCGTCCAGATGCGCCGCGCGCACCTGCTTCGCACCCGCGGCGAACTGCAGCTCGGCCATGCTCAGATAGGCGCGTTTCACGCCGTCCCAGACGTAGCCGCTCAAGTCGTAGTCGAGCATCGGGCTGCCGTCGTCGGCCAGGCGGATGCTGCCGCCGGGGCTGTGTTCGACGAAGCCGTCGCGCAGCAGCGCCAGCACGGCATTGGTGTGCGGCAGCGCCGACATCTCGCGGCGCAGTTCGCCGCCATACAGGTTGAGCACCGCCGAGCCGATGCCGGGAAAGATGGGCGGCACTTCCAGCTTGTAGCCCATCGGCCCGGTGGCGCCGTCTTTCCACTGGAAATGGTCGGAGCCGCTGGATTGCGGTGCGCCGTAGAACGGGTCGATCGGCTCGGGCATCTGCGCCACCGTCAGCACCACCGGATGGATCAAGGTGTGCTTGCCGAGCCGCTGGTTCGGGTCGGGCAGCTGCGAGCGCAGCAGCAGCGCCGGCGTGTTGATCGCCCCGCCGGCGGCGATGAAGTGCCGCGCCTTGATCGTCACCTGCGTGCCGCTGGGCGTGCGAGCGTCATCGCGCAAGGCTTCGCCGAGCGCGCCGCTGATCTTGCCGCCGCTGTGCTGCAGCGCGCGCACGCGCAGCCGGTGCACCAGCGTCGCGCCATGGCGCAGCGCTTCGGGGATGGTCGACACCAGCATCGACTGCTTGGCGTTGACCGGGCAGCCCAGGCCGCAGTAGCCCGAATTCCAGCAGCCGCGCACGTTGCGCGGGATATGGTGCGCCTCCCAGCCGAGCTTGGCGCAGCCGCGCCTGAGCACGCTGTTGTTGGCGTTGTCCGCCGGCCAGAGCGCCACGCCCAGGCGCTGCTCCATCTTCTCGAACCACGGCTTCATGTCGTCGACGCCGTGGCCGACGACTTCGCACTCGGCGGCCCAGTGTTGCAGCGTCGGCTCCGGCGTGCGGAAGCTCGAAGTCCAGTTGACGGTGGTCGAGCCGCCGACCGAGCGTCCCTGCAGGATGGCGATGGCGCCGTCGGAAGTGGCGCGCGCGCCGGCTTCCTGGTACAGCTCGCGGAAGGCGCGGCCTTCGTCCATGTCCTTGAAGCTGTCGGAGGTGCGCAGCGCGCCTTCTTCGATGATCAGCACCTTCAGTCCGGCCAGCGCCAGGATCTCGGCGGCCGTGCCGCCGCCCGCGCCACTGCCGATGATGGCGACGTCGGCTTCCAGGGTCTGCGGCGCGCTCAGCCTGGCGCCGTCGATGACCTGCCAACCCGAGGCGATGCCTTCGGTGTAGATGTCGGGTACAGCCATGATCGTTCCTTCAGGAATTGACGGCCTTGAACATGTAGTCCAGCGGCCCGGGATAGCCGGTCGAGGGCCAGCTCTGCGGCAGCACATAAAAGCTCGACGCGACCAGCTTGACCAGCACGTTGCCGCCGGCATTCAGCGTGGCGAAGCGGCTGCCGCGCCAGCGCGCGAGGAAGGCCTGCATCTTGTCGGCGCCGGCTTCGTGCCACGCGCCCACGCCGGTGAGCACATAGCGCAGCGGTGCGATGGCCAGCAGGTCGAGCAGCTTGCGCACTTCCTTGCGGCTGCCCATGTCCATCGCCGCCAGCGTGCCGTCGATGTTGCGCAGCGTCTCATCGATCGAGCGCCGGCGCTTGGCCGCGTCGAAGTGGGCGAGTTCGGTGACGACCGCCGGCGCCAGCGCCTTGAACAGCTCGGCATCGCCGGAGTTGAGGAAGCTGAAGCCCTGCACCGGCGCCTTGGCCGCATCGCTGCAGCCGACCAGCGCCGTGCCGGCAGTCAGCGCCAGCGAGAAGCCAAGGCCGAGCTTGAGAATGTCGCGGCGCTGCAGGCCGGCCCCACCGGACTGCGCATCGGGTTCGTGTCGCATGAGAGCCTCCGATCAGCTGAACACACCGCCGTACTGCTTGCGCAACTCGGTCTTCTGCACCTTGCCGGTGCCGCCCACCGGCAGCGACTCGAGGAAGACCACGTCGTCGGGCACCCACCACTTGGCCAGGCGCTCGGCGAGGAAGGCGAGCATCTCCTCCTTCTCCAGCGCCGCGTCCGGCTTGCGCACGATGAACAGCAGCGGCCGCTCGTCCCACTTGGGATGCTTGACGCCGATCACCGCCGCCATCGCCACCGCCGGGTGCGCGACCGCGGCGCTTTCCAGGTCGATCGAGCTGATCCACTCGCCGCCGGTCTTGATCACGTCCTTGGCGCGGTCGCGGATCTGCATCACGCCGTCGGCATCGATGGCCGCCACGTCGCCGGTGGGAAACCAGCCGTCGACCAGCGGCGAAGTCTCGCCCTTGTAGTAGCCGGCGGCGATCCACGGCCCGCGCACCATCAGCTCGCCCTGCGAGCTGCCATCGCGCGGCAGCGTCTTGCCGGCCTCGTCGACCACCTTGATCTGCACGCCGTAGACCGCCTTGCCCTGCTTGGCCACGATGGCATGCCGGTCGGCGGCCGACAGCGCGTCGTGCTTGCGCCCCAGCGAGGTGGCCGTGGCCAGCGCGGTGGTCTCGGTCATGCCCCAGGCGTGCAGCACCTCGACACCGTAGTCGTCGGCGAACTTGGCGATCAGCGACTGCGCCATCGCCGAGCCGCCGACCGCGGTGCGGCGCATGGTCGTGAACTTCAGCTTGTTCGCTTCGACATGCTGCAGCATGCCCTGCCAGATGGTGGGCACGCCCGCGCTCACCGTCACGCGCTCGGACTCCATCATCTCGTGCAGGCTGGCGCCGTCGAGCTTGGGCCCGGGCAGCACCAGCTTGGTGCCCGACATCGGCGCGGCATAGGGGATGCACCAGGCGTTGATGTGGAACATCGGCACCACCGGCAGCACGGTGTCGCGCGTCGACAGTCCCAGCCCGCCGGGTGTGCTCAGCACCAGCGCGTTGAGCGCGATCGCGCGGTGCGAGTACATCGCGCCCTTGGGGTTGCCGGTGGTGCCGGAGGTGTAGCACAGCGCCGCCGCGCTGTTCTCGTCGAACAGCGGCCACTCGTAGTGCTCGCTGTGCGGCGCGATCAGGTCCTCGTAGTTCAGCACGTTGGCCACGCCCTCGATCGCCGGCGTATGGGCCGCGTCGGCCAGGCAGACCCAGGCCTTGACCTTGGGGCAGTGCGCGGCGATGCCCTTGACCAGCGGCGCGAAGGTGGCGTCGAACAGCACCACCTGGTCTTCGGCATGGTTGACGATGTAGATCAGCTGCTGCGCATGCAGCCGCGGGTTGCAGGTGTGCATCACCATGCCGCTGCCCGACACGGCGTAGTAGGCCTCGAGGTGGCGGTGGTTGTTCCAGGCGATCGAGCCGACCGCGCTGCCGGCACTCAGGCCGAGCTGGCCGAGCGCATGCGCCAGCTTGCGCGCACGCTTGGCGCAGTCGGCATAGGTGGTGCGCAACAGCGCTCCGTGCGTCTCGCGCGAGACGATCTCGACATCGCCGTGCTGCTCGGCGGCGTGTTCCAGCACGCTCCACAGCAGCAGCGGCGTGTTCATCATCAATCCGGGTTGGTACATGTGGCTCTCCTTGCCGCGGCGCCGTTCAGGGCGTGACGAGGTTGAAGTCGGGGTCGAAGGTCACGGCGTTGGCGACGATCGCGCCCAGCGCCTTCGGCTCGCCTTCGACCTTGACCATGCCCGCGCTCACCAGCTCGGGCAGCTTCTTGCCCTGCAGCAGCATCGCCAGGAAGGCCGGGCGCGTCAGCGTCAGCTTCAGGTCCGGGTTCTTCAGCACGCGGCCCTTGGTGTTGTTCAACACCGAGTTCGACAGCTCCAGCGCCCAGGTTTCGCCGCTGTCGCTGAATTCCATCTGGATCGCCGCCTTCATGCCGTCGGTCTTGGTGTGGTCCAGGCGCAGCGCGACATAGTCGAACAACAGCTCGTTGGTCATGCCGCGCACGGTATCGGGGCTGGCCGTGTTGACCGGCGACGCCTGCACGCCGTTGCGCAGCTCGTAGGCGCCCGACAGGTAGGCGTTGCGCCACGGCCCCGACTCGGCCTGGTAGCCCAGCTGTTCCAGCGCATCGGCCTGCAGCGCCTTGGCATCGGCATGGTCCGGGTTGGCGAACACGGCCTGGTTCATCAGCTCGGCCACCCAGCGGTAGTCGCCGTCGGCGAAGGCCTTGCGGCCGATGGCGAGCACCGCGGCGTCGCCACCCATCGCCGCGACATAGCGCTTGGCGCTTTCCACCGGCGGCAGACGGTGCAGCGTCGCCGGGTTGCCGTCGTAGTAGCCGAGGTAGAAGTTGTAGACCGCACGCAGGTTGTGGCTCAGCGATCCGTAGTAGCCGTGCGTGCTGGCGTCGGCGGCCAGCGCCTTCGGCACGAAGCTCTGGTTGCCCAGCTCGTCCATCACCTGGCCTTGGTTGACCAGGTGCAAGGCGCGGTCGTGGATGAAGCGGTACAGGTCGCGCTGCTTGGCCAGGTAGTCGCGGATGTGCTCACTGCCCCAGGTCGGCCAATGGTGGCTGGCGAAGGCGACTTCGGCATCCGGATAGATGTCCAGCGTCTCGTTGATGTACTTGCTCCACGCCAGCGCGTCGCGCATCTTCGCGCCGCGGATGGTGTAGATGTTGTGCATCACCTTGGTCGCCACCTCCGACAGGCACAGTGCCTTCTTGTCGGGGAAATAGATCATGAACTCCGAGGGCGCCTCCGAGTTCTGCGCCATCTGGAACTGCATGCGCACGCCGTCGACAAGCAGCTCCTCGCCGGTCTTGTCGATCAGCTGGTTCGGCGGAATCAACCCAGGCGCGGCGGCGCTGACGGCCAGGCCGAGACCGGCGCCGACCGAGCCCTTGTCGCCGGCCGGCAAGGTGATGCCGAACATGTAGTTGCCGCGCCGCGACATGGCGTTGCCGGCGAGCACGTTCTCGGCGATGGCGTTGTCCATGAAGCCCGCGGGGGCGATCAGCTTGACCTTGCCCGAGCGCACGTCGGCCTCGTCGACGACACCGCGCACGCCGCCGAAGTGATCGATGTGGCTGTGCGTGTAGATCACCGCGACCACCGGCTTGCTGCTCTTCAGCGTGTCCATCGCCAGCTTCATGCCGGCACGCGCCAGCTCCGGCGAGAACATCGTGTCGATGACGATCCAGCCGGTCCGGCCCTCGACCAGCGTCATGTTCGCCAGGTCGTAGCCGCGGATCTGGTAGATGCCGTCGGCCACCTTGAACAGGCCCTGCGCATGGTTCAGCTGCTCCATGCGCCACAGGCTCGGGTTGGCCGTGGCCGGCGCTCCGCCCTTCAGGAAATCGAAGCGCCGCGCATCCCACACGACGTGGCCGTCGGCGGCCTTCACCAGCGGGTCGGCGAGCTCGGCCAGCTTGCCGCGCGTGGCATCGTCGAAGTCGCGCGGGTCGAAAGTCGACAAGCTCTGCTGCACGGCAGCGTTGGCCCGCTCGGTGGCCGGCGTGGCCGGCTTCGGCTGCGCAAAGGCCGTGCCGGCGGTGAATGCGGCCGCGGCCAGCAAGGCTGCGGCAGTGGAGAAGGGAGTCAGTTTCATCGGGGTCCTCGTCATGCGTGGGAGGGTTGGACAGGGGAAGGCCGGCGGCGGCGCTTGGATGCCGCGCGCTTGGGCGCTGGTGGCACCGGCGCCGGCTCGAGCGAGCGCGCCAGTTCGGGAAATGCCTGTTCGGTGTACTGCGCCAGCCGCTCGATCTGCGGCACCGCATCGGGCATCGCCAGGAAGCCGATCTGCAGCCGCGGCCCCAGCGTGACCGCGGTGATGTTCAGCTGGTGACCGGCGCTGACCAGCGAGATCGGCAGCATCAGCTCGACCGCCGCACCCATCAGCCAGCGTGGCGAGTCCAGTCCGAAAGGGTTGGAGACCAGCAGGTTCGCCAGCCGCGGTGCGCGCTTCACGCCGGCCTTCTCGGCGAGCAGCGGCAGCGCATGCACCAGCGTCGTGTACAGCATCACCGTGTCGCTGCTGCGCCGGCTGAGCGACTGCTTCAGCCGTGCGGTTTCGGCACGCACCGCGGCCAGCCGCTGTGCCGGCGTGGCGTCGGCGCGGCCCAGCGGGAACTGCAGCACGGCGATCTGGTTGCCGCCCTTCGCGCCGGCGGACAAGGCGATCGGCATGTCGGCCACCAGCGGCTGCGCCGGCGTCTTGCCGTCTTGCGCGAGGTGGCGCTGCATCGCCATGTCGACGAGCGTCAGCAGCAGGTCGTTGACGGTGGCGCGCTGCGCCTTGCCCAGCGCCTTCAGCTCATCCAGCGGCAGGCTGCAGTAGGCACAGCTGCGCTGGGCCGAGAGCTTGCCGTGGAAGGCCTTGGGCACCTGCAGAAAGGGCAGCGCCGTGCCCTTGCCCAGGCCCGAGGCACGCAGGCCTTGCTCGGCAAGCAGGCCGTAGACACCGGCCGCCGACTTCAGCCAGCCCGCAGCCTGCGCGGGGCCGCGCAGCAGCGACTGCAACAGGCCGCCGCCCCGGGCGCCGCCGGCTGCGCTGCGCGGCAAGGCCTCCCACAGCGCGCGCACCTGCTTGTCCTGCGGATCCTCGGACAGCCATTGCATCATTGCGCCGACGAAGCCGCGGCCGTCGATGATGCCGTGGTGCACCTTGGCGTACAGCGCGACGCGGCCGTCGGCCAGGCCGTCGATGACCCAGAACTGCCACAGCATGCCGGATCGCTCGAGCACGCTCTCGTGCAGTTCGCAGACCTTCTTCAACAGCTGAGCCGTGGAAGCACGGCGCAGCGTCAGCCGGTGCACATGCGGCCGCAGGTCGGCCGCGCCGATCGACTCGACCGACGGCGCGCGCAGCAGCGACATCTGCAACCGATAGTCGAAAGGCGCGCCGGCCGGACGCTGCAGCATCCTGGCCAGCAGCTTGTCGGCAAAACTGCCCTTGAAATCGGCCGGCGGGCGCAGCAGCACCAGCGGGCCGATGTTGAATGGGCGCTCGGGCGATTCGAGCAGAAACATCGCCAGATCCAGCGGCGACAGCGCAGGCATGCAGGTCTCCTCGCGGGTGGGTTTGGCAGCAGGTGAGCGGATCAGGATGCCGCGGCCACATGCAGCGCGCGCACGTCGCCGGCTGCGCGCACTGGCCGTGCATCGCGCAGCAGCGTTTGCGCGCTCTGCCGCGCGTCCTCGCGCATCAGGTCGGCGGCCTTCTCGGCGATCATGATCGTCGGCGCGTTGGTGTTGCCGCTGATCACCGTGGGCATGATCGACGCGTCGGCCACACGCAGGCCGGCGATGCCGCGCAGGCGCAGCCGCGCGTCGACCACGGCCATCGGGTCGTCGGCCGGGCCCATCTTGCAGGTGCCCACCGGGTGGTACTGCGTGTCGGCGCGGTTGCGGATGTCGGCCGTGAGGCCCGCGACATCGTCGACCTGGGTCGGGTACAGCATGCGCCCGCGGATGGCGTCGAAGGGCGCCGACTCGATGAGGCGCTGCTGCATCTGCGCACCCTTGACCAGCCGCTGCAGATCGCGCTCGTCGCTGAAGAAGCGCGGGTCGATGCGCGGCGCGGCGCGCGGGTCGGTGCCGTTCAAGCCCACCGTGCCGCGGCTGTGGGGGTGCAGCAGGTCGACGTGGCAGGAAATGCCGTGGCCCAGGTGCATCTTGCGCGCATGGTCGTCGACGACCGCGATGACGAACACCAGCTGCAGGTCCGGCGCGGCGAGTTCGGGCGCCGAGCGCAAGAAGGCGCCGGCGGTGGCAAAGACGCTGGTCACCATGCCGGTGCGCTTGCGGCGCCATTCGAACATCGCCGCCGTGAACTTGGCCGAGCCGCGCAGCGACACGCCGAAGGACTCGGTGTGGCTCGGCACGCGCCAGGTCTGCACGTAGTCGATGTGGTCCTGCAGGTTCCGGCCGACGCCGGGCAGCGCGTGCGCCACCGGGATGCCGTGGCGCTGCAGCTCCTCGGCCGGGCCGATGCCCGACAGCATCAGCAGCTGCGGCGAACCGAAGGCGCCGCCCGCGAGCACCACTTCGCGCCGGGCGCGCAGTTGCTTCAGCTCGTTGCCCTGGTAATAGGCGACGCCGGTGGCGCGCTTGCCTTCGAGCAGGACGCGCGCCGACACCGCGTGCGTGATCACCTTCAGGTTCGGCCGCGACAGGTTCGGCGTGAGAAAGGCCTTGGCGGCGCTGCAGCGCTCGCCGTTCTTGTGCGTCACCTGGTACAGGAAGGCGCCGTCCTGGCTGGCGCCGTTGTAGTCGGGGTTGGTCTGCAGGCCGTTCATCTGCGCGGCCTGCAGGAACATCCGGCTGATCGGGCTGTCGTGGCGCGGGTAGGTCACGTTCAGCGGGCCGCCCTGGCCGTGGAAGTCGTCGTGGATCTGTTCGTTGTGCTCGCTGCGCTTGAACAGCGGCAGCACCTCGTCGTAGGACCAGCCGGGGTTGCCGAGCGCCGCCCAGTGGTCGTAGTCGCGACGGTTGCCGCGCACGTAGAGCATGGCGTTGATCGAGCTCGAGCCGCCCAGCGTCTTGCCGCGCGGCTGGTAGCCGCGGCGGCCGTTCAGCCCCGGCTGCGGCTCGGTCTGGTAGGCGTAGTTGTTGATCTTCGTCGGCAGCATCGCCACCACGCCGGCCGGCGCGTGGATCAGCACGCTCTTGTCCGGGCCACCCGCTTCGAGCAGGCACACGCTGATCGCCGGGTCTTCGCTGAGGCGCGCGGCGATGGCGCAGCCGGCCGAGCCGGCACCGACGATGACGTAGTCGAATTCCATGTCGTTCATGACGATGTCTCCTTCATTGATGGGCCGAGCTGCCGTTGGCCGGCTGCAGCGCCGGGTCGCCATGGCCGAGCCACAGCTTCAGCACCAGCCGCTGCACGAAATTGCCGTAGGGCGGGTAGAACAGGCCGATCGGGTAGAAGCGGTGCCGCTTGAACACCGTCTTCGCGTGCGACAGCTCGCGGAAGCCCTCCTCGCCGTGGTAGGTGCCCATGCCCGAGTTGCCGACGCCGCCGAAGGGGGCATCGTGGTTCATCACGTGCCAGCCCCAGTCGTTGATCGTCACGCCGCCCGAATGCGTGCGCTGCAACAGCTGGCCGCGCGCAGCGGCGTCGTGGCTGAAGACATACAGCGCCAGCGGCCGCGGGCCGCCCTGGATCGCGGCGATGGCGTCGTCCAGCGTGTCGTAGGCCAGCACCGGCAGGATCGGGCCGAAGATCTCCTCGCGCGCGATGCGCATGTCCGGCGTCACGCCGGTCACGATGTGCAGCGGCATCTGCCGCCCGGTGCCGCCTTCGGCGCAGGCCAGCACCTGCGCGCCCTTGGCGCGCGCGTCGTCGAGCAGCGCGACGATGCGCTGGTGGTGGCGCTCGTTGATCAGCGCCGTGTAGTCGTGGTGGCCTTCGACGCGGCTGCCGAAGGAGCGCGCAAAGGCCGCGCACACTTCGGCGACGAAGAGGTCGACACTCTCGCGCGGTACCAGCGCGTAGTCGGGCGAGACGCAGATCTGGCCGCAGTTGGTGGCCTTGCCGTGGGCGATGCGCGTCGCCGCCTCGGCGATGGAATAGCCGCGCAGCACCACGGCCGGCGACTTGCCGCCCAGCTCCAGCGTCACCGGCGTCAGGTTCTCGGCCGCGGTGCGCATGACGATGCGGCCGACGCTCGGCGAGCCGGTGAAGACGATGTGGTCGAAGGGCAGCGAGGTGAAGGCGTTGGGATCGGCCAGTTCCTCGCCGATCACCGCCACGTGGTCGGCGGCGAAGACCTCGGCCAGCATGCGGCGCAGCACGGCGTTGGTGGCCGGGGTGGCCTCGGGCATCTTGATCATCGCCCGGTTGCCGGCGGCCAGCGCCGCGGCCAGCGGCCCCAGCGCCAGATACAGCGGGAAGTTCCAGGGCACGATGATGCCGACCACGCCCTTGGGCTGGCAGCGCACGCGCAGCTGGTTGCTGAGGAACAGCAGTTCGGTCGAGCGCCGGCTCGGGCGCATCCAGCGCCGCAGGTGCGAGATCGAGTGGTTGATCTCCAGCGTCGAGCCGAGGATGTCGAGCATCTTCGATTCGGCCGGCGCGCGGAAGCCGAAGTCGCGGCTCATCGCCTCGGCCAGCAGATCCTGGTAGCGGTGCAGTTGGCGCTTCAGCGCGCGCAGGTGCTCGCGGCGCTGCGCAGCGCCCGGGTAGGGATGGCGCGCAAAGGCCTGCTGCTGCGCAGCGTGCATCGCGGCGATGTCGATGTCGGCGCGCAGCGGCGCCACCAGCCGGTCGTTCATGTCTGCTCCGTTCGCCATTTCGAGATGTTTGGCGAGCAGCGTCATCGTGCCGAGACAGTGCGGGTTGGACGAGGTTGAATGCCGCCACGGGGCAGGTGAAAATCTGCCAAGCTTCGCCGGACCTTCGTACATGCAGCCCAACCACAGCCATATGGAGGCCGCCGGTCTTGCCGCCCACAACATGCTGGGACTCGGCGCGCTGGTGGCCGAGATGTTCGATCAGGGCATTGCGGCCGAAGCGCTGCTGCAGGGCACGGGGCTGGAGCCGCGGCAGCTCGACGATCCGCAGGCGCGCATCACGCAGCAGCAGAAGCTGACGATCTTCCGCAATGCGAAGCGGCTGACATCGGTGCCCGAGGTCGGCCTGCGCGCCGGTGCGCGCCAGCGCCTGAGCGACTTCGGCGTCTACGGCTATGCGCTGGTCAGCAGCAGGACCTTCGGCGAGGCCGTGCTGCTGGGCATCAAGCACGTGCATCTGGCCGGCCCGGTGCTGGACAAGCGCTTTCGCATCGACGGCGACAGCGCGGTGTTCGAGGCGCACGGCATGCGCGAGGTGGGCGACGTGCTGCCGCTGGCCAGCGAGTTCTGGTTCGCATCGATCCTGCGGCTGACGCACTGCGTGCTCGAGGCGCCGCTGCCCTCGCGCCGCCTGCTGCTGCCCTATCCGCGGCCCGGCCATGCGTCGGCCTGCGAGCGCATGTTCGGCTGCGCGGTGGACTTCGATGCCGACGTGATGGAGTGGCATTTCGACGCCGCCGTGCTGCGCGTGCCCTGTCCCAGCGCCAACCCGATCACCGCCGGGCTGTGCGCTCAGTTCTGCGAACGCATGCTGGACAGCCTGCCCGAGGAGAGCGAGCTGCTGCGCCGCATCCGCACCGCCTGCCTGAACAGCCGCGGCGAGTTTCCGAACGCCGACGAGATGGCGGCGCGGCTGGGCTTGTCGGTGCGCACGCTGCACCGGCGCTTGGCCGAGCAGGGCCAGCCCTACCAGCACCTCGTCGACGACGTGCGCCGCTCGCTGGCGATCGAGTTCCTGCAGAACACCTCGCTGTCGGTCGAAGAGATCGCCGGACGTGTCGGCTTTTCGGAGGCATCGAACTTCCGCAAGGCCTTCCGCAAGTGGACCGGCCACGCGCCGGCGCACTTTGCAGGCAGGAGCCTCAAACGGCCTCAGCTGCCTGCCTGATGTTGTCCCGTCTCACCGATCCCGTCGTCGCCCTGTTCCTCTCGCTCGCCCTCGGTCACCTGATCGGCCGGCTGCGGGTGGGGCCGGTGGCGGTGAGCGGCGTCTGCGACACGCTGTTCGCGGCGCTGGCGCTGGGCCAGCTCGGCGTGCGCCGGCCAGCATTGCAGCACCCCCGCGCTCAGCGCCCTCGTCACACAGGCCGGCAACGGCACGCCGGTGATCGGCTGCACCGTGACCTACGCCATCGCCAACGTCCTGCTGCCGTTGATGGGGCCGATCGTGGTGAGCCTGGCCCACCGCCTGGCGCCCTGAATCCGCCCCCGCGCCGCACCGTCAGCGCTCGGGCCCTACTCGCCTTCGTTCGACGCGTCGATCCGCCCCGCGCGCACCGCCGCAACGAGTGCGGCATGGTCGCGAAGGTTCTGTTCGGCATAGTCGAGCGCGAACTGCGCCATGGCTTCGGCGAAGGTTTCGCTCTTGCCGATGTAGCCGCAGATGAGCGCGGCATCCGCGGTGCGCGCGTGGGAGCGTGCCAGCGCCCAGCCGCACATGCGCGCGTAGTTGCGCATGTTCAGCGGCGTGAAGGTCTCGATCAAGGGCTTGACCTTGACGTCGCGCAGCTGGCGCACGTAGACGTGATGGCCCTGCGGGTTGATGTAGTGGCCCAGGAACAGGTCCGACGACGCCTGCATCAGGCGCTGGCCGAAGACCACGCGCTCGCCGTGCGTGGCGAAGCCGGGGAAGTCGACGTAGGGCTCCAGCACCGACGGCCGCGCCTCCTTGATCTGCAGGAACAGCGGGTCGTTGTCGGCCGCGAACAGCAGCGCGATCGCGCACCAGGTGCCGACGCTGCCGACACCCACCACCTTGATCGCCGAATCGGCCAGTTCGTAGCGGTCGATCAGCAGGCGGCGCTCGCGCGGCAGCGATTCGCGCCAGCTGCGCAGGCTTTCGCGCGCCTTGGCCTCGAAGTCCGCCGCCAGCATCTCCGCCGGGTGGTAGATCAGCGGCGGCACGTCGCGGATGCGCGGGCGGCCCTCGGCGGCGTAGGCCAGCCGCGCATATTCCTCGCCGGCATCGCGCCGCTGCGCCTTGGCCAGCAGCTTGCGGTGGCGCCGCCGCACCTCTTCGTCCACGGCGCCTTCGACCAGTTCGGCGAAGTCGAGCGACGCATACCAGGCTTCGAGCACCGTCGCCTGCGACAGCTCGCGCAGCTTGTCCGCATAACCCTGCACCGCCTGCATCGCCGCCGCGCGGGCTTGCGCGGTGTCGTGCCGGTTGTGGCGGCTGGCGACCACGAAGCTTGCCGCCAGGCGCTTCAGGTCCCACTCCCAGGGCGCGGGAAAGGTTTCGTCGAAGTCGTTGATGTCGAACAGCACGCGCCGTTCCGGCGTCGCGAAGCCGCCGAAGTTGGCCAGATGCGCATCGCCGCAGGCCTGCACGCCGATGCCGGTGCGCGGCGTGCGCGCCAGGTCGGCGGCCATGATCGCGGCGGCGCCGCGGTAGAACGCGAAGGGCGATGCCAGCATGCGGCCGTAGCGGATCGGCACCAGGTCTTCCAGGCGGCCGCGGCTGGATTCGATCAACAGCTCGATCGGGTCGGGCCGCGCCGCATCGGGCGCAAACCCGGCATGGCTGTCGCGCGGGCAGGCGGCGCGCAGCGCCTTGCCGGCAGCGATGCGCTGCCGGCGCGTGCGCTGGTAGGCCGGCTTGTCCAGATGGGCGGCGTCGGCGATGGTCTCGGCGATCTTCAGCTTCGGCGCTCGAGGCGCTGCGGGTGGGGACGTTTTCTTGACACGGGTGGGCATGGAACCTCTCTTCGTCACAGCAGCAGCAAACCCTTGAGGCTGTCCAGGATCTGCTTGAACGGCGCGCGCGTGGCCGCGACCGCCGCCATCGGCAGCAGCACCGCAACGGTCAGGGGCACGAGGCTCTCCTTCGTCACCGGCACCGGCAGCATGTTCTTGACGGCTTCGTAGCTGGCCGCGATGTCGGCGAGCGACGACATGTCGGGCGCTCCCAGCAGTTCGTCTCCCGGTGCGCTGGCTGCGGCGTGGCCCCACTTCGCCTCGAAAGCACGGTGGTGCCGCCCGACGAGCGCGCCGTAGGTCGTGAGCCCGTGACGCTTGAGTCCGACCAGCAACGGCATGAACGCGAACAGCGGGGCGACGAATACGGCAAGCACGAAGACCAGCAGCCCGGCGGCGGCGAACTTGAAGCTCGACAGCGCCACGCCGCCATAGACGACGAGCTTGAGCACGCTGGCCGAAGCCACCGTGCTGAGCGCGAATACGAACAGCAGGTAGGTGTTCGGATACTGGCCGATGAAGGCGATGCCGCCGCAGCGGTCGGGATGGGTGGCGACCAGGCGCAACCCGCTGCGTGCAATGCCGCGCAACATCATCGCCCACACGCCAAAGCGCCACAACCAGCGGCCGAGCAGGAACCAGAACAGCGGCAACACGACCAGGCGCACCCACCAGCCCGCCCAGGTCAGCTGCAGCTCGCCGCCGGCGACATGGCCGAACCAGGTGCCGCCCGGGACATATTCGGCACCGGTGACCCAGACGAAGGAAAGCACGCCCGCCGCGATGAACACCGCCGTCTCGGCCAGCCAGGAGCCGGTGCGGCGTTCGCAGCTCAGCCGCAGTGCCGCAAACCGGGCACGCGACTCTTCACCGACGATGTCGTGCGCGACGAACTGCGTGACCAGCCACGCCATGCGCCGCTCCGAACTGGCCTCCATCAACACGAAGGCGAAGATGGCGATCGCCGCCGCGTGGATGCTGAAATCGTGCAGCGCCGAGCGCTCATGCTCGGCGTTCAGCACGACGCCCTGCAGCGCCGCCAGCACGATCACCGGCAGCCAGGCGAGCAGCGCGAACAGCAGCCCGCGGCGCGCGGCGTTCAGCTCCGTGTCGCTCAGCAGGCCGAGCTTGCGCTGCAGCCGGTAGAACGGCCCCTGGCGGTTGAACGAGAAGGGCAGTGCCGGCGCATCGGCGTACTCGTACTGCGTCATCGCCACGGCCCTCGCCCAGACCGTCAATACGGCGGATTGACGACGATGTACTGCGTGCCCTGCGGCTGGTACCAGCTGCTGCCGCACTGCTGGTAGACCATGCCGCCGTAGCTCACCGGCACGCAGTTCGGCGGCACCGAATGCACGATCGAACCGATTACCGCCGAGGTGACGGCGACCGTGGCCGTCACCGCCGCAGCGGTGGCGATCGGGTGGTAGTCGTCGTCCCAGCCGTTGTGGCAGCAGCCGCCGCGGTTGTCCACGTCGATATTGACATTGCGGTTGACGTTGACGTTGTTCACGCTGGTGTTGCGCACGTTGTTCGTGCGCTTGTCGGCGTGCGCGTTGTTCACGCGCGGCGCGCCACCGCGCTGCTGGGCGTGGCCGCCGCCATGGCCGCCGCCCTTTCCCTGGGGCCGCGCCAGGGCCTCGGGCGGCAGGCTCAATGCCGTGGCGGCGAATGCGGCGCTTGCCAACAGCGCGATGCGGGAGGCGAAATGCCGGGTGCTGATCATCATCTGCGCTGCTCCTTCACTTGGTCTTGCGCGGCACCATCTCGATCGCCTGCGCACCCTTGGGCGCGCGGAAGCTGAAGCTCGAGGCCTTGAAGTCGGGTGTCAGATCCCATTCGATCAGGCTCACCGACTGCGGGCGCGCTTCGTCGGCGCGGTTCGTGATCACCAGCTTGCGCGGCAGCGGCCGGCCGGGGCGGGCCGAGATCCAGATCTGCCAGTCGATCTTGCCCTGACGGAACGCGTACTGGTTGCACACCTCGCCGTCGACGATGTCCTGGCCGACGATCATCGCCGACTCGATGCCCTCGGTAGGCGCGGCGCGGGTGCCCCAGACGAACATGTCGGCCAGCGGCAGCTCGATGCCGTACTTGCCCTGCAGCGCGTCGGCCAGTTCGGCCAGCGTGCCGTTGAAGGGCACGCTGGCATAGACGTTCTGCGCCGGCGTGAACAGCGTCGCCTGCTTGCCGTCGTAGTAGAGCGTGCGCTGGGTGCGCGGCGTGTCCAGCCGTGCGCGCAGCCGGTTCGGCCGCTCGACCTCCAGCTTGGCGCTGGCCGAGTGCTGCACTTTCTGTCCGTCTTCCAGCACACGTTCGCCGGTGAGCTCGGTCTCGACCTCGAAGCGCTTGAGCGTCTGCAGGTAGGCGCCCATGTCCTTCAGCGCCTGGACGGCTGCGGGGTCGACTGCGCTCGGGGTGCCGGCAGGTGCCGACGCCGCCGTCTGCGCCAGCGCGAGGGGCGGCGCGCCCGCGGCGAGCGCCAGCACGCAAAGGGCCAGGAATCGTCGATGCATCTGCTGCTCCTTGGTCTTGGGGGAGGCCACCATCAGTTCTTGAACTGCATGTTGAAGCCCACGAAGATCTGCCACTGCGGCCAGCCGCCGCCCTTGTCGGCCACTGAATACTGCGGTTCGACGAACAGGTTGTAGACCACCTTGTCGCTGACGATCACATGGCCGAAGCCCACGCCCAGCGGCATGCTGTAGGTGCTGTTCTCGAAGTTGTAGGCCCAGATCGGCGCGGCGCGCAGGTAGTTGCCGCCGCCGAGCTGGTAGAACGCAAAGGGCTGGAAGCTGCCGAGGTTGACGTTGGTGTCACCCGAACCGGCCACGCTGCCCTGCCACGACAGCAGGTAGCCGTACTGGAACTTGGGCGAACTGGCGTCGAACAGCACGTTGACCAGCCCGAGCGTGACCTTGTCGCTGCCCAGGCCGTCCTCGGTGGCGGTGGGCAAGGTGGTCTGCGGGCCGATGCCGAAGCTCACAGCCGGGTTGCCGACGTCGATCAGGTAGGCGGCGAACAGGTTCAGGTCACCGAGGCCGTTCTCGCGGCTTTGCGACGGGCCCACCGGCCAGCTGTTGACCGGCAGCGAGGCGCGCATCAGCCAGTTCGTCTCGCCCAGCTTGAAAGGCCGCGCGTAGCGCAGCCAGAACTGGTTGGCGCTGCGCTCGCCTTCGGTGAGCTTGCCGATGTAGTAGTCCTGCAGGTTGAAGGCGGTGCTGTTGGCCAAGGGGTTGTTGGCCTGCGTGGCCGCGCTGTCCTGTGCTTGCGCGGCGCTGGCGCCAACCAGGGCCGCGGCCAGCGCCAGGTACCGCATTGCCAGCGTCACGGCGTGACGATGTTGAACCAGAAGTCGAAGCTGTCCAGGTAGGACACCAGTTCTTCGAGCTTGGCCGGGTTGCCCTGCACCTTGACCGCACCCGAGCGCTCCGCGTCCGCGAGCGTGGTCTGCTTGAGCATGATCTTGTTCAGCGTGTCGCGCGTCAGCGTCACCGTCGCATCGGCGTTGCTCAGCTTGCGGCCCTCGGTGTGGTTCAGCACGCCGTGCACCATCTCCACCCCATAGTTCTGCTTCAAGTCGGTGAACTCGAAGTTGAGGTTGATGCGCTTGCCCTCGGTCTTCTCGGGCATCAGGCGCATCGCCAGGTAGTCGAAGAACAGGTCCGTGCTCATCGCGCGCACCGTGTCGGGGCTGGCGGTGTCGGGTGTCGGCAGCTTCTTCACGCCCTCGCGCAGTTCCTTGGCGCCGGTCAGGTAGAAGTTGCGCCATGGCCCGTTCTCGGCCTGGTAGCCGAGTTGCTCGAGCGCGTCGGCCTGCAGGTTGCGAGCCGCGGGGTTGCCGGGGTCGGCAAAGACGGCGTGGTTCGTCACCTGCGCCACCCAGCGGTACTCGCCCTTGTCGTAGTACTCCCTGGACTTCTTCAGCAGGTTGTCCATGCCGCCCATCATCTCCACGTACTTTTTGGCCGAGTCCTCGGGCGTCAACTCGTGCAGCGTAGCCGGGTTGCCGATGAACCAGCCCAGGTACAGCACGTACGTCGCCTTGACATTGTGGTTGAGCGAACCGTAGTAGCCGCGGTTGGAGAAGTTGTCGGCGATCTCCTTGGGCAGCTTGAACTGCTCGGCGATCTCCACCATCGTGTAGCCCTTGTTGGCCAGGCGCAGCGTTTCATCGTTGATGAAGCGGTACATGTCGCGCTGCTGCGCCAGGTGCTCGTTGATCTGCTGGTTGCCCCATATCGGCCAGTGATGCATGCTGTACATCACCTGCACCTCGCCGCCCCACAGGCTCATCGCCTCGTTCAGGTACTTCGACCACGGCAGCGGCTCGCGAATCTTGGCGCCGCGCAGCGAATAGGTGTTGTGCAGCGTGTGCGTCGAGTCCTCGGCTGCGTTCAGCGCCTTTTTCTCCTTGATGTAGAAGAGAAACTCCGACGGCGCCTCGCTGCCGGGTGCCATCAGGAAGACGTAGTTCAGGCCGTCGATGACGCGCGTCTCGCCGGTCTTGGTGATGATGTCGGTCGGCGGGATCAGCGTCACCGTGCCGGCGGAGGTGGTGGTGCCCAGGCCGGCGCCGACCTGGCCGGTGGGGCTGGGCGGCAGCAGGTTGCCGTACATGTAGCTGGCACGGCGGCTCATCGCGGTGCCGGCCATCACGTTCTCGGCCACCGCGGCTTCCAGGAAGCCTTCGGGCGCGTAGATCTTGACCTTGCCGGCCTTCACGTCGGCCTCGTCGATGACGCCGCGCACGCCGCCGTAGTGGTCGACGTGGCTGTGCGTGTAGACCACGGCCACCACCGGCTTCTTTGGCCGGTGCTGGAAGTACAGATCGAGCGCGGCCTTGGCCGTCTCGCTCGACACCAGCGGGTCGAAGATCGTGATGCCGTCCTTGCCTTCGACGATCGTCATGTTCGACAGGTCGAAGTTGCGCACCTGGTAGATGCCGTCGGTCACCTGGAACAGGCCCGAGATGTTGAGCAGCTGCGACTGGCGCCACAGGCTGGGGTTGACGGTGTCGGGTGCGCCCTGGCCTTCCTTGATGAAGGCGTACTTGGCGGGGTCCCAGACCAGGTTGCCGTTGGCGCCCTTGATCATCGCTTGCGGCAGCGGCGCGATGAAGCCCTTGTGCGCCAGCTCGAACGAGGTCTTGTCGTTGAACGGCAGTTCCTTCAGCACCTGCGCGTTGGCGGCCTGGGTGGCGGCGCTGGCCGGCTTCGGGCTGCCGGGCACGCCGGCTTGCGCGGCCTGCGGTTGCGAAGGCGTCTGGGCGCAGGCGGCGAGGCCCAATGCCGCGGCGAGGACGGTGATGCGATGAATGTTGGAGTGCATGAGTTGTTGCCCTTTTTTTCCTCGGAAACGGGTGCCGGAAGGCAAGCGGGCCTGCCCATTGCGACAGCGAGTTGGAGCAGATGCAGCGCGCCCCACCCGCCGTTCATCACTCGAGCGGCGCAAAGATCGTCTTCCAGTCGTTCTTCATGCTGATCAGCGTCCAGCCCGCGGCGCGGTACTGGTCCAGCCCCTTGTCGAGCCTGCCGGCGTGCGACTCGCGGTCGTAGGCGTATTCGCGCGCCGCGTCGTCGTGGTGCACGATCATGCCCAGGCGCAGACCCGCTCCGGTGGTGGTGTACTGCAGCATCGCCAGGTCGCCGTCGGAGTTGCCGAAGGCGGCGATCGGCCGGCGCCCGATCAGCACCTCGATGCCCACCGGCTTGCCGGCGCCGTCATTCACGTGCTCGATCTGCGGCTGCATGATCAGCGCGCCTTGGCCGTCCTTGACTTCGTACAGCAGCTTCTGGCGCGTGCCGATCACCTGCTCGGGCGGAATGCCGTAGACACGCTCGCTGAAGGGGCGCATGAACTCCGCCGAACCGCCGGAAGAAACGTAGGTGCGAAAGCCGTTGGCGCGCAGGTAGCGCAGCAGCTCCTGCATCGGCTGGTAGGTCAGCGTGTCGTAGGGCCGCTTGAAGCGCGGGTCCTGCGCCTTGGCCAGCCAGCCGTTGACGACCGTGCCGAACTGCTCGGTGCCGAGGCCGCTCTGTGCGGCCAGGGCCAGTTCGAGGACCGCCTTCTCGCCGCCGGCCATCACGCCGCGCAGATCGCCGGCGATCGCCGACCGATAGGGCTCCTTGTCCTGCCACTGCGGATGCTGCGGCGCCAGCGCCTGGATGCGGTCGAGCACGAACTTGACTTGCGTGTACATCGGGTACTCGAGCCAGAGCGTGCCGTCGTTGTCAAAGACCGCGATGCGCGCATCCGGCGCGACATAGTCCTTGCCGCCTTCGCTGCTGACCGCGTTGACGAAGTCGACGATGCGCTGCCTGGCTGGGCCTTCGTTCCACGACGGCAACGGGTCGGCGAGCGGTGCCGCCCCGGGCAGCGGCGCGCAAGCGGCCAGCGCAAGGGTCGCGCCAACGGCAGCCAGCCAGCGGCGGCGGGTCGGATGCGGCAGCGGTACGCCGAATGGCATGAACTCTCCCTGGGTTGGCCTGACTTGCGGCAGACCGGGCGGCAGCGCTGCGGCGCGTCGGCGCACCCGCGGCAGCGCAGCCGCCAGAACTCAGTTGCCCGTGGGCAGCGACAGGTTGAAGCCTTCCTTCTGCAGCGCGTCGCGCACGAACTGGAAGCGCTGGTACTGCGTCAGCGTGATCGGGCCGGCATAGCCCTCGCTCTGCAGCTTGCGCGGCGGGTACTGCACATAGGTCTTCATCAGGTCCTTGATCGCCTGGTTGATGGTCACCAGCGTCCAGGTGCGCTCGGTGAAGTTGTTCATGAAGAGGTCGTAGCGCTCCTGCGGGTCCTGCCACAGGTCGAAGACCTGCGGCACGGTAGCGACGTACTTTTCCGGCCCCTTCCAGCCGAGGTTGCTGTCCACCGCCAGGCCGCCGGTGGCCTGGCCGTTGTCGCCGCGCAGGTTGAACACGGCCTTGTAGTTGCCGACGCGCGCCGCGCCCGGGGTCAGTTCGTTCTCGGTGAAATAGAACCAGGCCTTGCGCGGATCCTTGCCGGTGCCGAACAGCACCGGCGTGATGTCGTAGCTGTCGAAGATGATCGGCTTGCCTTCGCGGTCGTTCTTCGGCAGTTCGATGCCGCCGAGCTTGGCAAAAGTGGCCATCAGGTCCAGCCCGCCGACGATGTCATGGTTCCTCACGTCGGCTTTGATCTTGCCCGGCCAGATGGCGATCGCCGGCACGCGGTTGCCGCCTTCGCGCACCGTGCCCTTGGTGCCGCGAAACGGCGTGTAGCCGGCGTCGGGATAGACGTCCTGCCAGGCGCCGTTGTCGGTGGTGTAGAAGACCAGCGTGTTCTTGTCCAGGCCGAGCGCGCTCAGCTTGTCCATGATGCGGCCGATGCGCGTGTCCAGTTCCACCACCGAGTCGGCGTACTTGCTCTTCGACATCGACTTGTACTGGAACTCCGGCGCCGGCAGGTTCGGCTGGTGCACCTTCATGAAGTTGACGTTGATGAAGAAGGGCTTGGACGGATCCTTGGCGGCGGTGTCCAGGAACTCGAGCGCCGCCTTCTCGACGTAGCCGTCGAAGAACGGGATGCCGACCACGCCGTTGGGGTAGTTCACGCCGTGCAGCGTGACGTTTTCGCCCGGCTTGTCGACGTACTGGCCGTTGATCTTGAAGTCCTCCTTCGGCTTCTCGCCGGCCTTGCCGGACACCGAACCGATCGTCACCTTCTGGAACATGGCGCGCAGCTGCGGGTCCATGTCGGGGAACCAGGTCGGGTCGGCGTAGGTGTAGGCGTTCAGGTGGTACAGGCCGACGTACTTCATCACGTCGTAGCCCTGCGCATTGGGCAGTGCGTAGTCGGCTTCGCCGAGGTGCCACTTGCCGGTGAAGTAGGTCTGGTAGCCGCCTTGCTTGAGCACCGAGGCCAGCGTCCATTCGGCGGCCGGCAGCCCGCCGCCCTGGCCCTGGAAGGCCACGGTGGTCATGCCGCTGCGGTTGGGGATGCGCCCGGTCTGCATCGCCGCGCGTCCCGGCGTGCAGCTCGGCTGCGCGTAGAAGGTGAAGAAGGTCATGCCTTCGGCGGCCATGCGGTCGATGCTCGGCGTGGGCATGCCGCGGCCCTCGCCGCCGCCGTAGGGACCGAGGTCGCCGTAGCCGGTGTCGTCAGACACGATGAACAGGATGTTGGGCTTGTCGGCGGCGCGGGCCGTGCCGAAGCAGAAGACCAGGCTCAGGCTGGCCAGCGCCAGCAGCTCGGCCATTCGGCCGCCGATGCGCAGCCAGGAAGTTCGTGACTTGTGCATGCGTTCCTCCATGTTCATGCTTGTCGGCGCCCTGTTCTTGGCATCCGGCGATCTTGATCTCCGTCAATGTCCGGCATGCTCGGCGCATGCCGACGGCCGCGCATCGCGACATGGGGCAAGGCGGCTTGCCTCTTCGGGCAAGCCCGTCAAGGGCCCTGCGACGCCGCACCCGGGCGCTGCTCGCCGATCAGCGCGCGCACCTGCGCCGCCAGCGCACTGCCGAATAACGGCTTGGCCAGGAAATGCTCGATGCCGTGCTGCGCCACGGCGCGGCGCACGTGCGCCTCGTCATGCGCCGAGATCGCGAGTACCGGCGCGTTCGAACCGCGCTCGCGCAGGCGGTCGGTGAACTCCAGCCCGGACATGCGCGGCAACTGCAGGTCCACCACCACGCAGGCCGCGGCTTCGGCGCGCTGCGAGCGCAGCGCGTCCTCGGCGTTGGCGAAGGCGCGCACCTCGAATCCGCACGCACGCAGCACGCGCTCCAGCGCCACGCGCAGGCCATCGTCGTCGTCGACGAGCACGACGAGCGGCCCCGGCTGCGCACCGCCGGCAGCCACGCCGGATCGCATGGATTGCGGCATGCGGCGCATGCTGGCCCAGGCTGGCTCGCGATGCACTGCTGGGCGGGGGCAAACGGGCCTGCCCTTTGAGGCAAGCCTTTGGGGCAAGCGGCGGCGTTCGCCGTCAGCTGCCGGGGGGCGGGGCCGGGGGCAGTTGCGCCGCGATGCGGCCGAGTTCGGCGGCCGTGCCCGCGCCGAGCTTGGCCATGACCTGGGCGCGTTCGTACTTGACCGTGCGCTCGCTGATGCCCAGCGTGTAGGCGATCTGCTTGTTCAGCTGGCCGGCGGCGACGAGCTCGAAGACCTCGCGCTCGCGCGGCGTCAGTTCGCCCAGCCGGTGGTGCAGCGCGGCGTCGGCCGCAGCGCCGGCGCGGCGCTGCGCGTCGCTGCGCAGCGCCGCGGCCACCGCCTGCAGCAGCGTGTCGCGCTCGACCGGCTTGGTCAGGAAGTCCGCCGCGCCGGCCTTCATGGCGCGCACGCCGGTGGCCAGGTCGCCGTGGCCGGTGAGGAAGATCACCGGCTGGCGCAGGCCGTGGCGGCGCAGCGACTCGAACAGATCCAGCCCCGATGGCCCGGGCATGCGCAGGTCCAGCAGCAGGCAGCCGGGGGCATCGGCGGGCGCGGCGAGCAGAAAGTCGCCGGCCGATGCATGGGCCTGCACGCGGTAGCCGGCGGCCGCCAGCAGCCGCTGCAGCGCCTGGCGCAGCGAAGCGTCGTCGTCGACGATGTGGACCAGCGGCTCGGCGCTCATCGCAAAGTGTCTGGATCGGGCGCCAGCGGCAGTTGCATGCGGAACTCGGCCCCATCGGGGTGGGCGATGGCGCTGATCGTACCGTCGTGCGCTTCGACGATGGAACGCGCGATCGACAGGCCCAGACCCATGCCGGTGTCCTTGGTGCTGTGGAAGGCCTCGAACACCTGCGCCACGCCGGCCTCGCCGAAGCCGCGGCCGTGGTCGCGCATCACCAATTCCACGGCCGCGCCTTCGCTGCGGCTGCGCAGCTCGATGCGCCGGCGCGCGGCCGGCAGGGCGGCGCAAGCGTCCATGGCGTTGAGCCACAGGTTGAGCAGCACCTGCTGCAACTGCACCGGGTCGCCCAGCACGACGTCGTCTTGCGCGTGCAGCGACATCTGCATCTCGATACCGCGCTGGCGCGCCTCGCCGCGCAGGATCACGGCGGTGTCCTGCGCCAGCCGGTGCAGCGAGACGCGCGACGGCACGGCCTGCCTGCGCGTCAGCAGGCCGCGCAGCCGCTTGACCACCTCGCCGGCACGCACGTCGTCGCGCCGGATGTCCGACAGGATCTGCAGCAGGCCGTCGCGGTCGATGCGGCCCGCCTCGAGCAGCATCTGCGCCGCATCGGCGTTGCTCAGGATCGCGCCGAGCGGCTGGTTGATCTCGTGCGCGATCGAGGCCGTCAGCTCGCCGGCCACCGCCAGGCGCGAGGCGTGCAGCAGCTGCGCGCGCTGCGTCTGCAGCCCTTGCTCGGCCTGCTGCCGCCGGCGCCGCTGCAGCAGCAAGCCGGCGATGAGCAGCGATTGCAGCGCCAGCGCCAGCCCGACCAGCAGCGACGGCAGCCAGTAGCGCTGCAGGAACGATGGCTCGGCAAAGCGCAGCTCGCAGCCCGGCGGCAAGGCTGCGGCGTTCAGGCCGAAACGGACCAGTTGCCGCGCATCGGCGATGCAGGTGGAGGTGGAGGCAGTGCCTGCGTCCGCGTTGGGAGTGGCCGCTGTGGCGCCGTCCAGCACGCCGGCGAGCAGGGCGCCGGCGCGCTCGCCGCGGCGCGCCAGCGAGTCGAGCGAGCCGCCGGCCAGCCCATGGCCCATGTAGGAATCGAAGACGCCATAGATCGGCGTGCCGCTGCGCGCGCTGAGCTGCTGCACCACGTCGCGGGCGCGGTGCACGCCGCCGCGCGCATCGCGCATCACGCTCAGGTAGAAGACGATGGTGTCCAGGGTCTCGCCGGCCAGGCGGTCGCCCACGGCCGCCACCGTCGAGCCGTCCAGCACTTCGATGTCCAGCCGGCCGCTGAACTCGGCCAGCGCGGGGCGCAGTTGCGCCCAGCGCGTGCGGTCGAACAGCGACTGGCCGTTGACGACCAGCAGTTTGCGCGCCTTGGGCTGCAGCGCCAGCGCCATGCGGATGCTGCCGGCCGCATCCAGGTCGATGCTCAGGCCGCTCAGCCCGGCATCGGCCGGCAGCTTTTGCGCGAAGCCCGGGCCGACCGAATGGAACAAGGCCGGTGCCTGCGGCCAGAGCTGGGCGCGGTGCGCCAGGTAGAACTCCACCGCCGGTTCGCTGGCCAGCACCAGCGCTTCGATCGGCAGCCCCTGGTACTTGCGCGCCAGCAGGTCGGCCAGCGTGGGTGCCGGCACGCCGAAGCGCAGGCTGTCGGTCGACTCGTGCAGCCAGATCACGCGCCGTGGCGAGCGCTTGGCGACCTCGGCGCGCATGGCATCGTTGATCGTCAGAAAGGCCGGCAGGTAGGGTTCGCTGCCGGTGATGACGAGCACGTAGGCCGGCGTGTCGGTCGCGCCATGCGCGGGTGGACCGGCCAGCAGGAGAACCAGGAAGCCGGCCAGAGCTGGGCAAAGGTGGAAAAGGGAGTAAAGGCCGGCCCAGCGCTTCATTCGGGCCGCGGCCACCGTGCTGAGCTTGATCGCAGGCAGACGTGTCCCGGCGGCAAAGAACCCTTTGCGGCGAACGCACGGCTCCACGACCTGGTGGCGGCGCTCGAGCCCCTTGCCGCTTGTCGCTGGGCGCACTGCGCCGCTCTCAAGGAAATGTGGCTTTGCCACTTTTCTTGACCCCTGGGGGCGGGAATGACGAAGTCATTTCCTGGGGGTGCTCTCAAGGAAATGTGGCTTTGCCACTTTTCTTGACCCCTGGGGCGGGAATGACGAAGTCATTTCCTGGGGGTGCTCAGTAGCCGCGCATGCGCGCCAGCCGGTCCATGTGCCAGCCGGCGTCGCCGTACAGCTCCTGCAGCACGCGCGCGCGCTGCATGAACAGGCCGAAGTCGAGCTGGTCGGTCATGCCCATGCCGCCGTGCATCTGCACGCCTTCCTGCACCGCCAGCGTCGCCGCGCTGCCGCACTTGGCCTTGGCCACAGCCACGGCTTGCGCCACGGCCTCGGCGGCCTGCTGCGGCGCGCTGTCCAGCGCATGCAGCGCCTTGGCCAGCGCGGCGCGCGCCAGTTCGATGTCCACGTAGACCGTGGCGGCACGGTGCTGCAGCGCCTGGAACTCGCCGATCAGCCGGCCGAACTGCCGGCGCTGCTTCAGGTAGTCGAGCGTGCGCTCGAAGACCTCGTCGGCGATGCCCAGCAGCTCGGCCGCGGCGGCGGCGCGGCCGAGCTCCAGTGCCTGCTGCAGCGTCGCCTCGCTGCCGCCGGGCAGGGCGGCATCTTCGGGCAGCTGCGCGTCCTGCAGCGACACGCGGGCGGCGTTGTGCGCGTCGGCCATCAGCGTGCGCTCGACCTGCACGCCGGCCGTGCCGCGCGGCACGGCGAACAGCGCCAGGCCGTCGTCGCCACGCGCCGCCACCAGCAGCAGCGATGCGACATGGCCGTCGAGCACGAAGCTCTTGCTGCCGTGCAGCCGCCAGCCGCCGCCGTGACGTTCGGCGCGCAGCGCGATGGCCTCGGGCCGGTGCTTGATGCCTTCGTCGACGGCCAGCGTGGCGATGGCCTCGCCGCTGGCAATGCGCGGCAGCCAGGCGGCTTGCTGTGCGGCGCTGCCGGCGACCTGCAGCAGCCGTGCGGCGACCACGCCGCTGGCCAGGAAGGGCAGGGCGCTCAGGTTGCGGCCGATCTGCTCCATCAGCACGCCGACTTCCACCGCGCCGAGCCCGGCGCCGCCATGCGCTTCGGGCACGGCCACACCGGCGTAGCCGAGATCGGCAAAGGCGGCCCAGGTGTTGCCGGCAAAACCCGCCGGGTCGCGGCTGTCGCGCATCTGCCGCAGTTGCGCGACCGGTGCATTCTCGGCCAGGAAGCTGCGTGCGCTGTCGCGCAGCATCGCTTGTTCTTCGTTCAGCAGCAGGCTCATCGTCAGGCTCCGGGCAGTTCGAGAATGCGCTTGGCGATGACGTTGAGCTGCACTTCGCTGGTGCCGCCTTCGATCGAATTGGCTTTGCTGCGCAGCCAGTCGCGCGCGGCTTGGCCGTCGTTCGATGCCGCGCCTTCCCATTCGAGCGCATGGCTGCCCAGCGCCGACATGATCAGCTCCTGCCGGCGCTTGTTCAGCTCGGCGCCGCAGTACTTCAGCGCCGACGAGAAGGCACCGTGCGCCTGCTTGGCGCGCGACAGCTCGCCGAAGCGCTGCATCAGCGCGCGGAACGCGGCTTCGTCGACCTCGAACTCGGCGATGCGTGCGCGCAAGTGCGGGTCGTCGAGCCGGCCCGTGGCGTCGCGCCCCAGGCTCTGCGCGGCCATTGCGCCCAGCGGCTGCTTTTCAGCGCGCTCGCCGATCGCGCCGATCATCTCGCGCTCGTGCGTCAGCAGGTACTTGGCGACATCCCAGCCGCCGCCGCTCTGGCCGACCAGGTTGTGCTTCTCGACGCGCACGTCGTCGAAGAAGGTCTCGCAGAACGGCGACTTGCCGGAGATCAGCGTGATCGGCTTGGTGCTCACACCCGTCGTCGCCATGTCGAAGAGCACGAAGCTGATGCCGGTGTGCTTCTTGGCCGCGCTGTCGGTGCGTACCAGGCAGAAGATCCAGTCGGCTTGGTCGGCATAGCTGGTCCAGATCTTCTGGCCGTTGACGAGGTAGTGGTCGCCGCGGTCCTCGGCGCGGGTCTGCAGCGACGCCAGGTCCGAGCCGGCGTTGGGCTCGGAATAACCCTGGCACCAGCGAATCTCGCCGCGCGCGATCTTCGGCAGGTGCTCGCGCTTCTGTGCCTCGCTGCCGAACTTCAGCAGCGCCGGGCCGAGCATCCAGATGCCGAAGCTCCACAGCGCCGGCCGGCAGTTCAGGCGCCGCATCTCCTGCTGCAGCAGCTGCGCCTGTTCGGCCGTGAGGCCGCCGCCGCCGTAGTCGCGCGGCCAGGTGGGCACGGTCCAGCCGCGTTCGCCCAAACGCTGCAGCCACAGGCGCTGCGCTTCGGACTGAAACGCGGCATGGCGGCCGCCCCAGCAGTAGTCTTCCTCGCCGCGCAGCGGCCGGCGCATCTCGGGCGGGCAGTTGGCTTCCAGCCAGGCGCGGGTTTGGGCGCGGAAGTCCGCCAGGCTCGTGGTCTCGCTCATGGCCGTCAGATGGTCACGCCGCCGTCGACGACGATGGTCTGTCCGGTCATGAAGGCGCTGGCCGGCGAGGCCAGGAACACCGCGGCGCCGGCGATCTCGTCGGGCTCGCCGATGCGGCGCAACGGGGTTTCGGCGCTGCGTGCGGCCAGCAGCTCGGGGTCGTCCCACAGCGCCTTGGCGAAGTCGGTGCGGATCAGCCCCGGCGCGATGCAGTTGACGCGCACGTTGTGCGGGCCGTATTCCACCGCCAGGTTGCGCGCCAGCTGCAGGTCGGCGGCCTTGCTGATGCAGTAGGCGCCGATGATCGGCGAACCGCGCAGCCCGCCGATCGACGAGACGATGACGATCGAGCCGCCCTTGCGCTCGATCATGCCGGGCGCCACCGCGCTGATCAGCCAGTGGTTCGACAGGATGTTGTTGTCCAGCACCTTGCGGAACTGCTCGTCGCTGATGCCGGCCATCGGCCCGTAGTAGGGGTTCGACGCGGCGTTGCAGACCAGCACGTCCACCGGGCCGAGGCGCTGCGTGGTCTGCTCCACCAGCTGCTGCAGCGCTTCCTTCGACGAGATGTTCGCCGCCGCCGCGATCGCGCTGCCGGCGCCGTGCTTCGCGTTGATCGCCGCGGCCACCGGCTCGCAGGCGTCGAGCTTGCGCGACGAGATCGCCACCTTCGCGCCGTGTTCTGCCAACCGTTCGGCAATCGCCTTGCCGATGCCGCGCGACGAGCCGGTGACGATGGCCACCTTGCCGTTGAGTGAGAACAGGTTCATGGTCGGTCCTTGGGTGTTGCTGGGGTGTTGATCTTCGGGGCGGGCGAACATAACAGAGCCGGCGCGGCCGGCCTTGTCACGCGGGGGACGCCGGGGACGGGCGCGAAGGCTCAGGTGCCGGGGGCGATGCCGCGGCGCCGGCGCATCGCGGCGCCGATGCGCTGCAGGGTCTCGTCGTCGATCAGCCGCGCCGCCATCGGCAGCAGTTCGGCCTCTTCGCGCGCCATGTGCTGCAGGTTGCCGTCGACGAAGGCTTCGACCTGCGCTGCGTCCAGCGCCGCCGGCTCGCCTGCGGCCAGGCGCGCGAGCACGCTGCGCAGCGCCTGCCACTGTGCATGCAGTTCGCGGTGCTGCTGCGTCAAGGCGGTGGTCAGGTCGCGCAGGCAGACCGCGTCGGAGCCGGCCATGGCTTCGAGCAGCGCCGGGAACAAGTCCTCTTCCTCGTCGGCATGGTGGTCGACCGCGGCGCGGTCGAAGTAGCGCATCACCGCCGTCGACGCCTCTTGCGCCTGCGCATCGGCGCCGTGGGCCGCGACATGCGGCGGCAGCCGGCGCAGCGTCCGGCACTGGCGCTGCAGGCGTTCGTGGCAGGCCGCCAGCATGTCCAGCGGGGCGTCGAAGCCCGCGGCGGGGCGCGGGGTGCCGGGCAGAAGTTCGGAGGGCATGGTGCCGAGCATGCCACCAGCGGCGTTCCAGGTCGAGCCAAGGGTCGAGGCGGACCCGAGGGCGGGACGGCGAGAATCGGCGCCGTGCCAGCCGCCGCCGAACCCGATGCCTTGCCGCGCGGCGCGGTGGCCTGCCTGTCGGCCAGCGCCTTCGGCAGCGGCATGTCGCTGCGCGTCAACGATGCGCTGCTGCCGAAGCTGGCGCAGGAGTTCGCGGTCCCGCTGGGCACGGCCGCGCAGGTCATCAGCCTGTTCGCCATCGCCTACGGCGTGGCGCAGCTGTTCTTCGGGCCGCTCGGCGACCGCTTCGGCAAGTACCGCGTCGTCGCCTGGGCGGCGGCGGCCTGCGGCGTTGCCGCGCTGGCCTGCGCGCTGGCGCCGGGCTTCGACGCGCTGCGTGCCGGCCGCGTGCTGTCGGGCGTGGCCGCCGCGGCGATCATTCCGTTGTCGATGGCCTGGATCGGCGACGTCGTGCCCTATGCGCGGCGGCAGCCGGTGCTGGCGCGCTTCCTGATCGGCCAGATCGCCGGCTTGTCGGCGGGCGTCTGGCTCGGCGGTTTTGCCGCCGACCACCTGTCGTGGCGCGCGCCTTACGTGCTGATCGCGCTGTTGTTCGCCGGCGCCAGCGCGGCGCTGTTCGCGCTGCAGCGGCGGCTGCCGCCGGCCGCGCGTGCGACGACGCGCGCCGCCGGGCCGGCCTGGAAGCGCGTGCTGTCGGAATTCGGCGGCGTGCTGTCGCAACGCTGGGCGCGTGCGCTGCTGCTGCTGGTGTTCGTCGAAGGCATGTGCCTGTACGGGCCCTTCGCCTTCATCGCCACGCACCTGAATCAGCGCTTCGGGCTGTCGCTGGCCAGCGCCGGCTCGCTGGTCATGCTGTTCGGGCTCGGCGGGCTGGTGTTCGCGCTGGGCTCGGGGCGGCTGCTGTCGCGGCTGGGGGAGGGCGGCCTGGCGCGCGGCGGCGGCGTGCTGATGTGCGCGGCGCTGCTGGCCATCGGCCTGGCGCCCGCCTGGGGCTGGGTGCCGGCCGGCTGTTTCGTGCTCGGGCTGGGCTTCTACATGCTGCACAACACGCTGCAGGTCAACGCCACGCAGATGGCGCCGCAGCGGCGCGGCGCCGCGGTGTCGGCGTTCGCGGCCTGCTTCTTCCTGGGGCAGTCGGCCGGCGTGTCGCTGGGCGGGTGGTGGGTCGGCGCGCTCGGCGCCGGCCGCTTCATGGTGGCGGGCGCGGCCGGACTGCTGGCAGTGGCCTTCGCCTTCGTTGCGCTGTGCCGCCGGCTGCGGCCGGCGGCGCATTGAGGCGCCCGGGCGCCGGCGCGGCGGGCCGGCGGCCTTCAGCGCTTGCGCCGCGCCGGCAGGCGCGGCGCAGAGCGCGCGACCGCATCCGCAGTCTCTACTTCGCCTTGTAGCGGCCGTACTCCAGGCGCGCGATGGCGCGGCGGTGCACCTCGTCCGGGCCGTCGGCAAAGCGCAGCGTGCGCTGGTGCGCATAGGATTTGGCCAGGCCCGCATCGGTGCTGACGCCGGCGCCGCCCCAGGCCTGCATGGCGTCGTCGATGATGCGCAGCGCCATGTTCGGCGCCTGCACCTTGATCATCGCGATCTCCAGCTGCGCGACCTTGTTGCCGACCTTGTCCATCATGTCGGCGGCCTTCAGGCACAGCAGCCGCGTCATCTCGATGTCGATGCGCGCGTCGGCGATGCGTTCGTCCCAGATGGTCTGCTCGGAGATGCGCTTGCCGAAGGCCGTGCGCGACTGCAGGCGCGTGACCATCTTCTTCAGCGCCACCTCGGCCGTGCCGATGGTGCGCATGCAGTGGTGGATGCGCCCCGGGCCGAGGCGGCCCTGCGCGATCTCGAAGCCGCGGCCTTCGCCGAGCAGCAGGTTCGATACCGGCACGCGCACGTCCTTCAGCAGCACCTGCGCGTGGCCGTGCGGCGCGTCGTCGTAGCCGAACACCGGCAGCATGCGCTCGACCTTGATGCCCGGGGTATCCATCGGCACCAGGATCTGCGACTGCTGCGCATGGCGCGGCGCATCCGGGTCGGTCTTGCCCATGACGATGGCGATCTTGCAGCGCGGGTCGCCGACGCCCGAGGACCACCACTTGCGGCCGTTGATCACGTAGTGGTCGCCGTCGCGCTTGATCGAGGTTTCGATGTTGGTGGCGTCCGACGAGGCGACCGCCGGCTCGGTCATCAGGAAGGCCGAGCGGATCTCGCCGGCCAGCAGCGGCTCCATCCACTGCTTCTTCTGCTCGTCGTTGGCGTAGCGCGCCAGCACTTCCATGTTGCCGGTGTCGGGCGCCGAGCAGTTGAAGACCTCGGAGCCGAAGCCGATCTTGCCCATCTCCTCGGCGCACAGCGCGTATTCCAGGTTGGTCAGCCCGGCGCCCTGGTAGGGGCTGTCGGCGGGCAGCGAATCATGCGGCAGGAACAGGTTCCACAGCCCGGCCTTCTTGGCCTTGGCCTTCAGTTCCTCGAGCACCGGCACCACCTGCCAGCGGTTGGCACCGAAGCCTTCCAACTGCGCGTCGTAGGTCGCCTCGGCGGGGTAGACGTGTTCGTTCATGAACTCGACCACCCGGTTGCGCCAGTAGGTCTGTTTTTCGGACATCGAGAAATCCATGCTCTCTCCAGGTTGGCAGGCCTGTGCGGCCATGCGCGACAGTAGCAGAGGATGCGCCTCCGGGTTGTCCCCAACGTGGCAGGCGGGGACTGTGCGGCGCCTGTGCGCGGCGACCGCTGGGCGAGTTGCTGTGGCCCGAAGAGCGCGAGGTGATCGGTGCGAGGCCACGCATCCTGCCGCAAGCGCCGCTGCAACCGGCCGCCAGCCTGGTCGATCTGGAGCACGCACGGCTGCGCGCAACGATGCAGCCTTCGCAAACCGTTGCAGCATCCGTGGCACCCACCCGTGGAAGACGCCAGCCGCAGTCGCTCAGAAACTGAAGGAGTGCCATCATGACCGAAGCAGTCCGCTCCTTCGGCGCCTTGGTGCCGCTCCCGATGGCGTTTGGCTTCACGGGCCGGCGTGCCGAGTCGGCTCCAGCAGTGCACTGGCGGCGCCCTTCTTGTCCGGCCCGCGCACCCTTGCGCAGCTGCGACCGGGACCGCGCATCAAGCGGCGGTCTGCTTGTCCTTCGCCTTTTCGGGGTGGAAGCTGTCGTAGCGCAGCTGCATGCGCCGCAGCGCCAGTACGCCGTAGAACACCAGCAGCACCATCGCCAGGATCAGCACGCCGACCAGCATCCTCTCCAGGATGAAGTTGCCCTGGCGGTTGGCGACGTAAGAGACGACGATCAGCACCAGGATGCCCAGGTTGACGGCCGCGTTGCCGGCTTTGGACAGCACGAAGTGCAGCGTGCCGAAGCCGGCCAGCTGGTAGAGCATGAAGGGCAGGATCGCGGCCGCCGGGATCAGCTCCGAAAAGCCCAGTGTCACGTCCACCGAGGCCACCGCCGCGTCGTGCAGCAGTTTGCTGTTCGCGAGTTCGTGGAACAGGCTGGGCACGGCGGTCAGCAGCGGCACCACCGCCAGCAGCTCCAGCACCAGGCAGCCGCTCCATACGCCGGTGCGCGACGAATGGTCGGCGCCCGCGCCGTCGGAGCCGGAGCCGATGAAGATCACCGCCACCACCGCCGACATGCTGGCCAGCATCAGCAGCTCGACGCTGATGCCGAAGCCGGTGGGCTCGCCCACCTTCAGCAGCAGCAGCGCCAGGAAGCCCGGCGTGTAGAACATGATGCGGCAGGCGCGCGCCCAGACGCGCGCGTCGCGCTGCGGCGGCAGCACCGGCAGGGGCTGACCGTCGATGCCGGTGGTGGCCCGATCCTTGGACATGCGCAGGCTCCTCGTTATGGTTCATGAGCAAATGTGGCTCCGCCACTTTGCTCATACCCCCGCGGGGGGCGGCCGGCAAGGCCGGTCTGGGGGCGCTCTTGAGGAAACGTGGCTTTGCCACTTTTCTTGACCCCTGGGGGCGGGAATGACGAAGTCATTTCCTGGGGGCGCTCTGAAGTGTGCGGGCAAAACGCTGTCACAGCGCCACGGCGAACACCGGCACCGGCAGCGCCTTGCCCTTGAGTTGCACGCCGCCCAGCGGCTCCAGCGCCTGCGTGCCGTGCAGGCCGGCGGCGGTGTCGCCGTCGATCAGGATGGGGCGGCCGGCTTCCTTGGTGTAGGCCTCGAGCCGCGCCGCCAGGTTGACCGTGTCGCCGACGCAGGTGTAGGTGGCGCGCTCTTTGGTGCCGGTGTAGCCGGCGATCATCTCGCCGGTGGCGATGCCCACGCCGATGTCCAGGCGCGCCCTGCCGGCGGCCTCGCGCTCGACGTTGAGCAGCGCGATCAGCTCGATCATCTCGCGCGCGGCGCGCACCGCGCTGCCGCAGGCGTCGGCAAGCGGCAGCGGCGCGCCGAAGACGGCCATCAGCCCGTCGCCGACCATCTGGTTGACCACGCCGCCGTGGCCGGTGATGGCGTCGAACATCAGCGTGTAGAAGGTGTTCAGCAGCTCGATCGTCTCTTCGGGCGATTGCGCTTCGGTGATCGAGGTGAAGCCGCGGATGTCGCAGAACATCACCGTGCCGGCGATGCGCCTGCCGCCGAGCGCGAAACCCGAGCGCTGCAGGTCATCGGCAACCTCGCTGGTGGCGAAGCGGCGCACCAGGGCCGCTTGCTGGTCGCGCAGCCGCTTCTTCTCGAGGCTGGAGCCGATGCGCGCGCGCAGCAGCACCGGATTCACCGGCTTGTGCAGATAGTCCTCGGCGCCGAGTTCGATGCAGCGCGCGATCTCGGCCACGCCTTCGAGCGAGCTGGTGACGATTACCGGCAGGCCGCTCAAGCGCAGGTCGGCGGCCAGCTGCTCGAGCAGTTCGAAGCCCGTCATCTCGGGCATCTCCATGTCCAGCAGCAGCAGGTCGAAGCTCTCGCGCCTGAGCATCTCCAGCGCGATGCGGCCGTTCTCGGCCATGGCCACGCGGTGGCCCAGCTGCTCCAGGCTGCGCGACAGCAGCAGCCGGTTGACCTTGTTGTCGTCGGCGACGAGCAGGCGGGCGCCGGTCTCAGCCACGGCAGAGCTCCCGCAGCGCGGCGGCCGCGCGTTCGTACTCGGCCTGCAGCGCGTCGAGCGGCGCAGTTTCAGCAGGCAGTCCACCCAGCTCCAGCTCGCGCGCCATCTCGCCCAGGCGCAGGGCGCCGAAGGTGTGGGCGTTGGACTTCAGCGAATGCGCTGCGCGGCGGAACCGGTCGGCCGCCGCCTCGGCCCGGGCGGCGCGCAATTCGGCCAGCATCTGCGGCGCTTCCTCCAGGAAGGTGCCGATCAACTCGGACACGAACTCGGCGCCAGCGCTGTCCTGCAGCTCGGCAAAGGTGGCGGCGTCGATGGCGTCGTCGTTCATGTCAGCGTTCCGTTCGCAGGCGAACATTGTCCAGTGCGGCCACCAGCGCGTCCACCAGCGCGTCCACGCGGATCGGCTTGGTCAGGTAGTCGTCCATGCCGGCAGCAATGCAATCCTCGCGATCCCCTTGCATCGCATTGGCGGTCATCGCGATGATGCGCGGGCGTTGTCCGGCGGGCCAACGCGCCACGATGCGCCGTGAAGCCTCCAGCCCGTCCATCTCCGGCATCTGCACGTCCATCAGGATCACATCGTAGGGCTGGCGCGCCACGCATTCGACGGCCTCGAGGCCGTTGCCGGCCACGTCGGCGCGGTAGCCCATCTGCTGCAGGATGCGCAGCGCCAGCTTCTGGTTCACCACGTTGTCCTCGGCCAGCAGGATGCGCAAGGGGTGGCGCTGGGCCATGCCGGCATCGATCGCCGGCCTGGCCGGTGCTGGCGCCGCGGCGCGCGGCGCGGCGCCGGCCAGCAGCGCCGCCAGCGTGTCGAACAGCGCGCTCTGGTGCAGCGGCTTGGCCAGGAAGGCGGCGAACCATTCGCTGCCGGCGCCGCTCTCGCGCCGGCCGAGGCTGCTGAACAGCACCAGCGGCAGCGTGTGGCCGGCGGCGCGGATGCGCCGCGCCAGCTCCAGGCCGTCGATGCCCGGCATGTGCATGTCCAGGATCGCCGCATCGAAGGCCGCGCCCTGCTGCAGCCACTGCAGCGCTTCGGCGGGGGCGTCGGTGTCGCGCACCTGCATGCCCCATTGGTCGGTCTGCAACGCGAGGATGCGGCGGTTGGTGGCGTTGTCGTCCACCACCAGCAGCCGCCGGCCGGCCAGCACCGGCTGCTCGCCCAGCAGTTCGCGCCGCGTGCCGGGCAGCGCCGCGGCGCGGCGCGCAACGATCGTGAAGCGGAAGGTCGAACCCAGGCCCGATCCCGCGCTTTCGGCCCACATCGTGCCGCCCATCAGCTCGGCCAGCCGCTTGCTGATGGCCAGCCCAAGGCCGGTGCCGCCGTACCTGCGCGTGGTCGATGAATCGGCCTGGCTGAAGCTGCGGAACAGCTTGCCCAGACCTTCGGGCGTCAGGCCGATGCCGGTGTCGCGCACCGCGAAGCTCAACTCGCAGCCCTCGGCGTTGCCCGCGGCCGAGACGTTCAGCACCACCTCGCCGGCTTCAGTGAACTTGAGCGCATTGCTCAGCAGGTTGAGCAGGATCTGGCGCAGCCGCGTGACATCGCCGACGATCGCCGCCGGCACCTCGCCGTCGAACACATAGGCCAGGTCGAGCTGCTTGTCGGCTGCGCGCGGCGCCACCAGGTCCAGCGCCGACTCCACGCACTCGCGCAGGTCGAAGGGCTGCAGCTCGACATCCATGCGCCCGGCCTCGATCTTCGAGAAGTCGAGGATGTCGTTGATGATCGTCAGCAGCGCGTCGCCGCTGTCGCGGATGGTGGCCGCAAAGTCGCGCTGCTCGGTATTCAGCGGCGTGTCGAGCAGCAGCCCGCTCATGCCGATCACGGCGTTCATCGGCGTGCGTATCTCGTGGCTCATCGTCGCCAGGAAGCTGCTCTTGGCTTCGTTGGCGGCTTCGGCCTGCATGCGGGCGCCTTCGGCTTGCGCGCGGGCTTCCTGCGTCTGCCGGAACAGCCTCGCGTTCTGGATGGCGATCACCGCCTGGTCGGCGAAGGTGCGCAGCAGGCTGAGCTCCTTGGCGGAAAACGGCTGCGGCGGATCGCGCGACACCTGGATCGCGCCGACGCCGCGTCCTTCCCAGAGCATCGGCGCGAAGGCCACCGAGAAGCTGCCGACGGCTCGGGCGATGCGCAGCAGCGGCGCGGGCACGCCGGCGTCGTTGAGCACGTCGCCGAAGTGGACGACGCGCTGCTCGCGCATCGCGATCTCGGTCGCGCTGCCGGCGAGCGGCCGCGGGAATTCAACGGCCACCGAGCGCACGATCGGCATCGAGTCCGGGTTGCGGGCGCGAAAGCCGGCGCGCTGCAGCATGCCCGCGTCGTCGATCAGGTAGATGCCCAGCCCCGTCGCTGCGAACAGCCGCTCGCAGCTGTCGAGAATCTTGTCGAACACCGGCTGGGCGTCGGCCACCGAGCTGCTGATGACCTGCAGCACCTCGGCGGTGGCGGTCTGCTGCTCCAGTGCCTCCTTCGTTTCGTTGAACAGGCGCGCGTTCTGGATCGCGATCACCGCCTGGTCGGCGAAGGCCTTCACCAGCGCATGCTCGGCGGGACTGTAGCCCCGCGTGTCGCTGTAGGCGTCCTCGACATCGCGTGCGATGCCCAGCGAGCCGATGCCGCGGCCCTGCCACATCAGCGGCATGGTCAGTGCGGAGTAGGTCAGGCCCAGCCGCTGCGCGCCGCGCCGTATCGACGGCGGCACGCCGGCGTCGTTCAGCACGTCGCGATGGTCCAGCGCTTCGCCGCTGTCGAAGACCGTGGGAAAGGCGGTGTCGGCCAGCGGCATCGGATACACCGATCGCAGGCCGGACTCCAGCGCCAGCACGGCCGCGTCGCCCAGCCGGCCGCGCAGGGCAGCGGTGCAGTGAAAGCGTTCCAGCCCGACCATGCCCGCGTCGTCGACCAGGTACAAGCTGACCCCCATGCAAGGCAGCAAGCGCTCGCAGCATTCCAGGATCTTGTCGAACACCGGTCCCGGATCCCCTACCGAGCTGCCGATGGCCTGCAGCACCTCTGCGGTGGCGGTCTGCCGCTCCAGCGCCTCGTGCGTCTCGTTGAACAGGCGCACGTTTTCGATGGCGATCACCGCCTGGTCGGCGAAGGTCTGCACCAGGCTCAGCTCGGCCGCGGAGAAGGGGGCCACCTCGTTGCGCAGCAGGCCGATCGTGCCGATCGCCTCGCCTTCGCGCAGCAGCGGCACGTTCAGCACCGTGCGGAAGCCCAGGCGGGACTGCAGCTCGCGGATGTCGGGGTATTCGCCGTCGATCACCGTCAGCACGTCCTCGACGTGGATCGCGCGCCGCTCCAGCGCGGTACGGCCGGCGATCGAGCTGCGCCGCAACGGCAGCGGGTCGAGCGCCGGCGCCGGGGCGTAGTTGCGGCCGTAGCCGGTCATCGCATGCAGCGCGCCGTCGCGCAGCAGCCACACGCGCGCGCCGTCGGCATGGCACAGCACGGCGGCGCGCTGCGCCACGGCGTCGAACACCGGCTGCACGTCGGTGGGCGATTCGCTGATCACCTTCAGCACCGCGGCGGTCGCCGTCTGCCTCTCCAGCGCCTCGCGCGTCTCGTGGAACAGCCGCGCGTTCTGGATGGCGATCACCGCCTGGTCGGCGAAGGTCTGCAACTGGCTGATCTCCTGCCGCGCGAAGCCGGTGGGCGGGTGGCGGATGATGCTGAGCAGGCCGACCGAACGGCCCTCGCGCACCATCGGCACCAGCAGCTGCGAGTACGGCTGGGCACCCAGGCGCTCGGCCACGCCGCGCAGGAACGGCGGCGTGGCCGGATCGAACACGTCGCGAAAGTGCATCGGCTCGTGGCGCCGTGCCAGCGCCTCGAACTGTTCGGCCGGCAGCGGCTCGGCGAAGATCTGCCGCAGCTGCGGCAGTGCCGGCCCGCGATGCGCGGCCAGCTCGACCCGGCCGCCGGGCTGGAACAGCACGATGCCCTGTTCGGCGCTGTCGAACAGCCGGGCGCAGCCTTCGAGGATCTTGTCGAACACCGGCGCGGTGTCGGCTACCGAGCTGCTGATCGCCTGCAGCACCTCGGCGGTGGCGGTCTGGCGCTCCAGCGTCTGCTGCGTCTGCCGCATCAGCTCGGCGTTCTCCAGTGCGCGCTGCGCCAGTTGCGCGGTGCGTTCGGCGACCTTGGCCTCGAGCCCTTCGCTGGCGCGCAGGTTGGCGATGGCCACCGCCGCCTGCGCGGCCAACATCGCCAGCAGGTCGCGGTCGGCGTCGGTGAAGCGGCCGAACACGCCTTCGATGTCGGCGTAGAGAAAGCCGAGCAGTTCGCGCTGCGCGCTCAGCGGCACCACCAGGCACGAGCGCTGGTCCACCGCGCCGGCACCCGCCGGCCCGTGGCGCAGGCAGGGCAGGCGCGTACGGCGCGCTTCGTCCAGCCACGGCGTGATCGCCTGCAGCAGCGTGTGCGGCGCTTCGCCGGGCGGCAGCATCGCGCCGCCGATGGCGAGGCCTGCGCGCTGCGGCAGGACCAGCAGCAGGCGTTCGGCGCCGCTCAGCTCGATGGCTTCTTCGACCAGGAACTGGCGCAGCTCGGCCGGATCGTGGATCTGGTTCATGCGCACGCCGGCGTCGACCAGCCGCTCGACCGGCTCGCGCAACTGGGTCGCCGCGCGCAGGTGCGCGAGCCAGCGCACGGGCGGCAGGCGGCGCCGGCGCGCGTCGGCGACCCAGGCCTGGATCAGCGCGCGGTGCTCGGCCACCTTGTTGAACCAGCTGCGGCGCAGCCCTTCGTCGCTGAGGCTGGCCACGCCCTCCAGCATCACACCATAGGCGGCGGCCAAGGCGCGCCGCGCTGCGGCGGCATGGCCGCAGGCCTGCAGCGCACGCACATGCCACCACCAGGCCGCGGCCGGCGTGAACATGCTGCCCAGGCCGCCGCCGCGTGCGTGCAGCTGCTCGACCGCCTGGCGCGTGGCCGCCAGCGCGGCCTTCGGCTCACCGCTTGCGACCAGCAGCTGCCCCAGCTCGGTCAACGCGACGACGCGCAAGGTGGTGTCGCCGTGGACGTCGGCATGCGCCAGCGCGTTCTCGAAATGCTGCCGGGCGCTCGGCCACTGCGCGTGCAGCCGCGCGACGCGACCGAGCACCAGTTGCAGCAGCGCGGCGAACCACGGGTCGTCGTTGCGCTCGGCTGCGGCGGCGGCCACGGCTTCGTCGGCAAAGCGGCGCGCCGCCTCGGCATGGCCCATGTGCGTTTCGAGCACCGACTGCATTGCGCGGAAATAGGCCGATCGTTGGCGCAGCGCATTGATGGCCTCGGTGCTGGCCAGATGCCCGCCCGGGTTGCGCGCACGCGCGAACAAGCCGATCGAGGCGTAGGCCATCGCCAGGTTGCCGAGCGCCGCGCTGGCGCGATCGGGCTGGCCGGCGGCGATGAAGGCGGCGATCGCCTCCTTCAGGCCCTTCAGGCGCAGCGCCATGTCGGCATGCTCGCGGTACAGCAGGTTGGCGGCCGCGCCGATGCCTTGCTGGTCGCCGTCTTCGCGCGCCAGCGCCAGCGCCGCGCCGGCACAGCGCTCGCGCTCGCGCGTACGGCCGAGCTGGTCGTGCGCGTAGGCCTGCACCCACAGCGCACGGCCCTGGCCGGCCTTGTCGCCGAGGCTCGCGAACAGCCGCGCCGCCTCGAGAGCGTGGCGCAGCGCGGCGCGGTTGTCGAAGCGGCGGAACTCGGCTTCGCCGAGCTGCAGCAGCGCCTTCGCCTGCAGCGCGGGGCCGGAACGGCGCGCGGCGGCGAGCGCCTCGCCGGCCGAAGCGGCGGCCGCGGCCAGTCGGCCCTGCCGGATCTGCAGCGACGCCAGCCGGCACAGCGCCAGCGCCTGCAGCGCCGGGCGGCGCTCTTCGCCGGCGAGCTGCAGCATCTGCTGCGCGTCGGCCGCGGCGCGCTCCGTGTCGCCCAGCGCCATCAGGCTGTAGGCGCGGCGATCCAACAGTTCGATCTGCCGTGCCTTGGCCTGCGGCGCGGCCAGCGCCGCGTCGGCCAGCGCCACGGCCTGCGCTTGCTGTCCGCTCCAGGCGCAGTCGTCGATGGCGCGCAGCAGCGCCGCAAAGGCCGGGCGATGGCTGCCGCCGCGCGCGGGGCGCCGGGTGGCGGCTGTCGGCTGCGGCGTGGGCATGGCGGCGGCGGGAGGTGCCGGCCAGTCTACGGGCGAGCGGGCAGAATCGCCAGCGTCCAAACCGCTGCCGGAGCCTTGCGATGAAGCTGCACCAAACGCGCCGCGCGCTGCTGGCCGCGCTGCTGCTCGGCGCGGCGCTGCCGGCGCCGGCGCAAGCCCAGCGGCCATGGCCCGAGCGGCCGATCACCCTCGTCGTGCCCTTCGGCCCCGGCGGCATCGCCGACCTGACGGCGCGCAGCGTGGCGCAGGCGATGAGCGCGGCGCTGAAGGTGCCGATGATCATCGACAACAAGCCCAGCGCCGGCAGCATCGTCGGCAGCGCGGCGGTGGCGCAGGCGGCGCCCGACGGCTACACGCTGCTGCTGATGAGCAATGCCAACGCGGTCAGCGCGGGGCTGTTCAAGAAGCTGCCCTTCGACGTGCAGAAGGACTTCGCGCCGGTGGGCCTGCTCGGCGTCTTCGACCTGGCGCTGTTCGTCAATGGCGACGCCAAGCTGAAGAGCGTGCGCGAGCTGCTCGACCAGGCCCGGGCGCAGCCGGGCAAGCTGACGCTGGGCACGATCGCGGTGGGCAGCACGCAGAACCTGTCGGCCGAGCTGTTCAAGAGCCGCACCGGCATCGACGCGCTGATCGTGCCCTACAAGAGCTCGCCGGCGCTGCTGACCGCGCTGCGCGCCGGCGAGATCGACGCGGCCTTCGAGATCCTCGGCCCGATGCTGCCGCAGCTGCAGGCCAAGGCGGTGCGCGCGCTGGCCGTCAGCTCCGACCGGCGCTTCGCCGCCTTGCCGGACGTGCCGACGATGCGCGAGGCTGGCGTGGCCGACTACAACGTCGCGTCGTGGAACGCGCTGGCCGCGCCGGCGAAGACGCCTGCCGCGGTGATCAACCAGCTCAACGCCGCGGCCAACGAGGCGCTGAAGTCGCCGGCCGTGCAGCAGCGGCTGCTGGCCCTGGGCGTGCGCGCGCAGGGCGGCACGCCGCAGCAGTTGCAGGCGCTGCTCGCCGCCGAGATCCGCCATTGGGGCGAAGTCATCCGCGCGGCGAAGATCGAACCCGAGTGAGCATGGACCTGAAGCAGCTCGAGTACTTCGTGCACGTGGCCGAGTTCGGCAGCTTCACGCTGTCGTCGCGCTTCCTGCGCGTGGCGCAGCCGGCGCTGAGCCGTCAGGTGCGCGCGCTCGAGGTCGAGTTGCGCCAGACGCTGTTCGTGCGCAACGGCCGCGGCGTCACGCCCACCGAACCGGGCAAGCGGCTGCTCGAGCATGCGCGCGGCATCCTGCAGCAGGTGCAGCGCGCGCGCCACGACCTGGAGCAGCAGCGCGGCGCGGTCACCGGCCAGGCGGTGATCGGCCTGCCGCCCAGCGTCAGCCGCACGCTGACCGGACCGCTGGTGCGCGCCTTCCGCGAGCGCTTTCCCGGCGCCAGTTTCGGCGTCGTCGAAGGCTTGTCCGACCACCTGCTCGAATGGCTGGCGGTGGGCCGCGTGGACTTCGCGCTGGTCTACAGCGGCAGCGCGCCCTCCGGCATCGAACTCGAGCCGCTGTGCATCGAGCCCATGTACCTGGTGGGCGCGCGCCCGGCGCGCGGCGGAGCCCGGCTGGTCGGCGCCGCCGTCAGCCTGGGGCAGGTGGCACAGGCCGAGCTGGTGATTCCGCCGCGGCCGCATTCGATCCGCATGCTGCTCGACTCGTCGCTGGCCGACGCCGGGTTGCAGGCGCGCATCGCGCTGGAGATCGAAAGCGTGCCGACGATCCTGGACCTGGTGCAGCACGAAGGCTTCCATGCGGTGCTGACGCTGAACGCCATCCGGCGCAGCGGCAACGAGGCCAGCTTCCAGGCGCGTCCGATCGGCAAGCCGCCGCTGGCGGCGACGCTGCGCCTGGCCACCTCGGCGCAGCGCCCCGGCGGCCCGCTGCTGGAGCAGTCGATCGCGCTGGTGAAAATGCTGGTCGCCGAGCATTGGGCTTGACGCCGCCTACTGCGGCTGAGCCGGTGCCGGCGCCGTTCAGGCAGTCCCGGCCCAGCGTGCCAGCAGTTGGAAGCCGAGACCGGCCAGCGTGCCGGCGGCAAGACCGGCGGCGACTTCGCCTGGCGTATGTCGGCGCAGCTTCAGGCGCGACCAGCCGACGGCCAAGGCCAGTACCGCCAGCGCGGCCAGCGCCGGCAGCGCCGGCCACGACAGCACCGCCGCATAGGCGCCGAAAGCGCCGTGCAGCGACAGCTTCATGCGCCGGCTCGCGGCCAGCGCGCCCAGCACGATCGCGCCCGTGGCGCCGAGCCCGGCCGCCAGCACCAGCGAACCCGAGCTGAGCCACAAGCCCACCGCCGCAGCCAGCAGCTGTCCGACCAGGAACAGGTTCAGGTCCAGCCGTTCGGCCGGCACCGAGGCATCCACATGCGACCAGCGGCCGCTTCTCACCCGCAGCAGGCTGAACACGCCGACGCTGCACACCACCACCAGGCAGGCCGCGGCGGCGAGCCAGGTGTCGCGCGGCGGTGCGCCGCGCTGCGCCGCGGCCAGCAGCACCGCCGCCGGCATGACCAGCGCCGGGTGGCCGACGATGGACAGCGCCCGCGCCGCGCTAGCGGGCAGCGTCGGCATCGAAGGCGGCGTCCGGCGGCAGTTGCAGCCCGGTGGCCAGCTGGTTGGTCTTGGCCGCCAGCGCGACGATGGCCAGCAACTCGGCATGCATCGCGTCGTTCATGCCCTTGGCGCGCGCCGCCGCGGTGTGCGAATGCACGCAGTAGCCGCAGCCGTTGGCGATGGACACGGCGATGTAGATCAGCTCCTTGGTCAGCGGATCGAACAGCGTCGGCGCGGCCATCAGTGCCTTGACCTCGGCCCAGGTGCGCTGCAGCAGCGGCGGGTCGAAGGCCAGGCGGCGCCACAGCTGGTTGACGAAGTCGGTCCGGCGCGTGGCGCGGATGTCGTCGAACACCGCCTTGACGCGCGGGTCGGCTTCGGGGTCGGCGGGCAGGGGAACGGTGGTCATGGCGTGCTCGTTCAGAGGGGTTTCGGGCAAGCTGTCACGAAGTGCGCTTCGGCGTGGCTTGTTGCGCCCGAGGCCGCGGCCCCAGCAGCCATGCGCGCCGCCGCGCAGCAGCTTCAGTGCGAGCGTCGGGCGCCGGCGCGCCGGCTGTCGGCTCTCCCATGCTGCGCCAACTACTCGCCAAACCTGAACTTGCTGGCTTCCAGGTACTCCTCCAGCAGCTCGATTCCGACCCATCGGCGGGCAAGCCGTTGCGCGACTGCGCCTGCGGTGTTGGAACCCGCGAACGGGTCAACGACGAGGTCGCCTTCATCGGTGAGCAGCTTGACGAAGAACTCGGGCAGCGCGGCCGGGAACCGGGCGGGGTGAATCTTGATGCCGGCTTCCTTGCAGCGAATGGTGTACTGATCGTTTGCCGAGTTGTTGCCCGCGATGAGCATTTCCGTTGCCACCTGATCCTCGAGCACGTTCGATGGAATCGAACCGCCTGAGCTGATCTTGTCGAAGGACGACGTGATGTTGTGTCCCGACGGCCGGACGGTGGCTCTGACGCCGCGTTGAGCGAGGCGAATCATGTCCGGGCTGTACGGCTTGAGCACCTTGCGGTTGTCCGCCTTGGGGAAGGGCGTCTTCGACAGCCACCAAACGTGCTCGACCGAGTCTTTGATCCTGACGCGGCGGACGGTGACCCACTCGGCCGGAACGGGCATCTTCGCCGGGTTGTACCAGTAGCACTCCTGCGCGAGGTGGAAGCCCAGGTCTTCAACGAGCGCGATCATGAGCTTGTAGTGGTACAGCGAGCGCGTAGGCGAGCCTGGGTTCCAGCTGCCTCCGATGTTCAGGACGAAACTGCCGTCGTCCGCAAGGACTCGATGGATCTCGCGAGCGAAGGGCAAGAACCAGTCAACGTAGTCTGCCTTGCTTACGTTCCCGTACTCCTTCTTGAAGTGAAGTGCGTAGGGCGGCGATGTGAACACCAGGTTCACGCTGTTGTCGGGAAGCGCCCTGAGCACTTCGCGGGAGTCACCGAGGTACGCAGCGCCCGATTCGGTTTCGTAGAACGCCTCGACAGCGCGCATCAGCTTCGCAGGGTGCTCCTGCGAGGACGCAAAGAGGCTGGGCTGTGGGGCGTCGAGCAGCTTGTTCATCGAGTCCAAGGCATAACCGCTGCTAGCATGCAGCATCTAAAGTGTAGCAGCAAATAGGTTGACAAGAGCAACCGATAAAAACACTGGGTCGTTCGAGCCGGCCGAGTGGATCAACCAAGCTGAGGCGGCGCGCCTTCGGGGCGTCTCGCGGCAGGCGATCGCGAAGCTCGTGGCCAACGGTCGGCTGCGAACGCTTGCGGTCGGCGGCCGGACTCTCGTGAGCCGTGCCGATGTGCTCGCATTTGCGCCCAACCCGCCTGGCCGACCGAGGATGACTCGCGATGAGTGAGGAAACGCTCGAGGCCGTTCGTGAACTGCTTGCCCAATGCACGCCCGAGGAACGGGCGGCGATCTTCAAGGAGTTGCGTGCAACGCATCCGATCCACCCCTACGAGGCGGTGATTGGCGCTCCTGCCGAGATGATTCTTGAAGCGGTGTACCGTGCGCCGGAACTGACGCGCCGGATGCTGCGCGGTGTGATCGCCGATGCAGCGTTCCGAACCTTCGTTGTCGGGGTGCTGGCGGCAAGAGGCTGGCGCGACGTGACGCCCGAAGGAAACTTCGCCTATGACTACAGCGTCGATGACGGGAACGGTCCGATTACGGTTCAAGTGAAACTGCAGCGCAGCGAGCGCGGCGCGCCCGTGGTGAAGGACGGCAAGCGATACGGATTCGATGGCGAGGTCTTCATGGCCGAGACTCAGAAGACGCGAACCGGCACCGATGGCGACGAAAACCAAACGCGGCCTTACCGGTATGGCGAGTTCGATGTCTTGGCTGTATCGATGCAGCCTTCGTCGGGCAACTGGGGCTCATACATGTACACGCTCGGGCGCTGGCTTCTGCCAGGCAAGACCGAAAGCGAAATGGCGACCTTGCAGCCGGTGACCAAGACGGCGGGCGAGTTCTGGGCGGACGACTTCGAGGTCGCGGCGCGCTGGTTTCGCGTAGCCGATGCGGGCAAGCGCTTGGAAGACCGCAACGCGTCGCGTTCCGGAGGAAGGCGTGCGGTCGCGAAGAAGGCAACAAGGAAGCGGGCGCCGAAGTAGCGGGCTATTCGGTTCGGGCCAGATCGATCCGGGGCGGCCTTGCCGTTGACCGCCCGCTCAAACCCCCAGCGCCCCGCGCAGCCCCGCCAGCACCGCATCCGGCGCCTCGGCCATCAGGTGGTGTCCGGTGGGCACGGTGACGATCTTCGCCTTCAGCGCCGCCGCCAGTTCCTTGGTCGCCTTCGGCGGCGTCATCTGGTCGCGCGCGCCGGTGATCAGCGTGGTCGGGCACTGGACCTTGGCCATCGCCTCGGCACCGCCCTTGTACGCGTCGCAGATGCGGAAGTCGTGCTCGAACAGATTCACCTCGTCCGACAGCGCCTGCTGGTTGCGCATCATTGCGCGGTTGCTGCCATGCACCCACATGCCGGGGGCGGGGTAGCTGGGTTTGCTGGCCAGCGTGCTGATCGACAGCGCGTTGACCATGTCGATCGCCCTGTACGGCGCCTCGCGCGCGCTGCTCAGCAGCGCCTCGCTGACCTTCATCGGGTAGGCCGCGCCCAGCAGCACCAGCCGCGTGATGCGCGCGGGCGCGCGCGCGGCGGCTTCCAGCGCGATCAGCGTGCCCATGCTGTGGCCGACCAGCGTGGCCTGCGGCGCGCCGGCCGCGCTCAGCAGCGCCAGCGTCCAGTCGGCCAGCGCTTCCACGCTGGGCAGCGGCGGGCCCTCGCTGCGGCCGTGGCCGGGCTGGTTCGGCGCCAGCACGCCGAAGCCGTGGTGCGCGCACCAGCGCGCCAGCAGCGTCCAGCCGCTGTGGTCGCCCATCGCGCCGTGGATGAAGACGACGCAGGGCAGGGCGGGGTCGAAGGGCTTGCCCCCCGTGTAGGCAAAAGCCTCGCGGCCCTGAACGATGAGCTTCATGCGGCCCTCTCTGCGGCTTTCAGCGCGCGCTTCAGATCGTCGATCAGGTCGTCGGCGTCTTCCAGCCCGACGCTCAGGCGGATCGTGCCCGGGCCGATGCCGGCCTGCTGCAGCGCGGCGTCGTCCATGCGGTAGTGCGTGGTGCTGGCCGGGTGGATCACCAGCGAGCGGCAGTCACCGACGTTGGCCAGGTGGCTGAAGAGCTTCAGCGCGTCGATGAAGGCCACGCCTTGCTTGCGGCTGCCCTTCAGGTCGAAGCTGAAGACCGCGCCGCAGCCGCGCGGCAGCAGCTTGGCCGCCAGCGCCCGGCTCGGGTGGCCGTCGAGCTCCGGATAACCGACGCTTTGCACCATCGCATGGCGGCTGAGGAAAGCCACCACCTTGCGCGTGTTCTCCACGTGCCGCGCCATGCGCAGCGGCAACGTTTCGATGCCCTGCAGGATCAGCCACGCGGTGTGCGGGCTCATGCAGGCGCCGAAGTCGCGCAGGCCTTCGCGGCGGGCGCGCAGCAAGAAGGCGCCGACGGTGCTCTCCTCGTGGAACACCATGCCGTGGAAACCGTCGTAGGGTTCGGTCAGCTCGGGGAAACGGCCCGACTCGTGCCAGTCGAAGCGGCCGCTGTCGGCCAGCAGCCCGCCGACCACGGTGCCGTGGCCGCACAGGAACTTGGTGGCCGAGTGGTAGACCAGGTCGGCGCCGTGCGCCATCGGCTGCATCAGCCACGGCGTGGTGAAGGTCGAATCCACCAGCAGCGGCAGTCCGGCGTCGTGCGCGATGGCACTGACGGTGGGAATGTCCAGCACCTCCAGGCCCGGGTTGCCCAGCGTTTCGCCGAACAGCAGCCTGGTCTCGGGGCGGATTGCCGCGCGCCAGCCGTCGATGTCGCCGGGCTTGACGAAGCTGGTGGCGATGCCGAAGCGCTTCAGCGTGAAGTGCAGCAGGTTGTGGCTGCCGCCGTAGAGCGCGCTGCTGGCGACGATGTGCGCTCCCGCGCCGGCCAGCGTGGCGATGGCCAGGTGCAGCGCCGCCTGGCCGCTGGCCACGGCGATGGCGCCGCTGCCGCCTTCGAGCGCGGCGATGCGTTCTTCGAGCACGGCATTGGTCGGGTTGCTGATGCGGCTGTAGACATGGCCCGAGCGTTCCATGTTGAACAGACTCGCCGCATGCTCGCTGCTGTCGAAGACGAAGCTGGTCGACAGCACGATCGGCACCGCGCGCGCGCCGGTGGCGGGGTCGGGCGCGGCGCCGGCATGCAGCGCCAGCGTGTCGAAGCCGGGGTCGGAGTATCCGGACATGGGGAAGGCTCGCAGAGGTTGTGACTGGGGTCGGGGCCGGGGCCGGGGCATTGTGGTGCATCCGTGCGCATGCCGCGGTTCAAGTGTCCTGACGGGCGTCCGATATCGCTGCCAACGACGGCGATGCCCCGATGACCGACAGTTCCCTCTCTGCCTACCCGCCGGCGCCGCTGAGTGCGCCGCGTGCCGCCTCTTCGCTGTGGACCCCCGGCGTGCGGCTGATGCGCCGCCTGCCCTTGCGCATCGGCCTGCCGCTGCTCTGGCTGGGCCTGTGGCTGCCGCTGCTGCCCGCGTTGTGGCTGTTGGGCTGGCTGGCGCCGCTGCCCGACGCGTGGCGCGCGCCGGCGCTGGGCCTGCTGGGTCTGGCCGGGCTCGCCTCGCTGTACCTGCTGGTGTGCGCCGGCAAGGCGCTGTCCCAAAGGCTGGCCGTCCTGCACGGCGAGGCGCGCCAGCGCGATCAGCAAATCACGCGGCGTGTACGCGAACTGGCCGAGGCGCGCGAGGCGCTGCAGCTGCAGCAGCAGGAGATCCGCGGCGCGATCGACGAGACGGCGCGCCGCACGCTGGCGCTGTCGGGCCTGCTCGATGCCGGCATGCAGGACGCCGATCGCGCTGATGCCGATCTGGAAGCGATCCAGGACGAGGAACGCAACGCCTTGCAGCTGATGGCCGCGTTGCGCGCCCGGCTGCTGACGCTGGCGCAGCATGCCCAGGCGCTGGCCGAGGCCGCCCGGCAGGGCGCCGGCGGCGGGGCGGACCAGCACCCGGCCGACACGCTGAGCGGCGCCGCCAGCGCCGAGCTGACGCAGTGCCACCAGCTCAGCGAGCGCATCGGCGGCGCCGAACGGCTGAACGAAAGGCGCATCGAATCGATGCGCCGCGCCACCGACAGGCTGCACTACCGCGCCGAGCGCGGCCTCGGCGAGGCGCAGCAGCTGATGGCGCTGACGCGGCAGGTGCAGGCGGCGCAGGCCGCGTCGGCGCAGCGGCTGCAACGCATGGCCACGCTGTGCGCCGCGCTGGACGCGCCGGACGTGCCGCCGGCGGCGGCGAACGAAGGCAGCGCCGCCGCCTGAGCCGCGCGCGCTGCGGCGCGTCGCCGCGCTGCGCTTGGTACGATCGCGCACCCCCCTGCCTTCCTGCGCGATGCCCGGCAGCACCTTCGGCGAACTGTTTCGCGTCACCAATTTCGGCGAGAGCCACGGCCCGGCGATCGGTTGCGTGATTGACGGCTGCCCGCCGGGCATGGCGCTGGCCGAAGCCGACATCCAGCACGACCTGGACCGCCGCCGCCCCGGCACCAGCCGCCACGTGACGCAGCGGCGCGAGGCCGATGCGGTGCAGATCCTGTCCGGCGTCTACGAGGGCCTGACCACCGGCACGCCGATCGCCTTGCTGATCCACAACACCGACCAGCGCAGCAAGGACTACGGCAACCTGCTCGACACCTTCCGCCCCGGCCACGCCGACTACGCCTACTGGCGCAAGTACGGCCATCGCGACCCGCGCGGCGGCGGCCGTGCATCGGCGCGGCTGACCGCGCCGACGGTGGCGGCCGGCGCCGTGGCGAAGCGGTGGCTGGCACAGCAATACGGCACCACCTTCGCCGGCTGGATGACGCAGATCGGCGAGCTCGCGATTCCCTTCGAAGACGAGGCGCAGATCGCGAACAACCCCTTCTTCGCGCCCAGCGCCGCCATCGTGCCGCAGCTCGAGGCCTACATGGACGCGCTGCGCAAGGCCGGCGATTCCTGCGGCGCGCGGCTGACGGTCACCGCACGCGGCATGCCGGTGGGCCTGGGCGAGCCGCTGTACGACCGGCTCGACGCCGACATCGCGCACGCGATGATGGGCATCAACGCCGTCAAGGGCGTGGAGATCGGCGCCGGCTTTGCCTGCGTCGCGCAAAAGGGCAGCGAGCACGGCGACGAGTTGTCGCCCGAGGGCTTCCGCAGCAACCATGCCGGCGGCGTGCTCGGCGGCATCTCCACCGGGCAGGACCTGTTGGTGAGCATCGCCGTCAAGCCGACCAGCTCGATCCGCATCCCGCGTGCGTCGATCGACCGTGCCGGCCATCCCGCCGTGGTCGAAACCTTCGGCCGGCACGACCCCTGCGTCGGCATCCGCGCCACGCCGATCGCCGAGGCGCTGCTGGCGCTGGTGGTCATCGACCATGCGCTGCGCCAGCGCGCGCAGTGCGGCGACGTGGCGCTGCCGCAGCCGCCGATCCCGGCTTCCACCGCTTCTGCCCGCGGCGCCTGACTCTGACGCATGGCGCCGGCGGGCGCCGCTGATAATCCGCCGCCATGAAGATCCTGATCCTGGGCGCCGGCCGCGTGGGCGAGAGCGTGGCCGAGAGCCTGGTGTCGGAGCAGAACGACATCACCGTCATCGACACCGACCCGCAGCGCCTGTCGCTGCTGCAGGACCGCATGGACCTGCGCGGCGTGGTCGGCAACGGCATCCAGCCGTCGGTGCTGCGCGAGGCCGGCGCCGAGGATGCCGACATGCTGATCGCCTGCGCGCCGCTGGACGAGACGAACCTGGTGGCCTGCAAGATCGCGCACGACCAGTTCCGCATCCAGACGCGCATCGCGCGCGTGCGCAGCCCCGAGTTCACCGACGGCAGCCCGCTGCTGCGCCCCGAGGGCTTCGCCGTCGACGAGGTCATCTGCCCCGAGGAGAGCCTGACGAACTACATCCGCAAGCTGATCGAATACCCCGAGGCGCTGCAGGTGCTGGAGTTTTCGCAAGGGCGCGTCAGCCTGATCGCGGTGCGCGCGATGGAAGGCGGGCCGATGGTCGAGCACGCGATCGCCGAGCTGCCGGCGCTGGTGCCGGGGCTGCCGATGCGCATCGTCGCGCTCTACCGGCGCGACGCGCGCGGCCAGGATCTGCAGATCGATTGCGACGGCAGCACGCGCATCGAATCCGGCGACGAGCTGTTCGTGCTGGCCGCCAACGAACACGTGCGCGGCGTGCTCGACGCGCTGCACCGGCGCGACCAGCCGGTGCGGCGCGTCATCATCACCGGCGGCGGCCGCGTCGGCCTGCGCCTGGCGCGGCAGATCGCGCGCAGCTGCCAGGTCAAGCTGATCGAGCACGGCGCGCAGCGCTGCGAGTACCTGAGCACCGAGCTGGCCGGCCGCGTGCTGGTGCTGCACGGCGACAGCACCGACGAGGATCTGCTGGAGCGCGAGAACGTGCAGGACACCGACATGTTCCTGGCGCTGACCAGCGACGACGAGGACAACATCATGTCCTGCCTGCTGGCCAAGCGCATGGGCGCGCAGCGCGTGCTGGCGCTGATCAACCGCCGCGCCTATGCCGACCTGGTGCAGGGGCAGGGCACGCGCATCGACATCGCCATCTCGCCGGCGCAGACCATCATCGGCGAGCTGCTGGCGCACGTGCGCCGCGGCGACGTGGCCGCGGTCTACAGCCTGCGCCGCGGCGACGCCGAGGCGCTGGAGGCGGTGGCGCGCGGCGACGAGAAGAGTTCCAAGGTGGTGGGCAAGCGCATCGAGCAGCTGGCGCTGCCGCCGGGCGCGGCCATCGGCGCCATCGTGCGCGAGGGCCCGGGTGTCGACCTGAAGCCGGCGCGCGAGGTGATCATCGCGCACCACGACACGGTCATCCGCAGCGGCGACCATGTCATCGTGTTCCTGCCGCGCAAGCGCATGGTGCGGCAGATCGAGAAGCTGTTCCAGGTCGGCGCGACCTTCTTCTGAAGCACGGCAGATGAACTCGCCGCTGGCGGTCACGGCCCTGGTCGGGCGGGTGCTGGTGCTGTTCTCGCTGTTGATGGCGGTGCCGCTGGCCTTCGCGCTGACCGAGCACGACCCGGCCGAGCGCGCGTTCCTCACCGCCATCGCCATCACCTTCGGCGCCGGCGTGGGGCTGACGCTGGCGACCAGGCGCTTCCGCCGCGAGCTGCAGCTGCGCGACGGCTTCGTGCTGGTGACGCTGATCTGGCTGGTGCTGCCGGCCTTCGCGTCGCTGCCGCTGCTGCTGGCCATTCCCGGCATCAGCGTCACCGATGCCTACTTCGAGGCCATGTCCGGCTTCAGCGCCACCGGCGCGACGGTGCTCAGCGGGCTGGACCGGCTGCCGCTGTCGGTCAACGTCTGGCGCTGCTTCCTGCAGCTGGTCGGCGGGCTGGGCATCATCGTGCTGGCGGTGGCCATCCTGCCGCTGCTGGGCGTCGGCGGCGCGCAGCTGTTCAAGGCCGAGATGACCGGTCCGATGAAGGACGCGCGGCTGACGCCGCGCATCGCCGAGACGGCGCGCGGCCTGTGGACGGTGTACTTTGCCGGCTGCGTGGCCTGCTTCTTCGCGTATCGCTGGGCCGGAATGAGCTGGTCCGACGCCTTCATGCACATGTGCAGCACGATGAGCCTGGCCGGCTTCTCGCCGCACGACGCCAGCTTCGGCTACTGGAACTCGCCGGTCATCGAGGCGGTGGCGGTGGTCTTCATGCTGCTGGCCGGCATCAGCGTGGCGCTGTACTTCGTCGCCTGGCGCCAGCGCTCGCTGCTTCCGCTGTGGCGCAACGTCGAGGCGCGCGCCTTCGTCGGCGTGATGGCCGCGGCGGTGGCGGTGATCTCGCTGTACCTGTGGCAGGCCGGCACCTACGCCAGCTACGCCGAGGCCTTGCGCCACACCGTGTTCCACGTCGTCTCGGTGGGCACGACCACCGGCTATTCGACCACCGACTACTCCAAGTGGCCGCCGTTCGCGCCGCTGCTGATGCTGCTGCTCGGCTGCTTCGCCACCTGTGGCGGCTCCACCGGCGGCGGCATCAAGATGCTGCGCATGCTGCTGCTGCTGAAGCAGGCGCAGCACGAGCTGGTGCGCATCGTGCACCCGAAGGTGGTCAATCCGGTGGTCATCGGCGGCCAGGTGGTGCCGCAGCGCGTGATGCAGAACATCATCGCCTTCATGATGGTCTACGGCGCGATGCTCGTGGCGCTGACCATGCTGATGGTGTTCAGCGGTCTGGACATCGTCAGCGCCTTCACCGCGGTGGTGGCCTGCGTCAACAACATCGGCCCCGGCCTCGGCATCGTCGGACCGGCGCTGAACTACGGCGCGCTCAGCGATTTCCAGACCTGGATCTGCACCTTCGGCATGGTGCTCGGCCGGCTGGAGATGCTGTCGCTGCTGGTGCTGTTCACGCCGCAGTTCTGGCGCGGGTAGAAGGTCATGATGACTCCGAACGCAGCACGCAGACGACCACCGCGATGGTCGTGAACGGCACACTGATCTTCAAGAGGTCGCCGATCGTGTGATCGGTTGCCGCGGCGATCAGGTCCGTGCCGATGCAGCGGCCTTCGCCGTGCCGCGGCCGATCAGCCCCAGGCTCAGCGCGGTGCCGAGCAACACTACCGCACAGCCGGCGACCATCGACAGGGTCAGCGCCTCGCCCAGGTACAGCGCGCCGGAGACCATGGCCACCAGCGGGCTGAGGAAGGTGACCGACATCGTGCGCACCGCGCCGATGCGGCGCAGCAGGCGGAAGTACATCAGCATGCCCAGGCCCGAGCTGGCGATGCCCAGCAAGCCCAGCTCGATCCAGGCGCGCGTGCCGGGGGCTTGCGTTGGCCAGGCGGCCCAGGCCAGCGGCGCGAGGAACAGGCTGGCCGCGCCCAGGCTGCCGGTGGTGGTGACCAGTGCGTCGACATCGGCCATCGCGCGGCGCGTGTAGGTCGCGCCCAGGCTCCACAGCAGCGCGGCGCCAAGTCCGGCGGCCACCGCCAGCGCAGCGTGGCTGCTGCGCAGCGAGGCGGGCCCGCCGCTCATCAGCCACAGCACGCCGGCAAAGCCCATCAGCAGCCCGCCGATGCGGCGCGCGCCGAGCCCCGTGTGATGGCCGATTTCATCGAGCGGCATCGCTGAGGCGCTGAATCGTCAGCCCCTTGATCACAGGCCTTTCTCCGTGGTCAGTCGCGCCGAAGGCCACTTGCCGCCTTCGATCAATTCCCGTAGCAAGGCGCGCGTCTCCGCTTCAAAGGCATTCACGGCAGCGGAACGAGGGCGGCGTTTCACGGTCGCCAGTCCCCAGTGGCTCTCGAAGCCCTGGATATTCGTGTAGGAGAGGCGATCTTTGGCAGGCGAGCCGGCAATGGCGCAGGCAGGCAGGATGGTGAAGCCCATGCCGGCTTCGACGAACTTCATCAGGAGCAGGGTATTGACTTCGATGATCGTGTTCGCATCGACACGCGCCTTGGCCAGGACACGCTCGAGCTGATAGCGGATTCGCGTGGTGTGCGGCAGCATGATCAATGGCTGCTTTGCCACCTGCTTGAGATCGAGCGCCTTGGTGGGGCTCAACCCCGCTGATTTGGGGCCGATCATGCAGGCGCCTTCTACGGCAAGCTTCGCCAGGGTTAGTTCACTATCGCGCTCCACTTCGGTGAGCACCGCCAGGTGCAGTTGGCGCGCCTTGAGTGCGCGGCGAAGGTCCATTGTGGTGCCTTCGGTGATGTGGATCCTCACGCGCGGATAGAGGCGCAGGAAGCGCGGAATTAGCTGCGAAGTGATCAATCCGCTCCATGAGAGCGGCATGCCGACGGCAAGTTCGCCCGTGGGCTCGTCGGTGCTGGCCCGCAGTTCGTCCTGCAGGCTGACGAGGCGGCCCAGGATTTCACGTGCCACGTCGCGAAAGTGCACGCCGGCGGCGGTGAGCCGCACCCCGCGCCCATGACGTGCCAGCAAGGGCGTGCCGGCTTCCTCTTCCAGTTGCTTCAGATGGCGGCTCAGCGCCGGCTGCGTCAAGTGGAGTTGCGCGGCGGCGCGGGTCACGTTGCCAAGTTCGGCCACCTTGAGGAAGTAACGCCATTCGCGTGAGTTCATGGTCGAGGGTCAGGAGAGGAACGATCGTTAGCCATATCAGATATGACATGGATCGCATAACAACAATGACCATTGTTGCATCGGAGTTTGACTCCTAGAATTATCTCAATCGATCAACAAGAACGGCGTCGGCCGATATCCGGAGGTAAATCCCCATGACCAAATTGCGCGAAATCGGCTCCGGCCTGTACTTCCCGGAGGGCCCCGTGGCAATGCCCGACGGCTCGGTCATCTTGACCGAAATCGGTGGCCGAAAAGTCAGCCGCGTCTACCCTGATGGCAAGGTCAGCACGGTGGCGGAAGTCGGTGGCGGCCCCAACGGCGCGGCCATCGGCCCGGATGGTGCGCTCTATGTCTGCAATAACGGCGGGCAGAATTTCTCGATCGTGCAGGGGATCACGTTCCCGGGCGACCAGTCGGAGGACTACGCGGGTGGCTCGATCCAGCGGGTTGACCTGGCGACCGGAAAGTTTGAGACCCTCTACACCCACTGCGGCGACCTGAGACTCAAGAGCCCCAACGACCTGGTGTTTGACCGGCATGGCGGCTTCTATTTCAGCGACCACGGAAAGATGCGTCATCGCGATCGCGACCGCGGCGCCGTCTATTACGCCAAGGCCGATGGCTCGTCGATTGCCGAAGTCGCATTCCCGATGGACGGCCCGAACGGCGTGGGCCTGTCACCGGATGGCAAGACCCTGTACGTCGCCGAGACTTGGTCCAGGCAGTTCTGGGCGTTCGCGATCGAGGGGCCGGGCAAGCTCGGGCGAGACCCCAAGGCCTTGTTCGCGCACGGCGGCAAGTTCATGGCGGGGGCGCCCGGCTTCCGGTTCTTTGACAGTTTGGCCATCGATGCCGAAGGCTTCATCTGCATCGCCTCACCGGGCGAGGGCGTGATCAGCGTCTACGCGCCGGACGGAAAGCTGGCCGAGGTGGTCGAGACGGGTGACCCGCTTCTGACCAACATCTGCTTCGGCGGGCCAGGTCTGAAGACGGCCTACTTGACGCTGGCCGGTACCGGTCGCCTGGTGGCCATGGACTGGCCGCGGCCTGGCCTCCCCCTTGCCTATCTGAATGATTGAGGCCTGGCGTGGATACCAGTCTCTCCAACAAGGTGACCGTCATCACGGGTGCCAGCCGGGGCATCGGTCGGCAGCTGGTTCAAAGCATGGCCGAGGCCGGCGCGCGCTTGGTGTTCTGCGCCCGCAGCGAAGCGCCGATCCAGTCCTTGGCCAGTGAACTGCAGAAGGCGGGCCATGATGCCTTGCCTGTGGTTGCGGATGTGAGCCAGGAGAGGGCGGCGGCGGAGGTCATCCAGGCGGCGATAGCCCGTCACGGGCGGGTTGACGTGCTGGTGAACAACGTGGGCATTGCCGGCCCGACCAAATCGATCGAGGCCACCTCGCTCGACGAATGGAACGATACGCTCACCGTCAACCTGACCAGTGCCTTCCTTTGCCTTCGCGAAGTCGTTCCGCACATGAGGCGGCAGGGGGGCGGCTCCGTCGTCAACATCGGTTCGATCACCGGCAAGAAGCCCTTGATCTACCGGGTCGGCTACGCCGCCGCAAAGATGGGAATGATCGGGATGACGCGCACGGCTGCCGAAGAACTGGGCCCGGACCGCATCCGCGTGAACTGCGTATGCCCAGGCTCGGTCGCCGGCGAGCGGCTCGATGAGGTGCTGGTTGCCCAGGCCGAAAAACGAGGCATGACGATGGAACAGATCCGCGCCTTTGCCGCTGGCATGTCGCCGCTGAAGGCATTCACCACCGCGCAGGATGTGGCAGCCCTGGTCACCTTCCTGGCGTCCGATGCTTCCATTCACATGACCGGGCAGGACATCAACGTCTCTGCCGGCCAGGTCATGTACTGAGGATGGAGCTGGCCATGTCGAGCCCTTTGCCTGACAGCTTCTGGCCGCGGCGGCTGCCGCACCAGCTCGAACTGCCGCAAGCGCCTGTCCACCAGAACCTTGCCGCCAGCGTCCTCCTGTACTCGGACAAGGTGGCGATGCGCTACCAGGAGCAGTCCATCACCTACCGCGAGCTGCAGGATGCGGCGGCGCGCATCGCCGGCTTCCTGTCTGTTCATGCCGGCGTGAAGAAGGGCGACCGGGTAGCGATCTGGCTCCAGAACTGCCCGGAGTACGTGGTGGCCACGTATGCCGCCTGGATGATCGGCGCTGTGGTGGTACCGCTCAGCCCGATGCTCACCAGCAAGGAGATCGGCTATTTCTTCCGGGATGCCGGCGCGCGGGTGGGGGTGATCGATGCGGACTTCATGCCGCGCACTGAAGACCTCGTGCAGGACGGCCTGATCGATTGCATGGTGGTGGTGGGCGATGCGCCGCATCGACCCGACCTGGCGGTCAGTTGGCAGCAGGCTGCCGCTTCGGAGCCGGCCACCGTTGCCGATACGGGGCCGGACGACCTGGCCTTGCTGCCCTACACCTCGGGCACGACGGGGGTACCGCGGGGCTGCATGTTGAGCCATCGCTCGCTGCAGGCCACGATCCAGGGCGCCGTGCAGTGGTGCCAGCACACGGCCTCCAGCGTTCATTTCGCGGTGCTGCCGTTTTTCCACGTGACCGGATTCCAGCAGTCGATGAACGCGCCGATTGCCAGCGGCGGCACCATCATCATGATGAAGCGCTGGGACAAGGTGCAGGCCGAGCGGCTGATCCGCCAGCATCGGGTGACGTCCTGGGTGGCGATCACCGCGATGCTGGTTGATTTCATGAACGATCCGGCGTACGGCAAGGACGCGTTCACGACCATCCGCTTCATCGCCGGCGGCGGCGCCGCCATTCCCCAGGTCGTGCACCAGCGGGTGCGGGAAGTCTTTGGCACTGACCTAATCGAAGGCTACGGATTGACGGAGACCATCAGTCAGACCCACCTCAACCCGCCGGACCGGCCCAAGCAGCGCTGCGTCGGGCTGCCCACCTTCAACACGCGATCGATGGTGGTCGATGCGGATCTGCAGCCTCTGGGCGCGAATGCGCAGGGAGAGATCGTCGTTCATGGCCCGCAGGTCATGAACGGCTACTGGAAAAAGCCCGAGGAGACGGCGGCGGTCTTCTTCGAGCGCGATGGCGTGCGCTGGTTTCGTACCGGTGACCTGGGGTACTTCGATGACGAGGGATATTTTTTTGTCGTCGACCGCATTAAGCGGATGATCAACGCGGCGGGCTACAAGGTGTGGCCGGCCGAAGTGGAGGCCATCCTCTACAGCCACCCCGCGGTTGCCGAGGCCTGCGTGATCGGTGTCACCGACGCGCATCGCGGAGAAACGACCAAGGCGCTGATCATTTTGAAGCCCGGTGCGGTCGGAACGGTCAGTGAGGCAGATATCATCGGCTGGTCGCGCGAGCAAATGGCGGCCTACAAATACCCGCGTCTGATCGAGTTCGTGAGCGATTTTCCGCGCCTTGCCTCGGGGAAGATCGATTGGCGTACCGTGCAAAGCCGCGCGCGAGAAAATTCTCTATGAATTTTCCCGCACCGAACTCCCCCCCGTTTCTTGTCTTCGATAAGGTTGCCATCCACCTCGGTGGACGCGAGATCCTGTCCCCCACCTCGTTTGAAGTCAGGCGCGGTGAATTCGTTTGCATCGTAGGCCCGAGCGGCTGTGGCAAGACAACGCTGCTTCGTGCCGCGACAGGCCTGGTGAACCCCACGTCCGGCCAGGTTCTACGCAATGGTGAGGTCGTGAGTGGCCCGTCCCGTGAAGTCGCGGTGGTTTTCCAGGATTACGGCAGGGCGTTATTGCCCTGGCGTACGGTGAAGGGGAATGTGAGCCTCGCGCTGGAGGCCGCTGGCGTGACTGCACGTGAGCGTGCGGCGCAGATCTCCTCGGTCCTTGCGAAAGTTGGGTTGACCAGGCATGCCGACCGCTTTCCGTCCCAGCTTTCGGGTGGCATGCAGCAGCGCGTGCAGATCGCGCGTTGCCTCGCGCAGCAGCCGCAGCTCATGATGATGGACGAGCCGTTCGGCGCGCTGGATGCGCTCACGCGGCAAAGCCTGCAGGACGAGGTGGCGCGTCTGGGGCGCGAAGAGCGCCTGACTACGCTCTTCGTCACGCACGACCTGGAAGAGGCGATCTATCTGGGCGACCGGGTGATCGCGCTCCAGGCCAATCCCGGGCCGGGGCGGCCGAGCTTGGCACGCTTGATCGACGTGAGGATCCCGCGCCCGCGTGACCAGCTCACCACCAAGGAGCACCCGGAGTTCCTGCGCCTGCGCCGTGAACTGTTTTCCTTCATCGAGCAGACGCATGACTGAAGGTCACAGCAAGGGATTTTCGTCGGTCATCTGGCGAGCCTGGGCCATCCCGGTCCTTCTGCTGGTGATGCTGGAGATTTACGTCACGCTGGCCGGGCAGGGCAGCGACTCGCTGGCGCCGCCGACCCAGGTCGCCAAGACCTTCGCACTGGCGCTGGTGGATGGCGCCCTGTGGGAGCCGACACGGTTCACGCTCGGCGCAGCGGCGACGGGCCTTCTGCTGGCCTCGCTACTGGGCATCGTGCTGGGAATTGTCATCGGCTTGTCGCGGCGGGCCTCCACCATGAGCCGTCTGTCGGTCGAAGTGCTGCGGCCCGTGCCCCCTGTCGCCCTGATTCCGCTGTCCATGCTCGTGTTTGGTTTTGGTTTGAGCATGGAAATCTCAATCGTTGCATTTGCTGCGTTCTGGCCCATGCTGATTCTCACGCAGTCGGCCGTGCAGCAAGTGGAGCCGCGCCTGCTGGAAGTCAGCAGGGTTCTGGAATTGAGCCCTATCGCGCGCTGCTTCAAGGTCATTTTGCCCGCCATCGTGCCGCGTCTGTTCGTCGCTTTCCGCCTGGGCGTGGCGGTGGCCTTGGTTGTTGCGGTGACGGTCGAGATTGCCGGTAATCCACACGGCATGGGGTACGCCATGATCGTCGCCCAGCACAGTCTGCAACCGGAACTGATGCTGGCGTGGCTGCTCTGGATCGCCCTGATCGGCTACCTCATCAACCAGGGCGCTCTCAAGCTCCAGAGATTCATCGGTCGACGGATGGGGGAGGTTGAATGAGCCGCTCTCGCCTGACCTGGATCGATTGGCTGGGTTCTGTCCTTCTGTTCGCCGCACTTCTCGCGCTGTGGTGGGGCGCAAGCCATCAGGGCTGGATCAGCAAGATGTTCCTGCCTACACCGGAAGCCACCCTCGATAAATTGCAATCCGGGCTGGCCTCTGGGGATCTCGCGAGTTTCACCGAGGCCACGGTGGGGCGGATGGTGGAGGGCTGGCTGCTGGCCTCGCTGTTCGGTGTCGCGTTGGGTGCATTGATAGGAGTTTCTCAGCGCGCGCGCGGCTATCTGCAGCCAACGCTCGAATTCGTTCGCCCTTTGCCTGCGTCGGCGATGCTGCCCTTGGCCATCGCGCTTTTCGGGTTGAGTGCGAACATGGTGCTGTCCGTGGTGGCCTTCGGCGCGATGTGGCCGGTGTTGCTGGCCACCGTGCACGGCTTTGCGACCGTCGAGCCGCGCCTGGTGGAAGTGGGGCGTTGCCTTCAGATTAGTCGGAGCGCCTTCATCTTCAAGATCGGCCTGCCGAACGCGCTGCCCGACATCCTCGCCGGCATGCGCTTGTCGATGACGATTGCATTGATCGTGACCGTAGTCGGCGAAATGATTGCATCGCAACCTGGTCTGGGTCAGGCGATTTTGCTTGCCGCGCGGGCATTCCGCTCCAGCGAGCTGTTCGCGGGCATTGTGCTTCTCAGCCTGATCGGCTTTTTCAGCAATGCACTTCTGAGCTTGGTGGAGCAGCGCCTGCTCAGGTGGCAAAGGTAGCTGCGATTTCGTGTTCACGAGAATTTGACCCAGTCGGAGTAGGAATGCCAGTCGCCCAGCACCCCCTCCACAGATCCGTACGTGCGGCACTACAGCATACGGCTCCTGCCTCGGGTCATGACGATAGGACCAGCAGGAAGCAGCCCTTCGTATCCGCCTCTGGACGTTTGTCGCACGAACCCGGTTCGAAGCCCGGTGCACGTTGCCAACCGACGGATTTCCCTTGGCCTGCCGCCTTCCCTCCGCCACCTCCGCGGCCCGGCCATCGCAGACCCGGCGTTGTTCGACAGCTTCCTCGGTACTACGCCGCGATCCGACTTCCCGCGCCCGTGGCTCATCGTCGTGTGCCCCCGGGCTTCACGATGCGCGCTGCAGCAAACGTCTCCCGACGCACCGCAGTAGGACGCGGGACCTTCCGGTTCCCGTGCGAGATGTTTCCGCGCGTGCGCGGGGTCTGTGACCGCCCGGGGTCCGCTGCACTCTTGCCATCGGGATCACTCCCACGGCTGCATCGGTGTGGCCTTCGGTGCGTCTCCACCACCTCGGCACCCAGGTCACCCCAGGACCGAAGTCCGGGGCCATGGATTACACGGCTCAATACCCGGCCGGCGCGTACCCCTGTCAACGCTTCGCCCACACCCTCACGAATGTGCACGCATGACTCGGGGCCGCCGTACGTGGCTAAGCCTTCAACATATGACTCTTTCATTCACAACACCTCGCCGGCTTCTACCGGCGCACCGGAGACAGCATGAAAACTCTCAAGACGGCGGTCGTTTCTATCGCGCTCACGGCCCTTGCGGCCACAGCGTGGGCGCAAACGAAGATCAAGGTCGGCTACACCGGTTCAACCGACTATGTGGCCGCGTTTGTGGCCAAGGAAGAAGGCTTCTTCCAGAAGCGCGGGCTCGATGTCGAGTTGCAGTTGATGACGAACAATGCGCTCGGGCCGGCCGCACTGCAGTCCAATTCGCTGCAGGTCGCCACGCCGACCCCGCCTGTCCTGCTGCAAGCCCGCGATGCTGGCATTGACATCGTGTATGTCGCCGGCGGCAGCGTGATCACCAAGCAGACGACCACCGTTGGCCTGGTGGCCCGCCCCGGCCTGGACATCAAGAACGCCAAGGACTTCGAAGGCAAGAAGGTGGCGATTCCCGGCCTGGGGGCAATCCTGCACATCACGTTCCAAAAGTGGCTGATGGATCGTGGCGCGGACCTCAAGAAGGTAACCATGATCGAGTTCGCCATGCCGCAGATCGCCGACGCGGTCAAGGGCGGCACTGTCGATGCCGCGGTCGTGACGGATCCTTTCCTGACCCGTATCACAACGACCGGCATTGGCAACCTGGTCTCCTACTACATGAGCGAGACGTTCCCCCCGGGAACCATGGGCGTTGGCTACGCCACGACCTCCGCTTGGGCGGCGGCCAATCCGGCGGCCCTAAAGGCGTTCCGCGAAGCCATTGCCGAAGGTGCCGCTCTGGCTACCAAGGATTCTGCGCTGGCGCGCGCGGCGATTGGCAAATACATCAAGGTGCCGCCGGAAATCCTGAGCACGATGCAGATCGCCACGCTGGACCCGATCGTGACCGAGAAGCAGGTCAACGATTGGTCGACGATCCTGGTGCAGCAAGGGATGCTGAAGGCCGGCGAGCCGGCCTCCAAGATCGTCGCCAAGTAACTGCGAGCGTCATCGGGCGGGCCTCAAACGCACGCTATCGACTCCTGAAGCGATCGAGGCGATCCGACGGCTGCTGGCCGACACGCACGCCAACCGCTCGGCGCTGGTGCGCGCCACCTGCGAGCGCTTCGGCTTTGTCGATGCCCTGGGCTGCGCGCAGACCGCGGGCTGCGTCAAGGCACTGCGGGAGCTTGAGCACGCGGGCCACTTCGCGCTGCCCGCGGCCGGCCCGAGAGGCCGTCGCCCGGGCCAAGCCGGCAGCGCCCGGCGCCTGGGCGAGCGGGTGCCCGAGCCGCGCGACGTTCCCGCGTCGGCCGGTGCGCGGCCAGCTGCGGCCACAGGCCGCGCCAGAGCAGGATCGGCAGCAGCACCAGCGCCGCGATGCCCAGCCGCAGCGACACCAGCGGCAGCGGCCCGAAAGCCGGCACCGCGGCGCGCGTGAACAGGTAGGCGCCGCCCCACAGCAGGCTCAGCACCAGCAGTTCGATCACGTCGCGGGGGCGCATTGACCCCGAGCTTAAAGGAACGCAGCACGTGCCTAGAATGAACGCCCTTCGGCCTGCGGGCCGCCACTGCTGCGGGAGACTGTCACATGCGCGACTACCTGAAGTTCTACATCAACGGCGCCTGGGTCGACCCGGTCACGCCGAAGACGCTCGATGTCATCAACCCGGCCACCGAAGCCGTGGCCGGCCGCATCTCGATGGGCTCGGCCGCCGACGTCGACAAGGCGGTGCAGGCCGCGCGCGCGGCTTTCGAGACCTGGTCGCGCAGCAGCGTCGACGAGCGCATCGCCCTGTTCGAGAAGCTGATCGACGAATACAAGAAGCGCTACGCCGACATGGCCGCGGCCATCACCGAGGAGATGGGCGCGCCGGCCATGCTGTCGCAGAAGGCGCAGGCGGCGATGGGCATCGGCCACCTGCAGTCGGCGCTGGCCGTGCTGAAGAACTACCACTTCCAGGAGCCGCGCGGCACGACGCTGCTCGTCAAGGAGCCGATCGGCGTGTGCGGCCTGATCACGCCGTGGAACTGGCCGGTCAACCAGATCGCCTGCAAGGTGGCGCCGGCACTCGCCGTGGGCTGCACGATGGTGCTCAAGCCGTCGGAGATCGCGCCGTTCTCGGCGCAGGTGTGGACCGAGGTCATGCATGCCGCGGGCGTGCCGGCGGGCGTGTTCAACCTCGTCAACGGCGACGGCCCGACGGTGGGCGCGGCGATCTCCAGCCATCCGGGCGTGGATATGGTGTCGTTCACCGGCAGCACGCGTGCCGGCATCGAGGTGGCGCGCAACGCCGCGCCGACGGTCAAGCGCGTGCACCAGGAACTGGGCGGCAAGTCGCCGAACATCGTGCTGCCCGATGCGGACCTGAAGAAGGCCGTCACCGCCGGCGTGCGCGGCGTGATGCAGAACAGCGGCCAGAGCTGCAACGCGCCGACGCGCATGCTGGTGCCGAACGCCAAGATGGCCGAAGCGCTGGCCGTGGCCAAGGAAGTGGCCGAAGGCACGACGGTCGGCGCGCCGGACAGCGGCGCGGCGATCGGCCCGGTGATCTCGGCTACGCAGTGGGACAAGATCCAGACGCTGATCAACCGCGGTATTGCCGAAGGTGCGAAGGTCGTCGCCGGCGGCCCGGGCAAGCCGGCCGGGCTGGAAACCGGCTACTACGTCAAGCCGACGGTGCTGGGGCCGGTGGCCAACGACAAGACCGTGGCGCGCGAGGAGATCTTCGGCCCGGTGCTGGTGGTCATCGGCTACGACACGGTGGACGAAGCGGTGGCCATCGCCAACGACACGCCCTACGGGCTGGCGGCCTACGTGTCGGGCGGCGATCTGGAGGCCACGCGCAAGGTGGCGTCCAGGCTGCGCGCGGGCCAGGTCAACATCAACAGCGCCGCGCCCGATTTGATGGCGCCTTTCGGCGGCTTCAAGCAGTCGGGCAACGGCCGCGAATGGGGCGACCATGCCTTCGCCGAATTCCTCGAAGTGAAGGCCGTGCTCGGCTACACGCCGAAGGCCGCCTGAGCCCCACCGACCTGCGACAAAGGAGACAAGCACGATGGCCGCGATCAACGACGTGATCGACCTGAGCATCGAGGACGGCATTGCCGTGATCACCTCGAACCACCAGCCCGTCAACGCGTTGTCGGCCATCGTGCGCGACGGCCTGACCGCGGCCTTCGACCAGGCGCTGGGTGACGACAGCATCAAGGCCATCGTGCTGACCTGCGCCGGCCGCACCTTCTTCGCCGGCGCCGACATCAGCGAGTTCGGCAAGCCGCCCAAGGGCGCGTCGCTGCACGCGCTGTTCGACAAGATGGAGAACGCCGGCAAGCCGATCGTCGCGGCGATCCATGGCACCTCGCTGGGCGGCGGCTTCGAGACCGCACTGGTGTGCCACTACCGGCTGGCGGTGCCGTCGGCGCGCGTGGGGCTGCCCGAAGTCAAGCTCGGCCTGCTGGCCGGCGCCGGCGGCACGCAGCGGCTGCCGCGCATCGTCGGCGCCGCCAAGGCGCTGGAGATGGTCACCGGCGGCGCGCCGGTGGGCGGCACGGCGGCGCTGGCGATGGGCCTGGTCGACGAGTTGGTGCCCGAAGGCGGCGACCTGCGCGCCGCGGGCGTGGCCTTCGCGCGCAAGCTGCTGGCCGACAAGCGCCCGCTGAAGAAGGTGCGCGACCTGACGGTGGCCGGCGCGACGCCGGAGCTGTTCGCCGAATTTCGCGCCAGGAACGCCAAGGCCTTCCGCGGCTTCGAGGCGCCCGAGGCCAGCATCCGCTGCGTCGAAGCGGCGGCCCGCCTGCCGATGGAGCAGGGCCTGAAGTTCGAGACCGACGAATTCATGAAGCTGGTCGTCGGCACGCAGAGCAAGGCGCAGCGCTACATGTTCTTCGCCGAGCGCCAGGCGGCCAAGATCGACGGCCTGCCCGAAGGCACGGCGACGCGGCCGGTGAAGCGGGTCGGCATCATCGGCGCCGGCACGATGGGCGGCGGCATCGCGATGAACTTCCTCAACAAGGGCATCGCGGTGACCATCGTCGAGACGCAACAGGCCGCGCTGGAGCGCGGCACAGCGACGATCCGCAAGAACTACGAGAACACCGCGGCCAAGGGGCGGATGACGCAGGACGACGTGGAAAAGCGCATGGCGCTGCTGACGCCGACGCTGGAGCTGAACGCGCTGGCCGGCGTGGACCTGGTGATCGAAGCCGTGTTCGAGAACATGGAGATCAAGAAGGAGCTGTTCGCCAAGCTCGACAAGATCGCCAAGCCGGGCGCCATCCTGGCCAGCAACACCAGCTACCTCGACGTGAACGAGATCGCCGCGGCCACCAGCCGTCCGCAGGACGTGGTCGGCATGCACTTCTTCAGCCCGGCCAACGTGATGAAGCTGCTGGAGGTGGTGCGCGGCGCGAAGACCGCGCCCGACGTGCTGGCCACGGCGATGGACATCGGCAAGAGCATCGGCAAGGCGGCGGTGGTGGCCGGCGTGTGCCACGGCTTCATCGGCAACCGCATGCTGGCGCAGCGCCAGGCGCAGGCCAACGCGCTGATCCTCGAAGGCGCGATGCCCTGGGACGTGGACCGCGTGGCCTTCGACTTCGGCTGGCCGATGGGCCCGTTCCAGATGTCCGACCTGGCCGGGCTGGACATCGGCTGGTCGAAGGAAACGAGCAAGGGCGCGACGATCCGCGAGCGGCTGTGCGAGCTGGACCGGCGCGGCCAGAAGACCGGCGCCGGCTTCTACGACTACGACGCCAAGCGCAACCGCAGCCACCCGGCGCTGGTGGAAAAACTGATCCTCGACTTCGCGGCCGAGAAGGGTATCGTGCGCCGCCAGATCGACGACCAGGAAATCCTCGAGCGGCTGGTCTACCCGATGATCAACGAGGGCGCGAAGATCCTCAGCGAAGGCATCGCGCAGCGCGCCAGCGACATCGACGTGGTCTGGATCTACGGCTACGGCTGGCCGGTGTACCGCGGCGGCCCGATGTTCTATGCCGACACCGTCGGCGCGGCCAACGTCGTCGCGGCGCTTGAAAAGCACCTGCCGCGCCTGGGCGAAGGCTTCGTCATCGCGCCGCTGCTGCGCCAGCTGGCGCAGGACGGCCAGCGCTTCACTGCCGGCTGAGGGCCCGCGTGGCGTGGGCCATCACGCCTGCGGGCATCCGTGCCAGTGACGAGCAGCTCAGCGATCTGAAGCGGCGCCTGCTCGCGACGCGCTGGCCCGACAAGGAGCCCGTCGCCGACTGGTCGCAAGGCGTGCCGCTGGCCTACATGCGCGAGCTTTGCGAGTACTGGGCGCATCGCTACGACTGGCGCGCTTGCGAGGCGAGCCTGAACCGCTTCGACCAATTCAAGACCGAGATCGACGGCGTCGAGATCCACTTCATCCACGTGCGCTCGGCGCATGCCGACGCGCTGCCGCTGCTGGTCACGCACGGCTGGCCAGGCTCGATCGCCGAGTTCCACAAGATCATCGAGCCGCTCGCCGACCCCGCGGCACATGGCGGGGATGTCGCCGACGCCTTCCACGTGGTCTGTCCGTCGCTGCCCGGCTACGGCTTCTCGGGCAAGCCCGTCGAGCCCGGCTGGAGCGTCGAACGCATCGCCAGGGCCTGGGGCACGCTGATGCAGCGGCTGGGCTACGGCCGCTACGTCGCCCAGGGCGGCGACTGGGGCTCGATGGTCACGACGGCGATCGGGCAGCTGGATCGCGGCCCGTGCCTGGGCATCCACCTGACGATGCCGATGGTCGTGCCGGACCCGGCGACGCTGGCACAGCTGACGGCATCGGAGAAGTCCGCGCTGGCCGATCTGAAGCGCTACCGCGCCGAGGGCTCGGCCTATGCGCGCCAGCAGGGCACGCGGCCGCAGACGCTGGCTTACGGCCTGGCTGATTCGCCGGCCGGCCAGGCGGCGTGGATCGTCGACAAGTACCAGGCGTGGATGGACTGCGACGGCCATCCGGAGAAGGTGCTCAGCCGCGACGAGCTGCTCGACCAGGTGATGCTGTACTGGCTGCCCGACAGCGCCGCGTCGTCGGCGCGGCTGTACTGGGAGAGCTTCGCGCGCGTCAACCGCGAGCCGGTCGACCTGCCCACCGGCATCAGCCTGTTCCCGAAGGAAATCTTCCGTTTGTCGCGGCGCTGGGCCGAACAGCGCTTCAAGCACATCGTCCACTGGCGCGAATTCGACCGCGGCGGCCATTTCGCCGCGCTCGAGCGCCCGGCGGAGCTGGTCGAAGAGATCCGCAGCTGCTTCCGCCCGCTGCGGCGAACGCGCTGCGCACCGCCGCCGTGAAGCCCGGTATTCAAGCCCGCCGCGCGATGAACCGCGCGATCGCCGCGATGACCTGCTCCGGCTGATCGCGGTGCGGCGAATGGCCGCAGTCGGGCAGCTCCAGCAGTTGCGCCGCGGGCACGTGCTGGCGCAGGCGGTGGATCTGTTCCAGCGTGCCGAATTCGTCGTCCAGCCCCTGGATCGCCAGCAGCGGGCAGCGGATGCGCTCCAGCCCGGCCTCGATGTTCCAGTCGCGGAAAGCCGGGTCGAGCCAGATGTCGTTCCAGCCCCAGAAGGCCGAGGCCACGTCGTCGTGGTGTTTGGCCAGGCGTTGCGGCATGTCGGTGGCGGCAAAGGCCTCGCGTGCGCCTTCGATGTTCTGCACCGATATCGGCTCGACGAACAGATGCGGCGCCAGCACGACGAGCCCGGCCACCGCCTGCGGACGCTGCACGGCATAGAGCAGCGCGATCGACGCGCCGTCGCTGTGGCCGAGCATCCAGGGCGCGTCGTCGACGCGCAGCTTGTCGAGCAGGGCGGGCAGCAGGTCGTGCGCCTGGCGGTGCATGTAGTCGACACCCCAGCGTTCGTCGTGCGGGCGCGGCGTCGAGCGGCCGTAGCCGGGGCGCGAATAGACCAGGCCGCGGCAGCCGGCGGCGTCGATCAAGCGCTGCGGGAAGTCCTTCCACAGCGAGCGCGAGCCCAGGCCTTCGTGCAGGAACACGAGCAGCGGCCGGCCGGCACGACGGCTCTCGCGCTGCGGCCAGACCCATGCGTATTCGATGCGCAGCGGCCGGCCCTGCCAAGTCAGTTCGGCGAACTCGACCGTCACGTCACTTGCCTGCTTCCCGCTCGCGCAGCTTGAAGCGCTGAATCTTGCCGGTGGCGGTCTTCGGCAGGTCGGCGACGAACTCGATCTGCCGCGGGTACTTGTAGGGCGCCAGCTTGTCCTTGACGAAGCCCTGCAGTTCGGCCTCGGTGGCCGCGCCCCCGGTCTTGAGCACGACGAAGGCCTTGGTCTTGGTCAGGCCGTCGGCATCGATGATGCCGATCACCGCGGCCTCGAGCACCGCCTCGTGCTGCACCAGCGTGGCCTCGACTTCGAAGGGCGAGACATAGATGCCGCTGACCTTGAGCATGTCGTCGCTGCGCCCGCCGTAGGTGTAGCTGCCGTCGTCGTTGCGGATGTACTTGTCGCCGCTCTTGGTCCAGCCGCCCTGGAAGGTCTCGCGCGTCTTGGCGCGGTTGCCCCAGTACATCATCGCCGCCGACGGGCCGCGGATGTACAGGTCGCCGGGCTCGCCGTCGGGCACGGCCGAGCCGTCGTCGCCGCGCAGTTCGATGTCGTAGCCCGGCACCGGCCAGCCGGTACTGCCGTAGCGCACCTTGCCCGGCTGGTTGGAGATGTAGACGTGCAGCATTTCGGTGGAGCCGATACCGTCGATGATGTCGACGCCGAATTGGCGCTTGAAACGTTCGCCGATCTCCGCCGGCAGCGCCTCGCCGGCCGACGACACCAGCCGCAAGGCCACCTGGTTCCTGGCCGGCAGATCGGGCGCGGCCAGCATGCCGGCAAAGCCGGTAGGCGCGCCGTAGAACACCGTCGGTTTGAGCGCGGCCGGGCCGGCGCCGGTCCAACGCTTGAAGGTGGCCTCGGGCGTGGGCCGCTCGGCCATCAGCAGCGTGGTCGCGCCCACGCTCATCGGGAAGGTCAGCGCATTGCCCAGGCCGTAGGCGAAGTACAGCTTGGCGGCCGAGAAGCACACGTCGCGTTCGTTCAGGCCGAGCACGCCCTTGCCGTACAGCTCGGCGGTCCAGTAGGGGTTGGCATGCGAATGCACGGTGCCCTTGGGCCGGCCGGTCGAACCCGAGGAATACAGCCAGAAGCCGGTGTCGTCGGGGCCGGTGGCCGCCGGCTTGGACATCGGCGCGTGGGCCGCGACGAAGGCATCGAAGTCCACCTCGCTGGCATGCAGCGGCGATTCGCTCGAAGGCCCCGCCCTCAGCGGGACCTGGGGCTGCGAGACGATGACCTGCGTGATCTCGTGGTCCGACTTGACCATCGCCGCACTCAAGGCCGGCAGCAGCGCGCCCGACACCAGCGCCGCCTGCGCGCGCGAGTGTTCGAGCATGTAGGCATAGTCGTCCGCGGTCAGCAGCGTGTTCACCGCCACCGGCACCAGCCCCGCGTACATCGCACCCAGGAAGCTCACCGGCCAGTCGTTGCCGTCCAGCATCAGCAGCAGCACGCGTTCCTCGCGTTTCAGGCCCAGGGCGCGCAGCCCGGCAGCGAGCCGCATGGCGCGGTCGGCCAGCTCGCCATAGCGCAGCGTGCCGCGGTCGTCGACGAAGGCCGGCCGTGCTGGATGCGCCGCATTCAGCTGCAGCAGGTGCTGCGCGAAGTTGAAGCGCTCGCCGGGGACAGGAATGGACTCGGGATAGGTCACGGCAGGTCTCCTGAAGTGGGCGCCTTCGGAATTGGCGCACTTGTTCGACTGACAAATATGAAGTATTGTGCCTGCGAAAACGATGAGATGCGAGCCTGATCATGTCAAGCACAATAATGCATGCCGAGGATGTGGCGACGGCGCAGCCGCGCCGCGGCAATGGCGTTGCTTCGCCGACGGCGGACGGCGAGGACAAGCATCCGTTCCTGGTCGGCCTGGGCGAGCGCGTGCGTGCGCTGCGCTCGCGCCGCGGCATGACGCGGCGCGCCGTGGCGCTGGCCGCCGACGTGTCTGAACGCCACTTGGCGAACCTCGAATACGGCATCGGCAACGTGTCGATGCTGGTGCTGGTGCAGGTGGCCGGCGCATTGCAGTGTTCGCTGGCCGAACTGATCGGCGACGTGACCACGCGTTCGCCCGAATGGCTGCTGCTGCGCGAGCTGCTCGAGCACCGCGACGAGGCCACGCTGAAGCGCGTGCGCGTCGTCGTCGGCGAGATGCTCGGCATGGGCGGCGCCAACGAAAGCAAGGCGGCGCGCAGCCCGCGCGTCGCGCTGGTGGGCCTGCGCGGCGCCGGCAAGTCCACGCTCGGCCAGCGCTTGGCCGACGACCTGGGATTCCCCTTCGTCGAACTGAGCCGCGAGATCGAGAAGTTCGCCGGCTGCAGCGTCAACGAGATCCAGGCGCTGTACGGCCAGAACGCCTACCGCCGCTACGAGCGCCGTGCGCTGGAAGAGGCGATCCAGATCTACCCCGAGGCGGTGATCGCCACGCCGGGCGGGCTGGTGTCGGACGCCGCCACCTTCAACCTGCTGCTCGCGCATTGCACGACGGTGTGGCTGCAGGCCGACCCCGAGGACCACATGCGGCGCGTCGCGGCGCAGGGCGACCTGCGGCCGATGGCGGGCAGCAAGGAGGCGATGCAAGACTTGAAAGGCATCCTCGCCGGCCGGGCAGCGTTCTATTCCAAGGCCGAGTTCCGGCTCGACACCAGCGCGCAGCCGCTGGAAGCAACTTTCCAGGCGCTGCGCGAACTGGTGCGCCGTGGGCTGGATCTTTCAATAGAACATGCATAAAAATGCATGAGATCGCTTGACACCCTCGATGCATGCATTATGATGCCTGTACCGAGCAACGCCCGAAGGAAGCCCGAATGAGCCAAGCCCCCCGCGTCGACTACCAGACCGACCCCTCCCGCTACAAACACTGGCAATTGAAGTTCGAAGGCCCGGTGGCCACGCTGGGCGCCGATTTCGACGAGAACGCCGGCTTGCGCCCCGGCTACAAGCTCAAGCTCAACAGCTACGACCTGGGCGTGGACATCGAACTGAACGACGCCATCAACCGCATCCGCTTCGAGCATCCCGAGGTGCGCACCGTGGTCGTCACCAGCCTGAAGGACAAGGTGTTCTGCTCGGGCGCCAACATCTTCATGCTCGGCGTCAGCAGCCACGCCTGGAAGGTGAACTTCTGCAAGTTCACCAACGAGACGCGCAACGGGCTGGAGGACTCGTCCCGGTACTCGGGCCTGAAGTTCCTGGCCGCGGTCAACGGCTCCTGCGCCGGCGGCGGCTACGAGCTGGCGCTGGCCTGCGACGAGATCGTGCTGGT